>Ga0169931_10015497_pt1 | contig 10192 bp, 11 predicted proteins | sample Kivu_15m_20L_FD_129675 | JGI IMG/M metagenome (GOLD analysis project Ga0169931, IMG submission 129675) | Freshwater microbial communities from Lake Kivu, Western Province, Rwanda to study Microbial Dark Matter (Phase II) - Kivu_15m_20L... | ecosystem: Environmental > Aquatic > Freshwater > Lake... | reverse complement strand
GCGTGCAAGGCAACCTGATTGTCGGTGCGCGAGCGTTTGGCGGCAATCCGTTTGATGGGCACACGCTTGCCGAGCAGCTGGAACAAACAACGATCCTGCTTCAAGACCGTGCCATCAAGCCGGGCACGGTGTATGTCGACCTGGGGTATCGCGGCGTCGATCACGATAATCCCGGCGTTCGGATCAATCATCGCGGCAAGAGGCGGCGACTGAACGAAGCCGAACTGCGGCTGCTCAAACGCCGTCAATCGATTGAGCCCGTGATCGGGCACCTGAAGCATGACCACCGAATGGATCGGTGTCATCTGAAGGGTGAAACCGGTGATCGGATTCACGCCGTGTTGTGCGCAGCCGGGTACAACATTCGTTGGCTGCTGAGGATGATCGTGAAAAAAGGCCTCGGCCTTTTTTTGTGCCTTGTATTTGGAGCGCTCTATTTCGCGGTGCGGTTGATGCGCGGACATGGGGGCGACGATTTCAGAGCCTCAAATCGGCAATTTGCGGTAGGTGCAGCTTGAAAGGTGATTTTTCAGGGACGACGACGTATATTTTTCCATCAGGCCCAATTGCAATACACTCTGCGAAGGCGTCGATTCCGGAAAAATCTACGGTTGGATGCACCAAGAACGAGGGAGCTGTGTTCATTGGTCATCATCCGGATTGAATGAACTGAACCGCCCCGGGAATCGCGGAGGCTGGTTGGGTTAAATGATCATGCTGCCAAGAGAGACTGACTTGCCGACAACTGGTGGAAGTTTGCCTCAACTTCTGCCGGCGGGATATAGCCCAGTGATTCCATCAGTCGATTGTGATTGAACCAATGTACCCAGTTGAGGGTTGCAAGCTCGACGGCTTCGCGGGTTTTCCACGGGGCACGGCGGTGAATCAGCTGCGCCTTGTATAGACCGTTAATCGTCTCGGCCAGAGCGTTGTCGTAGCCATCGCGCGACTGCCAGCTGAGGGGTCGATGCCTACCCACTAGCTAGAAACTCAACGCTGGCCCGGAATAGCGCGGAAGCATAGACGGTTACCGTGCCTTCAGACTAGCAGTGAATTACCTCTCTTGTTTGTGCGCCGCTCATCCTCGCACCCTTAAACTGGCAACCAACTCAGCCGAGCGCCGTGCCGGGCTACAAGCCTGCGGACTCAAGAATCACGCTGAGCCACGCGCGGCGGCGCTCGAGAACCTTGACCGTGCCGAAAAGCTTGGCTGGGTCGACTCGGCCGATGACTGGATTGAAGCGCGGCGCCGTCGTAACCTGATGGTCCACGAGTACATTGAGGATCGCGTGATCCTGTTTGATGCACTGATGGCGGGGCATCGATTTGTTCCTACGCTGATTCAGACATCGTCCCGCTTTTCCGCACAGGCTGGTCGATTGATCGATGCCGAGGGCGCAGCCCGGGGTACGCACGGGTAGTCGCCAGGCCTCCAGCTTCCTAGTGGACGCACTATTGACGCGCAAGACTCGAGTGGTGGTGAAACCGCATCGCGGATCTCCGTGGGTCGTGGACGGATCAGGGTTGCAGGGGTCAGAGCTTCGCGTCGTTCCAGTCAGCCTGCGGCTCGGGCGGCTCGGCAGCGAGGCCCGTTGCGCGGATCGCGCCGATAGCGCAGAACTCGTCCTTGTCAGACGCATCGCCACTGATCCCAACCGACCCGATCGCCTGGCCAGCAGAATCGATGATCAGTACGCCGCCTGGCGTGGGAATGAAACGGCCGTCGGAGGCCGCAGCAAGCGCCGATTGAAATGTGGGACGGTTGGCCAGCCGATCGCGAATCTGCCGGGTTGACATGCCCATGCCCAGCGCACCCCAGGCCTTGCCCATGGCGATATCGGCACGCAGCACCCCGCTGCCGTCTTCGCGACGGAAGCTCACCAGGTTGCCACCCGCGTCGAGCACCGCCACGGTAAGCGGCAACAGACCGTTCGCTCGCCGCAATTTGAGCGCTTCGATGCAGATCTGGTCCGCGATGTCGAGCGACAGTGTTGAACGAATCGGAACGAGATGGTCTGCCATGGTTTCAGCCTCTCGCCTGGTCGCCGAGTTGATCAACGATTGGTTTCCACTTGGCCAGCTCGGCTCGTGCGAAACGCTCGGCATCGGGTCCAAAGTGCACATCGGCAAACATCGACTGCGACTCGAGCTGCGACCGCAGCGCAGGGTCCGCCATCGCCCTGCGGCTTGCTTCGGCTAGTACGCGGATCAGATCGCCTGGTGTATCGCGAGGCACAGTCACCACATTCCACAACATGGCCTCAAACGGCTCGGCGAGGCCGGCCGATTCGGCCACCGTTGGGATATCAGGCGCCGATGCCGCGCGGCGGGCACTTGCTATACCGACGATCCGCGCCTTGCCTGCCTGATGCTGCGGCAGCATAGGCCCCAACGTATCGATGGCCATCTGCAGCGTGCCGCCCAGAAGATCCTGCCTCGCGGGGGCACTACCCTTGTAGGGAACGTGCGCGATTTGCGCCCCGGTGAGCTGCTTGAGTCGCTCGGCAGCGATATGCATCATGGTGCCGCTACCCGGCGAACCGTAGCTCATGCTGCCGGGCTGCGCCTGCGAGCGCACGACCAGTTCCCCGAGCGTGGCGGGCATTTGCGGATGCACTGCGAAAACCAGGGGTGCGCCGCCCAGAACGCCCACCCAGGCGAAGTCGGCAAGCGAATCGAATTGCGGCTTTGGCTGAATGAGGTTGTAGAGCACATGGGTGGACGCGGTACCAAAGAGCAGCGTATAGCCGTCGGGCGCGCTGCGTCGAACCTCGAGCGCGCCGACGGCGCCGGAGGCACCCGCCTTGTTCTCGAGTACCACCGGCTGCCCGAGCTGCTAGCCCAGCGCAGTGGCATAAAGTCGGGCGAATGCGTCGGTGGGTCCACCCGGTGGAAAGGGGATCACCATTCGCAGCGGGCGGGACGGCCAGGCGCTCTGAGCCGATAAAGGCAACACCACCGGCGCGCAGGCGAGGGCCGCGCTGGCGGCAATCAGTTGTCGTCGATTCATTCGGGACGCTCCTTTCTGCGATAGCGGCCAGCAGTGCACACTGCAGGCCATCACGTTGAATCCAACCCCGGCATCCTACCCTCCCATGGCACGTACACATATCCTCAGCACTCCGGCGCTGCAGTTCGGGCAGTGCTGGATATCGGTGTCACAGCGATGCTTCGGCGGAGACCCGGTTGCACTCAAACGCGCTCGACCTGATCAAACCGACTAAACAAGAGAGGCTGACATGGGCAAAAACGTCATCGGTGCCGTACTGACACTTGTTTCAACCTTGGTCTTTGCTCAAGCACCGCAACTGCGCGAGGCCACCTGGATCGCGAAGGACTTTCGCTTCCACACCGGGGAGACGATGTCCGAGGTGAAGTTGCACTACACGACACTCGGCGAGCCCAACAATGACGTAGTCGTCGTGTTGCACGGCACGACTGGCTCGGGCACCCGCATGTTGGGCCCCGCGTTTGGCGGCGAGCTGTTTGGCCCTGGTCAGCCGCTAGATGCTACGAAGTACTTCATCATCCTCCCCGACGCCATCGGTCACGGCAAGTCAAGCAAACCTTCCGACGGGCTTCGCGCCAGGTTCCCGCGATACAACTATGACGACATGGTGCTGGCGCAATACCGTCTTGTCACTGAGGGGCTGGGTTTGAAGCGCGTGCGCCTCATCATCGGCAACTCAATGGGCGGCATGAACGTATGGCTATGGGGTGTGAAATACCCCGATTTCGCCGACGCGCTGGTCCCGATGGCATCCATGCCCGTCGCCATGTCCGGCCGAAACTAAATCATGCGTCGCCTAATCGTGGACTCGATCCGGAACGACGCCGACTGGAAAGGCGGGGACTACACCGTACAGCCCAAAAGCGCTTTGTTCGCGCAGGTTTACTACAACTTCGCCACCAACGGCGGCAACCAATCGCTGCAGCGCCAGGCTGGTACCCGCGATGCAGCCGAAAAATTGCTGGAAGCCCGCCTGACTGCGAGGTACACGGCGGACGCCAACGATAACTTGTATCAATGGGATTCTTCGCGCGACTACGATCCACAAACTGGTCTTGACCGTATCCAGTCACACGTGCTGGCGATCAATTCGGCCGATGACGAGCGTAACCCGCCCGAGCTTGGGGTGATGGAGCGTGAGTTGCGCCGGATCAAAAATGCGCGCCTGCATCTGGTACCGGCTAGCGACCAGACCGCGGGTCACGGCACCACGGCCCAGGCGCGCTGGTGGAAAAGCGAACTGGAGGCGTTTCTTGCAACGGTGCCGCGGCGCTGACTCTTTGTCGTGAGGGCCGCTAACCAGCGCCATGCCCCTGTTCGCATGGGTAGCCTGTCGCTATTTCATAAGCGCCAGGACCGAACGCGGATCCATATTGGCCTGGACAAGCATCGCTTGAGCCGCCTGCTGAATAATTTGCTGACGGGCCAGCTCGGTTGTGACTTTGGCGTAGTCGGCGTTCAGGATGCGGCTGCGCGATGTGCTGAGATTGGTCTGCCATGAGCTGAGGTTGTCTGCGGCCGCGGTCAACCGGTTCTGGAAGGCACCGATGTCCGCTCGGCTTAACGATAGCTTTTCGATGGCGTTATCGATAACCGAGATGGCGCTCGTGGCGGAGCTTGCTGTGGTGATCTGAAGCTCGCCGCCCACCAGAGTGCTGCTGCCGCCTTGCGAGGCCATGCCAATCAGGTTCATGGCGCTGGTTCGCGCGCCCGAGGTGGAGGCAAGGGACTCGACACGGATCTCGGCTCCCGTGGCGGAACTTAGCGTGATTCGTCCCTTGATCGTTTCGCCGACCCCTGCAGTGCCAACCGCCCCGATTGCCGATGCGCTGGGGTCGTACGTTGACTCAAGCTGAGTGATGAAGGTGCTCGAGTCCTCGACCGTGATATCGGCGCCCCCTGATGAGGTGAGGAAAAGATTGCCATCTGTGTCGGTTGATGCCGCCACACTGTTAACGCTGCCGGCGTTGATGGTTGAAACCACTTCGGAGATTGACCTGAGTGACGAAAAATCGAGCGTCTTGCCATTGATGATCACCGAGCTGGCGCTGCCGATGTTTGCAAGGTTGGTGGAAACCTTTGCTTTGGTCTCTGCGGTCGCAGATACACCTGACTGTGCCGACACTGCGTTGATCGCCGCAGCCTTGGCCATGGCGGAGCTGTTGTCGGATTTACCCACCTGAACCCCGTTGATGCGCAGATCGGTTGTGCTGGTAATGGCGTTGGCATCAACCATCCCGCCGCTGAAGCTCGCGCCGTTACCCGACTCGTTCAAACCCAGCGCCTTCACCATGGCAATCGTGCCAGCCGGTGCACCGACTGAGATGGACGAGCCGTAGCCGTTCGCCTCGGTTTTTGCCTGTACCTGTATGCCGGTTGAATCGAGAGATTTGAGCGACAGATAACCCCGCCAGGTGTCGGATGTGAATCCAGCCTTGGTGCCGGCGGTGATCACGATGTCGTTACCGGTGTTGTTTGACAGCTCGATGGTGCCGTCGCTTCCAAGGGTTGCGTTGACGCCTGACACATCGCGATTGATGTTGGCGACCAGCTCTTCCACGCTGGAGGCTGCGCCGACGGTGTTGGAATTGATGACCACATCGCCCTGAGAAAATACCGAAGCAGACGGGGCGGCGCCTTTGTAGACGTTGAAAGCGGTGGCTTGCACCCGGTGCTCGCCTACATTTGTGTTGATCGCCGATGCGAGCGCCGAGGCGACATTGGAGCCTGGTGCGCCAAGGTTTGCAGCAAATACGTTTTTGCCATTGAGCTTGATCTGGTCGGCGTTGATGGCTGACCCCGCACCCACGCGGCCGCTGGTTAGCTGACCTTCAATCATGTAACCCTGAAGCCCCAGCGACTTGCTGCTGGCCGAGCTCAGCGTTATGGAGACTTGTTCACGTGGTTTGATTCCTGTTTGCAGGCCTATTCCCCGGCCAGAGCCGTCCAAGAGTTTGATGCTATTGAAGCTGGTGGTGCTGGCGATGTTGTCGATTTCGCTAACCAACTGGGTCATCTCTTTCTGGAGACCAGACCGGTTACTTGAGGTGAGGGTACTGTTTGCGGATTGAACGGCGAGTTCACGCATGCGCACCAGCATGTTTGAGATACCGCCTAAGGCGCTATCTGCGGTTTGCATCATTGAGACACCGTCGTTGGTGTTACGGATTGCCATGCCGATGCTACTCAGATCGGCTGACATCCGCGTGCTGATGGCTAGCCCGGCTGCGTCGTCTTTTGCACTGTTGATTCGCCGGCCGGTGGATAACTGCTGCATCGAGTCGGTCATCTGCCGGTTGATTACCGCCAGAGCATTGGCTGCACCGAGAGCCTTTGCATTGGTGTTTATGACGGTCACGATTGCCTCGACTTAGCTGAACCTTGGTAAAGCGCACCCAAAACTTCAGGTGGCACCCACTGCACACGGGTGGCGAAAGGGCGGGTATCCATTGGCCTTCGGAAAGCCTGATTGCGATAGAGCCGGTTGATGACCCAATCGCGTCAGTGCTGACTGCGCGAGACGATTATTTTCCACTTCAAACGCATTAAGCTGAAAACTTTAGGCCGTTCAGCTGTAATCTGGTGTAACGCCTTCCTGCCAACGTCCGAATAGAATCTCAGGTTCGATTTGCTCTCTTACTAAGGCTTCGTATGTCAAACGTGACCGTGTTCAGCGAGGGCGGCTATCGCTATGTAAACGGCGTCTTCCAGTATTCCTGCGGTGTCGCAGCGCTGCCTGGATTCGCAATTGAGCGGGTTCGGTTTTTCAGGCCAATACCCCTGGCTGCGGGGTTCGCTGCCATCGAATCGCATCTCCGTGGGCTTGGCCGCCCGACGACGTCGTTTTGCGGCTGCGAATTGCGTTCGCCCGAGCCGTTTTCCGAGGCGGGCTTCCGAGCGTTTAATGAGGTGTATGTCGGCACGCTCGCACGGTGGGGTCTGTACCGCGATGGCATCAACCCGGTGGCGCGATCCAATGTTTGCCCAGAGTTCAACGCGCCGGGCGAACCTTCGTTTTACGCTTTTTCGTATACGGTGCCGCTTGCTGCGCGGTTGTCCCGGCCCGATCAGCGAGCCTCATTCGTGATCGCGGGATCCGCCGAGTCACCCGAGGGAAAAAGCAACTATCGGGACCACATCATTCGCTTGGGTGACACCACGCCCGCGGGGCTGCTGGAAAAGGCGCGATGGGTGTTGGGTGAGCACGAGCGTCGCATGGGAGAACTTGGGGTCGGATGGGCAGACACCACCGGTGTGCATGTTTATACGGTTCACGATATTCACCCGCTGATGACGCCAGAACTGGTGCGTCGTGGCGCCGCCGAGTCGGGCATCAGCTGGCAGTTCTGTCGCCCGCCGGTGGTTGATTTGGAGTTTGAGATGGATATGCGCGGCGTCAGCCGCGAATACGTCATCTAGCCCGATCTGATGGCCTGAGCCTTTCAGACAATGCCGAGGTACGCTTCCCGAATGGCGGGATCGTCACGAAGTTGATGACTGGGCCCTGCACGCGTGATTCGGCCCGTGTCCATCACGAAAGCGTGGTCAGCAAGCTCCAGCGCGGTGGCAACGTCTTGCTCAACGACCAGCATCGAAAGCCCTTGGGCATTCAACTGGCGCAACGCCTCGCATAGCGATTCAACGATTGCCGGGGCGAGCCCAAGCGATAGTTCGTCAATGAGCAGAAGCTTGGGCAAACCCATCAAACCTCGCGCGATCGCGCACATCTGCTGTTCGCCACCCGATAGCGTACCGGCGTTCTGCGTGGCACGAGCCGACAAAATGGGGAACAGCGAGTACATGCGATCGAGATCACGTCTGATGGCAGCATCGCCATCTCGCCTCAGATAGGCACCCATCAGCAGGTTATCTCGAACCGACATCGCAGAAAACAGGCGCCGGCCTTCAGGAACATGCGCGATGCCGGCGCTAAGCACAGCCTCTGGCGTTGCGCCGGTAAGGTTGACCCCATTGAATCGCACACTGCCGCTGCGCGCTTTCACCAGTCCGGACATCGTCCGCATCAGCGTCGTCTTGCCGGCCCCGTTTGAACCGACCAGACACGCGATACTGCCTCGCTCTACCTGCAGGCTGGCGCTCCATAGCACCTGCACGTCGCCATAGCCAGACTGCAGGTCATCAATGGTGAGTAACGGCTCAGCCATGCGTGGCTCCTTCGGCCTGCGCCGCATAGCGCTTGCCCAGATAAGCCTGAACCACTTTCGGATTACGCATGACCTCGGTTGGCGGGCCTTCGGCGATCAGTTCACCATGATGAAGAACGACCACCCGCGAGCAGAGTGTGGTCACCACCTTCATCAGGTGTTCAATGATCAGGATGGTGACACCGCGGGAGGCGATGGCCTGAATCAGATCCAGTGCCTGGTTGATTTCCGAGGGGTTCAGCCCCGCGTTCACTTCATCGAGCAGCAGAAGTTTGGGACGCATGGCGAGCCCTTTGGCAAGCTCGAGGCGCTTACGCATCGCGAGCGTCAGTGCCGATGCGCTTCGATGAGCGAGATCGCCGAGCCCGACGAAATCGAGATGCTGATGCGCCTGCGAGCGTGCCTCGCGAATCGAGGCAGCACCGCCCGCGAATAGTGCAGCCGCGGCCACGTTTTCAACGACCGTAAGCTCTGGAAATGGCTGGACGATTTGGAAGGTTCGGCCAATGCCAGCGCGCGCTGCCTGCCACGGCGCGAAGCGCGTGACGTCACGGCCATCAAACACCACGGTTCCTGCCGAGGCGGCATGAACGCCGGTGATGACATTGACGAGCGTGGTTTTGCCAGCGCCATTCGGGCCAATCAGGCCGATGATTTCTCCGCGGCTCACCGACAGGCTGACATCATTGACAGCCGCAAGCCCGCCGAATCGGCGCGAGACGGAGCGCAGTTCGAGGAGCGCGCTCATGGCGTGCTCGCTTTTGCACGTCGGCGAGCAATGCCTGCAAGCCCCGAGGGCAGGAAAAGCACAAGCAGCACGATCAACAATCCCAACACGCCCGAGTGCACCTCAAGGAAGCGGCGCCAGACGATTTCTTCCAGACCCAGAAACACGCCCGCGCCGATCAGCGGGCCGAATACCGAGCCGGCTCCGCCCAGCAAAACCATGACGATTGGTTTGACCGAATAAAGCACGTCGAACACATCGGGGGGCTCGATGTAATTGACCCATGACGCATAGACCGCACCGGCAATGCCCGTGAACACAGCAGACAGTGCGAATGCGCTGGTTTTGGTGGCGGTCGTGTTGACGCCCAGCATGTCCGCTGCGGACTCGTTTTGCTGAATGCATCGCAAGCCAAAACCCAAGCGGCCGTGTTGCACGGCGAGTGTGGCCGCCATCGCCAGTGCTGCAAGCCCGAGCATGGTCCAGAAAAAGAAGTCCGCCTGCGCTTCAACCGATTGGCCGGCTCGAAGCGGCAGGTTGAGCCCCATGCCGCCACCCGTCAGATCAGTGGCCGAATTGATGATTTCGCGCAGCACTTCGGCAACGACCAGGCTTGCAATGGCGAAGTAGTGACCACGCATGCGCAGAAGCGCCAGCCCAAGCGCCGCAGCGAACAACAGCGCAAGGAGACCCGCAACGCCCCAGGCCAACCACATGCCGATGCCGAACTTTTGCGCAACGCCCCCAGCGTAGGCACCAAGGCCGAAAAATGCTGCGGTTGCAAAGGACGGATAACCCGCCATGCCGCCGATGAAGTTCCACGACAATGCGAGAACCGCGTACATCAACACTGTGGTGCCCAGGCGCAGCCAATAGGTATCGGCAGCGAAGGGCACTAGCGCTATCAGCGCAAACACGACAACGGCAATCACCGTATCCCGCCGCGCGGCGGTGTCAGGCGTTAGCATTAAAGGGTCCTCATTCGTAACCCTTCCGGCCAATCAATCCGGTTGGGCGAAACACCAGCATCGCGATCAGCAGCGCAAACGAAACGGTGATGGCGTGTTCGGGGCCGAACCAGAGCGCTGCAAAGCTTTCAACCACGCCGAGCACCAGGCCGCCGACCATTGCTCCCGGCACACTTCCCAGGCCTCCCAGTACGCACACCACGAAAGCTTTGCCCAGATAAACCGGGCCAGTCAGCGGCGAGATGGGAAAGATCATGGCAATCAGCGGGCCTGCCACGCCTGCCATCAGTGCACCGATTCCGAACGTGATGGCGTAGGTGCG
>Ga0169931_10015495_pt1 | contig 10192 bp, 10 predicted proteins | sample Kivu_15m_20L_FD_129675 | JGI IMG/M metagenome (GOLD analysis project Ga0169931, IMG submission 129675) | Freshwater microbial communities from Lake Kivu, Western Province, Rwanda to study Microbial Dark Matter (Phase II) - Kivu_15m_20L... | ecosystem: Environmental > Aquatic > Freshwater > Lake... | reverse complement strand
AAAGGTCATTTTTATGGTCAATAACCATATTATTAGAAGAACCACATACAACACAGTTTTTATTTGCATAATGGTCTCTAATTTTTTTAGAAATGGGTCTATTAGTATTAATATCATTCATCCCACAAATTTTAATATATTTTATCATATTCCCTTTACTTATTTCTAATTCTTTATTTTTAATTTTTTCTTTAATTTCTTCCTCAATGCAATTTTTATCATCCTCATCCCAAGAAAAATTCAATTTACCATTCCCTTTTATGGTTACAACTTTATATTGTTTTCCAAATTTACTATCAAGGCGACACCAACCACCGCCATTGCCGAGTTTCAATGCACTGTAATTATTAATAAATTCACTAACACATACATATCGGGACACATTATGTTGGTCTAATTTGGCTAGTTCTAGAAATAGTTTAATATGATTAATTTTGGACATTATTATTATAAATTAATATTTTATTATCAGTATAAATCAATTTTTATAAAGGTTAATTGGGAAATTCTATCGCCCAATCAAATTTTATTTCCCAGTGGATCCAAAACCACCTTCACCGCGAGCGCTTTCTGGGAGACTATCAACGATTTTCACAGAAAGTGGGGATAGGTCTGGAGCACAAATTTGGAACAACCTTGTTCCAGCCTCAATCTTCATATAATTGTCAATTTTCATATTATAAACCATACCAATAAGATGACCGCGATATCCCATATCAATAATCCCTACACTATTTGCAACAGATAGATTATATTTGTAAATTGATGAACGCCCATAAGTATAATAACCAACTAGTGTATTGGTAGTTGTATCATACATACAACATTTAATATGATGGTCAATCTTAGTGAGATTATCCCCTTCTACTGTGACACCAGGTAATTTAAGCATTTCTGGATGGTCGCAACCGGAATCATAATTTAGCCTACACGTATTAAGATATATATCGGTTGGAACCATAATATCAACTCCACTATCATCTTTCGTAAGAACGGATGTCGGGAGGTTATTATAATAATCCCTCACACTTTGTGGTGCAGTTTCAGGCAGGTCAAGAAGGATGTTAAGTTGGTAGCGACGATTAGACATTAATAATATAAATCATATAGTTTTATAATATTTATATATCAATTTTTATTAAACAAATTCTAAGAATTTGTTTAATAAATGTTAATTGGGTTTGATAGAAAATTTGTAAATTTTCTAACCCACGAACAATTTTTATTTATGATAATATTTTATATTTATTTCTCGAATATTTATAATGGAAAGTGTTGACAAATCAAAGTTAAAAGAAAAAATATCGTTTTGTAATGCCGTTAATAGTGGTATAAAAGATGGGATAGGTAATGAAACTGAAAATTTAGATGTATCGCCTGACGCGAAAGAACATGTCATATGGAAATTATATCGTGTTAATCTCCCGGATAATAAAACGTTTAAATTACTCGGTTCAGATATCGAATATCAGATTGTTCATACAAAAATGCGCGAAGAAGGGAGATCTTTAGTTGTTGTTCCTGGATATAGTGATAAATCAATTTGTTGGACTATGGGTGAAATGAATCGTTATCTTACCACTATGCCGGAATGTTTTAGTAAATTTAGTGATATGTATCTTATTAATTTAGAAAATGTTAAAAAAATTCAGGAAGCAAATAAGGATAAGAGAGACCAGTTAGATGCAGAAATTGCAATTCATTTAGATAAAATATTACGCACATTAAAATTAAAAGATATATCATTATTAGGACGTTCCGCAGGTGGAGGACAATGTATTCATATTGCTAAATTATCAGCAGAAAATGATGATTATGTTAAGGCATTAAATCTCGCCTGCCCTGGATATAAAAAGGATGGGATTATGGATTTTATTGAGGCTAGATTAGAAAAACCAATACCTCTCCGTTTTTGTTGGGCGATAGAAGATACAACGGTGCCAATTCATCAAGGATATCAAATGAAACAACAATTAATTGATAGCGGATATATAAAACAAGGTGCAAATCTGTTAAAATTTGTGGAAATTTCAACAAATTCAGATAAACCAGCTATTAACCATCGGGTTCATAAAGAATTGATTTATATGTTAGAGTGATGTTATTTTTAAATATTTGGGATAGCACGCAGTATTTGCTTTTTCGTCTATAATTTCACATCCAGCAAGGTCGAGTTCTTTTTTATTCAAATTAATTCTTTCACATACAGTATCAATAACATGTGGTAATGCACTATAAATACCAAAACCGCCTTTTTTAATTAATGGGCGTGTATGAATAATAGCCTTTAGTGGAACTGCAATATCATCTCTGTCGCTTTCTTTCCATGTATGACAATCTACCATAAAAATCCCATCAAATTGTTCTTTATATTTCTTAATAAAATCTTTATCCCATAAATCAGCAATTATATTTGGTGCATCAACTTTATCAAGTGTATTATATGTTGCAATATCCATAGTTATTAATTCACTATTTGGTGGTATGTGTTCCATTAAAGATGAATGCTTAATAACAGAACTATCTCTAACTATAAAACAATGGTGTTCTTTTTCAATATCATTTATTTTCCGATTATGACATAATATTAATATTTTTTTTTGTCCATCTTCATTTGCTATATCCTCATCCATCATACCACCATATTGTTTTTTGAGAGCTAAATATTTATTTTTATATTTTAAATATTTATATTTACTGTTCATTATTATAAGTAATATTTTTTTTACAATTCATATAATAATAAGCAAATGTATTAAAATCATTTAATTCGCATTTATTTAATGCCCAAGAGTTAAATAAAAATTCGCACGCTCTATAACATTCTTTATAATTACCACTATTAAATGAATTTCTTATTATATTACGGACTGGTGCATCGGGAACATCATAAATATATTTATAATTTGTTATCATTTGCATATAATCACCATAATAGTGTTCAAATAAATCAGGATTTTCAAAATAGACAGGACTATATAATTGTTCATCTGCGTGACCATACCCCTCTTCCACATATTTAATAAATTTTTCTTTTATTAAATTACATACTTTATACATATGTGCGCGTCGTAATAGGCAAGTGCGCACTTGCCTATTAGCGAACATAACTGGTTGCGATAAATGAAAAGTGCGGACCGCACTTTTCAATTACGACAACCACATATATTCTTTATTTCCAGTAAAAAATCCACTACACATACCGCAACGCCCCCATTTAAAATATTCTTTCGTATTAAATACTAATTCGGGTGCGATATAATCAATATAACAAGTTGAAAATCTATCTCTATTTACTGATAATGCTTCTGGGAGGTGAATAAGATTCTTAAAACCCATTCTCTCTATACAAAAATTAATCCAAGCAAAATGTGTCGAATTAAAGTAATTATTTTCAATAACTTCTTTCATAATAACATAACGCAACATACAAAATAAGTAATAACTGGCAGTATTTCTATTATCGAAATTATATGGTTTTTCTATTCTGTTTTTAATTATCTGTGTTCTATATTCTGAAAAATTTTTATTTTCAATCATAATTTTATCAAAATCTTTAATAATATATTTTGTTTTATTTTCCAAATATTTAGGACGGATATTTTTAATCATTTCTATACTTTCCATATCACAATAAATAACCATATTATAGGGTTGACTTAATGTTGCGATAGAATCGCTAAAATAATATTCTTTACTTCGTGCTTTTATTTCATCACTTGCATCTGAACATTTAGTAAGATTAAAATACGCTGTAACTAGAGTCCAGTTATCATTATTTTCTTTATTAAATATATTTATATTATTAAAAGATATAATACCTGTCCCAGACCAGTGTCCCAAATGTGTAATATCATAACGATACTTATTATCAATTTTAAACCAAAAATTATCACGCATATCTTTAAAATACCATATATCATCACATATGATAAACCCTTTATAATCATTTTTTTGTAGCATATTTATGAAATCAATTTCCATAAAACCATTATGAGGATCAACATCAAGAAAAATAAAAGGGCAATTCATAATAATATCTTTCCACTTATTAAAAATATCTTCATCAAATAAATTATCACTCATAAATTTAATATTACTAATATTTTTTATATTTGGTCTAACTTTATCCATGATATCAAATGAATAAATAGTATTAGTATTATTATAAGATAATGCTAAAGCAGAATGACCAAGATGTGTTCCGATATCGAGTATATTTACATTGTTAAAAAGAGTAGAAATATAAGATAATAGTCGATAATGTTCAACACCTGGTTGTGAGAAAAAATTAATATTTTGTTCATTAATAACAATGTTTTTAAATCTGTCATTAAATTCATTATTTAACTTGGTAAGATCCGATAGACTAATATTATAATTCATTAATATTAATATTAATTTTTATTTAAATTATTTTCCTAATAATTTCAACCAACAATTTATTCTCACAATATATATATCATTCATCATTTTTGTAATAGTATTATAACTCTTATTATCTCCTAAGAACATATTATTAAAATTTGACCGTTCATTTTTAATTTCATTTATCATATTTTTTAGTTTATCTTTTAGCCCACTATTCTTGTATCCATAACAAAATAAATAAAAAGTATTTTTTGTTCCCCATACTATGTGTGATTTCCATAATTTAATACTGTCAAAGTCCATCAAAACGTGGTGAATTATATTATAACAACTATATATATTTTTCATAGTCATATTTATCATCATATTTCCGCCTTCTTCAAGGCTATCAAGTATTAATTTCATACTAGTGAGAATTAATTCCATATTAAGATTATGGGCATTTCGTGTATCCATATAAGAAACACAAGATGCCATCCCAAAGTCAAATGGTTTAGGTGTTTCTATTTTGTGGTCTTTTTCTAAAATATCCTTATAAAACATTTTATACTTTTTATTTTCGATTTCAAATTTAACACCACCTTTTTCTGGAGGTAAACTAATACCAACACCGCTCGCATTTGTTCTTTCAAGTAATTCTTTGCTATACATACCAGGTGCAGCACAAATATCAAGGAAAAAATTTATTTTAACATCACTAAAATTATCAAATATTTCTTTACCAATAGTTGATAATTCATTGGAGTTTTCTATAAACTTATTATCATGAATTCTTTCAAAACTATCCAATTTGTAATAAGTTGATGAAATATTTTTCATTACATTCCATAAATTGTTCTTTTTAGGATTATTACTCATTATAAATAAATTATAAAAATAATTTATTTATAATCTATGAAAATAAATTGAATTCATTATAAATAAATTATAAAAATAATTTATTTATAATCTATGAAAATGTTTTTAATATTGATAATTTAAAAAATATGTTAATATTTGTTGTTTTTTATCATCTGGCAAAGGTTTATATTTCCAACTATATGGACCATAACATTTTCTGCAAGCAGATACAATATAAATTGTATTATCATTTATAATATCGTTTATTTTATAATCTAAATATGAAATTACGTTATTTTCACGATTTACAGGATTATTTATATTTATCATTAATTTACTAAATAAGTCTGTCGTATCATATTTTAAAGTTTCTTTTATAATTGCAAATAGATTATTTTTAAAATATGAAGATGATTCGTATTTATCTACACTAAATTGTAATTTATTCACATGAACTATTTCATCTGCACCGTAAAATTTAACTATTTTACGAGTTGTTAACTCATCTATGTCTTTAGTTACATCTTTATTTTTTTTATTTATTAAATTTTTATCAAGTATTAAATAAGGTGGATTTTTACTAATATATGTATTAAAATTAACAACACCTCCATAAAAAAAATGTACCTCCGGGTCAGTTATTTTAGATGGATACGTATTTAAAAAACTTACAGCTAAATCAATATATTCTTCCCCTGGACAAATTATATCATCAAATCCATAGTTTTCCCAAAAATTTATTATAGTTTCAATAACATTGGATATTTTATTTTTTTCAGGTATTAAACAACTTATCTGATGTTTATCTGGAAATATTTTATTAAATTTTTTTATAAAATATGTTATAAAATCAAACAAAAATATTAAATAGCAATTTTTTCTATTATTTTCTACTAATATATCTTTTAAATTTTCATATTCATTATATTGTTCCTTAAGCGTTTTTAAATTAAATTGTTCGATATCTTTATCATCCTTAGAATTATAGAATGTAAATTTTTTTAATTTTATATCATAACAGCGTTGTAATGTTTTTATAAGCTTAATTCTTTGGTCCCTAAATAAATAATAATAAATACTTTTTTGTAAAATTTTTTTATATTTATATACATCATCTGGAACTTCCGATTGTTCACATTTTAATAGTTCATCTTGTATTAATGAATAATCGCAATCGGCGCATATGTCTTTATACAATGTTATCCAATTTTTAAAAACACATATTAGCATATCATCTTGTGCACTAGTTGTTGCTTCACTGATTGGTGTTATGTATATTAAATAGGAATTTGGAGGTAGTATGCGTAAATCACCAGTGTGAGAGCCGTGTCCTGAAATTACTTTTATATCCATTACTATAAACTATAAAAAGAATTATAAATTAATATAAAAATATGAGTATCTTAATTCTTTCAATAATTTAAATGGGTCATATATATCAAAAACTATTTTTTTATTTTTAAACTCAACCATATAACAACTATTATCAGTTATATACTGCATTAAAATATCGTATTTAGAGCAATTATCTTTATCATTGAATATTCGTATCATTGTTTGATATAAATATTCTTCTTTACAATTATATAATAATCCCAACATATCATTTGCCTCAGTTATAAGTGATATAATATTACTCTTTCCAAGCCACGTTATTTCTTCACTTACTCTTTTATTATGTTGTTTAAAATTATCATAATCTTGAGATAATATCATATCATTACAATGTTTTAATAATTTCTTATAAAATTCACAAATGTCTTTATTTTTTAATATTTTACATTTTTTTATAATATCCATTATATATTTCTTTTTACTTTCTTTATTTATAAAATATCTCGAAAAGAAATCACTATTTGAAGCCATAAAATCAAAACCAAATTTCATATAAAAAGTTGCATTTTTTTCTAATAATTTAATAAATGATAAATCATATTCTAATTTACCGCAATTAACAGTTGTTCCATCGTAAATATAAGCAGTTTTCACATTAAGAAATTTACATATATCCAATACCAATTTAATCATATCTGAACCGCTCATAGTATCAGTTTTATGAATGTGAGTAATATAACAATTATCATTTAATTTTTTATCAATTACATCTATAAAATTAATAAGAAATGGATATAAATCATAATCTCTATTTGGAATATCATAACATAAACTATAATAAACTATTTTTGAGAATTCGTGAGTGTTTTTCTTCATTGTTATTTGAATTTTATGTTCACCATGTTGAATATAAAATTTATCCTTATATGTGCGATATAAATTGGCTAAATTTTTTTGTAAATCATCTGGCATTTTTTTGACTAGTTTTAGGGTTTTCATTATAATTATTCAGAGAAATATTATAATATAAATAACAAATATAAAATATGTTTGTTGTTTTCATTATAATTATTCAGAGAAATATTATAAATAAAAAAAATTGATATAAATATATTTTAGAGACAAACCGTTATATATATCAATATGCCCAAAGCGACCAAGAATACAAATACCGCTACATCTGCCCCCTCTGTTGATACTATTAAACAAGAATGGCTTACTGTAGTTAAGGATATCACAGAAGCGACTGATAAGCTCGACCAGCTCTGCAAGCGTCGGGATGAACTTGTTAGCCAGCTCTGGACCCATCTTAATAAGGACCCTGCCTCTACTGTTGTAGATGGCGAGGATAAGGCACCTGAAAAGGCACCTACCAAAGCAACAGGTAAGGCAACCGCCAAGAAGGGTGCAACTGCACCAGCTGACGATGATACATCTGCACCCACTACACCCGCGCCTGCAAAGAAGGCGCCTGCTAAGAAGGGAGGCAAGTCTGCGACACAGGCTGCAGCTCCTGCGGATGATGAGGAAGAGGCACCTGCTTCGGCTCCAGCAAAGGCACCTGCAAAGGCGCCAGCTAAGAAGGGAGGTAAAGCTACTGCAAAACCTGCTGATGATGAAGAACAAACACCTGCAAAGGCACCTGCCAAGGCGCCTGCAAAGGGAGCTGCAAAGAAGACCACCGCGCCAGCTAAGGGAACACCAAAGCCCAAGCTTGATGTTGATTCTGAAGATGTAAATATTAATGAAGACCCCAGTTCCGAGGAAACTGACCTTGATAGTCTATCAAGTGTATCGTCTGAATCGGATGCATCTGGTGGCGAGGATAACTAATATATATGCGTAAGTATATACATTTCAACTAATGTATATGCATTACAACTATTCCCGGTTCCACTTATTATCTGAAATAGGGAATAATTTATTTTATCAACTATTATAGATGGATATAACTTATGACGAAACGGTTAAAATTATCCTCCTTGGTAGTATTAGTGTTGGTAAAACTACATTTTGCAATGTATTAAAGAAAAAAGAATTTAATTATAATTATCACTCAACGATTGGTGTTGACTTTCATACAATTTATCATAAAAAAAATAAAAAGTATAGATTCCAATTTTGGGACACAGCCGGACAAGAGAAATTTAGGTCTCTAGTTAGTTGTTATTTTAAGAAAACCGATATAATTATTATTATGTTCGATATCAATGACACTCAATCATATAATGATATAATATATTGGCGGGAATTTGCTAATATACACGCAAATCCACATTCACCTATTATTTTATTGGGAAATAAATCTGATTTGGTTGAAAGAGCAAATATGGATATGATAAGAAACTACGCAGATATGCAGAAAATACCTTTACATATTATGAGTGTTAAAACGAACAAAAATTTTGATGATTTATTAAATTTAATAATTGATAATTTACCTTGTAATATTATGGGGAAAAAAGAAGAACAAGTAATAGTACCTCAAAAAGGATGCTGTGTTATACAATAAAAGTTGATAGGAAATAAAAATTCCCAGATAAAAATTGATAGTGGCTTAAGATTCTTAAAACAAGAATCTCAAGAATTCCTATTAATATTTATAAAAATTGATTTAATATTATATAGAAATGTATTTTATATAATATTAAATGGAAAATGTTAATAGCATCCTAAAAAAATATTGGGGGATTGATATGTTAAAAGAAAAACAAGAAGAATTATTGACCAGTTTTTTAGCTAATAAGGATGTAGTTGGATTACTTCCTACAGGTTATGGTAAATCATTGTGTTATTTAATCCCTCCACTTGTAACAAATAAAGTTATTTTTATTATTTCGCCATTAATTTCACTCATGGAAGACCAAAAAGAAAAATTAGTTGAAATGGATATCCCAGTTGCGTGTCTTCACGGCAATAATATGAATAAACAAAAAGAAATATTTAAAATTATAGATGGGGAAATTAATATTGTATATATGAGCCCTGAATATATGATTATGGGTGATGGGTTCGAGTTGGCGGACCTTCTTATTAAGGAGGATAGATTGGGATTTTTTGCAGTTGATGAGAGCCATTGTATTAGTGTATGGGGACACGATTTCAGAGATACATATACTAAATTGTATCGTTTCCGGAAAAATTATCCAACCATTCCTATTATGGCTCTCACTGCAACAGCAACTGATGAAGTCATAAAGGATATTGTCAAACAACTAAATCTAACTGACCCACATATTGTTATTGCTAGTTTTGACCGTCCAAATATTTATATGAAATGTAAAACGGTTAAAAAGTTTGGTTTCGAAATGTTGGAGGAATATATTGAAAAGTATGAGGGACATAAAATGATTGTCTATATGAATAGTCAGAAGGAAACAGTTGATTTGTCCCGCCAAATAAATTCAAAATATAAAAATCTATCTGAGGCTTATCATGCAGGAATGATGAAAAATGTAAGAAATAATATTCAAACAAAGTTTAATTCCGGTAAAATTAATATTATTGTTAGCACAGTTGCTTTTGGTATGGGGATTGACCAAACGGTTCGATGTGTGATTATTGTGGGGTCTCCTAAATCGGTTGAAGAATATTATCAGATGATTGGGCGTGCAGGAAGAGATGGCGAGGCGGCAGAATCTATTTT
>Ga0169931_10015494_pt1 | contig 10192 bp, 9 predicted proteins | sample Kivu_15m_20L_FD_129675 | JGI IMG/M metagenome (GOLD analysis project Ga0169931, IMG submission 129675) | Freshwater microbial communities from Lake Kivu, Western Province, Rwanda to study Microbial Dark Matter (Phase II) - Kivu_15m_20L... | ecosystem: Environmental > Aquatic > Freshwater > Lake ... | reverse complement strand
TAAGGACAGACCTTGGGGAATTTCCGAAGCTAAGAAACGGCAAAAAACTGTCCAATGGTTGGGGTCCACCTTAGACCGAAGTGAGCACTTCACAGGTTGAATTGATGGGCCAGAAACGCCTTTTCTGCAGCCGCTATTTCTCCCCTTTTTTCGGCCCCATCCAGTGGGTATTCCCCATGGAGACTCACTGTCCCCTGGTATTTTAAGCCTTTCAAAGTCGCACCCACCTCATTCCAACGAACGATACCCTTCCCCGCAGGTACTATCCCGCTTTTCCACTCTTTAGAGCCTTTGGTCCACTCTACATCCTTGATGGCAAGGCAGGAGAACCACGGTTTGACCAATTCCAGTTCGGTCGGAAAAGGGCCGCCCCCCAGAGCCAAATGTCCGGTGTCCAGGAAGGAGCCGACTTGATGAGGGTCGATACCCTCCAGCAGCAAACGCTGGCCTGCTGCATTATTCCCTAGATTTTTGCCCGAATGTGTGTGAAATAGGGCCTTCACTCCAGTACTGTCAGCAAGGGCGGCAAACCCCTCCAGAGCCTGGCGCGCCTTGTTTCTGGCCAAAGGGTAGTCCCCCACAAAAGGGAAATAGCCTATCTTGACCGCCGGGATTCCAGCGGACTGGCATGCCTTGAACAACCGGCGGGCATCCGGGTGGTTCGGATCATTGAGGCTCGTGGGGGCGGTGACCAATCCGATGGTCAGTTTGGCTTTCATAAAAGCCTCCCGCCAAAACGGGAGCTTTGCCAAGGCGTTTTCCGGGGTCACCGGGTAGCCGGGCCGTACGGCCAAATCGACCCCATCCAGACCATAGGCACCGCACCAGCGAACCCAGTCGTCGACCTGAAAGGCGGGAAGCGTTTTAGTAAAGTAAATGAAACGCATGCCTCAATTCCCTGGGCCGCGAATCACCTTGTTTTTCAAGACACCGACACTGTCAATTGAAATGGAAACCGTTTCTCCGCCCTGCAGGGAGAAATCGTCCGGCGGGACCACGCCGGTCCCGGTCATCAGAAAGGCCCCTTGAGGAAAATCATTTTCCTTGAAAAGCCATCCCACCAACTCCTCGGGAGAGCGACGCATGCGGCCCCATGTCGTTTTGCCTTCAAAAAGGCATCCTGCCTTTTCCCCTTCAATTTTGACAGTGATCACCGCTTCTGAATCCGGCAACCCCAGCCGAATCCAGGGTCCCAAAGCACAGGACTTCGCGTACACCTTGGCTTGGGGCAAATAAAGCGGGTTCTCCCCCTCGATATCCCGGGAACTCATGTCATTCCCGATGGTGTGCCCGACAATCCGACCTGTGGGACTGACCACCAAGGTCACTTCAGGTTCTGGAACCGACCAATTGCTATCCTGACGAATGGAAACCTCGCCCCCCTGCGCAACCACCCGCCGGGGAGTTGCCTTGAAAAACAACTCAGGGCGGGGCGCGGAATAAACTTTGTCGTAAAAAACAGCGGCACCTTTGGACTCCTGCTGCCGCGCCTCACTGCTTCGAAGATAGGTAACACCGGCAGCCCACACCTCCTGTTCGCAAACAGGAGAAATCCACTTTCCTTCATGTGCCACGGTTTTGGCAGCGGAGATCAGTCTCGCCAGTTCGTTTTTGGGATTATCCGCGTGCAAAATAGAATCCAACCGCAGCCTTGGCTGGTTGACAGTGGGGGATGAAAGCAATAGTGCCCCACCATCCTGGGTCGGGGAAGCCAGGTGGACTAAACCGTCATGGGTTTGAAACTTTCCCACACACTCGCCATGCATGAATCCGGCTCCCCGTTAAACGGCATCCAAAACGCTTTCCAACCACCAGCTTAACCTTTTTGCGGCCCCCTGAAAGTCTCCTTCCATCAACAAACATCGCACCTGGCCGGCCATTTTCGCCAAGTCCTCGGAACAAATGGCTGGGCCCAGTCTGTCCCCACGGTTTTCGCCAACCAAACGGGCCAAAATCGCGGCCTGAAGTTCCTGGCACCCTTCGCCATTGATGGTTGAAATCGCAACGCTCAGATTGTTTGTCAAATTATTGGCAGGGGCCGAAACCAAATCCCTTTTAGTCCAAACCTCCAACACTGACCTGCCATCCAGATCAGGTGCCTCTTGGGAATTCGGGAGCGTGCCATCCCGAAGCCAAAGAACCAAATCGGAACTGCCAGCAGAGTGAAAGGACAAATCAATGCCCCACTGCTCCACCTCATCCGGAGTTTCCCGAACTCCCGCGGTATCGCATAACTCGATAGGCCATCCTTCCAAAGCCATGGAAACCCGGATCACATCAACGGTTGTCCCCGGGATAGGCGAGACCACTGCCCTTTTTTTTCCGACCAAATAATTCAAAAGACTGCTTTTTCCCGCATTCGGCGGACCAAGGACCGAAACTCGAAACGGGTCCAGCCACCGCCTGGCCAAATCCCAGCCTGATTCCATATCAGCAAGGGATCCAAGGGCACCCGGACCATCCTGTTTCCAACAGGACTGAATCAATTCCCCAAAGGCTTGAGGCAGCACCCGTGACTGGTGGAGGAAGGCCCTGCAGACTCTGGATGTGGTGGCTTGCGTTGCCAATCGTTGAAGATGAGACACCAACCTTGTCTGACCGGGAAAAACCCCGGTGCTCCCCGATGGTTTTTCCTCAAATCCCGATTGGGTGAAAAAAAAACGATACATTGCTGCCAATTGGGAACCGCCATGACCGTGGATTTCGAAAATTCCACCCGGCCGCTCCCCTGCTGGGCACACCAACAAAACCTCGTCAGAAACTGCCCTGTCGGCTTTCATTACTCCCAAGGATTGGTTGGATGGAAATACTGGAAGTGCCTTGCCCTCGGAGACAAAAAGACTTTGGATACGCTCTTCAGCCCCGGGACCACCCAACATCCAGACCGCAACTCCCGCCGGGCCTTCGGACGTTACCAGGGAAAACCAAGGATTTTTTGCTTTGGACCTCATGAATTTGCGAGAACCGCCTAATTGGCTGCCAGAAACATACCTTCCAACACAAGATTGGGCTGGAAACAGGAAACTCCCGGGAAGAATCCGGCCAAGGCTTCACCGCCCCCGCCGGTAATCCAAAACGAGGCCTCCCGATCTATTTCTCGCGCTTTCCGCCAGCAGCGCTCGACCGCCCCCACCATGGCATAAAACAAACCCGACTGAATTGCAGTAATTGTGTTCTTGGCGGGCCAATCAACAGTCCCAAGACCAAGGGAACCGATTTCGGGTAAGGACGCGGTTCCATCCCCCAAACTTTTTGCCATCAATTTCAAGCCCGGTTGGATGCTCCCGCCCTGAAAGGTTCCGGTGCGATCCACCCAATTGATGGTCAGAGCGGTCCCGGCGTCCACCACCATGCACGCCTTGTCCTTTGCGAGGTGGTAAGCGGCCTTTGCGGCAAGCAGACGGTCCACCCCCACTTTGCCGGGTTCATCCACCGATAAAGTCAGTCCAATACGGAATTGGTCATCCAAAAGGCAGACCCGCGCACCACTTTGGTGCAAGGCCTCGCTCAACCTCGCCACCTCGACCGGCACCACACCGGCCAATATCCATTGGGAAGGCTTCTCCCCAGTCAAGGAAATCGCCTCGGCCTCAATAAGTTTCAGCAATTCCGCACAACCGTGGCCAAACGTGACAACCTTGGCAATTGAACCGCCATATTGGATACCCACCTTTATGCGGGAATTTCCAACATCCATGGCCACAGCGGACGAGGTCATGAATCCGCACCCGCCAATTCCGCTTCGTGAAGGGAATCCAGTTGCCTTTGGATGGCCACCATCAATTCGGAAAGACCCCTTCCCGTCACCGCTGAAAAGGCCAAAACGTCCTTGCCAATTTTTGCCGACAAGTCGGCCCTTAACTCCTCCGACCCGGAGAGCTCACATTTGCTCATAGCGACAATTTCAGGTTTGCGGGCAAGATCATCGCTGCGCATCTCCAATTCGTGGCGGACCACCCTGTAGTTTCCGCAAGGGTCTGAACCATCAGTGGGAAACGGCTCCACCAAATGAACGAGCAATCGGTTCCGCTCGACATGGCGGAGGAATTCATGACCCAAACCAACACCAGTGTGGGCACCCTCGATCAAACCCGGAAGATCCGCAAGGACAAACACCCTTTCCCCACCCATGTACACAGCACCCAGATTGGGTTGCTTGGTGGTGAAGGGGTAGTCCCCGATTTCGGGTTTTGCCCGACTCAGGCGGCTTAAAAGGGTTGATTTCCCCGCGTTGGGTAAACCAACCAACCCCACATCGGCGATCAGTTTCAATTCCAGAAGGATGGTCCGTTCCTCCCCGGGTTCCCCCTCCTGAAAAATTCGGGGAGCCCGGTTGGTGGAGGAGGCAAAAGCGCGATTGCCTTTTCCACCACGCCCGCCCTTTGCCACTACCACCCGGTCGCCGTCTGCAGTTAAGTCCCGGATAATATTTCCCCGGTCGCGATCGATTATCAGAGTTCCAGGCGGAACCCGGATGATCAGGTCCGCAGCCTTTCGACCGGTGCTGTTATCCCCACCGCCTCCACCGCCGGAATCCGCACGCCAGTGTTTGCGGTTCACGATTTCAGCCAAGCTATCAGCGTTTGCCGCAGCCTCGACAATGACATTTCCGCCATCACCGCCGTCACCGCCATCAGGCCCGCCACGCGGCACATATTTCTCACGGCGGAAGCTCAAAGCCCCGTTTCCGCCGTCACCGCCACGAACATGGATTTGAACCCGGTCAATAAACATGAAAAGTTTCCCCCAGCCCAATCCTAGCAGGGGTGAAATCCGCAAGGGCTTGAATTCAAATGGAAACCTAACTAGGGTACTCAGTATGCGTTTTTATGCCGGAATCCTTGGAAAACCGTTAGCCAGAGGATCTTCAGGTCCAACCATGGGGTCCAATGAATGATGTAGTAAAGGTCGTACTGCAGCCTTTTACGCAACGAGGTATTACCTCGCCAGCCATTGACCTGAGCCCATCCAGTCAGACCCGCTTTCACCGCATGGCGGGCCATGTAGGTTGGCAGGGTTTTGCTGAATTGTTTCGTGAAAACCGGCCTTTCCGGGCGCGGCCCCACCAAACTCATATCGCCCACCAGGACATTCCAGAGCTGGGGCAATTCATCCAAGCTGGTCGCACGCAAGAAACGCCCCAATGGGGTAGTCCGATCATCCCCTTTTCTGGCCCAAACAGCTCCGGTGGATTTCTCGGCATCTGCCCGCATGGAGCGGAATTTCAACATCATGAAACTGGCCCCGTTGAGGCCGCATCGCTCCTGTCGGAAAAGAATTGGCCCAGGGCTTGTCAGTTTTACCATAATGGCTATCACGGCCAGCATAGGCGAAATAACAATCAAGCCAAACAAAGAAAGAACGATATCCATAATTCTTTTGAAAACAACATTTAGGCCGAAGTAAGGGTTCTCCCGCAAGCTAACCAGCGGTTGACCATCCAAATTGCTGACCCGGACGGTCAATCCGGCCATTCCGGGGATGTCGGGTACCAAACGAACATCGGCAAATGTGGAGGCCAAGACATCAAAAACCCGTCGAACTTCCCCGTGGCGATTCATGGGAAGTGCCACAAACACATGGCCAATCCTGTACTTCTCGATGAGTCTAGGCAAATCTTCGGTCTTACCCAGCACATCCAAATCGGAGCATTGGGGCCCCGGTTGATCTTCGATGAACCCGATGGGGCGAATCCCCATCCAAGTGGTCCTTCTGAGGGAACGAGCGGTCCTGCGGGCGACCCGGCCGGTTCCAACGACCAAAGCGAAAGAGACATCCCAACCAGCTCGTCGGAAGGATCGAACCAGGCTCCAGCCGCAGCGGCGGCCCAACACCACCGCACCGGAGGAAAGGACAAAGAAAACCATCAAGGCAGCCCGCGATTCGTAGCCACCGCGGATCATGAAAAGTGCCGTGGCCACAAACAAGGTTGCCAAAGCGGTCCCTTTGACCGCTCCCACCATTTCCTCGCGCAGCCTGCGCATGCGATCGAATGTGTATTGGCCAGTCAATTGAAAAGCCAAAAGGCCCAGTCCCACCACCCAGGGCAGGGCAAAAAAACATTTCTCCAGTTCCGGAACATCATTCCAAAGAGGAATCCAACCGCTATCAAACCGAATCCAGTAACTGATTAACCAGCTGGCAGAAAGTAGGAGGGCATCGCTCAAAACAAACCAAGAAACCAATATCTGGTTGCTACGCGCTATCATCCGGATCCGGCTCCCTGCCCACATTGGCGGGCTGAATCTTTGGCAATACCTTGTTCCAAGGTGTTCCTTCAGAGCAAGTCCAAACGACCCCACACGGATTCCACGATGAACGACTCCCTCGCCACCCCCTTGGCTGACAACTATTCAACAAACCTTTTATTGCGCCTGATAGCCTGCCCGGGAACCACCGGAAATGAACAGCCCATCGCCAACCTGATTCGGAAGGAATTGATTGCCGTTGGTGTCCCCGACAACGCCATTTTGCAGGACGAAGCCCACAAAAAAATTCCACTCCCTACCCCATGCGGAAACCTGATCGTACGGCTTAGGGGAAGTGGCAAGGGCCCAACGATCCTTTTCAGCACTCATATGGACACCGTCCCCTTGTGCGAAGGGGCCGTGCCCGTGCTTTCTGACAATGATTCCAAAATCCGCCCCCAAGGAAAAACTGCCCTGGGGGGAGATAACCGGACCGGTTGCGCCGTCCTGGTCCAATTGGCGGCCCGACTTTTGCGGTCCAAGACACCTTGGCCGGACATCACCTTACTTTTCACGGTGCGTGAAGAATCCGGGCTTCATGGAGCCAGGAACCTGGATACGGGTTTATTGGGTGCCCCCGTTTTTGGGTTCAACGTTGATGGTGGTGAACCGGCCAAATTCATTCGGGGAGCGGTGGGTGCGGAACGATGGGAAGCGGAAATCGAGGGAATCGCCTCCCATGCCGGGGTCCATCCCGACAAAGGTGTTTCCGCCACCCTGGTGGCCTCGCTGGCTTTGGCAGAGGTTCACCAAGGTGGATGGTTTGGAAAGGTCGTTCAGGGAAATCTGCAGGGGAGTAGCAATGTCGGGGTTTTATCCGGCCGCAACGGAGGGTCGGTGGGGGAAGCCACCAATGTGGTGACCGATTTTCTTTTGATGCGCGGGGAGTCCAGAAGCTTTGATTCGGCCTTTGCCAGCCAAATCACCCAGGCCTATCAAAGGGCCATCGCCAACGCCGTCCAGAAGGTCTCCACCGCTGGGGGCCAAAAAGGCTCATTCCGTTTCCATCATCACCAGGACTACACGGCTTTTCAGATCCCGGAAAATTCAGAGGTAGGACAACGGGCGGTTCGTGCCGCCCGGTCGGTTGGTCTAAACCCTCGGTTTGAACTGGGACGTGGGGGCCTGGACAGCAATTGGATTGTCCAGCATGGGATCCCTTCCCTCACCTTTGGCGCAGGCCAGCATGAAATCCACACCATTTCCGAGTATGTCGACTTGGCGGAATTCCAGGCTGGCTGCAACCTGGCCATGGCACTGGCCCTCGGGAGTTGAATCCCGGGGCACCAGGGTGAGGTGGGTCACCGCGGAATCAGCGGGGCTGCCCAGTTGATCGCGCTGGGGAAAAGTCGCAAACCGGAGGACTGGTCATGTCGACCACGGGGGTCCCGGACCGAGGTAACCTCTATTCCTCGCTGACCAGCGTGAAAAATGAAGCTTTCCGCCTGGGCGGCAACATTGAACTCATCATGGGCCCCGTAGCCCACGAAAAGGTTCAATTCCCCGGGCTGAAGGTTCTCCCGGATCATTACCTCCAGCGGGTTGATTCGGCTCATTCCCTCCACCGCCTGCTCGCCCCTGCCAAAAATAGGCACAAACAACTCGCTGAAACGGAGGGTGAACAACTTCCGCCGCCCCAGGGCCTCATGCAGGCGAGGCTTCACCCGCAAACCATGGCTCTCCGGCCGGAAAGGCGTTTTGTACCTGCCGGAATCATCCACATGGCGCAAGTTGAGCAGCGGCATAATGCTGATGACATTGCCAATCCGATCCCGGTGCTTGATGCCCAGGGTCATGGCGGCGGAGCCACCCATGGAGACCCCCATCAGCGCCGCGGCTTCCCTCCTGGTATCAATTGAGTAATTCCGGTGGAGGAAATTCCACACATCCCCCATCAAATATTGCTCAAAACATCCCGCTTTTGAATCGGTCCAGAAACTCGCCACATCCCGCAAAGTCGCCCTGCCGTGGATGCTCCCGTCCGGAGCCGCGACGATAACGGGTGGGATTTTTCCGCTACATATGGCGTCATCAAATGATTTGACCACCCCCTGCATGAAATACTGCTCATCCTGAGCGGCGCCATGCAGAAAAACAGCCAACGGGTAGCTTTTCTCAGGGGTGTAGCCAGGGGGCAGGTAGACCAACAGATCCCGCTTTTGCCCCAGCGATTCGGACCAGATGCGGTGATCCTGAAAACCGCGCCGGGTGTAGGAAACCAAGCGACCGCGCAAATGACGATTGACCCGTTCCACCTGGTGGAAACCAAGGGTCCACGGAGGAGCCTGGCCCAAACCGACTCCATCGACCCAAAAGGAAGCCAGCCAAATCAATCCATCCATTGGTCACCCTGGTGTGGAAGCAATGTCGCACACCAAAGAATGGATCACGCTGGAAACGGGGGACTTGAGTCCAAATTCAGAAAAAAAGAAGTTTCATCCCCAAAAGTTGGGGATTTACCGAAGATTCCAACTGGGATGGAGCTTTCTTCAGGCCCGAATCAGGCGGCCTTGGCCCAAACTGGGAATGTCCTTTCACTGTCCAACTCACCGGCAATCTGTTGGTTCAGAACATTTTCCAGTTCCACCAAAGCCCGGGCCAGGGTTGAACCGTCCATCACCCGGTGGTCCCAACTCAACCGCACATCGACGCCACCTTTTTCATCGATTTGGCCATAGTGGATGGCCGTGGTCAAAATGGGGGCGACATTCAACAAGCCTGCACCGCGGGAACCGACAGAAGTCAGGCTGTATGTGCCATAATTATGACAACGACGCCGGCCAAAAAGATTAAGCGCACACCACCAAAACAACCTTCTGATGGGCCAGGGAATCCGGGCCACCGCCATGGCACGTTGGTGGGACCGCAATTCCTCCACCGGTTTATCCATGTATTCGCGAACCTTTTCCTCGATCTCCCGGATGCTGCGGTTCTCCGGTGCCCGGATCAGGCAAAAAAGGACCACATCCTCATCTTCCGTTCGCCGCTCCACATTGAGGGCGACAATGGAGTGGGGATGCTCATACAGGCGATGCCAGGGAAATTTCAGATAGCATCGTCGTAATTGGGGATTGTTCGCACAAACCACCCCGTAAGCCTTGGCAAACAAGGATGTCCATGCGGGCCGATTTGCTGCTTTTTTCCTGGCCTCAAAAAGCGGTCCCAAATTCATCCGACGTTCCGCAATGGCAACCGGAACCTGCTGACTGAAATGCATCAGGTCGCAAACCATTTTCCGGAACGGAGTGATCGCGATCCAACGGCCCTTGGATCTGCCCATGAAAGCACTCCGTTCCTGATTAAGTCCTTAACAATCCAGTTTCAAGAAGCAGATCATTGCCAAAAAGGTCTGACAAAATAAACACCAGAATTTAATCTGATAGCAATTCTTTATTTGTAACCGTTCACCGCTTAAGCAAGTGAAGGGGCCGCCGTGCCGTTCCTGAGAGCGGTCATGGCATCGCAAAGGAACTGAAAGACGGGCCTTCCCTGGAGCTTCAAGGTTTGGGTGACCGTCAGCACCCTTTCGACGAACCGGAACCCCTTTTCGCTGTGACAACCGAACGAGATTTTCCGCCACAACACTAGGGTGCGGATGGTCCGCTCCGCATGATTGTTGGTCGGCTCAACCCCCTCCTTGCGGACGAATGTCCACAAGGCTTCCTCGAATCGCAGCACATTGGCGCAGAACCTTGCGGTCTTCCTCTCCGCGCAGGCAAGACCCTTTCGCAGCAGACGGCCGAAGCGTCTCTGTATCGATATCATCCGGCGACCCAGTTCCATCCGGTCAAAACGGCCCTCCCGGAACCGGTGCCACAACGCAAAGACTTGCCGATGGTAGCGGAGCCCCTTGCGACCGACCCAAGCGCCAGGCCCCTCCCGCTCCATAATCTGCCGGAGGTCCCGCTTCAGGTGGGCCCAGCACAATTGCCGGAGCCAGGTCG
>Ga0169931_10015493_pt1 | contig 10193 bp, 11 predicted proteins | sample Kivu_15m_20L_FD_129675 | JGI IMG/M metagenome (GOLD analysis project Ga0169931, IMG submission 129675) | Freshwater microbial communities from Lake Kivu, Western Province, Rwanda to study Microbial Dark Matter (Phase II) - Kivu_15m_20L... | ecosystem: Environmental > Aquatic > Freshwater > Lake... | reverse complement strand
TTTTGTTGCAAAAATAAATGGATTGAGAAAATACAAGAAAATATAAATAAAATATATTTCTAGAGTTTTTTATAATAAAACACTCTAGAAATATCTACTTTTTGTCTACTAGTAGATATCCCTTGTTTAATTCACTTTTTAATATTCTAATACTTCCTCCACATTTTTTCCATTCTTGATAAGATAATAAAAAACCTTCACCTCTATTTGAATCTATCGATCTATCAATTACTATACTCGGTAAAATTCTATTAAAAAAGCTATCAATTTGTTTATTCGTAATATCTCTACCATTATCCGATATTACCATCATTATTTTATTGTCATTATCTTGAACATCTATATTAATTTCTGATGCATTTGCATTTTTTGAATTTTTTATCATGTTCAATAACAAATGCCATAATGCATCCAAATATGATTTTTGTATCTTTAATTTAGTGTTTATCCGAAAAGTAATATTAATCGGATTATATATATTATTTAACGTTTTAACCATCCTTGGTATTACTAAATACATTTTAATACAATTATATTCATTCATTTTATTACGCGATGGACTATTCTGTGGTAATAATGAAGCCCTAGGACGAATACACATATTATATGCCTCTATTAATACTTCACTTAAATTTGTAATTCTCTTTGCAATCTCAAAATTATCATTTCCATTTAATGTTTTTATATCTGTTGTTATGTTTTGGGCACATTTTATTACTGCTCTAAGATCATGTGTTAATAATCCTGTTTTATTTATAACTATATCAATTGCACTTGAATCTGTTATTTTTATATTAAAAATAATTTTATTGCAATATATTTTTTTAACAGAAATTGCCATTTTGACAATATGATATTTTTCATTAAATGGATTATATAATTCAATTGTATGATTCATTTTTCCTGTTTCTATTTTATCCCAATATTCTGATTTTCTTCCTAACAATACTATGTCATGTATATATTTATTATGCATTTTCTAACATTTGGCGATAATAATAAATTTAAATCTATTTCATTAACATCTGAACCTATTAAAATATTTTTTTTACATCCAGAAATATTTTTTAATATACATGTTAATTCGTCCATTTCATTTATTTTACATTCAAGATCTGTTGATAAATAACTATCTATAAATATTTTTGGTGTATAGTTAAATAGACTTTTTATACAACACCTTGTTGATTTTTTTATTTTTAATATCTAATATATACTATATATTAAATTATAAAGTAACTGTATTTTTTCAATTTTTAAATAAATTATAAATTATTTAATTGATGTCTCTAATAATTCATCATTTAATGATTGTAATTGTTCATCTTCCAATAATACTTTATTTGATGCTTCATCTTCCAATAATACTTTATTTGATGCTTCATCTTCCAATAATACTTTATTTGATGCTTCATCTTCCAATAATACTTTATTTGATGCTTCATCATCAGATGATTCAAATTCTTGTTTATTTTTCAATTGTTCATTTTCAAGTTGCAATTTAATTTTATTGGCTCTTTTTTCTTTTTTTGAAAGTTTATCTTTTTTGGAAATTTCACCAACAGATGAATCGATTGCATCTTTATTTGATCCAAATCCACATGCTTTGCATATACCATCACATAATTCAGGATTTCCACATTTTTTGCACATTTTGTATTTATCTATGAATTCTCGCATAAAATTATTAAATACTAATGAATCTAATGATTTATTTGATTCCAAACAAGTTGTCGCTGAATTAACTTTTTCTTTGAGAGACATCTGATATTTTGATTTAAACAATTTAAATAACAATGATTGTTCATTAGAAGTCAAATTAAGTTTGTGCTTAACTTTATTCCAATTGGATACATTACGTCCATTTACGGTACATGCTGGCAAATCATATCTGGTTCGCCCTAGTATACTAATCAAAGGTGCTTCAAACGACATTCGTATATAAGTTTATAATATATAAATATTATAAATGAACAGGTTAAATTATTTTATTCAATTTTTTTTATAATATAGTTATTAGTATTAAAATAATTGAATTTTATATTTCATAACATATTCTCAATTATTTTAATTATATCAATTATATTATGGATCCTCTTGAATTTGATGAATTATCATTGGCAATTAAAAACAGAATTTTCAATAGAAACAATAATATAACAAATATTAAACATTTATACAATGATTCATATACAACTATTAAGTGTTTATATGAAAATTATCATAAATATATTCAACAAAATACTATCATTCTTTGCAAAGGTTGGATCCAAAATTCTAGAAAACAATCTAATAATTTATTCATTCAATTATATGACGGTTCTTACGCAAAAACTTTACAAATTATTTTTGCAACTAATATAATTAGTGAAGACATATTGACCAGTTTACATTCTGGAACAACTATTGAAGTAAATGGAAATATTGTAACCTCTCCCGCAAATGGTCAACCTTTTGAAATGGTTGGACATACAATCAATATTATTGGAAAAGTTAATGAACCAAGCACCTATCTACCATGTGTCAAAGGTATCCGTATTGATAATTTACGTAATAAAGCACATTTACGACCTAAATTTCAAGCAATGAGATCTATTTTTCATATTCGTAATTGCGTTATTCAAGGTTTACATCAATTTTTTAAATTACATTGTTGTTCTCAATTAGATCCAAATGTTGTTACTACTTCTGATTGTGAAGGAGCAGGTGAAGTTTTTACTATTACAACTCAATTTAATGATCTTAAGACCAATAACTTAAATGTTGATTTTTCAAAAGATTTTTTCAAAAAACAAGCATTTTTAACAGTATCATCTCAATTACAATTAGAAGCATTATGTGCGGGTATGGGTAAAGTTTATACAATGAATCCTTCTTTTCGTGCAGAACCAAGTCAAACCAATAGGCATGTTGCGTGTTTTACTCATGTTGAATGGGAATTAGCATTTATTGATTTAAATCAATTAATGGATTTTAATGAAGATATTATTACTCATACAATTGCATATGTATTAGATAATGCAATGGAAGATCTATTAATTCTTGATAAATTTGTATCCAAAGGTATCATCGATAAACTTAAAAATGTTTTATTAGAACCATTTATTCGTATTACATATACTGAAACATTAAATATATTAAATGAAAATATCGAAGCGTTAAAAACTAAATATCCAGATTTTAAAATGCCAGAATGGGGTGATGATCTAGGTTCTAATTGCGAACGTTATCTAACTGATGTAATTTATAATAAACCAGTAATCGTCTATAATTATCCATTAATTCTAAAAAGCTTTTATATGAAACAAAATGACGATGAACCAAAAACTGTACAGAGTTGTGATGTACTAATACCTGGTGTTGGTGAAGTAATTGGAAGTTCTATTAGAGAAGATGATTATGATAAATTAGTACAAATAATGTTAACAAAAGGAATGAAAATCGAACCTTTGCAATGGTATGTCGATTTACGAAAAAATGCATCATTTCCTCACGGTGGAGCTGGTTTAGGCATGGACAGATTAATAGCATTTTGCACATTTTTGGAAGGATCTATTAGAGATGTTATTCCATTTCCAATTGCATATGAAATGTGTGATTATTAAAAAATTGATTATTTTATTTATTCATTATTAATCTTATCATATTATCATATATTATATTTATAATGGAATATTCTGACCCACATAATGTTAATATCATGTTTAAACAATTAATTGAAGAATTATCCATACCACTACTATCATCTGAAAATTTTAATTATACATTTAATTTTATTAAAAATGAATTAAAACCATTATATGAAAATAATAATGATGTTAAATCATCTATTGAATATCTTAATGAATTTATACAAGAATTAAATAAAAATAATGATGAAACCAATGATAATAAATTAAATGGATTAACATTAATTGTAGACAAATATTTATGTGTAACACCAGAAAACAAAAATCATATTGAATCAAATTATGCAATTATACAATATATCATGCAAGCATGTTTTAACCAAATATTACAACAACTATTCTGTATTATTAATAAACGTAACATGGATTCTAATGATATTGATAATGCATTAAATTTATTCAAAGATATATTTAAAGATGCAATTAATGGTGCCAAAGGATATAAAATGTCAGAAAAAATTATTGAATATTAATATAAAATAATTTATTAAACTAATTATATCATTAAAAATTGAATCTTTTTTAATATATAATATAACAATTTATTTATATGACATAACAATAATAATCATGTTCGATTTAAATATTATTGAACTTCTTAATTGGTCATCCCAATTACATGGGATTAAACATGTATGGGTTTGTAATACAGAATTTAAAATTATTAATCATATGCCGTTATATGGTATGTTTTCTCAATTACCAACTATTGAATTTATTAAATCAAATGGTTGTAATTCGATTGGTCTGATTAATTTATTAAGACTAAAAAATAATAAAAATATACCAGGGCACAATTGTACTAAAATAATTGGTTACAAAGGTGTAGGAACATTAGGTGTATGGATTCATAAATTACATCTAATTAATTCATTAAAAAAATATAATAAAAATAAATCTTATGAAATTGGAACATTGCTAATTAAAACTTCAGATTTAAATTGTTTTGGTCATATGGCTATTGTTATAGGTCATAATAAAATTTTACATTCTTATACATATTCAGTTAATCCAAACAATCTATTTACTGATCCAGGTGTTTGTATTACAGATAGTACTTATTTCGACTTTGATTTTACATGTTCACCCTATATATGGTTATATCACGATTTCTAATCTAGAATTTACTTTATATAGTCATATACTTAATATTATATTATTTATATATAAAATACATGGGTGCGTATAATATGCGTGCTCATGTGTCCTCTAGAACACTATAATGTTTATATTATAGCAAAAATAATAATATGTAATTTATGGATACAATTATGTATCACAAACAAGAGTCGATATAACGTGTTATAGAAATTCTTGTATTCTATTTTAAATTACATAATCTCATTAAATTTCTATTGGTTATTTTATATTAATAAAAATTTAATTGTTAATAATTAAATTATATTATTATAAATATACCATAATATTGCTTGATACTATCAAAAAAAATTTAACACTAAATGTCAATGTTAAAATTAAAATCGCATTTTGGACCTTAATTATATTCATCTCTATATATATACTAAATTCAGGAATAAATATTATTCCATTTATTGGCGCAGTACCTCAAGTTAGAGGTGTCATATCAGTATTACAAATTTTAGCATTAATTTTACTTATACTTGTCGCAATATGTTTAAAATATCCTCATAGGCCAGATTGTGATGATTGCAATGCAGAATGTTCTATTAAATGATAATAATTTATTATAATCTAATAAAAAAATTGAAATAATAAATTAAACTGTTATTTAATAGATTAATTTATTATATATATTACAATGTCGTCTTCTGAAATTAATGAAAATAGTACCAGTATGAGTGCTATTATACAAAAAAATCACAGGGGTTTTAATACAACATCAATTATACCAAAAACACTTGAATCAGTTACTGCAGTTATTGTAGAACCAATTGTACCAAACAGAAAATGTATATTATGTATTCGTGGTCATGTTGATACTGGTAAAACGTCATTTGTAAGTTTATTGTCTTCTCATGATACAACTAATGTGGGAAAACAATTAAACTCCACTGAAGCAGGATTAATTACTCAACAAGTAGGAACTCAAACATTTCTTAGAGAAAATATTATTAAATTTATTCCTACTCAATTACAAGAAAAGTTTAATATGGATTTTGTTACAATTGATACTCCTGGACATACAGACTTTGAAAATATTCGCAAAATGGGATCTAGTATTTCTCATATAACATTGGTTTTTGTTGATATCGTAAAAGGTATTGATCAAGATACACTTGAATATCTACAAGAAAATATACAAACTAAAGAAGATTATAGTAAAACAATTATTGTACTAAATAAAATGGATCGCATTCATGATTACAAAAAGGTAGGATTTGGAAATATCAAAAAAGTTATGAATAAACAAAGTGAACATACTACGGATTTATTTGAAAAGTATTATACAAATATTATTATTCAATTGTCAAATTATGGTTTATATGGCGAACCATATCATCGTAAAAAACAAGCAGAATGTTTGGCAATGGTTCCTATTTCTGCAAAAACAGGTGATGGAGTTCCAGATCTTCTGTTATACATGTCAAATGCTCGTATGAATTTAACAAAACCCAATAATGATATTGGTTATATTATTGATAAACGTATTGATACACGTATTGGTAAAATTATTGTAGGTATCATGAAATATGGTTCTATTTTACGAGTAAATGCAGTAAAAATAGGTGAATCTATTGTTCCAATTAAACATTTATTTCATTTTGGAAATCATGATTCGCGTGAACAACATTTGGAACCAACAAATAATGTAGATGAAGCAACCGCATTCGCAATAACAGTTGATGAAAATGTATATCATTTAATTGATATTGGATTATCATTTCAACCAGTCGAAACGGTCGAAGCAGCTGTCATTGCAGAAGATACATATACAGAATACATTAATAAAAAAACAAAATTATTATCTAAATTAGGTGTTTGTGTTATTGTACCAAGTGATTCAATGATTGAAGGTGTTCATAATAATTTAACGACTAATTCAATACCAATGGGTTATTATTGTATTGGATCAATTAGTAAACAAGATCTATTTAAATACAATAATCAATTCAAAGATCAAGTAACAGAATACAATAATAGATACAAAGTAATTATGTTATGTATACCAGATATGACTGATGATATTGATAAGGAAGTATTAATGCGACGATTTTTTGACGAAGACAAAATGAAATTTCTTCGAACTGAAAATATCCAAATTATTTTTGGTGGTACGGTATTTAAATTATCATCTGAATTTAACAAGTTGTTACGCACATTTCAAGAATCATATGTTCGAAATTATCGTAAATATTCTAATTATGAAGCAACTACTTTGAATAAATGTATATTCCGAGTAAGTGATCCTATTATTTGTGGAATTAAAATAGAATCAGGATTAATCACAATCGGTTCTACTGTAAGAGATGAAAATAATGTGGATTATGGTATTATTGATAGTATAGAAGAAAATAAGAAATCAATAAATTATGCATCAACTGGTCAAGAAGTATGTATTAAAATAATTAGTGACAAACGATTAGTAAAAACACAAACATATCATTTCAGAAATGAAAGTAATATGTCGAGTGACAAAGTCAGTGGAGATATTATCGCATTAAACAAATAATTGTAATATTTTTTTTATTTTATTCAAAATTAATATAATTATATTATTATATATTATATTAATTTTGAATAGTGAAGCATTAAACATTAAATCATATAATAATTTATTAAATTTATTTGATTTTGATTATGATAATACAAATGAGAAATTATATTATACCAATACATTTAATTATATTAAAATCTTATCATCATTAAAAAATTTAAAAAAAAAAGATGATATTATATTAGACAATAATATTATATTATATATAGGATTAATGGATGATGGGACTGGTGATTATAATTGGATACGACAATATATAAATATTTTTTTGGATTTTGGATATACAACAAAACAAATATATATCATTGGAATTTATTTAGACGCATATCAAAAATTCAATTATGATGATAATAAATTATCAATTAAATTTGATACAGTTTCATTAATAAATGTTATACAAAATGAGCAATTAAAAAATAAACTACAATCTGGATTTAATTTAACTGACACAAATGGATATTTTGTAACAAATCTTAATTTAGTTGAAGAAAGTGATGAAATATTACGTATGTTGACAATAGAAATTAATAATTCTACTAAAAAAGAAGACAAAGAAATATTGCAAAATTTTGCAAATAAATATATTAAATGGTTTAGAACATTAAAAAATGAAAGTTTTCATGAAAATGTTAATTTTAAATTATCAAATCGTGCATTTGAAGATAAATTTTTTGAAAAAAAAGGTAATCATTGTTCATTAAACTCATTTAATTATTTAAATAATTCTATTATTGTATCATTCTATGACAAAAAATTAAAAATTTTAAGTGAATGTAAAAATATTAAATATTTATCAATGAGTGAAGGTGTTGCAGCACTAGAAACAAAATATTTACCTTCAGTAATAACAAGCGGAATTGGATTAAATCGTTTAGGTTTACAATTAACAAATTTTAATACAATTAATAAGTCAACTATTATTACAACATTAAATACATTTTGTAATTCAAATGATACATTTACAAGTTCTTCTAAATATCATATTGCATATATAAGTAGTCATCAACCTCATTTATTAGAAAATCATCTTAAATTTCAATATTTACTGTTAAATTCAATAAATTCTGTAGTATATTTATTTGTATACGAAAGTATAAAGCAATTTCAAAGTTACATGGATAGAATTAATCTTTTTTTTAAATTACTAGAAATAAATATAACTCGTAACGACAATGGTTATGATATTAAATTAAATCAAAATATCATTAAAGTAAGATATTTTAATAGAATGAATAAAGATACATATTTATCAACTGTTTTATACTCAGAATCACCTGTTTACACAACTGGTGATCTTTCCGCACAAGAAGCAATGATGTTACAAAAATATATAATACATGATTATGTAGGACATAAAAAACCATTTATGAATAGATTTATGGAGTTTATGGTATCATATGACAAATCAAATATTATGTACAATCATCTAGAAGAAATTAGAAAATATACTGAATTTATGTCTGCATTTTATATATATTATGATGATTTAAATTTTTGTAAATATTCCAATGATATAGCATATCCATTTATACCAAGTGGCTCTGCATATCCTAGTTATTATAAATGTATATATAGATTAAAATATAATATTACCAAATTAGTATTGTCATTTGCAAAATATAAATCGTTATATGATAATTTTTATTTCGATATAATCAGTAAAATTTTTGTATTTAAAAATAATTTTAAGAGTTTATTGGCATTAGTGTATTCATTTGATGATTTTTCATTATCATTACCTACATTTGAAAATGATAGTATTATTTCATTCACACAATTTGAAAATTTTAGCGAATATATAAAAAAAAAGCAAACACAACAAGGTGGAGTAAAAACAAAATATAAATTGATAAAATAATTCTAATTTAATATATTAAATCATTCATCTCCATTTCTTTCCAAAAAATATTTATATATGTCATCTAATAATTCTTGTGGACATAACTTTGATGGAACCAATAAATAGTTTTTTAATTTATTAATATGTTTTGTAGGATCATATCGATGTTTGACTAAAATTTACCAACGTTCGGAATATTTACGATTCACTTTGCTACCATGAAAATAATGCCTTATAACTCCTGGAACATGACATAGTCTAAGATTAATAGCATTTGCCTGAAATTCTTTAATTTTACATTTATAACCTTCACTAGATTGACAATTTATACTATTTAATCCATATCCTAATAAAGAAAAAGCCATATTATGATCTCATCCTAAAATACTATATTCAAACAATCCATTTAATTTCTCATACGCATTTTTAGTAATAACCTTATCTCCAAACCTGCTATTTCTAGATAGTTTAATTTTACCTATAAATACCACATTTGGATTTTAAAACAACACATTAAGATTACATCTTAACATGCCTTTGTGTTTCTTAAGACAATCATACGAAACCGCCTATTTATTATTTATATCAGACTTTTTATATATATATATTTCTCGCTCCATTTATATCTCTATCTATACATAAATTACATTAAGCACAATTATATATTTTTTATTCTCCTAAATCTTCTTTTAAATTCCCACATATTGAACATAATTTTGATGTGTAACATTCATTTACTAATTTAAATGATGTTTTATATTGTTTGCATTTAAATTGCAATCTTTGATAAAACTCAAAATATCTTGTTCTTAAACATGCTGTCTTTTGTAAGTCTGATAAAAAATTATTTGTTTTTCTTGTTATACTTTTGGTACTCATATTCCCTAAAAGTATACAATTAAAATTTTTAGCTTAATAATTTGCAGTTTTCCAATCCAAATCATCTACCATATTATGAATTTTTTTA
>Ga0169931_10015492_pt1 | contig 10193 bp, 4 predicted proteins | sample Kivu_15m_20L_FD_129675 | JGI IMG/M metagenome (GOLD analysis project Ga0169931, IMG submission 129675) | Freshwater microbial communities from Lake Kivu, Western Province, Rwanda to study Microbial Dark Matter (Phase II) - Kivu_15m_20L... | ecosystem: Environmental > Aquatic > Freshwater > Lake ... | reverse complement strand
GTATACCGGGACCGGGCATACCTGTTCCTCCTGTGGTAGGAACAGTGCTTGGCAATCTAGGACAGGCAGCAACTGTGATTCCGGGTCCAGCTGCATTACCGCAAAGAGCAGCAGAAGCCATAGCCTCTGGAGGTACCGCGGTCGGATCTACCCCTACAAATGTTTCCGCCAATTCTGCCGCGAATCTAGCCAGCAATGTCGTACAGGCAGCCAGAGCAGCGAATGTTCCTGCAGCAGCCGGTCCTCTTTTTGACACACCAGAAGCTACGGTCAGGGCGGTACCAGTGCAGCCAGGTGATTGGAGAGTACGCATCAGCGCTCCTCCTGCGGTAGCAGATACCGGAGGGGAATCTGGTCCTGAAAATTCTGAAAATAGCATTATCTTTCCGGTGTTACCTTCGATGACTTTGGCGCATAACGCAAACTACACAGAAACTGGACTGGTGCATACTAATTATCTTTTCTTGGCTTATAAGAACAGCCAGACAGCTGACATCAATATCAGCTGCGAATGGCCAGTAGAAACCGAAACGGATTGTGCAGAATTCGTAGATATGGTTAGGCTGGGTCGAACTCTAACCAAGATGTTTTATGGTTCTAGCAATTATCTAGGTAATCCTCCCGCTATTTGCACACTAAAAGGATATGGAGAGGGCGGAGTGCTTCTGCCTAACACTCCTGTAGTGGTAAAAAGTTTTAGCATAGATCTCAAAGACGATGTCAATTACATTGAGTATAATCAAAATTGGATACCCAGACTGAGTTCAGTGTCTTTTAACGTAGCGGTTATCTACAACAGGAACACCCAGAGAGCATTTAATCTCTCTGAATATAGATTAGGGCGTGGTCCTATAAGGTATTGATCATGACAGAATATAAAAAAACCTCCCCTTGGTTCAGGACTCCCAGCAATTCTCTCTATCTAGAAACTTTGGAGTATCGGACTGTTCCTATCAATCCTGATGATACCGAATATACGATAGAAACGCAGTATAAACATAGGCCGGATCTGTTGTCCTTTGATCTATACGGTACGTCCGCCTATTGGTGGGTTTTCATGCAGCGCAATCGTTCTACGATCTTTGATCCTATCTATGACTTCGTTCCGGGGCTAGTGATAAGATTGCCTCGCAAAGAAGGGTTGCTATCAGCTCTAAGCCAGAGATAATCTATGCCGTTTCCCAATCCTCTCAACGATTTCGCCCTTTACAACTGTCTTTGGTCCATGGCCGCAGTGAGCCCCGGTGATTTCAATTCAGCTGGCTATAGGAAAGATCTTACCAATATTGTTTTTAGTTCAGCTGGAAGATATGAAGGTAAAAGGGCTCCTACCGCCTATGGTATCCCAGAATATTTCATCGATAACATCGAGATGGAGACTTTTACCACTCCTACAAGTTCTGCAGGAAATACTAACCAAGTAAAGATAACATTTGATATTTTCGAACCTTTCAGCATGGGATTATTTCTACAGTCATTGCAGGTGTCGGCAAAAAATGCCGGATATCAGAGTTATCTAGATAATGCACCTTATGCGTTAAAACTTGATATAGTAGGACAACGCACTACTGGAGATTTCAGTGAAATAGGTCCATATTGGTTCTGTGTAGGACTGGTGAGCTGTAGTTTCAGCACCAACGAATCCGGAACTACTTATAAGGTAGAAACCTATCCCTACGGTGATCGTGCCTATAATGCTTCAGAAAATACCCTGGACAATGAACTAAAACTCATAGGTAAAGGAGCCAGCGAAGCCTTGGTTAATCATCCTACTAACAGTTTCGTGCAGATGATGGAAGAAAGAGAAAAAAGGTTAGTCAAAGAAGATAGGAAAACAATACCTAACAAATATTCAGTAGAATTTGTTCCCTGTGACTGGGGAGGACCAAACCCCTTCCAGAATGATCTGGACGGGGGAAGTTTCGAGTTCCAACCAGATAGCAAAGGAGGCACTGAGAGGCATGGTCGAGCAGATAAAGTCTATGAAAATAATAAAGTCCTTAAAGATAAAGTAAAGATAAATCCTAGAGAAAAAAGCCTGCAGATCAGCAAAGATACTTCTCTAAATAACCTCATCGATGCGGTGATTATCAACACCAAACAGGCGAGGCGCAGCGCCACAGGAGAAGAACCGCTGGATGCGGAAGGAATGATTCTATGGTGGAGGACTGATGTAGATATCAAACTTTTAGACTACGATGAAGCTACCAAAGAACGGGCCAAAGAATACATTTTTAGGGTCGTTCCATTTAAAATACATCATTCAGTCTTTATGGGACCCAACGCTAGAGCCCAGGGAATGACTGTGCTTAAAGAATCTGTGGCCAAAGAATATTACTATATCTATACGGGATTAAACACCGAAGTCAAGAGTTGGAACATACAAATAAAAAATACTTTTTATACCGCAGTGGATCCCAATAAACCGGAAAAAACTGGAGTTGCTGCCAACCCTGGAGTGAATCAGTCAGTGGCAGGTGAACCTCAGGAAGCAAAAGCACCGAGAGGTCGGCTGACACAAACAGATCCCGAAAACAGTCCCGCACCTATTAGATTCAGCAAATATGCCGGTAATATACCATTAAGAGCTGGTACAGGAAGGATGGACACGGAACAGAAAGTAGCCTTGGAGTTTTATCATAACATTCTTAACCATGTTTTCGACATGATCAATCTAGAGCTCGAAACCATGGGAGATCCCTATTGGCTACCAGAAGAAGGACAGCCCAACTATCATCCTCAGGGTGGAGGAACTATGACGGCATCTAATGGTGTCATGAATTACGAGCACAAGGATATAATGGTGTCAATGATTTTCAAAACACCACTAGACACATTCGGAGGAAACGGTGTCTATGCTTTCCAAGACGGTGAAGAAAAAAGCCCTTTCAGCGGAGTCTACAGGGTGACCAAGGTCATCAATAAATGGACGGGAGGGGAATTCACCCAGAAACTGGAAGGATTCAGGATTCCCGCCCAAGATATCGATGGCGATGGTGATCTTCAGCCTACTAAGATAGGTGATAAAGTTCCAGCTAAAAGTTCATTGGTGTGATGCATGCCTGTAGATAAAAGACTAGACAATAGGATCACTAGCCAAGGAAGCCTGGGAACTGCTCCGTATCTCGCCAAGATAATCGGACATCTAGATCCCGAATTCCAAGGAGGACTAGAAGTCTCGATACTGAGATCGTCTGGCAATGAGATAGCAGATGAAAATCAGACTTATCCTGTAAGGTATGCCAGCCCTTTCTATGGAACCACTGCCTACGAATTCATGGGCAAAAATGTCACCCACGATGATACACAGAAAAGCTATGGATTCTGGGGAGTTCCTCCAGATGTAGGCGTCACTGGCATAGTGATATTCATAGAGGGTAATCCGGATGCGGGATACTGGCTAGGCTGCGTGCAGGATAAATTCGTCAATCACATGATACCCGCGATAGGCGGAACTAAGATCTATAAAACAGATGAAGATTTTGATCAAGGAGAACATCCCCTACCAGTATCAGAACACAACAGGCGTGCCAATGAACTAGATAAAAATCTCGAGATAGACAAGATACCGAGGGCAGTGCATCCTATCGCGAAAATTTTTAAAGCGCAAGGATTGATCAGAGACGAATTCCGCGGTACCGCTACTACCACTACACGTAGAGATGTTCCTAATCTAGTTTTCGGTATGAGCAGCCCCGGACCTTTAGATCGTGCAGGAAAACAATCTTTTATAGGCACGAAGCAGAGCAAGGTATTAATGCCTGTGAGTAGATTAGGTGGCAGCCAGTTCGTCATGGATGACGGTGACGATAGATACTTCCGAGAAAAATCAGCCAGTGAAGGCCCTCCAGTTTATCTAAAAAATCCCGAGGGAGATAAGAATATTCCCTATAGCGAATATTTTAGATTCAGGACGAGGACAGGCCATCAGATATTGATGCATAATTCCGAAGATTTAATCTACATCGCTAACGCTAGGGGCACAGCTTGGATAGAAATGACCAGCGATGGTAAGATAGATATCTTTGCCACTGACAGCATCAGCGTGCGCACCAAACAGGATTTCAATTTCTATGCAGATAGAGATTTTAACCTCGAAGTCGGTAGGAATTTTAATCTCAGAGTCCGTGGAGAAACTCATACCGAAGTCGACGGCGATATGAGGAACTGGGTCGGTGGAAATCTGATTGAGCGTGTCGCAGAAGATTGGGATTGTACTATAAAAGAAGACACTAACATAGACATCGGTGGAGATTTCGATTTATGGTCAGACGGACATAATCACCAAACTTCGGTAGGAAGCAACGACACACTGTCCTTCACTTCAATTATAGAGACAGCACCAGTCATACATATGAACGGTCCTCCTGCCGTGCCAGCGACACGCACCCTCCCAATGCTGCGTTTAGAAACCCACAACTTACCAGATATTCCTTTTCCCGGAGCTCCTGAGCCAGAGGATCTTTCTACTATCCTACGTAGATTAACTACCCCGGAGCCATATCCTCATCATGAAAACCTCGATCCTTTAAAATTCAAACCAGATATCACTGACAGAGATAGCCAAGGTCGTTTGGAATTATTACCGATAGACAACGAGGATCTCAGAGAGCCGCCCGAAGATTATAAAAAATACAAAAAGCCCGGAGACACACCATTTTAAGGATCGGAAATGAACAAGATCTATAACAACAAAGTCATTGCTAAAAACAAAGTATCTTTGGGAGACGATGCCCGTACATTTAGGTATAGGGGATTTAGTTCTCGTGAATTCAAGAAAAATTTCCGCCTCTACGATTTTGAGCTGGTTAAACAGAACCTAATCAACCATTTCAACATCCGCAAAGGTGAAAAATTAGAAAATCCCGATTTTGGTACGATCATATGGGATATACTGTTCGAACCTTTCACACAGGCAGTGAGAGAAGAGATAGCCAAAGACGTGGAAAAAATCATAAATTTTGACAAGCGCCTAAGAGTAGATAATCTCCTGATAGATGCCACTGAATATGGAATACGATTACAGGCTGAACTAACTTATATCCCATTAGACCTAAAAGACGTGTTAAGGATAGATTTTGATAGGCGAAATTCTATAAACTGACTAGATTAAATTCTAGTTAAATATTGCTATGACTACGACAAATAGACAGAATAATCTGCTGCTGAACCAAGACTGGAAGACAGTATATCAGACATTTAAAAATGCTGATTTCAAGAGTTATGATTTCGAAAATCTCCGCAGGGTGATGATCAATTATCTGAGAGAGAATTATCCAGAAGATTTCAACGATTATATCGAAAGTTCAGAATACATGGCACTGATAGATGCCATAGCTTTCGTCGGCCAGAGCTTGGCTTTCCGCATAGATCTAAACAGCAGAGAGAACTTCATCGAACTGGCGGAAACCAAAGATTCCGTAGTCAGGTTGGCTAGATTGCTGTCATATAATCCTAAAAGGAATATCGCCGCATCGGGGTTATTGAAGTTCGACACTATTACTACCACGGAAGATATCCTAGATGGTAATGGCAGGAATCTTTCTCAACAGGTAATCATCTGGAACGATCCTACGAATCCCAACTGGTTAGAACAATTCGTGTTGGTGTTGAATTCTGCCATGTCAGACAACACAGAATTTGGAAGGAGCCAGGGATCGGCAGATATACAGGGAATTCCTTCACAGCAGTATAGATTTAGATCAACTTTCACAGATATTCCTCTGTTTAATTTCAACAAAACAGTGGCTAATCGCCGTGTCACATTCGAACTGGTGTCGACTACTTTCAAAGGACAGGATTTTTTCTACGAAGAATCTCCTATTCCGGGGAGAGAATTCGGGTTCGTGTATAGGCAGGACGGCAAAGGACCAGCCAGCCCCGGCACAGGATTTTTTGTTTTACTCAAGCAGGGTAGTTTAGAAGTAACTGATTTTCTAATATCTCTGCCCACTACCAATGAAATAGTCACAGTAGATGTTGCAAACATCAACAACGATGATGTCTGGCTGTTTTCTTTGAACCCAGACGCTACTCAAAATGAAGAATGGGTTAAAGTCCCCGCTCTGACAGGGAATAATATCGCTTTCAACAGCTTGGAAGCTAACATTAGGAATATCTATAATGTTGTATCTAAAGCAGATGATAAGATAGACCTCGTTTTCGCTGACGGCGTCTACGGCAACCTACCCCAAGGAGCGTTCAGGACCTATTATAGGGTAAGCAACGGCCTGTCTTATGTGATTTCCCCCTCAGAAATGAGAGGAATCAACATCAGTATCCCTTATGTTAATAAACAAGGTGTAGCTCATGAATTGACCATAAGCCTAGGTTTGAAAACCAGCATAACCAATGCCGCAGAAGCAGAAGACATCGACAGCATCAGGGTACGAGCTCCTGCTATATACTATACACAGAATAGGATGGTCACTGGAGAAGATTATAATCTAGCTCCATTGTCCAGCAGCCAGAATATAGTCAAGGTTAAATCGATCAACAGGACTTCTAGCGGGGTCAGCAGGAATTTTGACATCATTGACGCCAGTGGAAAATACAGTTCTGTCAATATCTTCGCTGATGATGGTTTCATATATAGGGAAGAAACTAAATCTCTGATATCTTTTAAGTATACCAATAGATTAGAAGTGATAAACTTTATAAAGAACGTGATAGAACCGAGATTAACTTCTACTTCAACTTATAACTTCTATCTCACTAAATTTCCAAAAATACTGTTCACGGATACGAATTTTTTCTTAGAACAGATCACCAAAGAAGTCAATCAAACCACTGGATATTTCGTAAACAGGATAGATTCTTCATTGTTAAAGGTGGGAACTTATACGAATAATACGTTAAAATATATTTTTAGTGGAGCTCTGGCTAAATTCGTCCCGCCCACAGGCAAAGCTTTTAAAAACGGAGAGATAGTAGATCTCGATCTCGATGATCCAGGACAAAGAGACCGTATCTGGTCTAAAGTTGTAAAAATCACAGGCGATGGTACCAATGCCGGTAGAGGAATATTGTCCACGGGCCAAGGTCCGATAGTGTTCAACGATATCATTCCCACCGGAGCTATAATCTCTGAAATATCACCCAGATTCATTTCTGATCTTTCTACCTCGTTGGAATTAGAAATTACCAATTTGATCATACAAAATTTGAATTTCGGTCTAAGATATGATCCGCAGACTTCGCAATGGAATATTATTTCATCTGGCAATCTTAATCTAACAGGTTTTTTTAGCCTTGGTTCTTCTGGAGATAGCTCAGGAACTAATCTTGACACATCTTGGTTGGTAGCATTTATTCGTAGACCAGACAGTTATGAAATCAGGATCAGGGGAGAAGACTATATTTTCGGCAGCCTAGAACAAAATCGTTTTTATTTCGATGCTAATCAAAAAACCTATGACAGCAGGACGGGAAAGACGATCAAAGATCAAATCAAGGTACTGGGTATAAACACAGACTCGACTAGGATCGCCGCATTAAAACAAGACCTAGTTTTTGAAGTTGCTGATACTGTTAAATTTGAAGATGGATATGAAAGTGCTAGAGAGATTAAATTATCTTTTTCTGATTCTGATGACGACGGTGTGATCGATAATCCAGATTCCTTTAATCTCATCATCGCGAATGATTTTGATTTCCGATATCTATTTTTTGAAAAATTGATCGACAAAGACGGGAATATAATTTTTGAATATGTTTCTCCAGATACTATAGATTTTAAGATAAGGAATAGCCAAGCATCGGTTAACGTCAATGATTTCCAAGATGGAGATTATGTTTATTTTTTTAATCAAAATGAAAATAGGGTGATGAGGGTTGATAGATCGACAAATACATTTTTATTCCAACCACAGTTCAAGGCGCTAGAGGGCAGAGATAAATTAAAATTCCAGTACATACACAATGCAAATGTTGATAGAAGGATCGATCCCAGCGTCAGCAACATAGTTGATATCTATCTGTTAACTAGGACCTACGATACAGAATTCAGGAATTATCTAGCCGGAGCTATCTCTAGTAAACCTTTGCCACCAACCAGCAATGATTTAAAAATCTTGTATGGACAAGATTTAGATAAGATAAAAACCATAAGCGATGAGATAATCTATTATCCTGTAGGATACAAGATTTTGTTTGGTAGATTGGCAGACGAAAAGTTCCAAGCGGTGTTTAAAGTAGTAAAAAATTCCACGAAGAGCATCAACGACAATGATCTAAAGGTTCGTATAGTAAATGCCATAGATGCTTTCTTTGCCGTAGAAAATTGGGATTTTGGAGACAGATTTTACGTAGGAGAATTAATCGCTTACATAACCAATGAAGTCGCTCCAGATGTCAGTAATCTCGTTTTAGTGCCTAGGCAGCTAGATCAAGCCTTTGGTAGTCTTTTTGAAATACAAAGTAGACAAGATGAGATTTTTGTAAACGGTGCTACGGTCGATGATATAGAAATAGTCTCTGCTATCAGTGCGGTAGAAGTCAGGTCATCCCCTGAACAATTTGTAAGTTCAACATAATATGGCAGATGAAACCTTTCCAAGCGGTACTCCGATAAGGAAAATATCCGAACTCTTACCTAACGTATTTAGGACCGAGGCCAATGAAAAGTTCTTAGCAGGCACGATAGATCCACTGATCCAACCGGGGAAATTAGATAAGACCGTTGGTTATGTTGGCAGGCGTTATGGAAAAACTTTTAATCCTCGAGATGTTTATCTCGATGATGACGAAACCCTGCGCAGCAGATATCAATTGGAAGCCGGTGTGGTCGTAGGTAAGGATGACAGGATTTCAGATTTCTACGATTACATCGATTTTAAAAATCAATTGAAGTTCTTTGGCAACGACATTGACAGAGATGATCTCATTACCTATCAAGAAAGCTATACCTGGGATCCTCCTATAGATTGGGATAAATTCGCTAATTTTAGAGAATACTATTGGATACCGGAAGGACCTCCTCCTGTAAAAGTCTTAGGGCAAGCACAGGAAATAGTTAGCACTTATAAAGTAAGATTAGGAGTGGGTTCTGTTTTTATATTCACTCCGGACGGATTAAAGAATAACCCGACTATCTCTTTGTATCGAGGACAAACATATAAGTTTAATGTCAATGCTCCAGACAACGGATTCGTCATACGGACGAACTATGATACAGGATCATTGGCTTACAATCCTACAAAATCATATTCTCAAGGAGAATTCGCTATTTTTGATGGCAAACTATGGCAAGCGAAAACTTCAATACCGTTCACAGAAGGCAGCACGATCAACGAACAAAGCCAAGATTGGCAGTACGTAGAAGATGCGATCCAACCCCAATCTTTTGATTATAATCGAGGGATAACTAATAACGGAGTTATTCAAGGGACTCTAACCTTTGAAGTACCACTTGATGCTCCAGATGTCTTATTTTACCAGAGTTTTTCTGATCCTAATAGATTTGGCAGATTTGTCATAGAAGACGTAGAAGCGAATACCGCTATAAATGTCAACCAGGAGGTAATAGGTAAATCTACCTATACCAGCAGCAATGGAGTGACTTTTAGTAATGGTTTAATAGTGCGTTTCTTTGGACAGGTTTCTCCTCGCCAGTATTCTGACGATACATGGATAGTTGAAGGAGTCGGTTCAGAAATAACACTGGTTAGATTCCAAGACCTATCTATCCCACAGATAGCTAAACAAATACCAGAAGTTTTGTTCGATAATGCGGGATTTGACACTGAACCTTTCGATGATGCCACGTCTTATCCCGGATCTAAAGACTACATCACTATCAATAGATCCAGCCAAGATCAAAACCCATGGTCCAGATATAATAGATGGTTCCATAGCTCTGTATTAAAATTTTCTAACGAATTTAATGGATCTAGTTTTGATCTTTCAAGCGAAACTAGAGCTAAACGTCCGATCATAGAATTCCAATCAGATTTAGGGTTGTTGAATCATGGAACCAAGGCTAAAAAACCAGTGGACTACATAGACACGGTCACCGAAGACGTGTTTTCTCTGATAGAAGGCAGCCAGGGATATTATGTCGATGGAGAAGAACTGTTCCAAGGTGCTAGGGTACTCTTTACAGCAGACACTGACATGCTGGCTAATAACAGGATATATGAAGTCAATTTCATCAATCACAGCACAGGATCTGTTTTTAGAAATGAATGGGATGT
>Ga0169931_10015491_pt1 | contig 10193 bp, 9 predicted proteins | sample Kivu_15m_20L_FD_129675 | JGI IMG/M metagenome (GOLD analysis project Ga0169931, IMG submission 129675) | Freshwater microbial communities from Lake Kivu, Western Province, Rwanda to study Microbial Dark Matter (Phase II) - Kivu_15m_20L... | ecosystem: Environmental > Aquatic > Freshwater > Lake ... | reverse complement strand
GCTACCAATGGGCTCGATTTTGCGCCACATTGTGACTTCCACTTGCTCAAGTCGGCCTACGAAGTTGCAAAGAAGTATCGCGTTCATGTCGGAGGGGTCTCTTCAATGGATCAGTTCTATGACACCACTGATGCCCTCGCCAAGCTTCGCGAATACAACGTACTTGCCCTAGAGATGGAGGCGAGCGCTCTCTACACATTGGCAGCGCGTTTCAAACGTCAAGCGCTTGCAGTTCTCACCGTCTCAGATCATGTCATCACACATGAAGCCATGGATGCAACGGCTCGTGAACGAACTCTCAAAGAGATGGTCGAAGTCGGCCTTGAAGCCTTAATCTCTTAAGAAAAAATCCCTAGCTAGGTAGGTCTTCTGCTTCACCTGGTGATCAACCTTGCCAAGCAGTCATCTCTTTTTCAAAGGGATCAAGACCCATCGGGCCAAGCGCTAAGGCAAACTTATGGAAAGTCTTGAGCGAGAACTTCTCACCTAACCGGCGCTTTGCATCTTCTCGAGTCTTCATCCAGACCCGCTCGCCGACTTTATAAGAGATTGCTTGTCCCGGAAGTCCAAGATATCGATCGACTTCACTGCGCGCCGAGACTTCATCCAAGAGCGCACGATCGCGAAGGACTTCGAAAGCGCTCTCTGCATCCCAAGGCTCTCCATCCGGACCTTCGAATCCAAGGTGCATCCCGATATCAACAACCACGCGAGCTGCACGAAGTGCCTGTGCCGAGAGATACCCCATCTCATAACCAGGATCAGAGAATGCGCCAAGTTCATCCATCAAACGTTCGGCATAGAGCGCCCAACCTTCACCATGGCCTGATGTCCATGCTTCGTTTCTCTGATAGCGATTGAGTCGCTCAGTTTCGACCATCGAAGTGGCAACTTGTAGATGGTGGCCTGGGACCGCTTCGTGGTACCAGGTCGAAGCGATATGCCAGAAACTGAACTTCTCTTTACCCATTGTCGGAAACCACGTCGTCCCTGAGCGAGAAAAGTCCTCTGAAGGCCCCATGTAGTAAGCCGCTGAAGCACTTCCCTCCGGCGCTAACCTGCAATCGCAGAACTTTATCCGCGGATCGATATCAAACTCTGCGCCGTCTAGTCGCTTAACTGCCGCATCAACAAATTCTCGTAATCGTCGAAGAAGTTCCTCAGAACCTTGAATCACATATCGTGGATCCTCTTCAAGACAATCGGCCACTTCGCGAAGCGATTTTGCATCTGGATAGAGTCTTGCAGCGACCTTCCACATACGATCATTGATCCGATCCAATTCTTCTTTGCCCCATTGATAAGTCGCTTCAAGATCAAGGTTTGCCCCAGTGAAATGACGGGCCCAAACAAGGTATCTCTGGCGACCAACAGGATCGGTGGGGTTTGATATCGGTGCATATATCTCTCGCATCCACGTTGAGAGTTTCTTGCACTCTAACTCTGCCGATTTAGCAGCAGCGTGGAGCTCTGGACTCTTAGCTGTCGCGTCAAAACGCATTGCAATTTCTGTGAAAGCTCCCTTTGCAAAAGTCTCGAGTTGCTCAGCGACACCAAGCACCTGGCGCCTTGACGTCACTTTTCCTGCCTTAGCGACTTCGAGCAGAGTCTTCTGCCAACTTTCAAAAGATTTTCCAACAGCATTCATTCTTGAGGTGACATTGGCAAGATGGTTCGGAGCCTCTGGATTCATCATCTCAAAGACCTGCCTAATACTTGAGACTGGGGACCATAGGACTCCCCAGAGCACGAATGCCTCTTTTGAATCGTGGAGTTCTAGGTATGAATGCATCCGCTCGAGCGCCACATCACGGGCAATTCGATCAAAGTCATTGAGCGGCGTGGCTGCGTTGATCTTTGCTATCGAATCACGAAGAAGTTTCGCCCCCTTCTCGGCATGTTCGAGCGAGTAATCATCAAGTTGATCATCAAGGCCGGGAATCCCAAGATTGGTGGAGTTAATCGGACTGAGCTTGGCAGCTTCGGTGACATAGTCGGCTGAGACCTTGGCGATCACCGACTCGTTCTGCCATTCGCCCGTCGACGAGGATTGGATTGTCATATAACTCCCTGTCTCCTTCTTCTCACATAGCGACGAATTCGTCGTTTCAATTCTTGGAGAAGAGTCCTCAATGGAAAGCGCTCGATCGCCTGCAAATCATAGGAGACAAGTATCTGCGCTACTCGATCGAGGTCAATCTCCGAGACAGGAGCGTTACTCCCCTCCGGCACGACAGGATTATCGAAATCGCTTTCATCTCCTGAAATCTTGATACCTAAATGCTTGAGCCGGGCAAGATCCAGCTCTTGGATTTTCTTCGCCTCATCGAGGGCCCATTTTGGGGTGAGCAAGCGAGCGGAACCCGGCAAAGCCTGCGTTTCATCGGCTAGATAGCGAACATATCCATCTCTGATCATCGCGCGATACTCATCCCATCCGCGATTTCGATCGAAACGATTATTGACGCGCCATAAGAGTTCAACTTCGTCTGCAGTCATCGAACGGTTTCCGCCAACTTCCGATGGTTGTAAGAATCCTTCACTGAGTCCCAGCAAGCGAGTGAACTCATCAAAGATGAAATGAGGTTTCGCTTCGTCAGCCAAGAGAACCGATATGTTCGAGGCCCCAAAGACATCTGTCCATCGTGTCACGACCTCTGAGACCGCAGCACGTTGCCAGAAAGTCGGAGTATGCCGACTATTTTGCCGATTATGGAACATCTCTTCTAGCCATTGTTCGTAGCGAAGTTTGATTCCATACTTTAAAAATTGTTGATAAGACGAGGGTAGGACTTTGGCAAACGGTCGGACTGTAAAGACGACCTCGGTGGGGGCGGAACCCAAATCTCTCTTTACCTTCACAACTTGATCAGCATTCGCTTCCGAGAAGAACTCACTACTGATCAAAAGGGTCCCACTCGATTTCCTCACTCTTGCGGCGAAATCCCCCCAGACTCGTGCCGGAATCTGCTCCCCACCTTGTTCTTTCCAACCCCAGATTCGCTCAGTCAGCGACCAGGCCGGGCGATGATGGGCACGCCCCGTTGTAACTAGGTAGTTGATGCCATTCAACTTGAGGGCTTTTCGATTCTTATTGAAGCAATATTGCAAAGCAGTAGTGCCAGATTTATGGAACCCAGCATGAAACAAGATTCGATCGGCCATGAATTCCCCTAAATCAATCCCGTAAGTCGAAGTCCGTTGAGAATAATTATTATTCCGGCAACAGCAATTCCGAGAGTCCTTCTTGGTAGCCACCCAACAAGCCTTGCTGCGATGGGAGCCATGATGACGCCGCCAATAGAGAGTCCAATGACAGCTTCCCAATTAATGTCTAGTCGCCAAAGTGAGGCGAGAAATCCGAGACTGGCAGAGACTGCGACGATGAATTCTGCTGCAGAAACGGTTCCGACTATCTTTCGAGGTTCATGCTCAGTTGTAGCCAAAAGTGTCGGTGTGACTACAGGTCCCCAGCCGCCTCCGCCGGAGGCATCGACAAAACCACCCGTAAGCCCGATAAATTTCAAGTACTTGGGATCACTCACAGCAGTGAGGTTGACCTGGACTTGGTGCCGGAAGATATTGCGGTAAAGCAAGACAAGACCGAGGAGCAGAAGAATGGTAGAGATGAAGTAAGTACCCCCCGTAAGATCTATCGAAGAGAGAAATGTTGCGCCAGCAAATGCGCCAATACCGCCTGGTATAGCAATCTTGAACAAGACTGCCTTATCAACATTGTCGCGTCGCCAATGGGCAATGCCTGAGGCAAGCCCGGTCCCAATCTTTGCAACGTGTACAGCGGCTGAAGTTGCGGCAGCGGATGTTCCAAGCGCCAGCAAGATTGTGGCACTTGTGACACCAAATCCCATACCCAGTGATCCGTCAATCAATTGAGCCACTGACCCAGCTAGAACGAAGTAGAAGAGATTCACACGATTACCTTAAGTAAGCGATCGACATTCTCATCGATCTCTGCAGTTCCATCAAGCACTAGCTCTGCATCGCTTGGCGGTTCATATTCCTGACCGACACCGGTGAGATTCGGAATCTGGCCATCTCGCGCCTTCTTATAGAGTCCCTTGGGATCTCGTTCAGCGCAAACTTCTGCTGGGGTCTTCACCCAGACTTCGACAAACTGATCACCTGCGAATCGAGTTCGCGCCTCGAGGCGATCGGCGATAAAGGGACTTACTAAGGCGATAATTACGACAAGGCCGGCATCGACCATTGCATGTGCGACCTCTGAAACGCGGCGAACGTTCTCTGCTCGATCCTCTTTGGTGAAACCGAGGTCCTTATTGAGCCCAAGTCGCAAATTGTCGCCATCAAGAATGTAGGAATGAATACCGAGTGCAAAGAGACGTTTCTCAACTGCGTTTGCAATCGTTGACTTTCCAGAACCAGAGAGCCCAGTCAGCCAGATGACCTTTGCCCGTTGCCCCTTCTGTTCTGCTCGCATCTGGGGAGTAATCTCATAATGGTGCTCAGTCACATTGCTCGAACGACGAAGTGGATGCAAGACCATGCCTGCACCGACTGTATTCATTGATAGGCGATCAACGATGACGAAATTTCCCGTCACCCTTGATTGATCGTAGTTAGTGAGTGAGATTGGTGTATCGAGGGCAATCTCGACAATTCCGATCTCATTCATAGCCAATGTTCGCGTCGAGAGTTGCTCTCCTGTATTGATATTGAGTTTGTGTCTTATCGAGGTGACCATCCCAGTCACCTGAGTCGATCCTGATATGAATAGATAGGAGCGACTATGAATCAACTCTGATTCACCGAGCCAGACCAGGTTTGCGGTGAATCGACTCTCAGGATTTGTCTGCTTCTCATCTATCTCGATTACATCACCGCGCGAGGCATCTATATCGGGTTCCAAAACCATAGTCACGGCGCGGGTTGACTCAACCTTCTCAAGGTCCCCGTGGAACGAAACAAGACGCGCAATCTTTGCCTTCTTTCGTCGTGGCAAGACTATGACTTCCTGACCTTTTACGAATGACCCATTGACCACAGTTCCAGCAAGCCCTCTGAAGTTCTCGGCTCTTGAGATCATCTGAACCGCCATGCGAGGCGAACCAGTCACCTTCTCACTTCCCGCTTCATCCTCTTGAATCAAATCCAAAAGCGATGGCCCCGCATACCAAGCAGCAGCATCGCTCTTGTAGACGACGTTGTCACCATGGAGCGCACTAACTGGCACAAATTTATGATTCTTTATTCCGAGCCTCGTGATCGTTGGATTGAGCTCGTCGATCAATGAATCGAAGACGCTACGGTCATATCCAACTGCATCGAGTTTGTTGATGACGATGATGATCCGCTCAACTCCCATCAAGGAACAGATAGTGAGATGTCGTAGCGTCTGTGGTCGAATCCCGCGCGAGGCATCGACAAGTACGAGAGCGATATCAGCGCGCGAAGCTGCGACTGCCATATTCCTCGTATATTGCTCATGTCCTGGAGCATCGGCGATTATCAATCGTTTTCCATTAAGTAGAGCCATCGATCGGTATGCCACATCGATGGTGATTCCTTGCTCTCGCTCTGCTTCAAGCCCATCGGTCAGAAGTGAGAAATCGATTTCTCCGGCAGGAATCGTGGAACCAGTTCTTCTCACTGTCTTGGCAGACTTGATCGTGTCGTGAGGGACGCTATCGGTCTCCACCAAAAGTCGTCCGATCAAAGTGCTCTTTCCATCGTCGACGCTGCCACAGGTAAGCAGTCGAATAATCGAACGTGACATCGAGACTAACTATCCCCGTTCTCAATCAACTTCAACTTCTCATGATCGATCTGACCCATCTTTGAATAAATATCGAGTTTTGCTCTGGTATCAGCGATGTCGAGATTACGCATAGTCAACTGTCCGATTCGATCTGTAGGGCCAAATGCCGCTTGATCGGTACGCTCCATCGATAACTTCTCTGGGTGATAGCTCAGATAGGGACCGGTCGTATCAAGAATCGAGTAGTCATCTCCCCTACGGAGCTTGATGCGAACTTCACCAGTAATAGGTGCGGCTACCCATCTCTGCAACGACTCTCTAAGCATCAGAGCCTGCGGATCAAACCATCTACCTTCATAGAGAAGTCTGCCAAGGCGCCTCCCTTCCGCGAAATAGTTTGCGAGAGTGTCCTCATTATGAATCGCAGTCAACAATCGCTCATAGGCAATGAAGAGAAGCGCCATCCCTGGGGCTTCATAGATGCCTCTCGATTTCGCTTCGATGATGCGATTCTCAATCTGATCAGAGATACCAAGCCCATGACGGCCTGCGATCAGATTCGCCTCTCGAATCAATCCAACTGGATCATCAAAGAGAACGCCATTGAGAGCAATCGCTCTTCCCTCTCTGAAGCCAATCGTCACTTCCTCTTCGGCAATTGAGCGGCTCGAATCCCAGTGCCTCAATCCCATGATTGGCTCGACGATCTCCATCGAGACATCAAGGGACTCCAGTTGCTTTGCTTCGTGGGTTGCACCCAAGATATTGGCATCTGTCGAATATGCCTTCTCAGCGCTATCTCGATAGGGAAGCGAACGCTCCTTAAGGAATGCGCTCATCTCTGCTCGGCCACCGAGTTCATTGACGAAATCTGAATCAAGCCAGGGCTTGTAGATTCTTAAATCAGGATTGGCAAGAAGTCCATAACGATAGAAGCGCTCTATATCGTTACCCTTATAAGTGGAACCATCACCCCAGATTGAAACACCATCTTCTCTCATCGCACGAACGAGAAGCGTTCCGGTTACTGCACGGCCAAGAGGAGTGGTATTGAAATAGATCTTTCCAGCAGTTCTAATATGAAACGCCCCTGCTGCAATCGCAGCGAACCCTTCTTCAACGAGCGCTCTCTTGCAATCAACTAGTCGAGCGAGTTCTGCACCGTAGCTTTTTGCGCGACCAGGAATGGATGCGATATCGCTCTCATCATATTGACCAAGATCTGCCGTATAGGCGCATGGAATCGCACCTTTCTCCCTCATCCATGCGACTGCCACCGAAGTGTCAAGGCCACCTGAGAAGGCAATGCCGATTCGCTCTCGAATCGGGAGTTTTGTTAGAACTTTTGGTCCTGATGAGGTCACGGCAGAAGCCTACTGGCTCATGAAAGAATACCGCCGTGAGATTGCGACCCGCCATGATCTGGGTGATGGTCATCATGCTTATCGCTGGCGCATCCGGTATCGGTTGGGGCGTGTATAGATTCCAGAGCAAGAGCGAGCCTTCTCAGAAGAAGGAAGTCGCGCTCACTACATGTGATCAACTTCGAGAATTCATCGTCGAAGAGGAAGAGACGTCCTATGAAAACTGGAAGAAATACCATCGCAGTGTGATGAAGTATGAGAAAGGTGTACCAAAGAAGGAACGTCCAGCGCTGGTTCGCACTATCTCTAGCCAAGTCCTAGTTGTGCTGGAATCTGATCTTCGCATCTATAAGAAGATGCGTAAGCAACCTGAATGCCTCACCAACGACTTTCGAAGTGAGATGCAGGAGTGGATCAAGAGCACACGAGAGACTATTGACTATCTCACGAAAGGCAAAGAAGTTGATGGCAATATCTTTGATCCAGATGAGGGATTCTGGGATTCGAGTTTCTACAATGCCTTCTATTCAGCGACAGATAACTTAAGCGAGGCTTTAACCAACGTCTGAAGTGGCGATAACTTTCTTAGAAGAGCGACGTGAGTAGCAGATAAAGAGCGGTCAGAGCGAGTGCAAGAACCGCTGCTTCCAGGAGGATGCGAAGAGCCATCTTTCGATCCGCTTTTCGATCGGCTGGATCGGAGACGCGAGCAAGTTCGCCAAGTTTTCCTAGGTTGAAAGTTCCTGCAAAACCATAAGCCATGCAGAACTTCTTTCTCGACTGAACATAACCCACCGAGAAGACGAAGAGAGGCAAAATCAAGGTAGCTCTCGTAGCAAGAGCTGCATTCCAGAGGCTAACCGCAGAGAATCCAGAGAGCACCAGACCAAGAAGTGCGACGAACTGTCGACGCTTGACCTCTGATTTTCCAAGATTGCAAGTGCCGGGAATATAGACCTGAGACATCATCGAGCCTTACTGAACTTCTTCGAACTCTTCGTCCTCACTCCAGATATTTCCGTCAAGCTCCTCTTGCTTCTCAACCCAAGAAAGAAATGAAAAAACACCCTTAATGGCAACCGCGATAACGGCAACGAGTGCGAGCAGACGCTTCAGAGCCTTCAACATGAGCGCAGTCTATAAGGTGGTTTGCACCGAGACGAGTCAGGCGAGGCGATCGAGGATGGCCATGGCTGCATTGTGACCCCCTATCCCAGAGACGCCGCCACCGCGTTTTGCACCCGCGCCAGCAAGAAAGAGATTCTCGGTTCGAGTTTCACTTCCCCAGAGCAAGTTCTCAGATTCCTCACGAAAAGGAAACTCAAGATCCCCATGGAAGATGTTGCCTTCTGGAAGTCCAAGTTCATATTCGAGATCAAGTGGTGATTTGACCTCGATGCAGAGTTGCCCATCTTCATCCCTGGCCAGGCACTCCTCGATCGGATCTGCGAGATAGTTATTGAGCTGACGGAGCAATCGTGCCCTAGCCTCCTGCTTAACCGCCTCATTCTTACCGATGAAGAGTTGATAGGGAGTGTGAAGTGCGAAGAGTGTGAGGGTATGAAAGCCTCTCTGGTCGAGCTCTGCCCCCAAGATGCTTCGATCAGCGAGAGTATGAGAATAGATCTCTGCTGGAATCACCTGAGGGAGTGAGCCAACGCTCGCCTCTGCAAAAGCCTTCTGCATCTGCGCCATTCCCTCATCGAAATGAAAAGTGCCAGCAAATGCATCTTCAGGTGAGACTCCACTTCGAAGCCTCGGCAACTTCTCAAGGACCATATTGATCTTGATCTGCGACCCAGGAGCAAATGAACGATATTTCGATCTTCCTTCAAGTCGATCTAGTTCCCGTGGCGCTATCGCCGCGACGATGAATCTTGATTTGTACCGAAGGAGTTGACCTTCATTGCCCTCTGCTACGACTTCACCTGACTCGATCGATTGCGCCTTAACACCAGTTTCAATCTCCACACCAAGGCTTTTCGCACGGGCGATAAGTTCGTCAACAAGGGCCCCCATGCCACCTCGAGGAACTCGCCACTGCCCACTGCCATTTCCCACGAGGTGATAAAGGAAACATCGATTAACCAAGAGCGATCGATCAAAGGCATCCGCAAAGGTCCCGATGAGCCCATCGGTAAGAACAATTCCCCGCACCAGGTCATGGCTAAAGCGCCCTTCAAGGCTCTCTCCGAGCGGTACTTCAAAGAGAGTCGAAAAAGCCTTTGGATTGAGTGCTCGTCTCACTTCGCCCCGTGAAGGTAGCGGTTTAAGGAAGGTGTTAGCGATGATTGGCGCAGCCTCAGCAATTTCTCCGTAGAACTCCTGCCATGCCCCTGCATCACTTTCTGCTCCAACAGATGAGAAAGATTGGCCGGTTCTTTCATCCCAGGTACGTGAGATGAGAAGACCCCGATCGTCAGAGGTTGGAGTGAAGGAGGAGATGTCGCGTCCGATGGTTTCAAAGTTCAACTTAAGATCCGAGACGATTTGATCAGGCAAGAGAGAGACCAGATATGAATAACGTGAGAGTTTCGCCGCTACTCCTTTAAATACCTCTTTACTTGTCGTTGCTCCACCAAGTTCATTTCGCGCTTCGATCAATCTGACATCAAGTCCTGCCTGAGCGAGATAACAAGCAGCAACCAATCCATTATGACCGCCGCCGACGACGAATACATCACTCAAAGCTATACGCCAATTACTTTTCTCATTCGATTCACTGCCTCGGTGATGATCTCATCCGAAGTGCCAAAGTTGAATCGGACAAACCCTTTTCCTGCAGGTCCATAGGTATGACCAGAATTGAATGCGACTTTTGCCCGCTCAAGTAATTCTTTGCCGGGATCATCCCCAAGTCCCGAATCTCGCAAGTCCACCCAGCCGAGATAGCCAAAGAAAGGTTTGTGGAGGTAGGTGGTTGAAAGATGCTCATGCAAGAGATCGTTGAGCAATCGTTGTTTTCGATCAAGTTCTCGAGCGAGTTGATCGACCCACTGTCGACCTTTTTCATAAGCGGCAACGGCGGCTATCGCACCGAAGAGCGAGGTGCGAAAGTGCACCGCTTCGGGAAGTGCTCGAAGTTTGCTCTC
>Ga0169931_10015490_pt1 | contig 10194 bp, 10 predicted proteins | sample Kivu_15m_20L_FD_129675 | JGI IMG/M metagenome (GOLD analysis project Ga0169931, IMG submission 129675) | Freshwater microbial communities from Lake Kivu, Western Province, Rwanda to study Microbial Dark Matter (Phase II) - Kivu_15m_20L... | ecosystem: Environmental > Aquatic > Freshwater > Lake... | reverse complement strand
TATGTCTGTTTTTGTCTATACCAAATTAGATGCGATTACCCTGAGAACAAAGTTAATCTCTATAAACTTGTTTTTATAAAATCTAAGCCTCTGAAATACTAATCAGATTTATTCGGCCAAAATTCCCTGATTTTTTCGAACCGAACTATACGACCTTCAATTTTCAAGATTTCCTTGGGATAGAAGATGTCTATCAGCAAATCACAGAGTTGAATCATCCACACCTTTCGGGGATAGCCATGATTGATCGTGATGTTGTCAGAGTTCTTTATTTGAATCTGACCCCATCCGAGGGCACCAAGCGTAAGGCAACTCCAATCCAAAAACTCTATTGGCGCAAACGTAACATCCGTAACAATTACTTTGAGATTTTCAATTCTGTACTTAATCATCAACAAAGAAAATACATTCTTTTCACTTTCGTAGAATCTAGATATTCTTTCAACAGATGTAAGATTGGGCATATTGAATTCTGTATCTGCCCTGTGTGTCTTGATGTCAACGACAATATAAAAATCCTCTGAATCGATAAAAGCTAAATTTGCCATCGCCCCTCTTGCGAATTCTTTAGAGTATTCTTTGCAAAAACCTTGCAAGAAGACGTCAAAAGTGCTGGCAACCATCCCTTCTAGGGCATCTCCTACAGCCCTAGGACTTCTAACAGTTTTCGTTGAAAGGAAGTCAGCTTGATCATTTAAATAAGTCTTGACTTGATCTGCCACATTAAGATAATGGCCATCATAATAGAACGCTGGATTCATGATTTTATCTCAAAGTAGTGTCATCTGCTTCTCAGGACATATGATCTCGTTTGAAGGCTTTAATAATTGACTTCCTTTTTTATTCTGCTGCTCCGACAAAGTATTGCGCTCCCAGAAAACTCCATCAGAGTAACCTTGTATGTCAGGATTGAAATCAGCTAAATCCAAACGCTTTTCTGCTAAGCAACAGTATTCTGGCTGAAACTCAATACCTAAAAATTGTCTTCCCAATTTTTTTGCTACTACTGAGGTTGTCCCACTACCTAAGAATGGGTCAAATACCATGTCATTGCTTTTAGAACTTGCAAGAATAAGTTTTGCGATAAGTTTTTCTGGTTTTTGAGTTGGATGATCTGTATTTTCTGGCATAGACCAGAAAGGAATTGTGATATCCGTCCAGATGTTGGAAGGATTAGTTAGTCTAAATTTTTCAGACCCTTTATCTTCCCAGTCTTTTGGCTTTCCTTCTTCAGTTCTGTAAGGAGCAATAACTCGCCGCTTTAACTTGACAGCCTCAACATTAAAGTAGTAATCATCTGAAACTGTGCAAAACCAAATATCTTCACAAGAATTTTTCCAATTGGACTTTGCGCCACGCCCTTTCTCTCTCTCCCAAGTGATTCGATTTCTGATCTTAAAGTGTTTCTTTAGAACTGGATACATAGCAACTGATGTAGCCCAGTCAGCGCAGAAGTATAGGGATGCATCTTGCTTGAGCACACCCTTAAGTTCTGATATCCACGTGTCAACCCAAGCCGTATAATCATCATCGTCGAGATGATTAAATTTCTTGCCATTGAAATTTTTTTGAAGATTGTATGGTGGATCGACAATCATCAAATCTACAAAATTATTAGGAAGATGTGGAATTACCTCAAATAGATCTTGGCAAATTGTTCGATTGATTATCTCTTCTAATTCAGTTTTTTGATCCAAGTGAATTATTTGCTTGAGTAATGCCTGCTGCTCAGAACCGCTTAGGCAAAGGGTTCGATTCCTTGGGGCTCTGCTTTTCATTTTTTACGTAAATAACACTATCTTACTTAAGCCAGCAATCAAGACTATAGCTAAATAAACACCATCGGCTTCTCCTGGCATGGCTCAAAGGCCGCCGCATCAAACCGATACAGGCTGGCGGGTCGACCGGCTCCTCGGGAGGTTTTGCGGCCTGTATCGCGCAAAAAACCCAGCTTTAGCAGCCGGGCGCGAAAGTTGGAATAGTCGGAAAAGCCTTCCCCCAGCACGGTGACGTAGAGCTGGTAGAGATCGCCCAGGGTAAACACCTCGGGCAGCACGTCAAAGGCGATCGGGCTGTACTCGAGCTTGTTGCGCAGGCGGCGATAGCCGTAGGCGAGGATTTCGTTGTGGTCGAAGGCGAGCTGGGGCACCTGGGCTAGGGGGTACCAGGCGAGACCGCTAGCGCCGTCGGCGATCAGCTCGGCATCGGCGAAGCGCACCAGGGCAAAGTGACTGACGGAAAGGTATCGCAGGGCAGGGGGCTGGGGCGATTCGCAGGGGTCGCGTTGGCGGTCGCCCTGGGGCCCGCCAAAGGTATAGAGCTGCTCCAGATACAGGGTGTTGACGCGAATTTTTTCGGCCAGTACCCGGTAGGCGGTGTCTTCGAGGGATTCGCCCTGGCGCACCAGGGTGCCTGGCAGGCTCCAGTAGCCGGCAAAGGGGGCCTCGTGGCGCATGATCACCAGCACCAGCAGCCGATTTTGCTGGGTATCGACGGAAAAAATGACGTTGTCTACCCCCACCCTAAATTCGGCCAGGGGCACCGGGCTTAGAGGGTGGCTAGGGGTTCTGTGGAGGTTGGCGGACATAGGTAGAGGTGATGTTGAGCAATGTAAGACTGCACCGCTGGAGTTAGTTCTGGCGCATCGGCCGGGGCTAGATCGGGCTCGCCCTGGCGATAGCGGGACGAGGACACATCGATCGCGGGCATGGCGGCCACCTGCACTGTGGTGTGCTGCCGCAGGTTAGCCAAGCTGGCCTCCGTGAGGGCGTAGCCGGGCCGAGGAATCACCAGCAGGCTGACCGCCGCCAAGACCTCGTCGGCCCGGTACCACCGGGGCAACTGCTCGACCAAGTCCGCCCCGACCACTAGCCAGAATTGGGCCTGGGGCCAGATTTGCCGGGCCCGCTCGAGGGTAACGAGGGTGCGCAGATGGCTCAGCTCGGGGTGCACCTGCACCCGCTGGGGAGGTACCCCCAGCTCGTCGATCAAACTCTCCAGCATGCGAAAGCGATCGCCCAGGGGAGCCTGGTGAGCTTTGAAGGGGTTGTTGGCCGTCCACACGGCCACATGGTCAAACTGGGTGGCTAGCCAGGTGAGGATAGCGGCATGGCCCCGGTGGGGAGGATCGGCGCTGGTGCCAAACAGGGCAATGTGGGCCGCCTCTGGCAAAGGCTTTGGCAAGGGCTCTGGCAAAGGTTTTGGCGAGGGCTCTGGTAAGGTCATCGGGCCATTCTCAGGGCTGGGGTTGGGGAACCGGGCGGCGGCGGGTACGGGCTACCAGATCGACCAGGGCCTTGGATAAATCTACGGCAAAGACAGCGGGTTGCTCCAGCTGACGTACCGCTGAGGGTAACGCGGCCACCGCAGCCGTGGCGCGATCGCGAATGACCTCCAGGGTATCCGATGGGTTGACCACCTGCCCCTGGTCCATCACCAGGGTTAGCAGGGCCTGCTCCCCAGGAGCGGCGGATTCGATGGCTAGCCCCAGGCGATCGCCCATCGCCCGACCGTCTTGGTAGCGCCGAAAAATTTGCTTGCGCCCCGGCAGCGTGGCCTTTTGGTCAGACTCCTTCATCACGGGATGGCCCTCTAGTTCAACCAGTTTATACACCCCGTTGACCGGAGCCCCAGTGACCAGCTTAGTGCCCAGCCCGTAGCCGTCGATGGCAGCCCCCGCCCGCTGTAGTCGAGCAATCTCAAACTCATCCAGGTCACCGCTGGCTAGAATTTTGACCCCAGGCAGGCGCGATCGCACCGCCCTGGACAACTCCACTAAATCCCCCGAGTCAAGGCGCACCGCCGTTACCTGGGTTTTTCCGGCGGCCATCTGGGCCGCCAGGCGGTCTGCCGCCGCCACCGTGTCGTAGGTGTCAATCAGCAGAGTGGCCCCAGGGAAATACCGTTGAAAGACCCCAAAGGCATCGTCTTCGCTGCCCTCCAGGGTGGTAAATGCCATCACCAGGGCGTGGGCCATCGTACCTGCAGGCCTGCGCCCCAGCTGTACCGCCGCCAGCACGTTAGAGGTTTCATCCAACCCCGCGGCCAGGGCGGCCCTCGCTGCCCACAGGGCTCCCTGGGGGCTAAAGGCACGCCGGGTTCCAAACTCGAGCAGCGTGATCCCAGGCCCCACCAGATCGCGCAGGCGGGCGGCGCGGGTGGCAATCAGGGTTTGGTAGTTGAGGGTATTGAGCAGGTAGGTCTCGACCAGTTGAGCCTGCCATAGCGGGGCCTCAACCCTCAGCAGCGGCTCATTGGCAAACACAGCGGTGCCCTCCGGTACCGCCCACAACTGGCCGGTAAACCCGCCCGACTCCAGGCGCTGCCAAAACCCATCGGGAGCTTGGTCAAACAGCCCGGTCTGCCGCAGAGCCGCCAGGTGCGCCGCCGAAAAGCGGAGCTGGGTCAGGTACTCGATCGCCTGAGCCAGCCCCATGGCCACCAGATAGCCGTAGCCCTGGGGCAGGTGGCGGGTAAACAATTCAAAACTGGCCCAGCGATCGGCAATCCCTTCGCCCACGTAGCAGCTAGCCATGATGAATTGGTACAGATCGGTCAGCAGACCATAGTCGTCAGGGGTAGCCAACAGGGCTGGATCAGTCATGGCATCAGCGCGTCCATTTTAGTTATTCATACCATAATCCCGTTATAACTCTGATTACAGTCCTGGAACTGGTCTAGCTACCATTTTGGCAGCCCTTGGCCTTGAACTAGACGGGGTGTGATGGCGGCGGCAAACGCTTCAAAATCTGTCACAGGGCTGATGTTGAGCCCCTGTCTTGCCCTCTATCGTCCATGGGTACTGGTTTAGAATAACCCTGGTTCGGCATCGGCGCTAGAGCCAGGAATCACACCTAATGAACCAACGGCCAGCTATTGGTTCGGAGCACCGCCCTTGGAGTACCGCTGCTGGACTCTGGGCTGTCACACAAAGCGCCCAAACAGCACTGACTGAGTAAGCAAAAACAACCACAACATGACTGGGAGGATAGCGATGAATCTGACCCACATGCTAGAACTGTTCGAAACCCCCAAGCCCGCCCGAGTGGACTGTTCCATTACCGCCCAAGATAAAGGGCGCGTATTTTACGAGGGCACCTACTGGCCAGCCCAGCTCTATCCGGCGGTGGTCGGGGCCACCTACGCCCTAGCTCCCTCGAGCTGGGTGACGGTGATGGGTCGTCGGGGGCTGACATTACTGGTATCTCCGCCGATCGCGACGTCCTACGCCTGAGCAACTGGGTTGACCAACCCGGTCAACCCAATCTTTGGCGATCGCCCCGGCAAACCCGTATTTTCTGTAAAAATCCCTGGGAATTCAGCGAAAACATATATGATTAGAGTGGTTGTACCTACTCTTTACTCCGACCACCCTTGACCTATGGATAGCCTGGCCCAAAGCCTTGTTTGGCTGGCTTGGGAATCTTACCCAGCGGCGGATAGTTCTCTGGCGGTGCCACCACCGCAGGCTGGAGGACAGAGTAGTTTGCCTGCTCCAGTGGCGGGGCCAGCGGTGGCGATCATGGCGGGGGCGCTGATCCTTGGCAGCAGTCTAGGTTCACCGGCCTGGGCCAACACCTCCCGCTGGGGCCAGACCATCTACGTCAACACCCCCGAGGGCTATGCCCTCAATGTGCGCTGGGGGCCCGGCACTAACACCGGTATCTATCGCCGGGTGCGCCGGGGTAGCTCCCTGGAGGTCTCTGGCGCGCGCCGCAATGGCTGGGTGCAGTTGGTAGATAAGACCTGGGTAGCGGGCAACTTGGTGAGCGGATCCCCTGTCCCTGGGGCTGGGCCTACCACACCTTCAGACAATAACCTGGCAACGGTGGTCACCCCGCAAAACTTTGCCCTCAACATTCGCAATGGCCCCGGTGTCAACTACCGCATTGTGGGGCAATTTCTCAACGGCAGCCGAATTTCACTGACCGGGCGGTTTAATGGCATCTGGGCCCAGCTGCCCAATGGCACCTGGGTCGATAGCACTCACCTGCAATACCGTAGCGGCGTCCAGATTCCAACCCCGCTCCCCGCTCCCATCAATAACCCTCAGGCCGACGTAATCGAGCTGCAGCGTCTGCTGCGTCAGGCGGGCTTTTTGCCGGCCAACTTTATTGTTAATGGCATCTACGATGCAACGACCCAGGCGGCCGTACGCGAATTCCAGCGGGTCAACGGGCTGCCCGTCACCGGCACGGTGGATGCCGCCACCTGGAATAAGCTCTACCAGGTGACGGCTCCAAAACCCACCCCCACTCCTACCCCCACTCCCACTGTCAATCCCACTCCCACCCCTACTCCCACTCCCTCTGTCACTGACAATCGCCAGAGGCGAGTGGTCACCGATGGCGAACCGACCTCGGTGTTTAATGGCCCCGGCACTGAGTTTGACGTTGTGAGAAGCGTGCCCAATGGTGCGATCGTGACCATTACCGGTCGCACCTCCGGCAATTGGTCAGAGCTGCTTGAAGGCGGTTGGATCTTTACCCTCTGGCTAGAGCCCATGTAAGCGTGTTCCAGTCCATGACTTGCCCCTACGGGGTTGGAGGTTCTGGCAGTTTGGGACAATTTCAATTTTGAAAGGCCCTAGATGAAATCCTCTGGTCGTGGCGTTGCCAGTAGGCTGCTGTTCGCAATGGCACTGCCAAGCAGGCTCGGTCTACTCCCAGCCGTCCTGATTGGTGCAGCCTTTGACCTGGCTGCCTCTGCAATGCCAGAACGTTTTTAATAGCACTTCATCATAGATTTAATTCAATGGTGAGGCAATGCTCATAGACAAAAATCAGGATAGACTGATAATCCTTGCGCTACATGGGTTTAAGTACCTCCGTGATGCTACGGAACCCCTCTCGGCCTGCCTTAACAACTTGTGACTTCATAACGTTATGTGTATAACAACACATAGACAAAGCCTGGGGCCGGCCACAGATTTTCCTGGCCGACCCCAAGTGGATCGTCTCAAGGACGATGCTCTAAAGATTCGACGGTTGACCCCTGTGGCTGACCCCAACGGATCTGGTTAATTGGGTCGGCAACGCTGAGGAAACTTTACAGTGCTTAACGAGACCGTGTTCGATGAGACCATGCCCGACGAGATCGGGCTGAACAAGGCCACGACGTTTTCTGTGGTTTGGTCATCTGCTCAAACCGCAGTCTTGAGGCTGTTTCAGATCATAGATATACGGTTAGCTTTACTGATGGGTCTGGCGGCCTTTATGCTGGCCGTGGGATTTGACTCGTCGGGTCACCCGGCGGCGGCGGCTGACCTGGGGACTTGCTCGTCCCCAGTGCCTGTGAAGCTTGCCTCGGCCCCCTCTAGCCCTGGGCGGGAAACAGGGGAGCCCTGGGCTAGCGAGGGTCCTCTGGCGACCTCCCGTCACCTTCGCCACGGTGGCTTGACCAGGGCCATAATTACTAACAGCCATCTTACCGATGCCCACTTCTTGACCGATCTGCCCGCCCAGCGGTAGCCGGTTTCCCTGGAGTCGCCAACTTTAGTTAGGCCTAATCTCTGGGAGTCATGACAACTGAATCATCTGACGGCGCTGAGGGCTTAAAATATTGCGTTGGCTCCAGCGCTATTTAATTCCTACCCGTTGGGATCATCCCCGCTGTTGCCCGGCTCGATCGCTCTAATTTTCCTTCACGTCAATCTCTTCCTATGACCTCCTCCATTCGCTTTCTCATGTGCGCCCCCCACCACTACGAGGTGGACTATGTGATTAACCCCTGGATGGAGGGCAACATTCATCGTGCATCCCTGGCGACAGCCCAAGAGCAGTGGCAAAATCTCTACCAAATCATTGCCGATCGCGCCGATGTTGATCTGGTCAAGCCCCAGCAGGGCTGGCCTGATATGGTGTTCACCGCCAACGCCGGGCTGATCTTGGGCAATCAGGTGGTGCTGAGCCGCTTTCTCCACCCCGAACGCCAGGGCGAAGAGCCCTTCTTCAAAGACTGGTTTGAGTCCCAGGGGCACCAGGTGTTTACCCTGCCGGCAGAACTGCCCTTTGAGGGGGCTGGCGATGCACTGCTGGATCGTGAAGGGCGCTGGCTGTGGGCGGGCTACGGCTTCCGCACCGAGCTCGATTCCCACGGGCTGGTGGCCCAGTGGCTGAATATTGAGGTGCTGTCGCTGCACCTGATGGACGAGCGCTTTTACCATCTGGATACCTGCTTTTGCCCCCTGACTGGTGGCTATCTGCTCTACTATCCCCCTGCCTTTGACGCCTACTCCAACCGGCTAATCGAGCTGCGGGTGCCCCCCGAAAAGCGCATTGCCATTGACGAGCCCGACGCCATTACCTTTGCCTGCAATGCCGTCAATATCGATCGCATTGTGATCATGAATAAGGCCAGCACCGAGCTAAAAGAGCGGCTGGCGGCGGTGGGCTTTGAGGTGGTCGAAACCCCCCTCACTGAGTTTCTAAAGGCGGGGGGAGCGGCCAAATGCCTCACCCTGCGCGTGACCGAGCCCCTGCACCCCGAACCCGCTCGAGAAGGGCTGCTGTCTCGCACCGTGACCATGACCGGCCACCTGCTGGACTCGGGCCTGGTCAGCCGGGCCTTGGATCTGGTGATGGAGGGCGGCGGTAGCTTCCAGGTGCTCAACTTTGACCTGGGTGCCCAGCGCCAGAGCACCTCTTCCGCCGACATTCGAGTGTCGGCCCCCAGCCATGAAATCATGGATGAAATCATGGCCCAGCTGATTGACCTGGGTGCCGTGGCCCTGCCCACAGAGCAGCAGGATGCCCGTTTGGTGACGATTACCCAGGCTGGGGTCGCCCCCGATGATTTCTACAGCTCTACGATCTACCCTACGGAGGTGCGGGTGCAGGGGCAATGGGTGCGGGTACATAACCAGCGCATGGACGGTGTCGTAGTCATAGCCGACTCCCCCGTGGCCACCTGCAAGCTGCTGCGTGACCTGCAGGTGGGTGACCAGGTAATTGTTGGTTACGACGGCATTCGCAGCGTGCGCAGCACCACCGATCGCAGTCGAGTAGCCCCCCAGGCTGAAGAATTTAGCTTTATGGGATCCGGCGTATCCAGTGAACGCCGGGTCGAGCTGATTGTGGAACAGGTCGCCTGGGAACTGCGCCGTCTACGCGATCAGGGCGGGCGGGTGGCCGTGGTGGCCGGCCCGGTCGTGATCCACACCGGCGGCGGCAACCACCTGTCTCGGCTGATTCGTGAGGGCTATGTGCAGGCGCTGCTGGGGGGCAATGCGATCGCCGTCCACGACATCGAGCAGGCCATGTTGGGCACCTCTCTGGGCGTTGATATGAACCAGGGTACCTCGGTGCGCGGCGGTCACCGCCACCATTTGCGAGCGATTAACTCGATTCGCCGCTGTGGCAGCATCGCCAATGCCGTTGACCAGGGTGTGTTGACCCGCGGCGTGCTGTACGAGTGCGTTAAAAACACCGTGCCCTTTTCCCTGGCGGGCTCCATTCGTGACGATGGCCCCCTGCCCGACACCAAAATGGACCTGCTCGAAGCCCAGGCCGACTACGCCCGCCTGATCGAGGGCTGCGACCTGATTCTCATGCTGTCTACCATGCTCCATGCGATCGGGGTGGGCAACATGACCCCCGCCGGGGTGAAGATGGTGTGCGTCGATATCAACCCTGCCGTGGTCACGAAGCTGGCCGATCGTGGCTCCCTGGAGTCTACCGGGGTCGTCACCGATGTGGGCCTGTTTCTCAGCCTGCTGGTGAAGCAGCTCGATCGCCTCACCCAGCGCCATGTAGTGGCATAACGCTGAGGCCCGCTGGCCTCAGCGTTATGAGATCGCGGGTCAAGCAGAGTTGCGGCTAGGGTTTGCGGCGGGGCGATCGCAGGGGGTTGCCCCCCAGCACCAGCAGCACCAGGGCCGTAGCCACCATGCCAGCGGCGGCACAAAAGGCCAGCAGCACCCCAAAGGGCATCTCGATCGACTGTAGGGTGATCAGGCGAAACGAAACCGGAGTGGCGTTTTGTACGGCAATAATGGCGATCGCAACCACCCAAACAGCGGGCACCACTGCAAACACAAGTCTAATCATGGAGCAGTCTCGTCATGGGGTCGTAATCAGCAAAAATAAATTCGGAACGAGTTTACGGCGTTTTAGCCGATCAATGCCCATCAATGGAACTTGATCTGAACGAGGTATCAAGGGTTTCAGCCCCTAGAATTTTTGAATTTACAATTGC
>Ga0169931_10015489_pt1 | contig 10194 bp, 10 predicted proteins | sample Kivu_15m_20L_FD_129675 | JGI IMG/M metagenome (GOLD analysis project Ga0169931, IMG submission 129675) | Freshwater microbial communities from Lake Kivu, Western Province, Rwanda to study Microbial Dark Matter (Phase II) - Kivu_15m_20L... | ecosystem: Environmental > Aquatic > Freshwater > Lake... | reverse complement strand
TTTCTGAGCTCACTCGCCCTCCCCATCGGGCTCTCGGCAGCTCACGCCACGTCTTTTGCGACTCAATCCATCACTGTCTGCGGACAAAAAATCTCGGCCGAGATCGCGGCCGCTCCCGCACAGCTTCGTCAGGGACTCATGCATCGCTCTGCGGTCCCGTCGGGCACGGGCATGCTCTTTAAGTACGCCGATGAGTCGGTCCGATTTTTTTGGATGAAGAATGTGCCTATGGATATCGATATTGGTTTTTTTGACTCCAAAAATCGCCTGGTGCACCACCTCACGATGCGAGGCACGGATCCCTCGAAGAATACCCCTGACTCCGAACTCCCTCAGTACTCTAGTGAGCGCCCGGCCCAAGCGGCAGTCGAGCTTGAGGCAGGCTTTTTTGAGCGGATGAAAAAAATGGGGCGACTCCAGGGGTGCAAGCTCAAAACGTAGGAGTCAATTTCTCCCTGTCGTCGTTCCTCCGGCCCAGCACGAGCCAGGTCCGGTTCTCAATACCACCCCCCCTAAGCAGCAGATTTTGGTGGTTGCACGACACTGCCATTTATGGCAGCATGACCACAGAGTTTCAGAAATGGTTGAGCTCATCCGACAACACCACTCGCCATCTAGTGAGTGCACGTTTACAGAAGATTGAGTCATCCGGGCATCTGGGACAGTTCAGAACTCTCGGCCATGGCCTCTGCGAGTTGAAGTGGGCGATCGGCCTTAGGGTGTATTTTTCGGTCGCCGCTGATGAGAACGGAAACCTTTTTGTTGCGATTCTTGGAGGAGGAAAAAATGGGCAAAACCGCGACATCGCAAAGGCGAGAGCGATCCTTGAACGCTATCGAGCCGATTAAGCTCAAGGCGCGCAAAGGTCTCTCGCGATTCAATCCACGGCCGTTTCTTTCGGATCACGAGGCGGTCTCGCTTGCACTTATGGACTGCTTGAAGCAGGGCGATTCGGACGGGTTTAAGGAAATTCTGTCTGCCTATCTTGAAGTAGTAAACAAGGCTGCATTTGCCAAGAATGCGGGAATCCCCGAGCGCACCCTTTTTCGCATGCTCACTCCTGCAGGCAACCCCACGCTTGAGAATTTGGCCCGGGTCTTTAGTGGTCTAGCCAAGGCGGGATGACCCGAGGAGCAGGCAGCCCTTGAAGCCTAACCCTCCCCCATTTCCGTTTAAAAAGTTGCGCGATAGTTGCGCAAAAATCGAGTAACGGCGACCGCCCACCCCAAATCCAGCGTGCAAGCCACATGCATCAGGACCTCATGCACCGAACCGCAAAAAGGTCGTGACTTTTTTGCAGTTCGGTGCAACTCTATATTCATGGTCCACCGGCAGATCGAGGCCCAGATCCTCAAGGATCTCGACTCAAAAATTGTGCTTCTCAGCGGGCCACGCCAGTGTGGAAAGACCTATCTCTCACGCCAGTTGTTTGCCGACTCGCAGGTCTACCTCAACTCCGACTCTGCCGCCGACCGTAAAGTCCTCAGAGAGGGCTCCTGGGATCGCAATGCGGATCTCCTGATTCTGGATGAGCTCCATAAGGGTAAGAATTGGAAGCGTTGGCTCAAAGGGCTCTACGACACCGAGGGCGTACGCCCCCGACTGCTCGTTACGGGCTCGGCGCGCATGGATGTTTTTAAGAAAGGGGGCGACTCGCTTGCCGGAAGGCACTTCAATCTCCGGCTCCACCCCTTCAGTTTGCGCGAGCTGGCAGGTGCCGCAATCGAACCCGAACATGCGCTCCAGACCCTGCTCAAGGTGGGGGCGTTTCCGGAGCCTTTTTTGCGGGAGAGTGAGGCCTGGGCCAACCGCTGGCGCCGATCGCACCTGGACCGGATCCTGCGCGAGGACCTGCTCGATCTGGAAAGGGTTCGCGACATTCGGTCCATCGAGGTGCTCGTGGACTTGCTGGCCGAGCGCGTGGGAACTCCGATCTCTTATTCCTCTCTGGCTCGCGATCTGGAGGTCTCACCCCACACGGTGAAACATTGGATCGAAATTCTCGAACGACTCTATGTGATCTTTCTGGTGACGCCCTACAGCAAGAGCCACGCACGGAGCCTGCTCAAGGAGCCCAAGTGTTATTTTTATGATACCGGCCGGATCCTCGACGATCCGGGCGCACGATTTGAGAATGCGGTTGCCTGCCACCTCCTCAAGCGCTGCCACTTCCTCGAAGACACTTTGGGCGAACGCATGGCTTTGCACTACGTTCGAGACAAGGAGAAGCGAGAGGTCGATTTTCTTACGCTTCGAAACCAAAGGCCTGAATTGCTGATCGAGGCAAAATGGGCTGATGCAGATCCCGCTTCCTCACTCGTATTTTACCAGCGCCAGATCAAGCCCAAGAAGGCCATCCAACTCGTGCGGCAGGGCGTGCGCGACAAAGGGCTACCCGAAATCGAGATTCGATCTGCAGCCCCCTGGCTTGCAGCCCTTGAAGCCTAACCCACCCCATTTTCCGTTCTAAAAGTTGCGCGAAAGTTGCGCATTCCGAATTAATCCTCATGATTTCATGTGCTTATCTCAGCACGCCCAGCATCTTGACACTTTGCATTATTGCAGTAGAACTCGCCCTCATGAAACTTCACCGACTCTCTCTCCTGGCAGCTCTCACTCTTTGCACGGTCTCTCAGACGCAGGCCCTCGCAAACCCGTCGCTGAAACCCCTCTTCGAGGACCGATTTCGCACAGCCTACGCTCCTGGAAGATGTGCGGACAATATCTTGAGACTACTCGTTGCAGCCCGTGCTGCTAAGATCCCGCTCGAGCACTCCCGCGTGCTCTTCATCGAAAATTTAGGCGGCTCTCTCTTTGGCTACCTCAATGTGGAGCTTGCCCGCGATGAGGCTGATCCGCGCGAAAGGCAATGGAGTTATCACGTGGTGCTCGAGCATGGCGGGATGATCTTTGATTTTGATTACACCAACCAGCCGCGAGTCGATACGATTGCCACTTACTTTGAGCGCATGTTTTTGGACGAAGACCCCAAGCCTTTGAACGGCTTTTATGTCGGCCGCAAATGGAAGCTCAAAGAATACGGGATCCAGATCCACCCAGCACTGAACTACCTCAAGGTCAAAGAAGAGTACCAAAAACTCCCCGAGCTTAAGCCCGTGAGATTTTCAGAGTACCTGGGCGTGCAAGTCGAGTAGTGGCGAACTCCCAAGCCCACCCAAAATACTATGCCAATTTGCAACATTGCCTGTCGACAATAGGTATGGTTAAATTTCTACATTGAGAATCGACACGCAACTCCGCTTCTTTTAAAGAAACTCAAGTTTTCGCCTGTCGTAGCGATTCAAGGCGCAAGACAGACGGGCAAGAGCTTTCTAGCGCGCGAACTGCTCTCTGAGAAACTCCAAGCCCTTGAATATGTCAGCCTCGATCGTCGCCAAGATCGGGAGTTTGCCTCGAATAATCCTGAGACATTTTTGGAGCGATTTCCGGACGCAGCACCCCTGGTGATAGACGAGGCGCAAAAGGCTCCGGCACTCTTTGACGCGCTCAAATTCTCAGTCGACTCTTTGCGCAAGCCCGGAAGATTCTTGATCCTGGGTTCCACCGAGTTTTCAAAGTTGAGCCTGATTCGTTAGTCGCTTACGGGCCGTATGAGCCGGGTGCGACTTTACTCGATGAATCTCGCTGAGGCCGTCGGCGCCGCCATGAATTCATCCCGTGCTCGTTCTCTCCTGAACTCTGAGCTCCGAGTCTCGCGAAGCCAGCTACTCCAACACCTCGAACGAGGCGGCATGCCAGGCGTCTTCGCCGTTCGAGATCGCAGTGAGCGAGAGTCGCTTCTGCGCGACTGGCTGGATCTCACCACTGAGCGCGATGCCATGCTCTTTCCAAAGATCAAGGCGGACCCCGATCTGTGTCGTCAGATTCTCGAAAAAGTGGCCACCCTCGATGAACCGGATGCCGGAACTGCTGGGCCTAGCCCCCGGACGGGCCTCGTTTGCAGCTGGCCTAGGCCGAAAAGGGCGAATAGAGATCTATCCTTGGGAGTCGCTGGCCTAACCCACCCCGCCGCGAATCCAGCGCGCAAGCTTAAGCGGCACTTCGAGATGCGGCATATGCCCCACTCCTCGCCATTTTTCATAGCGCGCAGACGGCAGTCTCGAAATCCACTGGGTGGCGAAACGCTCGGGCACCACCCCGTCCTCTTCGCCCCAGAGCAGATGGACTTGGGATTTGAGCTCACTGAGCTTGGGCTCCAAAAAGTGGTGGTCCCGGACTGAGTTTAAGAACTCCTGCGTGTCCTCACGCTTCATGAAAGGAACAAAGGGCCGCATCAGAGGCGAAACCCACGGGAGCTTTTTAGCAAACACACGCGAGAGATAAGTCTCTACATCGGCTTCGGTCCAAGTCTTAAACTCAGCCCTCCAAAGCTCGCGCTCTGCACTCCCACCGGTGACGCCGGAGGGTGCCATGAGCAAGAGCTTAGACGGGACCGGCGTGCGCCGATCGGCGTGCAAAAGCCCCCAAGTGGCAAGCCAGCCCCCCAGCGAATGCCCACCCACGACCTCAGGATGAAGCTCCTGAATCGTATCGCGAGCCACCTCCAAGATGCGATCCATGTCGCTGATGCAGCGACGATGGGCAAGCGAGCCGTGAAACCCTGGAAAATCCAAAGCCACCACCTCGTCATAGCCCGTACCCGCAAAGGCTCCTGCTAGCACGGCAAGCCAACTCATGGGCGAATCTCCCCATCCAGGGATCCAAAGCACTCGTCCACGCGAAATCGGAGTCGCCGCTCCTGCACGAGCAGGCAAGCGCACCACTGGAATTCGCCAGAGCGCCCACTCCATCTCACCCCGATGCCGGACCTCGCGTCTCACGAGTCTCGCTACCGCGCGATTGGCCCCACTCACCAGGAGCCTAAAGCGGTCCTCATCGCGCGTGAGATCCAGCTCGATCCGGAGGTACTCGAGCAATTTCTCCGGGAGCGAAGGCATCTCACTTCACGCAGCGAACGGCGCTGGCATCCGTAGCCTGATCTTTGGTGGCGGTATTCTCGCTCACTTTTCCGGTTGATGAGTCGAAGTAAAAGTTCGAGTTATACTTTGGATGCTTGGTCCCGCTCCAAAGGCGCGCTTGCGGGGGCAGAAACTCCGACACCCCACGTGCGGCTGCATCCTCGAACTCCTGACGTGTAGGAAGTCTCATGCCCTGGGATCGGCAGAACTCAGAGGCTTGATAAAAGTTGACCGCAGCCTCCGTAGGCTTGGCCTCAAACCAAGTGAGATCCGTAGCAGGATCCTTCCATCCGCCGTCTACACGCTCAAAAACCGCACCGGTGGCGGTTCGACAGCCTTTGCCAAGCTCAGTCGCATCCCGCACATCCTTGCACTCCCCTTGAACGGGGATGTCTTTTTGAGGCGGCTGAGGCTTGGGCGGAGGAGGAGCCGGATTGGCTGGTGCACCTGGTTTAGAAAGCCCGAGCTCCTGAGCCGCAATCTCACTCAAGACCTGAAACAGAATGCCCTCTTTGTCTCGATCGAAAATCAAAGTTTCGTTGAGCTTGGGTGAACCCAACCCTAAAAACCCCCCGCGACTCTCCACCATTTTATCGAGAATGGCTTCTAAGTCTTCAAACGCAGTCTGGCTCTTTTTGAGCTCTGCACTCAAAAGATCTAAACACTCCGAATGCGAGGCTGCTGCGGATTTCAATTCCTGAATCCGATCCTTTATACTTTTTACCTCAGCATCGAGCGAAGCCCCGTCACTCGTAATTTTTGCTCGGTCGCGGGCGAGAGTTTCAAAATCGGCTTTAAGCTTTTCTTCTTTGCGGGGATCAAAGCTCGATCCAAAGCGTGCTTTCTCGTCGGCGATCTGCTTTTCGCGTTCGCGAAGCTCTTTTTCGGTCCGTGCAAGCGCTTTCTCTTTCGCCTTTAGCTCGTCTCTTGCAGCTGGAATCCCGGAGTCCAAACGCTTGACTAGAGACTCCTGATCCTTCTCGATCGTCTTTTTCTGAGACTCATGTTCTGCGATTTCTTTTTCTAAATTCTTTGAAGACAAGATGAGCTCGAGCTTGGACCTCTCGCTTGCACTCAAGCCCCCCTGATTCATTTTTTCCATCCGCTCTCTAAAAATCTTTCTGAATTTGGACTCGCTTAGCGTCACTTGTTTTTGAACATTGCGACGCTTGGCCATGTCCTCTTCGTTGGCCTCACTCGAAAAAAGTCGAATGATGATCTCGTCTTCTTTCTTTTCGTACGTGACTCGCGAGTACTGGCGATCCGTTCCAGGCTCACCCCCCACGACGGCTACTTGGGGCTTAGCAAGACCCTCAGCAGAAACGACGAGACCGAGTGCGAGCAGAAAACCAGCGGAGAAGTTTTTCATGAACGAGGGACTCCCTTTGCCTCTGAGTTTAAACGCAAAGTGCCCCAAAAATGGAGATGTCAAAATTTTGGTGCCGAGGACCGGAATCGAACCGGCACGCCCCTTGCGGAACTCAGGATTTTAAGTCCTGTGCGTCTACCAATTTCGCCACCCCGGCAACCTTGGGGTTAACCTAGCGCGAAACGTCACTGGGCCCAACCCAAAAACTCTCCAGCTCACGGGTGATCCAGGACGCCTCCAGCCCCAGACTCGCCACCGCCTGGCGTCGCTGCGGAGTGGAGGCCTCGAGAGCTGTGAATTGAGCTAGGCGCCCTGGGTCAAACTCTCGGTAAAGCACTCGGAAAGGGAACTTGCCTGCAAAGGCCTCAAAAATCCAAGCGGCGCACATTTTACAACACTTGAGGCTGACATCGATTTCAACTTCGTCAGAAACCCCTCCCGTTTGGGCATAAAAGGCCCGCAGGAGCTCGACCTCGGCATGCCGGGTGCGTAGCGTCCTAGCTCGATTGCTGCGCTTTAAAAAAAGCTCACCGCTCTCACCCATGGCTTTGAGGGACGCCCAAACCGGGAGGAGCTCCAGGGCTGGATCGGACTCCAAAGCCCCAGGCACGGGCTCAAGCTCCTCGACTCTCGAATCTCCCGCCGCTTGAATCCTGGCATAGAACTCAGCCCACTGGGCCTCCCAACCCACCCTTCGTGCTGCAACCTGCACCGTGGCGCTAGATGCCACTCCCCAGGGTTCTGTAGTCCAAATGCGATTTCGAATCCAAGCCAAGCTCCAACGAGGCTCCGAGGCGTAAACCCCTTCGATGAGCTTCACGACCGACGACTGCAGGCCCGAGTGCGACACCCGCCGGGGATCGTCTCTCGACCAGGGCGAAAGTGCATACTTGAGCGCACCCCCACGCGAGATCCAGGCGATATCAAAACCTAAGCTCTCTCTTTCTCTCAGCGCTTGGATTCTTTGAGTTCCAGCCATTTTCCAAAAAACCTCGGTGTCTCTAGACTATGGTGGGTGAAACACCTTCGAATCCAATCTTGATCTCGCTTATAAAAATTCTCTCGCGCCTGCTCAATCCCGCCTGACAACTCACTCTCAAACTTGCGCTGAGAAAAGCTCTGAGCGAGCTGCCTCAAACCCCAGTCTCGCGCCTCACTCCAAGCCGCAGGGTCCTGGTCGAGCCTTACGGCATATTCTGCAAGGCCCTCTGCACTCAGGCGCTCACCTCCGGGAAGCGAGCCGTCCTGCACCATTCCTTCAAACCCAAGCGGTGTGGACACCACGGGCACCCCAAAATGCCAGCTATCAGAAATCTTGCCCTTGATCCCCGCTCCAAAACGGACGGGCGCCAGACTCACTCGAGCGGACCCCAGGACCTGATCCATCGTGTCGGCAACCCCCCTCACCAAAAAGCCACGCCTAGGATCATGCGCTTCAAACACCTCCTGAGTGGGATAAGCCCCCCAGAGCTCAATCTCTGCGCGAGGGAGCCTCGCTCGGATCTGTGCCCAGAGCTCATCTCGAAGATAGCGAAACGCATCGAGATTGGGCGCATGCCGGTAATTTCCAACAAAACTAAACCCCCGCCGCTCCTCGAAGCCGCGCTCAAACGAGGCAGGGCGCTGCTTTGGATATGCGAACCTAGAGAGAGCAAGCCTCTGAGGCTGAACGCCAAAATGCGACTCCAGAAGCTTTTTCTCAAAAGACGAAAGAACCCAGGTCAAATCCACTCTATGGATGCTCGAGAGCTCCCGGATGACGAGGCTCTCGTCCCAAGTGCCGGGGAGCGCCGAGGCGCCTGAGCGAGAGCCCTGCTCGCGCGAGAGCCGTAAAAAATGAAGATCCTGCGTATCAAGAATCTGCAGGGCATCGGGACAAACTGCCCGCACCCGCGGGCCATACTGCTCTTCCATCACGAGCCTGTCGTAGATCACAGCATGGGGAGCGATCTTTTTGAGCTCTTCATCAAAAGACGAGTGATTGAGGCGAATCCCCAGGCACTTGAGGTAGGGTTTTTGGCTTTCTAGAGCGCAGCAAAATTCATAGCCTTTGGGGTTATCGGCTGCAGAAGCCAGAATGACTTCAAAGCCTGCTTGACCCAAACCCTCGATGAGGTTCAGATCGCGGAGGCCCGCAGCCGAAGACTGCGGCTCCGGCCAGACGGTAGAAATCAGGAGCCAACGTGAATTCACCAACCCAAGACCTTTCTCAAACTCCGTTTGACGACTGCACCCTCTATGCATCGCTGCGCTCGCCCTATGCGAGGCGAGTGCGAGTGGCATTTCTGGAGCATGGCCTGACTTACCACGAAATCATGGAGGATGTCTTTCACCCCAGTGCAAGTCTTCTGGAGGAGAACCCCCTGGGTCGGGTCCCCACCGTGGTCTTAAAAAACGGGATCAGGCTCTGTGAATCGCAAGTGATCCTCAATGCCTTTCAAAAAACCTACACCTCATCCCTCGAAGAGCTCGAGGCCTCAGGCCTGATGCTGGGGCTTTGTGACAAGATCGTGGAGAGGCTCCTCGAGTCCCAACGTCCTGAGAAGGCGCGAGACCCCGAGATCTTCACTGACTTTGAGCGCCTGCTTGCGCCCACACTCCAGCGAGCAGAAGCCTTTGTGCTCGCTCACTCCCCCCTCTTGGGCCGAGGCACACTCCCTCAAGCGGCCATCGACGTGGGTGTTACGCTGGCCTACCTGAATCTCCGGGTGGGCGCTCACTGGCAAAGCGCCTATCCAGGCTGCAAAAAATTCCTAGATAGGGTTGAAGCGCGAGCGTCGTTCAAAAAAACCCTCCCTCCGCCTCCTGACCCTTAACCGGGGACATGGATCGCCAGAGGGATCGTCGGGTCGAATCGACATATTGCGGCCAGTCGCATTCCCTGCGATTCTTAAAGTAATGGAACTCCAATCCAACACTTGGGACTTTTTGCAGCTGTTTCACTATTTTGGACCGCGCGTGCTCTTTGCCGTGCTCTGTGGGGGTCTGGTGGGTTTGGAGCGCGAGCTTAAAAATAAGCCTGCAGGAATTAAAACCAACATCCTCATTTGTTTGGGGGCTACGCTCTACACCTCGATTGGAATCCTGCTCTCGAGTGCCAACACGGGGGCAGGCGGCCAGTTTGGCGACCCCTCCAGAATTGCAGCTCAAATTGTTTCGGGAATCGGGTTCTTGGGCGGTGGAACCATCATCCAAGCTCGGGGCACGATCCTGGGTCTCACCACGGCAGCCACGATCTGGGTCGTTGCCGCGATTGGCATCTGCATCGGCCTTGGTCACTGGGATATTGCTGTGGCCTCATCGGTCATGGTGGTGTTTGTGCTCGTGGCCACTAACTTTTTTGAAGACCGCATCCTCGGTCGCTCGCTTACTTTTGCCTGCGAGATTTTAGTCGATGACCCCGATGGTCAGGTGAGACAAGCGATCACCGACGCCCTCTCTCAAAATGATCTCGTGCTCGATGACTTTGATATCGAAAGTCGGGACAAGCTCTCCAAGCTCACCGTCAAATACAGCGGGCATCGCAATGATCACAAAAAGTTTATTTTGCAGCTCTGGAGCAGACCTGGGATTCGAGAAGTGAAGCAAGTATAGACCGGCTCCCCTCTCGAATCCCAGTGAAGTGACGAAACGCCCTGATCAGATCTCGTGTTTACTTTACCCCAAACCTGACACTGTCGAAGTCGACGTCTCGAACGGCTTTGTTGGTCCCTTTGGACGTGCGAGGACGGCATGGACCGTACGACGTCAACATTTGGGCGAGATCAGCGCCATCCACATAGTAATCATTATTGAAATCGGCCCTTCGCTGTTCTGCGTTTGTTACCTTACCCCACAGATCTTCAA
>Ga0169931_10015486_pt1 | contig 10196 bp, 6 predicted proteins | sample Kivu_15m_20L_FD_129675 | JGI IMG/M metagenome (GOLD analysis project Ga0169931, IMG submission 129675) | Freshwater microbial communities from Lake Kivu, Western Province, Rwanda to study Microbial Dark Matter (Phase II) - Kivu_15m_20L... | ecosystem: Environmental > Aquatic > Freshwater > Lake ... | reverse complement strand
CTTGCGGTCCTTGACACCCTGCAGATCGAGCGACCCGCGAACGATGTGGTAGCGCACGCCCGGCAGATCCTTGACTCGACCGCCGCGGATCAGCACCACCGAGTGCTCCTGCAGGTTGTGGCCCTCGCCGCCGATGTAGCTGATGACCTCGAAGCCGTTGGTCAGCCGCACCTTGGCCACCTTGCGCAGCGCCGAGTTGGGCTTCTTCGGGGTCGTGGTGTACACCCGGGTGCAGACGCCGCGGCGCTGCGGCGATTCCTGCAACGCCGGGCTCTTGCTCTTGGCGTGCGCGATCTCGCGGGGATTGCGGACCAACTGGTTGATGGTAGGCATGTGTAGGGTCTGACCGGCTCGGACGATGACGATGCGGCAAAAAATGGGCTTCGTCGGATGTCCGGGCGTTCCGGTGAAGGAACGGGGCGCTGACCGGGTGCTGAACCACCAAAGAGCGCCGGGACGGGCATCCCGAAGAACCGCCGATCATAACCGTCCGGGTACTCGCTGGTCAACCTCGATCATGCCCCAAGCGCCGCCGCCGTGGCGCAGCGCTGCAAACCAACCGCTCCGACGGCGGCACTGACCGCGGCGGCCCGCGCGACCGTGGCATGATCGCAGCCCCATACAAAGAGCCCACACGGAGACCCCATGAAACGTCGCTCCCTGGCCTGGCTGGCCGCCGCAGCGCTTGCCTGGTCGGCCACCGCCCACAGCCAGACCTTCCCCTCCAAGCCCATCCGGATGGTCGTCACCTTCCCCACCGGCGGAGCCCCCGACATCCTTGCCCGGACCATCTCCGATAAGCTCGACCCCGCCTGGGGCCAGACGATGATCGTCGACAACAGGCCCGGCGCCGGCGGCAACATCGGCGCCGAGTTCGTCGCCCGGGCTGCAGCCGACGGGCACACGCTGGTGATGGGCACGGTGGGCACCCACTCGATCAACGGGGCGCTGTACGCGAAGATGCCCTACGACATGGTCAAGGACTTCGCGCCGGTCACCCTCGTGGCATCCACGCCCAACCTGCTGGTGGTGAACAACTCGGTGCCCGCGAAGGACCTGCAGGAGCTGATCGTGCTGGCCAGGGCGCGGCCCGGCCAGCTCACCTTCGGGTCGCCGGGAATCGGCACCTCGGTGCACGTGTCGGGGGAGCTGTTCAACACCATGGCCGGGGTCAGGACCACGCACGTGCCGTACAAGGGGCGCCAGATGGCGATCCCCGACCTGCTCGGCGGTACGATCACGATGATGTTCGACAACATGCCCTCGGCGCTGCCGGTGGTGCGCGACGGCAAGCTGCGCGCGATCGGGGTGACCAGCAGCCGCCGCTCGCCGTCGGCGCCCGACATCCCCACGATCGCCGAGCAGGGGCTGTCGGGCTTCGAGGCGACCTCGTGGTTCGCGGTGTTCGCGCCGGCCGGCACGCCGCGCGCCACCGTCGACCGGCTGCACGCCGAACTCACCCGGATCTTCAAGCTGCCGGACGTCCAGGCCAAGATGCGCACGCTGGGCCTCGACCCGATCCTGGGCGGCCCCCAGGAACTGGCCTCGTTCCAGCAGGCCGAGATCGCCAAGTGGGCCAAGGTAGTCAAGGACTCGGGCGCGAAGGCCGAGTGAATTGCGGGCGCGGCGGCCGCGAGCCCGGCAGGGTTCAGCCGGGCGCCAGCGCCCGCCGCACCAGCGGCCCGAGCAGCAGCGGCGCGAAGTACATCGGGATCTGCGCGATCGCGACGTACAGCGAAAAGAGTTCGCCGGCGGTCCCGGCCGTGACCACCAGCATCAGGCCCATGTTGCGGTTGCCCGACAGCAGCGCTGCGCCGTAGGCGGCGCGCGGGCCGGCCCCGGCGAACAGCACGCGGCCGGCCGCGTGCAGGACCAGCGCCGCCGCGCAGGCGGTGCCCAGGAGGGTCGCGATCAGCGCCGGATCGGTGGCGAGGCGGGCGGTCACCCCGTCCATCACCGCGATGGCGAACACCAGCAGCAACAGCACGTTCACCCCGGACAGCTCCTCGTCGCGCGTGCGCAGCCGGGCCGACCCGATGGTTCGGCGGATCACCCAGGCCAGCGCGAACGGTGCCGCCACCACCAGGGCCACCCGCGCGAAGAACGCCGCAAGGTCCACCTCGACGCCGGCGGCCGGCAGCAGCACGGCCACCAGCGTCGTCAACGTGAGCGGCAGCGCGAGCGTGGCGATCACCGCGCCCACCATCGCGAGCGCGCCGTCCACGCCGAGGATCAGCGCGAACACCGCCGCCGACCCGATCGGCGGAGCGGCCGCCTGCAGCACCAGCAGCAGGCGCCACTGCGGCGGCAGCCCCAGCAGCCCGGTGACCACCCAGACCACCAGCGGCGAGAACACCAGCAGCCAGCCGACGATCGCCAGCGGCAGCGCGGGCCGCCGCAGCACTACGGCGAGCGACCCTTCATCGAGCCGCAGCAGCGCGGCGGTAAGCGTCCCCATCACCGCCGCAGTCAGCAGCGGCCGCAGCAGGCTCGCCGCGTCGGGCAGTACCACACCGATGAACACGCCGGCCGGCAGCGCCCAGCGGGCCTGGCGCCCGAGGGCTCGCAGGAGAGGGATCATGGCGACGGCTCGTGGTCTCGCATCGGCCCGCCCAGCATGCCCGATCGCAGCGCTGGCGATGGTCGGCAACCGGCCGGTTCAGCCGAAACGGAACGGCTCTCGGCCCGCCCGCCAGGGGCGCTCGTCGTCGACGTGGCGGATCGCACCCATCCGGAGCAGCGCGCGCCCCACCGTCTCGGCCTCGTCGCGCCCAACCCCGAGGCGCCGGCCGATCCAGGCGCACGCCTGCCCGCCGGTGAAGGTGTCGCGGTAGCGCACACCGCGCCAGTCGTGCGCCCGCAGCGCGAGCCCGGACGGCCCCCGCATCTCGCGCACGAGCGCCCGCAGGTCGGTCGAGGCCGCCGCCGGCGCGATCGCCGGCTCGGCGTCAGTCCGCTCGATGAACCGGTAGAACAGCGGCGCGTCGGCGAAATCGTGCTCCTGCGCCACGTGCTCGAACAGACCGTTGGCCGCCATCCGCTGGCCCAGGCGCACCGCCTGCGTGCGGTCGAGCCCGAGCCGCGCGCCCATCCAGTCGACCGCCTCGGCACCTACGAAGCACTGCCGCCAGGTGGTCAGGCGCCAGCTCCGGTCGCGCACGTCGAGCCCGTCGGCGCCGCGCATCGCGGCGCACAGCCGCTCGAGGTCGATCTCGGCCACCCGCAGCCCGGCCGCGGGCAGCAGCCCGCCCACCAGCGCTGCGATCGGGCCCGGCGCCGGCTCGCCGCGCGGCCGGCCGACCGGCGCCGACGTCGCCACCGGCGGCGCCGATATCGCCCCCGCGCGCTCGAGCCAGCGGGCGAACTCGGCGATCGGCATCGGCCGCGCGAACAGGTACCCCTGCAGGTACTCCACGCCGCGCTCGGCCAGCCAGCGCCACTGCGCTTCGGTCTCGACCCCCTCCGCGATGACCGGCGTGCCCAGCCGCTGGCCCAACGCGATCATCGCGTCGAGCACCACCAGCGTCGCGCCCGGCTGGTCGATCCGGCGGACGAACTCCCGGTCGAACTTGATCCGGTCGACCTGCAGCCGCTCGAGCGCGGCGAGGCTGCTGTGGCCGGTGCCGAAGTCGTCGATCGCGAGCCGCATCCCGCGCGCGCGCAGCGCCTCCAGGCCGCGCAGCGCGTCCTCGTCGACCGCGTCACGCTCGGTGATCTCCAGCAGCACCCGGCCGACCGGCAGCGACGTCTCGTCGAAGGCCTGGGCGAGCCGTTCGGCGAGTTGCGGATCGCGCAACTGCGCCGGCGCGATGTTGAACGAGAAGTACAGGTCCGGATGGCGCCGCGCGATCGGCGTGAGCTGGTCGCGCGCCTTGCTCACCAGCAGGTCCGAGATCGGGACGATCAGCCCGGTGGCCTCTGCCAGGTCGATGAACTCCACCGGGCTCACCAGGCCGCGGACCGGGTGGACCCAGCGCAGCAGGACCTCGGCGCCGACGCAGGCGCCGGTGCGTGCGTCCACGATCGGCTGCACCACCGGCTCGAAGCGCCGCTTGCGCAGCGCCCGCCGCAGGCGGTCCTCCGGACGGTCGCGCCGCCCGATCCGCTCATGCGACCAGGCCAGCAGCCCGACGGCCAGCAGCGCGGCCAGCAGCAGCCAGGTCGGCGCCGAGCGGCCCAGGCGGTCGGCGAGGTCGCCGGCATCGGCGTGTGCGACCACCTCCAGCGGCCAGCGCGCCGAGGCGACCGAGGACCGGAACAAGGCGGCATCGAGGCGGTCCCCGGCGGGCTCCCGGCCCGGCCCGGCGGCATCCGCACGCACCGCGGCGCCGCCGGCGGACAGCTCGAGCCGGTTCGTCCCGGGCTCGCCGGTGCGCAGCACGAACGCGGGATCGCCGGCGCGGCGCGCCGCCTCGCCGATCTGCTCCCGGACCCGGCGCGGCTCGAGCTTGGCCGCGATCGCGCTGCCGTCCTCGAACGCGCGTGCCGCCACCAGACCGCCCGCGAGGCCGGCCGCTGGCCGCAGCAGCAGTCCGGCCCCACCGGTCCGAGCCTGTCCGGAGACCGCCTCGGGGTCCACCGCGTCGACGAACGCCTGCGAGGCCGAGGGGCCGCAGGCCGCCCCGTCGGGCGAAACCCGTACGAAGGCCTGGGCCACCCCGGAACGCAGGCTCGCGCGCAGCAGCACCTCGCGGACGTGCTCCGGACAGCCCTGCGCCGGGGACGTCGACAGCGCGACGGCGTCGAGCTCGGCGTCGACCTCGTCGACCAGCGCCTCGGCGTCGCGCAGCACCTGCTGCGCGAGCCGCTCCACCGACTGGCGCAGCCCGCCGCCCTCGACCCGCAGCGCGACCCCTGCGGTGAACACGGCGGCGGCTGCCAGCACGCCGACCCACCCGAGCGGGCTCAGGGTCTGGCGGGGCGGCAGGGATCTGGCGGCCGGAGCAGCGTCGGTCATGGACGTCGGAGCTTGTGTTCGGGTATCGGTCGGTCCGACCCGAACCTGCCGGCCCCGGGGGCAGAGGCCGATGGACGGCTCCGCCGGCGCGCGGACCGGTCCGGGCGTGCGGGACGTCAGCTTCCGTCGGTTGCCGCGACCGACGCAAAGCCGGGGTCCGGGCCGTCGCCCACCCGCCCTCGCGGATCGCCAGCCGCATGTCCAATCCCCCGCTGAACGCCCTGCTCGCCGCCTACCGGGGCTATGCCGGCGCTGACCAGGACCCCGCCGTCGCAGCGGTGTTCCGGCGCGAGGCCGAGGCGCTGCGCCGCCTCGACTGGCCTGGCCGCGCGGCGCCGGTCGGCGCGATTGCGCCCGACCCGGCCGTGCCCGGCCCGACGGGCCGCCCCACCCCGCTGTCGGCGCTGCTGCGCCAGGGACCGCTGGTGGTCAAGTTCCACCGGGGCCGCTGGTGCCCGTACTGCACCCTCGACCTGCGGGCCTGGCAGCGCGTCGCGGCCGAACTGCAGTCGCTGGGCGCCACCCTGGTGACCGTCTCGCCGCAGACCGAGGCCGAACTCGCACTGGTCCGGGAGCGCGACCGACTGCGGCTGCGGATGGTCTCCGACGCCGACCGTGCGATCGCGCGGGCCTTCGGCGTGGACTACGAGGTGATGCCCGCGGTGCGCGAGCTGTACCGGTCGGCGGGCATCCACCTCGACCGGGTCAACGCCGACGCCGCCTGGACACTGCCCCTGCCCGCGGTGTTCGTGATTGGCCCCGACCGGCGGATCGCGTGGCGCCACCTCGACCCTGACTACCGGCGCCGGGCCGAGCCGGGCGAGGTGCTGGCAGAGATCGCGTCACTGGTGCTGTCGGCGTCGCCGAGCCCCGCCAGCGGCACCCGGCACCCGGCCGCTCACTTGCCGTAGAACTGCCCGCAGCCGTCGGCCATCTCGGCCCAGTTGGCCGCCTGCAGCGCGCCCTGCAGGGCAGCGCTGGCCGCCACCTCGCCCGCCGGGCCGCGCAACGTGCCGGTGATCTCGTTGCCCGCGACCCGGCCGCTGAAGCTGCGGCCGACACCCTTGTCGTCGGTGTAGCTGATCCGTAGGCGGTCGCCGCTCAGCGAGGCGTCGGTGATCGGCTGCCGCGTGGTGCCGAAGGTCACGTCGCCGCTCACCCGCTGGTAGGCCTGGCTGAGCGACACGGTCGCGGTGGCGCCCGAGGCGTCGCGCAGCGCCCAGTTGCCGCCGACACGGGCGGGCACGATCCAGAGGTAGCCGGTTCGGTGCTCGAACTCGGTGCGCTCGTCGGACTCCCATTCGCCCATCGAGAACTGGTGGGACGTGACCCGGGTGCCCGGCCGCATCGCGAGGATCCGGTGCCGCACGCACAGGTTCAGCTGCGGCAGCAGGTACATCGTGACCACGGTGGCCTTGGAGAAGTCCTCCTTGAAGATGTCGCCCCGGATCACGCGGGTTCGGCCGCTGACGCCCTCGACCTGCACCATGCACTCGGCGAGCCGGACCATGTCGGGGTTGTACTCGATGCCCAGCGACGTCGCGCCGAAGTGCTTGGCGGCCGCGATGGCGATCTTGCCGTCACCCGCGCCCAGGTCGATCACGTAGTCCTGGGCCGTGGTCCCGGCCATCTTGAGCATGCGCGCGACCAGTTCGTCGGGTGTGGGCACCCAGACCACGTCCTTGCCCTGCTGGCCGACCTCCGGCCGGTAATCGCGCTCGCAGTCGGCCCGGGTCTTGGGTTGGGCCAGGACCGCGGTGGCCGCGGTGAGGAGGGAGACGGCCAGGACGGCCCGGGACACGCGCAGCAGCATGGTGGAGACCTCGACGATCGGACAGGAACGGGGCGCCCGTGCACCCGCCAAGCGTCACTGTAACGCCGTGCGCGGCCGGTTGCCAGAATCCGGCCGCAGCGGCGGAAACGGTGCGGGCGCCCGCGGCCTCGGTCGCGAGCGGCGACCGGCGAGCGGGGCAACGGATCGGGGCGGGCTACGATCACGCGATGCCTGCGTTTCCCCGTCCCCGTCCGATCCCCCGCCGCCGCGCGAAGACGCCCGACGCGCCCGACCCGCCCGACGCGCCGCCCGCGCCACGGCGCGCCGCCTCCCCGATCCCCCCCCCCGCGGCGGCTCCCGAGCCCACCGACGTCGAGGGCTTCTTCGCACGCCGCGGCTGGACGCCGTTCGCGTTCCAGCGCGAGGTCTGGCGGGCCACCGCGCTCGGCCGGTCGGGCCTGCTGCACGCCACCACCGGCGCCGGCAAGACCTACGCGGTCTGGTTCGCCGCGCTGGCGGCGGCGCTCGCCGAGCGAGACCGGCCTGCACCCGCGCCGAGCGACCCCCGCAGCGCCCCGGCGCCGTCGGTGCGCTGGTCGCATCCCGGACTGAAGCTGCTCTGGATCACGCCGATGCGCGCGCTCGCCGCCGACACCGCACGGGCGCTCGCGGCGCCGCCGCCCGAGCTCGGGCTCGCCTGGTCGGTAGGCCTGCGCACCGGTGACACCGCTGCGGCCGAGCGGGCCCGCCAGGAACGTCGGCTGCCCGACGCGCTGGTGACCACGCCCGAGAGCCTGTCGCTGATGCTGTCGCGCGCCGACAGCCCCGAGCGCCTCGGCCGCGTCGCGATGGTGGTGGTCGACGAATGGCACGAGCTGGTCGGCTCCAAGCGCGGCGTACAGGTGCAGCTCGCCCTCGCCCGGCTGCGCCGGCTGAACCCGGCGCTGATCGCCTGGGGCCTGTCGGCCACACTCGGCAACCTGTCCCACGCGATGGACGTACTGCTCGCGCGGCCCGGCGGCCGGCTGGTGCAAGGGGTGCTGCCGAAGACACTGGTGGTGGACACGCTGCTGCCCGGCTCGACCGAGCGCTTTCCCTGGGGCGGCCACCTCGGCACCCGGATGCTCGCGCCGGTGGTGACCGAGATCGAGGGCAGCGCCAGCACGCTGGTGTTCACCAACACGCGCTCGCAGGCCGAGCTCTGGTACCAGGCGCTGCTCGAGGCGCGGCCCGACTGGGCGGGGCTGATCGCGCTCCATCACGGCTCGCTCGACAAAGGCGTGCGCGAGTGGGTCGAGGCCGGCCTGAAGGCCGGACGGCTGAAGGCGGTAGTCTGCACCTCGAGCCTGGACCTGGGCGTGGACTTCTCGCCGGTGGAGCGCGTGCTGCAGGTCGGCAGCCCCAAGGGCGTGGCCCGGCTGATGCAGCGCGCCGGCCGCTCGGGCCACTCGCCGGGCCGTCCGTCGCGCGTGACTCTGGTGCCCACGCACGCGCTCGAGCTGGTCGAGGGCGCGGCCGCGCGTGACGCGGTGGCGGCCCGCGCGATCGAGCCGCGCGACTCGCCTGCCAAGCCGCTCGACGTCCTGGTGCAGCACGTGGTGACCATCGCCGCGGGCACCGGCTTCCGGCCGCAGGAGCTGCTCGAGGAGGTCCGCGGCTGCCACGCCTATCGCGCGCTCACCGACGAAGAATGGGCGTGGGTGCTCGACTTCGTGGTTCGGGGCGGCCGCTCGCTGACCGCGTATCCCGAGTACCGTCGCGTGGTGCCCGACGAGGCCGGCGTGTACCGGGTGCCCGACCGCGCGGTCGCGCGGCGCCACCGGATGTCGATCGGTACGATCGTGGCCGACGCGTCGATGACCGTGAAGTACCAGACCGGCGGCACGATCGGCACCGTGGAGGAGGGCTTCGTCTCGCGGCTCAAGCGCGGCGACTGCTTCCTGTTTGCCGGGCGGCTGCTCGAGCTGGTCCGCGTCCACGAGATGACCGCCTACGTGAGGCGTGCCAGCGGTCGGCGCCCGGCGGTGCCGCGCTGGAACGGCGGCAGGATGCCGCTGTCATCGGAGATGGCCCAGGCGGTGCTCGCACGGCTCGCCCAGGCCGCGCTCGGCGTGTTCGACGGCCCCGAGATGCGGCTGGCCGAGCCGCTGCTGCGGCTGCAGGCCGCGTGGTCGCGGCTGCCCGGGCCGCAGACGCTGCTGGCCGAGCGGCTGCGCTCGCGCGAGGGCTGGCACCTGTTCCTGTATCCGTTCGCCGGCCGCAACGTGCACCTCGGGCTCGCCTCGCTGCTGGGCTGGCGCCTGGCGCGCGCCGCGCCTGCGACCTTCTCGGTGGCGGTCAACGACTACGGGTTCGAGCTGCTGTCGCCGGAGCCAGTCGACTGGTCGGGGCTCACCGACGGCACGCTGCTGGCCGAAGGGGATCTCGCGCACGACGTGCTCGCGAGCCTGAACTCGGGCGAGCTCGCGCTGCGCCGCTTCCGCGAGATCGCGCGGATCGCCGGCCTCGTGTTCCAGGGCTTCCCCGGCGCGCCGAAGTCCTCGCGCCAGCTGCAGGCGTCCTCCGGCCTGTTCTACGAGGTCTTCCGCGAGCACGACGCGGGCAACCTGCTGCTGAGCCAGGCGCAGCGCGAGGTCCTCGAGCAGGAACTCGAGCTCGGCCGACTGCGCGAGACCCTTGCGCACCTGCGCGCCCGACGCCTGGAGGCGATCACGCTCCAACGGCCGGGGCCGTTCGCGTTCCCGCTGCTGATCGAGCGGCTGCGAGAGCAGGTGAGCACCGAGAAGCTCGCCGACCGCGTCGCGCGGATGGTCGGCGAACTCGAGCGCATGGCGACGGCCGACGGGGCGCCGCAGGAAGACCCGATCGACCAGGCCGCGCAGCGGCCGAAGCGCCGGGCGCGGACCCGGCGCACGCCCTGACTCGGGGGCACACGCCGGCAGTGGCGACGGTCCGCTTCCCCGGGCTCGGTCCGGCCGAGGGCCGCCGGCGGATCGCACGCCGCGCCCCCGAAACGACAACGCCCGGCCGGAGCCGGGCGCTGCGATCGGCAGAGGCGGCCTGCGCCGCCGCGCCGGTCAGCCGGCCGGTCCGCCGCCGTCGACCGTGCCCGCGGCCTGCGCCTCGGCCTCGGCCTGCTGCTGCGCCAGCTCGCCCGGCTGCATGAACAGCGCGTCGGCCGCCGCCAGCGCCTGCTGCTCCTGCGCCTCGGCGTTCTCCTTGTCGCGGCGCGCGCGGTGGTAGGCCAGCCCGGTGCCCGCCGGGATCAGCCGGCCGACGATGACGTTCTCCTTCAGGCCCCGCAGCTCGTCCTTCTTGCCCATGATCGCGGCCTCGGTCAGCACGCGGGTGGTCTCCTGGAACGAGGCGGCGGAGATGAACGAGTCGGTCGACAGCGAGGCCTTGGTGATGCCCAGCAGCAGGTTCTCGTAGGTGGCCGGCAGCTTGCCGGCCGCGATCGCCTTG
>Ga0169931_10015485_pt1 | contig 10197 bp, 4 predicted proteins | sample Kivu_15m_20L_FD_129675 | JGI IMG/M metagenome (GOLD analysis project Ga0169931, IMG submission 129675) | Freshwater microbial communities from Lake Kivu, Western Province, Rwanda to study Microbial Dark Matter (Phase II) - Kivu_15m_20L... | ecosystem: Environmental > Aquatic > Freshwater > Lake ... | reverse complement strand
TTAGTACTGTCTTCTTTGCTACTATTATTGATTTCTTCTTTGTCTTTCCATAGAATCCATCCTGCCTCTTTACCTTCGATTTTCTCTACTTTGCTGCTATCTCTGCTGATTTATCTGCATATTGTTGCGATTCTGAGCTCCTGGTCGCTATTGCTGCCTTGGAAAATGTTCAGCCTGCTGCTCATGCTCGTGATTTCTACTTGGTCTTTGCTACCTTCTCCTTTGATTTTCGTTTCTTCTTTGAGACTGCTATCTTCTGGGAGGCGGAAAGTTATTATTAAAGCCGTTTGTATACATAACCGAGTGTTTAGATTGTTAATCCATCTGCACAGAATTGTTGTTTCCGTTAAAACCTGACTCAATTAAGGTATGACTAGCTCTGATAATATTGTTATTTCCGTTAATTTGTGTCTGGATGCGACTATTAGTGCACTACAATAAATTGTTATTTCCGTTTATGGAGATCATCAAGCCGCTATTTTTAATGCGCAAATAGTTTCCATTTCCCGAAAGATTAAGCTGACCTTATTTGTTGTCTATCGATTGACGAGTGCCATTTTGCCAAATATTCATTACTTTATTTGTTTGTTTATATTCAAAAATACAATAAAATTCTCAATCATAGTTTTAATCCGGATATTTACCACCATGGATATATATCTTTTGTGATGTTCACACATAAACTCCAAGATCTCTCGTAACGTTTTTGTCAATCAGAACGCTTTTTGAGCCAGACAATATCAGAGACGGTTCGTCTATTCAAAAACTCAAGTCATGGGAAGGAACAGACGCCCTTCTCAAGTCGCTCAAGACTGATGCTAAAGTACACGTATAGTAAATCAGAAAGGACTTACCGATGATGAAGCTACCAGAGCCAGTCGTGCAAGCAAATACGGAGAAAACATGCCAATCACCAAACCTTCAAAGACTTTGTGGGAAATGGTACTTTCTATCTGACTTAGATCGTCGAGAGTTTTGAAGATGAAATGCTTCGAATCCTCTGCTTGGCAGCAGTAGTCTCTCTTGGACTCGGAATTGCTACTGAAGGACTTGAGCACGGCTGGATGGAAGGAACTTCAATCTTAGTCGCTGTGGTGATTATAGTGTCAGTAACTTCAGGAAACAACTGGATTAAGTAACAACAATTCAAAAAACTTAACGCTATCGCTTCTGCTAAAAAAGTTAACGTATACAGAAATGGTGAGGTTGAAAACATCAATGTTGATGATTTGCTAGTCGGAGATATTCAAATCGTAGAAACCGGATAGATCATTTCAGTTGATGGTTATCTTATTGAAAGTCATGATATAATTGCAGACGAGTCATCAATGACCGGAGAACCTGAAGGTATTAAGAAAAGTGTTGCTACTTTCAAAGATGGTGAAAAAGTCAATCCTTTCCTTATTTCTAGCTCGAAAATCTTGGAAGGATCAGGAAAAATGCTTGTTCTTGCAGTTGGAGCCAACAGTCAATATGGTATCCTTAAAACTAAGATCCAAGCTAGCGATGATGAGACTCCTCTTCAACAAAAATTGGGCATTTTGGCAGACCAAATTGGACGCGTAGGCATGTACTCAGCTGCACTTACCTTCGTCTGCATGCTTGGTCATATTTTCTATGGCGCCTATGTTTCCGGAGACTTCTTAGGCAGTCTATTGACCCTCGACACTCTCCTTTTGCTAGTTGATGCTTTCATTGTAGCAGTCAGCATTATCGTCGTTGCCGTCCCCGAAGGTCTTCCCCTAGCTGTCACTATTGCCTTGGCTTACTCAGTAGGAAAAATGAAAGACGAAAACAACTTAGTTAGATATCTACAAGCTTGCGAGACCATGGGTGGTGCTGACAACATTTGCTCAGACAAAACAGGAACCCTTACTCTGAACAGAATGACCGTCACTCGTATGTTCGTCCAGGAAGCCACTCTTGATGAGATTGAAAAAAGCAAATTCAATGAAAAAGTTGCCGAACTTTTAAGTATCGGAGTCTGTCTCAACAGTAGCGCCAATCCTATAATCGAAGAAAGAGATGGTGGTCGCTTCATTGATCAAATCGGTAACAAAACTGACTGCGCTTTACTAGAGCTTGCTCATATTTTGGGCTACAACTATAGAAAAGTTAGACAATAAAACGAGAGTAATGTGGTTAAAATCATGCCTTTCTCTTCTGCTACCAAAATGATGGGAACTCTTGTCAACTATAAAGGACTTAAAATTTTCTCAAAAGGAGCTCCTGATTTTGTCATCAAGAACTGCACTCACTATATCGATGTGAAAGGAGACACTGTTCCTATCACTGAAGCTTTTAAGAATACTCTTAATAACAAGCTCAAGTAGTTCGCTTCGGAAGCCCTTAGAACCCTTCTTTTGACCTACAGAGAAGGTACCAACGAAAATGCCCAGACCGATACTGATCTCATTCAATCAAAACTGGTCATTCTAGGTATGGTAGGCATCAGCGATCCTATCAGAGATGCAGTTCCTTTGGCAGTCAAGCAGTGCAATGAAGCCAGCGTTAGAGTCAGAATGATCACAGGAGACAATCCTTAGACTGCTGTTGCTATTGCCAAAAAGGCTGGAATTCTTCCTACTGATTATGTCAAGAAAGGAGACACTGACTACACTGTGATGACTGGTCTTGAGTTCAGAAACTTCGTCGGAGGTCTTGACAAAAACGACGAAGGAGAAGACATCATTGGCAACATCGCCAACTTCAAGCTTGTCAGAGACCAGCTTTGCGTGCTTGCTAGATCTTCGCCCACTGATAAGTATGTAATGGCCACAGGTCTGAAGCAGCTTCATCACGTCGTTGCCATGACTGGAGACGGTACTAACGATGCTCCTGCACTTAAAAAAGCCGATATTGGCTTCGCTATGGGTATTGCTGGAACTTAAGTCGCCAAGGAAGCTTCAGGTATCATCTTGCTCGATGACAACTTCAAGTCTATTGTGACTGCCATGAAGTGGGGTCGAAATATCTTCGATTCTATCAGAAAGTTCCTTCAGTTCCAGTTGACAGTCAACATGGTCGCTCTTATCTTGGCATTCTTGGGCGCAGCTTTTCTTAAGGAATCTCCCTTAAGCCCCATTCAGATGTTGTGGGTCAACTTGATTATGGACACCCTTGCTTCTCTCGCCTTAGCTACTGAGCCTCCTAGTGAATAGCTCTTGAAAAGACCTCCTTATTCCAGATTCGAAAACTTGATTACTCCTGATATGTGGAAGAACATTATTCTTCAAGGCTGCCTTCAAATCGTCATTCTCGGAGCCATCCTCTTCAAAGGTACTTGTCTTGTAATTAAGGTCCTGAGCTATTCGGTATTCAATCTTCCATCGGAGCGAAAGACTGGAACGACGAAACCGGTAAACACTACTGCCTTTTCTTCCACACCTTCGTTCTTCTTCAAGTTTTCAACGAAATCAATGCAAGAAAACTCAAATCTTCATAAATCAACGTTTTCGCTAATTTCTTCAACAATCCTCTTTTCTTCATCGTTCTGATCGCCACCTTAATCATTCAGTTCTTCTGTGTCGAGTACGGAGGTCAATCGTTAAGAACTGTTCCTCTCAATCAAACCGAACATATTATCTGTTTAGTTCTCGGAATGGTGCCTATCTTCGCTGCGCCAGTGTTCAAAATCATCATCCCTGTTTCCATCTTCAATTCGCTCAGCCAAAACGAACCCAAAGAAGAATGATCTTGAGACTATTCAATTAATTACTATTAAACTAAACTAAAAATAAATATCTTATTTTAATTTGAGCAAAAAAAAATATGAATAGCAGCTTTTCCTTTCTGTTTTTTTCATCATGACACCTCGATAAGTGACAGTCAAAGTGCAACAATGATCTTTCCAGTGACAAGTAACAAAAGTATAATTCTGGAAATATAAAAAGCATTTCCAGGATCGTTTCATAGCATTCAAGTATATTATGTCGGAAGTTATAAATGATTCATTCATCAGCTAATCTCTATTAAAATCTATAATTATCAACTGATCTTAATTAAGTATGAAATCACTGGTCTTAAAGTAGTTTTCTAGCCCAACCTTTGCCCTCGCCTTCAGGTAAAATGTCAATAACTTCAGTGATTTTTTGTTTAAGTTTTTAGTCTTTTGAAAATCTTTTCATTTTGTGCGTTATATACATAGTCTTTATCACAACTTCTAGCTCGTCTTTTGGACAATTAAATAGCATATCTGTCAGCTTTTTCTTGATCAAGTCAAAGTGATTCGGCTTGAATATTCCAGGCACTTCAAAAATAAGCAATTCTATTATCTTGCATAGCTTATCACTTGCACTATATTATTTAAAATTATTGACGATTTCGAGCAAAACTTATCCAAATAAAAATCTGTTTTAATGAGCTTTAGCCTATCTGACAAAATATTGTTGGTATCCTAAGCCTCTTTAGGCACATATTTTGATCATAAACTCTATGATAGTCCTTAATCCAGGGTACTCATATGCTTTTTCATGGAATTCTTCGAACAAGTTGACAATCACTTTGTCTCTGCAAAGATGAAGAAAAATTTATTTTGATTTTTTCTCTTATTTAGTTGATTTAGCTTGATTAAGTTTGAGCATATTGATTTGAGTTGAAGTCAAATTTGTTTATTTAGATGCCATTTTTGATTCATAAAGTTTTTTCATCATGGAAACTCGACTTTCTTTTACAGGTTATGACTCAACTACGACTTGAGGAGTGTTATTAGTCAATTCTGGTTACTCAATCTTTTTGATATCTTAAATTTTTGTTTAGTTTTATTGAGAATTCTATGACTTCTGCTCTTCAGTTGAAACCACTGTTTCTTCAGTTAGTTTTTGTTATTAAATCTATTTTGTTTCATGTGAAACATTAGCTTCATGGCTTACTTTTTCTTGAGCTTAAAGATCTAAATCAACTGTTACTTGATTATTACTATTTTAAGAAGCAATTTCTATCGGTTGATTTACAACTTGATTCGCTTATAGAGCTGCTTACTGAGCCAGCATTGCCTCATCGATTTTTTCTTCAAAAGTTAACTATGCTTTTTTAATTTATATGACTACTTCTTGACTAGTTATTTCGATAACAGACGTGTTCTAAACTGGTTTTTGCTATACAATAATTTACGTTGATATTTTTTATTGATTAGCAGCAGAGTCGATTACCTGCTGAATCATCATGTCTAATTCAACTTTTTTTCTTTCTACCTGACTTTGAAGCTACTTCAAAGCCTATTCTGCCTTCTTAAGCTTATTCAACTCGAACAAAAATATTTCTTATTGTTCTTTTTCTTTGCGGGCTAATTCTTATTCTCTCCTTTTGATTTTTTGAGTCTCTTAAAATGATTGCAGTTGCGCTCCTAGATCTTTATCAGTTTTTCTTCGCATATTTTATTACGCTTATTGTTTCAAAACTTCAAGCGGTTGGTTAAACCTTCCTCGATTTAACTAATCGACCCCCATAAAACCATATTTCTTCAGCATTTACATCGAATTGTATTTACTTGTTCCCACGACTTTGAAGTCAATAACTCTTTAAAGAGCTACTATCCAACACCATTTTTAATTGAGTCCCCGCGCACAAAAATAATAGTCTTGATCGTCGTAATTTAATCTAAACCCAGCCGTAAGCATATCGTTTTATTTTCTGAGGTAACTTTTATAGTCAAGGATATTTGAGAGGTCCAAACATTCGTTTAATGCTTTAAGACTATTGTCTGAGAAGATGTAGATGTAGTTTAGTGTGATGACCATCCATCTTTCTTACCATTACATCAAGAATTTAGATCTTTGGAAAATGACTCCTTACTTGATTTTGTTAGTTCTGAGTTCGTTCTCAACAATATGAGGCTCCATCAAAATTTATTAACCAAATCAAATAGATGAATTTTCAAACAGAAAAAAATATAAGAAAAAAATAGAGTCACAATACGAAACCTAAATAGTTTTTTGATCATCTTTTCATTAGCTTCTTGAATTACTAAAAAGTCACTTTGCCATCTCCGTCTTCGTCAGCCTCTTTTATCAAGTTCATTATTTCTTCGTCTTTGAGATTCTACCCCATCTATATGAGAACTGCTTTGAGTCCTTAGTAAGTTATAGCTTTTTCTCCTTTACTATCGAAAATATTGAAAGATTATTAGAGATCTTTGTCATCGGTGATGGTCAACATAAGTCGAAGTTACAGCACTCATACTTAGCCATCAGACAGAGGAACTCATTAGGTTCGATTGTACCGTTACGATCGTCATCGATCTCGTCTATCAAATTGTTAATTTCGTCCTATGCAGAAAGACATCCCATCTGACGGATCAAATCCGACACTTACTAAGTGATAAATAGATTACTTGTCGAGTCAGGTGACCATCGTTATCCTTATCGAAGAGCTTAAAGCTCTAGATGATTAATTTAGTCTGCTAGCTGCTAAACTGATTGGCCATATAGATATATTATAAAAATATGACATCAGGTAAAAATTCTATAAAATCTCCAGAAAAAAACTATAAATAATGAATAAATTGAGTAGAATATGACAGACATGCATAAATATCATTGTAGTTTGACACATTTTTTAAGATTATGCACATCCTTACTCAGTAAACCCTTAAGGCAATCCGAAAGATAATCACTTTTATTTCTCGATAAAAACTAGAAAAATTATACCAAGTATTACTAAATCTTCAAAAAAGTACTTAAAGGCTGAACTGAGTTGCAGTGTCTCGCAAATATATTAAATCTTCTTCAGTTTTATCATCGCATTCTTACCCATCATCATAGAACTATAACATAGCACTCATGTAGCAAGTACTTCCTTGCTGATTTTATCTATCTGCAAGACCTCCGACAACTCCTTACTAAGTCTAAAGCTTATCTTCTTTAAATTTCTATAAATTAACCTCAAGACCTTCCTACTTTGTTTCTTATATTTCTTCTTAAGAATCTTCATCTCTGCCTCGATGCATCTAGTTGTGCAGACATCTGATCAAAGTTGCAAGAATTTTAAGAGGAGCGTTGACGTCACTATTGACATTAGTATGTGATGGATTGAATCCTATTACCAAAAGGTTATCTATACGTTTGTCAGATAATAAAAATAGCTTAGATAAAGCCATAAAACTAAATGTTTTTAAAAATACGTTGAAGTTTTAGTGTGTTTTCCTCTGAACAAACTTTGCTGTAGAAGCCATTTGTCAATCAAAATTTTGAGTCCCATTCTGTTTTATATTGAAAAAGATGCTAAGAAATCAACTATCTAGTGAAGACGAGTCGCTTGTTCTTGTGTCGATTTAAATTTGTTTTCTAAATATTTTAAACAATACCTTCAGTAGTTTCTCTGTTTATGAGGCACGAAAATATCAAAACCAAAGATTGAATAACACTTGGCATTCTCGATCTAAAAACTTTCAATACAATTTCTTGAAGAATTTCCATCCGAACTTTGTTGGGAAGTTTTTCATAAAGTAATATAATCAAGTTTCCAGCATATATAGATGCAGATTCGAAAGATTTATCAGTCGGAATACGTAAAAGTATACGAGAAGCATTACCTATAAGCTAATAATACTGTTTGTTTTAAATCACTTTTGGACCAATACGCATCATCGTCTTAAGGTAGAGAGAAAGAGATACTTGAATTTGAATATCTGTGTTTATGTCCATTATCTAGACTACTACAGGAACCATTGAAGCCAGTTTTTATTGTTAAGGTTCTGAAGATTAGTGAGTTTCACAAGTTTGTTGAAAAATGCTTATTAATTTTAAGTTTATCAGCACTAAATCTATGTCGATTTGCTTGAGAAGTTTCTTGTGATCTTGTCGGAGTACCCCAACATAAGCATTCAATGTATTTGCTGCGAATTACGAGAAAAGACTGACCAATTAGCTGAAAACAGGTCTTGAATGGCACGCAGCTTCTACTAGATTCATGAACTGAGGCACCAAAGATTGCTGCTGAATGGTTTGATTAAATAGACTAAGATAGTAAGCCGGACTGACTCTAGAAATAAACTAAGAAATCTGCTTACTTTTGCATATTTCAACAAAAACTTAGACGATCATCGAAGAAGTATCATGAAGAATAGGAATCGACATGATGTTTTCGATCAACTAAGATTTGGTAATGCCTGAGATTTGCTATTAAGTCAGTTCTATTTTGTTTTTATCGAGTTTTTTCAAAAAAGTTGATAGAGCTCGAGAAGCCATAAGCTGTAAAGGAACGGCTGAAGTCAAATACCCCAAAACTGAAGCGGATACCAATTAACCTAACAAATTTTTAAACTTAATCGAGATGATCTCTGAATATCTAGTGAGACAATACAGAGCCTGACCTTTTTGCAAAGATGAATATTATTCTTATCTGATTTGACCGACGATGCCTTTTATGAAAGACTCGATATCAAAAACTTTAGTTTGTTTTGATTGAAAAACTATTATATCCTACGAAAATCGACCGAGAACTAGTAAAGCGACTTAATTTTTATGCCAAGTCTAGCCTGAAACACCCAATTTTTAACGAATATCAAGACTACTTGCCTTGCAAAGCGATACGAATTCATTTTGAGATGCATATACGCCCAAAGTTAATTCTTTTATCTATTCTAAATTGGTCATGTAACCAGCTATGCTAGTCAGGGTCTATGTTGTGGCAGATTCAGGAAGATTGACTAAAAATTTTTAAGAAATCACTAGAATAGACTATATAACTAGATCGCCTAACTTTTATATTAGTTCATTTAAAATAGCTATACATCGATTTCTAACAGTTGCTTAATCGATATTCGAGCCCTGAAGCCAGAAAAATCCATTATTTTAACGCCAAAGAGTCTAATCTTAACTTGTAATGAGCATAAAATGAAACAAAATGTTAGTCAAATGGTGGCAAGACAGCTTTAAAGTAGTCTGAAGCTGGGGTACTGAGGTAAGAACTGATAAAAATTAAAGTACAGTTTGAGCTACGCTTTAAATCGGTTCTAGAAGGGCATCTTGATCGTCATCATAATAAGGATATCTTTAAGGTCCTCCTTGGATTTATTGCAAAGGATATTCTGTTATCTTTTTATCCCATATTTGACACCATACATACAAAGGCATAAGCTTATAGCAGTACTCCCAAACTACATAAATCTGATCCATTTTTCTCCATTGAATGTAATACAAATATCTCTGCATGTCTCTGAATATGACCGTTAATATCTTCATAAGTTATTTTTTACCTTCACTATGTATTTTTTAATGCCAATATTGCTGCCAGTTGACCCTTTCAAAGCTGAAACAAAAAGACTCATCCAAGTCTCAAAACTGCCTTCAAAACATTGTCGAACTACTTGATCGTTGACGCCATCTAAAAGTGAAAATGTTTTTATTAACTGAAGAACTAAGTACATCAATTTTTCGCGGACTCTTTATGATAACTATGAATGAGTAAAAATCGTATATAGATTCTACAGAAGAAGCTTCGCTAGCTTGTGGAAAGCTGTTTCTGAATTGTGTCTGACATAAGGTGTTTTTTTGAGCAAAAAGATGAAGAATTCGATACCTGCCTGCATCGAAGCAAGATTATCAGAAATCATCCATTTTACAAGTTCTTCCATCGGTTCAAGCCAAGGGTCAATAGAATCAATTTAAATGATCTCTCTGATCAACAAAGCAAGCGCTGCTTCTAGTTTGAGATTCGGTTCACATGTCAGAACCGCATTGAGAAGTTAAGTGCGTACATTCTTGCTTAAAAATTGTTTACATCTTGCTATTTACTGTCGAGATCCGGGAAGATTTCGACAAGAGGAGGATGCAGGATGGTTATTATTTTGAACTACAAGGCTCCCACCTGAAGTTGATCTTCTTCTTGATTATTTATGTATTAAAGAATAGATGCGGGTAAGTGGTTGTTGAGCCTTATTTGATCAGCGAGGGTTTTAGCTGCGTTTGGAAGTTGTTAGGGAGAAGATATTTTGGTAAAGAGAGCTGGAATGTCTTAGGCCTACATGATATTATAGATAGATTCAAATGATTCATGCATAACAGATGATAAAACCACAAAATATATAAGGATCAAGTCAAAAATTATGATATTTTTCATAGATACTGAGTTTAGAAATAATTTTTTATTTGATTTTTTTATTATTTTTCGTATCAATATATATCATATGTAGATAAATCAATCAATCAAGGACGAACAGGGTCGTTAAAACTCATTTGGTCCAAAAGATGCTGAGCT
>Ga0169931_10015484_pt1 | contig 10198 bp, 9 predicted proteins | sample Kivu_15m_20L_FD_129675 | JGI IMG/M metagenome (GOLD analysis project Ga0169931, IMG submission 129675) | Freshwater microbial communities from Lake Kivu, Western Province, Rwanda to study Microbial Dark Matter (Phase II) - Kivu_15m_20L... | ecosystem: Environmental > Aquatic > Freshwater > Lake ... | reverse complement strand
TCCTGGGCACGAAGTGACCAGAGAAGGCTCCGCGATAGCGGGGCCTTCCTGCTTTCTGAAGGAAAGCAACTGGCGAGAAGTTCATCCCGAGCAAGGCGGTAGCTGCTCCTCCTACCTTCGCTGCATGCTGAAAGACCTGTTGGTTGTGGAAACGGCGGGGGTCCTCGCGGGTCCCAGCGTGGGCATGTTCTTCGCCGAGCTCGGTGCCCGTGTGGTGAAGCTGGAGAACCAACGCAACGGCGGTGATGTGACCCGCCAATGGAAACTCCCACAGGAAGATCCGAACGCCTCCTTAAGCGCGTATTTCTGCAGCGTAAATTGGGGCAAAGAGCATCAACTGATCGACCTGAAAAGCGAAGCTGGTCGTCGCATCCTGGATGACCTGTTGCAACGCGCCGATGTCCTCATCACCAACCATCTGGCAGCCGATGCCGGGAAGTTGGGGCTCGACCCCGCCCGATCGCGGTCCATGAACCCTCGGCTGCTGCACGGACACATCAAGGGGTTCGCGGACCAGCCGGACCGCCCTGCCTTCGATGTGGTGCTGCAGGCCGAAACAGGCTACATCAGCATGACCGGTACCGATGGTGCCCATCTGGCCAAGCTGCCGATCGCCCTGATCGATGTGCTCGCCGCCCATCAGTTGAAGGAAGGCCTCCTGCTCGCACTTCTCCAGCGCGAACGCACGGGCCGGGGTGCGTATGTGGAGGTGTCGCTGGAAGAGGCCGCCCTGAGCGGGCTTGTCAACCAGGCGAGCAACAACCTCATGGCGGGGGCAGTGGCCGAACCGCTCGGCACCCTGCACCCCAACATCGCTCCATACGGGGAGGTCTTCACCTGCTCGGATGGCGGGCGCATCATCCTTGCCGTGGGCAGCGACGCCCAATTCCATGCGCTCTGCGTTGCACTCGGCTGTGTGGAGCTTTCCACCGACCCACGGTTCAAGCAGAACACCGACCGGGTTCGTCATCGGACCGCCTTGAGCGGCGCGCTGTCTCCCATCATCGCGCACCAACGCCGCCAAGACCTGCTCAACGTCATCATCAAGACCGGCGTACCGGCCGGTGCGGTGCGCAGCATCAATGAGGTGATGGAAACCCCGGCCGCACGGGCCATGGTACTGGAGGGGACCATCGATGGCCTGCCCACACGCCGTATCCGCGGCAACGCGTTCCGCATCGAACCGAACTGATCGTTTCAGGCGTTGCGCCGCTCCACACGCAGCGCATCTTTCAACAGGGGCACGAGCCGGCGCGCCTCCTCATCGGTCAGACCTTTTCCGAAGATCACCTTGCGCCCCAGGTATTCAAAGCCCAGGCGTGCACCACCGATCATCCAGGCGCTCTGGTCAAGCTGCCATTTCCAGCTGCTCTCGTCCACCTTCAGCAGGCCCAGTTCCTTGATGTTGTCCACGAAGTGGTCACGTGCTTTGCCATACCCCAGCAGGCTGTCCTTGATGGTGAGGGTCCCATCCTTGATGCGCCAAAGCTCAAAGCCCTTCAGGCGCCACGCGAGGGCTTTCAGCACCACCACGAGGTAGTACGCCCAGAACGCCAGGAAGGCCAGCAGGTATTGGCGCACCGGATCACCAGCAGGCAGTTGCAGCCGGGCGTAGATGATATAGGCACCGCATAGCAGCCAGGCCGCCGCCCATGTGATCAACAAGGTCTCCTTGGCGCGCGGCAACCGGGCACTGATCACCACCGTGGTGCGACCACCTGCACGTTCGATGCTCACACGTTCGCTGAGGTATTCCATCATGCCTTCACTTCAGCGACCACCTCCGCATACAATTGCTCATAGCGGGGCAGCACCCGATGCAGATCGAAGGTGCGCGCCTGCTCCAATGCACCGTTCCTGTAACGCTGCAACGATGCTTCGTCCTTCAGGATGAGGTGCGCACTATCGGCCATGCCTGGTGTATCTCCCACCGGGCTGAGCAGTCCGCTTTTCCCGTGTATGTTGACTTCCGGGAGCCCGCCCGTATCGCTGCTCACCACAGGCACACCGCACGCCATGGCCTCCAAGGCGGCAAGACCGAAACTCTCGCTTTCGCTGGGTAGCACGAAGAGGTCACAGCTGGCCATAACCTCCTCGGGCCGTGTCATCTTTCCAAGGAAGTGGATCACGTTGCAGGTCTGATGCTGCCTGCACATCATCTCTATGCGCTGCCGTTCCGGACCATCACCGATGAGCAGCAACTTCACCGGCAACCGCTCCCGCAGGAGGCGGAACATCTGCACCACATCATCCACACGCTTCACCGCGCGGAAGTTGGATACATGCACCAGCAGTCGCTCGCCGTTGGGTGCGTAGCGCGCGCGCACGTGGGCATCGGGCTCATGCTTGTACAATTCAGTGCACACGAAGTTCGGTATCACCCTCACCTCGCGCTTCAGGGGGAAATGTGCGTAGGTGTCGCGCTTGAGGCTCTCGGACACGGCGGTGACCGCGTTGCTGCGCTCCATGCTGAAGGTGATCACCGGCTCGAAGCTGGGATCCCGGCCCACAAGGGTGATATCCGTACCGTGCAGGGTAGTGATGAACGGCACGAAGATGCCCTGCGCCGCCAGGATGCGCTGCGCCATCCAAGCCGCACTGGCATGTGGAATGGCATAGTGCACGTGCATCAGGTCCAGGCCTTCGAACTTGGCCACATCCACCAACTTGCTGGTGAGCACCAGTTCGTAGGGCTGATAGTCGAAGAGCGGGTAATCGCTCACGCGCACCTCATGATAGAAGACGTTGGGGTGATCACGCAGGCGCACCGGACGGTCGTAGGTGATGAAATGCACGATGTGGCCCTTCTCGGCCAGTGCCATGCCCAGTTCGGTGGCCACCACACCACTGCCACCGAAGGTGGGATAACAGACGATGCCGATGCGCATGCGGTCCCGGCTTGGCTGAGTTCGCGCAACCGGGGGTACAAAGGTACCCTGCTCAGGACCGTGCGGCCAAGGCGAGGCGGTCGCAACCCAGGGCCTCGTCCACGAAGTGCTTCAGCAGGAGCATGATGCCGTCGAGCACCAGCCCATGGTGATCGGGGGCCACTATATGCGTGTGGAAACCGCGGTTCACCTCTTCTGGCGGCTGGGGCAGGGGCAAAGGGTGGCAAGGCAGGATGTTCTGGTCCGAGGGCGGTGATCACATGCGGCAGCTAAATTTGCCCCAACACTGATGAGCACGATCGCACTGACCATCCTCCTGGGCATCGGCCTGCTGGCCCTGGCTTTCGCGGGTATCGCCGTGAAGATCTGGGCGAAGAAGGGTGGCGAGTTCGCCGGTACCTGCGCGAGCAACAACCCATTGGTGCAGGCGGAGGGCGGGGGCTGTGGTTTCTGCGGTGCCCGGCCGGAGGAGAAGTGCCGCCGCGAGGAGGTGGCCGGCTGATCAGTTCCCGAGCGGCCAGCCGTTGGTATGCCATACGGCATATCCGCCCAAGCCATCATCACTGATGAGGTAAGCATCCAGGTCTGGATGGCGAGCGAGCCACTGCCTGGCTTGGTCAGTACCCATCACCATCAAAGCTGTACCGATGGCATCAGCGGCCGCGCAGTTCTCCGCGAGCACCGAAGCGCTGAGCAGGTCGTTCATGGCCGGTCGTCCGGTGCGCGGATCGATGGTGTGCCCGTACCGTCGCCCGTTCAACTCGATGTACTTGCGGTAGTTGCCACTGGTGGCCAATGCGCGGTCCTGAACGGGCACCAGCACCTGCTGTTCATGCGCATCACCCGCTATCGGCTTATCCACCTGGATGTTCCACGGGCTGTCCCGATCGTTGGTACCTGCGGTCCTCACCTCCCCACCCACTTCCACCATGAAGCGCTCAATTCGGTGCATCCGTAGCATGAGTGCGAGCATGTCAACAGTGTACCCTTGCGCAATGCCATTGGGGTCGAACTGCACACAGGGCGTGCTCTTGCGGAACACCAAGGGTCCACCCGACCCGGATCGTTCCCAACTATCGGGGATGTAGATGCGGGGCATTCCCACACACTGCAACAAGCTGTCCACCGCAACGGTATCCAGTTCGGTCCGTCCCTTGCGGCCGAGACCCCAAGCCCGCACCAAGGGCAGCACGGTGCCATCAAAGGCTCCGTCGGTACCGCGCCAATGCTGCATGGCCAGGGCCAACACAACCTGGAAATGGCGGTCGTCCGTGGCGAAGCTGTCGGTGGCAGCGTTAAAGCGCGTGATGGTGCTGACGCTATCCCACAGGCTCAGGCTACGGTCGATCACCCTGAACAGGCTGTCCACAGGCCGGGAAAGGTCACGATCCAGAGTATCGAGGTAGGTGATGGTGAACGTGGTGCCCTGCGCTTCACCTTTCAGCGTGGTCCATTGGGGCGTCTTGGAGCCACAGGAAGCGAGGACCAAGGCGAGGCCCACGAACGAAAAGCCCCGCACGCGGCGGGACTTTCCTGAGGTTGCAAAGCGTGACGTCATCCGCCGAAATCGTCGAAGCTGACGTTCTCCTTGGGGATGCCCCAATCGTCCACCATCTTCAGCACAGCGGCATTCATCATGGGCGGGCCACAGAAGTAGAACTCGATGTCCTCCGGGGACTCATGCTTTTTGAGATACTGGTCGATCACGGCCTGGTGCACGAAACCGGTGAAGCCATCGCCCTCGGCATCGTTCACGTCCTTCTTGAGCTTCCAGTTGTCCTCCGGTGCGGGCTCACTGAGCACCACAAAGAACTTGAAGTTGGGGAACTCCCGTGCGATGCTGTTGAAGTGCTCCAGGTAGAACAGTTCACGCTTGCTGCGGCCGCCATACCAGTAGGTGACCTTGCGCCCGCTCTTCAGGGTGTGGAACAGGTGGAACAGGTGAGAGCGCATGGGCGCCATGCCTGCCCCCCCGCCGATGTAGAGCATTTCAGCCTCGGTCTCCTTGATGAAGAACTCACCGTAGGGGCCGCTGATGGTGACCTTGTCGCCGGGTTTGCAGTTGAAGACGAAGCTCGAACAGATACCAGGGTTGACGTCCATCCATCCGTTCTTGGCACGGTCCCAGGGTGGGGTTGCGATACGGATGTTCAGCATCACGATGTTCCCTTCGGCCGGGTGGTTGGCCATGGAATAGGCGCGGAAGATGGGCTCCGGGTTCTTCATCTTCAGGTCCCAGAGCTTGTACTTGTCCCATTCGCCCTTGAAGTCCATGGGGTCGCGGCCGAGCGCCTGCAGCTCAGGGTGCGCGGTTATGTCGATGTCCTTGAAGTCGACCTCACAGGCAGGCACGTCGATCTGGATATAACCGCCGGCCTCGAAGTGCAGGGTCTCACCCGGCGGCAGCTTCACAACGAATTCCTTGATGAAGCTGGCCACGTTGTAGTTGCTCACCACTTCGCACTCCCACTTCTTGATGCCGAAGATCTCTTCGGGCACCTTGATATCCATGTCCTGCTTCACCTTCACCTGGCAACCAAGGCGCCAGTTATCGGCGATGGCCTTGCGGCTGAAGTAGGGCGCTTCGGTGGGCAGGATCTCACCACCACCTTCCATCACCTGGCACTTGCACATGGCGCAGGTGCCGCCTCCGCCGCAGGCACTTGGAAGGAAGATCTTCGCCTCGCTCAGGGTGCTGAGCAGGCTGCTGCCGGCGGCGACCTCGATGGTCTTCTCGCCGTTGATACGGATCTTCACCAGACCGCTCGGGGAGAGCTTGGTCTTGGCGTAGAGGAGCACGCTGACGAGCAGCAGGGTGACGATCAGGAAGACCGCCAGGGTGATGAGGATGGTCGAACCCATGGTCGTGGATCAGAGCTTGATACCCATGAAGGCCATGAAGGCGATGCCCATCAGGCCGGTGAGGATGAACGTGATACCGAGGCCGCGCAGGGGGGCGGGAATGTCGCTGTAACGCAGCTTCTCGCGGATGGCGGCGATGGCCACGATGGCCAACATCCATCCAACTCCACTTCCCACGGCAAAGGTCGTCGCCTCGGCAACGTTGCTGTACTGCCGCTCCTGCATGAACAGGGCCCCCCCCAGGATGGAGCAGTTCACGGCGATGAGGGGAAGGAAGATGCCGAGCGCACCATACAGCGCAGGAGCGAACTTCTCCACGATCATCTCCACCAGCTGCACGATGGCGGCCACCACAGCGATGAACATGATGAAGGCAAGGAAGCTGAGGTCCACCTCTGCGAACCCGGCACCGAGCCAACTGAGCGCACCCTGCTTCAAGACATAATTCTCGAGCAGGTAATTCACAGGCACCGTAACCCCCAGAACGAAGACCACCGCTGCTCCCAGGCCGATCGCTGTCTTCACAGTCTTGCTCACGGCGAGGTACGAGCACATGCCCAGGAAGTAGGCGAAGATCATGTTGTCGATGAAGATCGACTTGACGAAGATGTTGACCAGGTTCATGACGGGCTGGGCTTAGGCTTGCTCGATGAGCTTGGTATTACGGGAACGCTGGATCCAGATGATGATACCCACGATGATGAGCGCCATCGGAGGCAGGATCATCATGTTGTTGTTGAAGTAACCGCCTCCGCTGGTAGCGTAAAGGCTTTCCGGTATGAGGCGGAAGCCGAACCAGGTACCGTTACCGGTGATCTCGCGGACGGAAGCCACGACCACCAGCAGCCATGCATAACCAAGGGAGTTCCCGAGCCCATCAAGCGCGCTGGGCCAAACCTTGTTACCCATGGCGAAGGCTTCGTATCGCCCCATCAGGATGCAATTGGTGATGATGAGCCCGACGTACACACCCACCTGCTTGCTCACATCGTAGACGTAGGCCTTCAGCACGATGTCCACCAAGGTCACCAGACCGGCGGCGATCACCAGCTGGGCGATGATGCGGATACGGCCGGGGATCGCGTTGCGGAGGGCGCTGATCACCATGTTACCCAAAACCACCACGGCGAGCACGCTGATGCTCATCACCAAGGCGTTCGACACCTTCACGGTGATGGCGAGCGCCGAGCAGATACCCAGCACCTGCACAGTGATGGGGTTGTTGTCATTCAGCGGATCGGTGATCAGCTTGCGGTTCTTCTTGCTGAAGAGACCTTCTGCGGGCGGGGCCGCGGAGGCTGCGGTGGCGGTGCTCATCGGGTGATCAGGCTAGCGGTTCGGGTGGTATCCACCATCAGTTGAACACTATCGGTGGCCAGGCTGTCGGAGCCTGCAACAGGTGCAGGAGCGATCATGGCCACCTGCGTGCGGAGATACTTGTCATAAACGGCGAGCAGACGCTTGAGCATTTCGTCCACGCCTTGGCTGGTGATGGTGCCGCCGCTGATACCGTCCACACCGTGCGGGTCGGTGGTCTGCGATCCGCCCTTGTAGACCGTGATGCCCTTGAAATTGCCTTGGTCGTCACTGATGGTCTTCCCTTGGAACGGATCTTCGAACATGGGTGTCGAGATCTCCGCACCCAGACCCGGTGTTTCACCCTTGTGGTCGAACGTGGATCCGAAGATCGTGCGGCCATCATCCTTCATGGACACGTAGCCCCACACAGGCCCCCACAGACCGGTGCCCACCATAGGGAGAACGAAGAGCTTCTGCCCTTCCACGTCCGCCAAATAGACCGGGTAACGCAGGTCCTCGGTCTTCACCACACCGGCCTTCCAATCCTTGTATTGCTTCAGCACATCAAGGGAGAAGGCATCGCCCTCTTGCTTGGCACCGTTGGCGTCCACGAGCAGGGTCTCCTTGATCAGTTCTTCGTATTTGGCTGGCGCCGCATCGCGCTCCACCTCCACCTTGAGGCTGGCGAGGATGTTCTGCATCTTCTCGCGACGAACGTTCTCGTCGTAATTGGGCTTCAATCCAAGGTAGGTCACCGCCAGCAGGGTGCCCACCACCACCACCAGCACGGTGGCGAAGATGAAGGTGAACTGGTTGCTGTTCTTGTCGAAGGCCATCGGGCGGGCGAATTAGGCGGTTTGCAAGGCGACGCGCTTCAAGCGGCGCTTGATGTTGGACTGGACCACGAAATGGTCGATCGTCGGGGCCATCACGTTCATGAACAGGATGGCAAGCATCATCCCCTCCGGATACGCCGGGTTCACCACACGGATGAGGATGCCCAACAGACCGATGAGGAAGCCATAGATCCACTTGCCCGTGTTGGTCTGTGCTGCAGTGACCGGGTCTGTGGCCATGAACACCAGCGCGAACATGAAGCTGCCCAGCATCAACTGATGCAGGATGGGGATCTGCATGTAGGCGTTGTTCAAGGAGGGACCCACCAGGTTGAAGATACCGGCCATGGTGGCGCCACCCAGGAAGGTGGCCAGCATGATCCGCCAGCTACCGATACCGGTGACCAGCAGGATGACCGCACCGATCAGACAGGCGAACGCACTGGTCTCGCCGATGCTGCCTGCCTCGAAGCCCCAGAAGCTGTCCATCATGGGGGTCACAGAAGCCACGCTGCCCGAAGCAGCATAGCCCAAGGACGTGGCACCACTGAATCCATCCACTACGGTTTGACCGGAAGCAGTGGATGTGTTCACCCAGACCTTGTCGCCGCTCATCATGGTAGGGTAAGCGAAGAACAGGAAGGCCCGTGCGGTGAGCGCCACGTTCAGCACGTTCATGCCCGTGCCGCCGAAGACCTCCTTGCCGATGACCACCGCGAAGGCTGAACCGACCGCGACCATCCACAACGGCGTGTCCACCGGCATCACCAGGGGGATCAACATCCCCGTGACCAGGTATCCTTCCTGGATGGGATGCCCTTTGATACTGGTGAAAAGGAATTCGATGCCAAGGCCCACACCATAGCTCACCACCACGATGGGCAGCACCTTCAGGGCGCCGAACAGGAACTTATCCCAGAAACCTTCACCAAGGCCCGTGAACTCGCCGAGGGCCAGGTAATGCTGGTGCCCCACGTTCCACATACCGAAGAGCAGGCAGGGGATCATGGCGGTGATCACGATGCTCATGGTCCGTTTCAGGTCGATGCCGTCACGGATGTGTGCGCCCCGCTCAGTGGCATGCCCCGGCGTGAACAGGAACGTCTCGAAGCCATCGAACACCCAATGGAACTTCTCCAGTTTGCCCCCCTTCGAAAAGGCAGGCTTCAGTCCGTCAACAAGGTTGCGCAGTGCTTTCACGGCGGTAGCGGATGCTTAGGTGGTTTCCTTCTTCAGAACGTCAAGCCCCTCTCGCACAATGTGCTGTGAGTTGATCTTGCTGGTGCAAACGAACTCGCACAGGGCGAAATCCTCCGGGGCTACTTCGTAAAGCCCGAGGTTCTCCATTTGTTCGATATCGTTCGCCAGGATGGCCTTCAGAAGGTGCACTGGATAGATATCGAACGGGAACACTTCCTCGTACTGACCGCTCATGACGAAGGCCCGTTCCTCGCCGTTCTGGTTGGTATCCATCCTGAACTTCGTTCCGGGCATCAACCATGCAGGGAAGCTGCGGTTGGCGCTGAACTTATCCAGTCCTGGCGAGGCCCAACCGTCCGTGATGAAGAACTTGGGCTGGTCACCCTCGGGCAACAGGGTCACCTGGCCATGGTATGCACCAAGGAACCCTCCGGCTCCAACGTCGTCGCCGGTCAACGGACCACCACTGATGACCCGGATACCGGTGGCCACATCACCCACCAGAGCGTTCACAGGTGCACCAAGCACCGTGCGGACGTACTTCGCATCGCGAGCTTCGCTGCCGGTCACAGCCACCGTGCGGGTGGCATCATAATGGCCCGTTCGGAACAGACGGCCGATGAGGAGTACGTCCTGAAGGGCCACGGTCCACACCACCTCCCCCTTGTTGATGGGCGACACATGATGGATCTGCACGCCCACATTACCGGCGGGATGCGGACCTTCGAACGTATGCAGCACGATGTTTCGCGCCTTGAGCACCTCGGGGGCGGTGGTGCGGGGGCTCACCCCCACGTTCACCTTGCCGCTGGTGAGTTTGGCAAGCGCATCGAAGCCGGCCTGCAGGTCGTCGCCCTGGTTGCGCACCACGAAGTCCAGGTCAGGGGCCAAGGGGGCGCTGTCGAAGGCGCTCACGAAGATGGCCTTGGGCTGCTGGGAAGGGTTGGCCACCACATCGAAGGGGCGTTGGCGCACGAAGGCAAATGCACCACTGCGCAGTAGCTTTTCCAGCACGACGTCCCGCGCTGCGCTGGAAGCATCCGCTTTACCAAAGTCGATATACCGTGTCTGCGCATCGGCAAGCACCCTCACTTCCAGCACCTTCCGTTTATC
>Ga0169931_10015483_pt1 | contig 10198 bp, 8 predicted proteins | sample Kivu_15m_20L_FD_129675 | JGI IMG/M metagenome (GOLD analysis project Ga0169931, IMG submission 129675) | Freshwater microbial communities from Lake Kivu, Western Province, Rwanda to study Microbial Dark Matter (Phase II) - Kivu_15m_20L... | ecosystem: Environmental > Aquatic > Freshwater > Lake ... | reverse complement strand
CGCCAGTAAAACACACCAGCGATCGGCGAAAAGATCATCAGCCATAACCAGAGATTTTCCAAATCAGGGATGAGAATACCTAACACTATACCCAGACAAATTAATCCAACTGCTGCGAGTATTGTCAGAAATATTGCTAAGAAAAGACTTGGCTTTACTTGACCTGCGAGGGTTGCAACATCGCGTGCTGGATCAATCTCAATTACTTTATAAGCTCTTTGCTGAAAATGATCGCGCACTTGCTTCAATAGGTGATCATCTGTAACTTTTTCTAAAGTGAATAGTGCATCAGTTGTGCGATCGCGGATAGAGCCACGCAAAAAAGAAATTAGCCCAATAAACAATAGAATTGTTAAGAACAGGGTAGAGTATATTGTCGGAATAGTTGCAGGCATTCGGGCTGAGATGTGATGGGTTGTGATTACAGTGCGATCATAGCGGATGCAATAGGTGCTTCTAAAAGATAATTGCTGATACTCAAATTTTAAATTTGATATATCATCCTGATTTTGATATAAAGATTAACGATCAAGGGTTCAACGATTAAAGCTACTTAGGTAAAAACAACGATGACTGAATATCCTAAAGCTACCTATGTAGGCAAGTATGTCGATGATTCGTTTAAACTTGCCAAATTTTTTAGAGTACTCCGCAAGCGTTGGATCGTCATCGTCGCTGTATCGGTTACCGTATTTGCTGGAAACACTTACTATACATTTACTAGAACTCCACAATATCGCTCAAGTGCTTCTCTGCTAGTCAATACGACGATCGCAGTTTCAGATATTCAACTCCCAACTCTACCCACTAGCAATGTAGTCAACCTAGGTACAGAGATTGCGATCCTCAAGAGTCGCCCTTTGATTGAGATAGCTGTAGCCAAGATGCAACAATCTGCATCAGCAAATAGCTATAAAGATATAGATGCGCTGACAATCATGAATGGATTGGACGTAAAACCCGAAAAAGACACGATGGTTTTGCGTCTTACCTATACAGATAGCGATCCCAAACGGGCAAGGGAAGTCTTAAGTGCATTAACCCAGACTTATGTTGAATATAGCTTAAAAGATCGCCGTACTAAATCCAGTTCTGCGATTAAATTTATTCAAGATAAGTTACCACAGGTTAAGCAGCAACTTGATAAGTCAGCATTAGCGGTTACCCAATTCCGTAAAAACTACAATATTGTCGATCCTGATACTTATGCTGCATCCGTTTACAAAATGCGTGAGGCTTTAGAAAATCAAGCTCAAAATTTACAAATTAAAATCGCTCAAGTCCAACAACAGTATGAAGCACTTAGCCGTCAAGTTGGCAAATCTCCAGAAGCAGCGATCGGCAGCGCCATCTTGCAACAAGATGCTCCTTATCAATCCTTGGTTAGACAATTCCAAGAAGTTGAAACTAACTACTTTTTAGAACGAACTCGATTTCGCGAAGATCATCCTACTGTTATTGCACTCAAAGATCGTCGAGACGAACTCTATCGATTGCTGGAGACTCGAGCTCAATCAGTAGTTGGCGTGAGAGGCGTTACAACAAATATTACTAATGAGCCGAATAGTGTAATTCAGCAAAATTTAGCTTCCCAGTTATTTGATGCTCAAACTAACCTTGCCGTCAGCCAAGCTCAACTAGAGAGTATTCGCAATGCACAGTCTGAGGTTGCTACCGCTTTTTCTAAGATTCCCCAGATTCAGCAAAGGTATGTGGAAATTCAAAGACAACTTGCCCTTGATACATCAACCTACAATAAACTGAGTGAAAAGCTTGAAGAATTAAGAATTTCTGAGGCTCAAGAAATTTCATCTTGGAAAGTTTTGGAAACTCCTCTTATTCCGATTAAGCCATCTTCTCCAGATATCGAGAGGAGTTTAATTACTGGAGCAATTTCGGGAATCACATTAGGAATCTTATTTGCTCTGCTACTCAATCGCTTAGATCAGCGTATTCGTGAGGTGGAAGAAGTAAGGGAAATAATTGATATCCCTCTACTTGCTTCAATTCCGATGACAGAAATATCCTCTTTAATCCCAGCAAGTAGCCAAGGGATATTGCCATCTAGTAGTTATTATGCTTTCAAAGAAGCGCTGGGTTCGCTGGCTTTAAATTTGCGTTACTTAGGTACTGACGACATGATGAAAGTAATCGCTTTTACTTCATCTGTACCCTCTGAAGGTAAGAGTACTTTGACTTATAATCTTGCCAATGTTCTATCGGCTCTGGGATATAGAGTTTTCTTGGTTGATGCCGATATGCGAAAGCCAACCATTCATAAGTTAGCGAGACTAAGTAATAAAGTTGGTTTGTCTACAGCTTTAGCTACAGCTAGTTTATGGCAAGATCTGATCCAGGCAGGAGATGATCTAGGTAATTTGCATATTTTAACATCAGGTTCTCTTCCTCCAAATCCCATGCTATTGCTAGAGTCCAGTAAGATGGCAGCGCTACTACAAGAATGGAGGCAAGAGTATGACTATGTATTAGTTGACACTCCACCTGTGATTGGCATAACTGATGCTCAATGTTTGACCTCAAAGGTTGATACATTCATTTTAGTAGCGGCGATTAATCGTTCAACTAGAAGTGGAATTTCCCGCGCATTAGAAGTCTTATCGACTGCAAGAGCGAATATTTCTGGTTTATTAATTAACATGATTGGTTCCTCTGATAGTGAGTATCACTATAGTTACTACAATCATTACTACCTGAATGCCTCAGAATCCGAAGAAGAGGAATCTGATACGGAAGTAGAAGTTATCGAAAATCAAACATAATAGATGCGGCACAAAGGGCCGCATCTATTATTATCTTAAAAATCTACACCACGTTTGAGATCTACGCCTTTTTCGGCATAGTGCTTATGACAGACCATTTCTGAATGAACAGATGCAAGATCAAAGTAGGCGGGCTGATTGAGGCAACGTCCTGTAATGATCACTTCGGTATCGCGAGATTTTTTGAGTAAGGCTTGGCAGATTGGCTCGACAGGTAACAAATCTAGATCGACAGTGGGATTAAGTTCATCAAGGATGATCGTTTTGTAAAGTCCTGAAGCGATCGCTGCTTGGGCAATTTCCCAACCACGTTGAGCCTCAATGCAGTCCATTTCCTGCTGTTGGCCACGCCAGACGATCGCATCGCGTCCACAGCGCTGATGATCGATCACATGGGGATAGCCACGCTTGAGAGCGGCGATCGCTGCATCTTCGGTATAGCCAGCGCCACCCTTGAGCCATTGCATGATCAACACACGATGGGATAAATCGCGGCTAATGCCTGTACCGATCGCCTTTAGCGATCGCCCTAAAGCTGATGTGCTTTTACCTTTACCCGCACCTGTATAAATTTCAATTCCTGTCACATCATATTTTTCAGCATGGGCATCGTCATGCGATCGCATTTCTGAATGCAAATCGGCGATATCAATTAATGCTTGGGGTGCGCCGCGTCCTGTGCAGATTACTTCGAGATGGGGTGGTTTATGTTTTAAGTCTTTAGCAACGCGATCGACGGGGATTAATCCTAAATCAAGAACGGGATTAATTTCATCGAGGACAACTACAGAATATAGTCCTGAAGCCATTGCCCCTTTGGCGATCGCCCAACCACGTTCAGCTTCTTGGCGATCAAAGGGGGTGACATGCTCAGCATCAAAAAATTCAGCGCGACCTGTTCGCACATGGTCGATCAAGTGCGGAAAGCCTTGCTGCAATGCAGAAATCGCCGCATCTTCAGAATATTCCCGCTCAGCCCCCTTGAGAAATCGCAATAACAAAATTCTTGTGCCAAAGGGTGATGTGTCGGACATGCCTAGCCCTAGCGATCGCAAGACTACGCCTAATGCTGCCTGTGATTTGCCTTTGCCTGTGCCGTCATAAACATGGATTTGTCCGATCTCACGTTCGGGACGCACCTGTGCGGTCATGATGCCAATTGCTGCCATGCTTTTACTTATCTCTTTTCACAACGCAATACAATAATATAACAACCCCAAGCTCAGAGTAGCGACGTAAAGCATCGCTACTCTGAGCTTGTATAGTACAATCCGAATAGCTAGGATACTTCTGGGATTAGCTGATGCTACAAACAGATCGCCAATATCTACCCACCAGCGACGAATTACCTGATTCCGATGATACGCCTGTGGATAACGAAGATCAGAATTTTGTACCGAATTTACTATTGTTCTTACTGGAATATATTTGGAAAAATCGTGATGATTGGTATTTTGGTGTGGATATGGGTATCTATCACACCACTGGCGTAAGTCCTAGAGTCCCTATAATTCCTGATGGATTTTTGAGTTTGGGAGTGGAACGGCGCAAAAATGGTGGATCACGCAGCAGCTATGTGATGTGGGAAGAAGAATTTACTCCACCGATTTTGACCTTAGAAGTTGTATCCCATAGCTATGGTGATGAGTATGAAAAGAAACTAGAGATTTATCGCAAATTAGGTGTCAAATACTATGTGATTTACAATCCTCAATTCTGGCGGCGGGATGGACATTTGCCCTTTGAGGTTTATAAGTTGGTTGATGATGAGTATCAATTGCAAATTGGGGAGCCTCTATGGATGCCAGAAATCGGCTTAGGAATCGGACGCGCTATATTGCCAAGCGATCGCTTTAGTCGTGAAGTTTTAAGCTGGTTTGATCAAAAAGGCGATCGCTATCTCACTACTGATGAGCAAGTTGATTTAGAAAGACAACGGGCTAATGAGGCGCAGATACATGTGGAAGTGTTGATGGCAAAGTTGAGATCGCTTGGTATTTCTGAAGATTAAAAGAATATAGTTTTCTGTTGTGGCTAATGTTAGAGTCCACCTCTTAGAGCCAATATATTTGTGTCATGAGAAAATTTGCAGCGCGATCGCTCAATCTGCATAAATTCACATTTTATACCCAAGCGTAAACAAAACGATATTTTCTAAATCAGCGATTACCCCTGAGTCTAACTGCCCCAATCTTTTAATCAATCGAGTCTTATCAAGCACTCGAAGTTGATGACAGAGTGCAACTGAATCTTGGCTTAAGCCAGCTTGATCGTTAGAGATTAACAAACAAGTTGGCAAAGCTGCCCGCCGTAAGTTGGTTGTAAGAGGAATCGTGATGATAGTGCTGGTGAATTTAGAGACAGTATTCTCTTGAAAAATGATAATTGGACGAGTGCCAGCTTGCTCTGAGCCTCGAGTTGGATCGAGAGTCGCCAACCATATTTCACCACGCACCACTTTCATTTTTGTCCTCACTGTTCAAGAGTTCAGCATAGTCAGAAACCCCTGCTTCAGCTAGTTCTCGATCTTCTTGAGCGAACTCTTGATAGAGATTAGCAAACTGACTAATATCAACTGTCTCTTGACTAAATCTTGTTTGAAACTTGATAAAAGCAATAAAATCTGCAACTTGCCTTAGTTGTTGATCATTAAATTGGTCTAATTCCTGCTTAAGGTACTCCTTAGTGATTACTGTCATTGCTAAACACCTTGCAAATTCTCATCACAACTTCTCGCTCGATTATAAAATAATCTGGTTTTCCGTTGTGGCTAATGCTAAAATCCACCTCTTAGAGCCAATATATTTGTGTCATGAGAAAATTTGCAGCGCGATCGCTAATTACCATTACAGCTATGACCACCACAATGTTAGCTGTGGCTACAGCAGTGCGATCGCAATCCAAGCCCGCAACACCAAACGCAACAACATCAGTCGAGATCTCACGACCAGACAAACCAGCAACTTCTTCAAGCAAAAAAGCTAGTTTCGTTAAAATGTTTGAAGACATTGCGATCGCCCCAAACTTTACGCCGAAAATGATCGAACTAAGGGGGATTAGTGGCGGTGGAGTTGAGACTCAAAAAAAATCTGGACGCAAACTAACCGAGACAGGAGACTGTATTGGTTTTATTGACGCAGAACCCGATCACAAAATCACCTTAAAAAGACCGTTTCGCTCTCTAAAACTACAAGTCAGAAGCTCTGGTGATACAGTCCTGCTAGTGCGTGGTCCTGGTGGTAGTTGGTGCAGTGACGATGTTAGCGATCGTAACCCAGAAATTGGTGGCGACTGGTTAGAAGGAACCTATGAAGTATGGATTGGCTCCTACGAAGAAAATACCTCTTTTCCTTATTTGCTACAGCTTACAGAGCAACCATAAAACAATTAAAGGCAGCACTTCGCGCCGCCTTTACAGCAATTACCAATCAAACGAACCTCAGGAAGATTTTTGAAAGTGTTGCAAAGCAACACTTTCAAAAATCTTCCTGGTTTGGGTTAGAGCGCAAAGCGCTGTAATTAAATTGGACAACCTAAAGTTTGGCGACTGTCATTTTTGGTGAATGGGTGTGTACCACTCGCGATCGTACAAAGATATAAACGAGTGCGATCATCCAAATTCCGAACCCCTGTAAATTCCGTATCTGCACAGGTTCGCAAATTCTTGAAAATTGCACCCCGCAAATTTGTACCCCGCAGATTAGAACCCTTCATAATTGAGCCTGTAAAATCAGCCTCTATCAGATTTGCACCACTAAAATTAGTAACACTGAGATTAGCTCGAATAAATTTACTATTAGAAGAGTTTGACCAAGTTAAATTTGCCCAACTTATATCTGCATCCGAAAAATTGGCTCCTCTGAGTAAAGCTCCCCTCAGATTGGTTTCAATCAAGTTAGCACCTGTCAAATTTGCCTCAATTAAATTAGCACTACTCAGATCAGCTTTATTTAAGGTCGAGCCACGCAAATCAATACCGATTAAGACAACACTGCGTAGTTGAGCATTACTGAGATCTATGTTAGAAAAGTTACGTTGTCCCTGTCTATATAGTTCCAACAGTTGCGCGACTTCCAAAGCGTTTACTCCTAACAAAATGGCATTGCTTAATTATTTTGAGGTGCGGCAAATAAAAATATATCGATCACCAGCAACTAGCAAATTTATTTGAAAATTTCGGTCTAGGCTAAAATTTTAGCTTACTTTAAGCTTTCATCTCAAGCCAAAATCATAAAAGCCAGAAATTCTCATTATTAAAATCGGTTTTTTGAAAGCCCGCCGTTGGCGGGCTTTCAAAAAACCGATTTTGGTGTTTCCAGCGCCGAAGGCGCTGGAAACACCAAAATCGGTTTCATAGAATTAAAAGCCGCTTATAACCACTATCGAGATCGCGATCATACAAAGATAATGATGTTGCAATGGCTTGAGTCATATTGCCTCATTTAGTCTGGAAAACGCTATAAAATATAAGTTAAATATAAACTTTAATAACAGCGACTTCTGAACAGATGAACCAAGAGATTTTTAGAAACTGTTGTTTTGCAACAGTTTCTAAAAATCTCTTGGTTCGAGTCTGAACGTAAAGCGTTGTAAGTTACCCATCATTTTCGTCTAAATTTCCAGTAACCTGCTATGAGTACGACCGAACTTCCCAAACAATATAATCCTCTCGAATCTGAAGCTAAATGGCAAAAATGTTGGGAGGAAAGTGGTGTATTTGTAGCAGCTAGTCAAAGCGATAAAGAACCTTACTGCATCATGATTCCACCACCCAATGTCACGGGTAGTTTGCACATGGGTCATGCTTTTCAAGAAGTACTAATCGATATTCTGATTCGCTATCATCGAATGCGAGGGTTTAATGCCCTGTGGTTACCAGGCACAGATCATGCCAGCATTGCTGTGCAAACAATTCTCGATAAACAGATCAAAGCTGAAGGCAAAACCAATCAAGAGATTGGACGGGAGAAATTTCTAGAGAGAGCTTGGCAATGGAAAGCTGAATCGGGCGGTACGATTGTTTCACAGTTGCGGCGCTTAGGTGTATCCGCTGACTGGACTCGCGAACGTTTCACAATGGATGAAGGCTTATCAAATTCAGTCACCGAAGCCTTTGTCAAGCTCTATGAGGCTGGCTTAATTTATCGGGGTGAATATCTCGTCAACTGGTGTCCCGAATCACAATCTGCTGTATCTGATCTAGAAGTTGATAGCAAAGAAGTAAATGGTTATCTCTGGCATTTTCGCTATCCATTAGCCGATCGCTCTGGATATCTAGTGGTGGCGACTACCCGACCAGAAACGATGCTGGGTGATACGGCTGTAGCTGTCAATCCTGAAGACGATCGCTACAAGCATCTAATTGGCAAAACAATCATGTTGCCAATCATGAATCGCGAGATTCCGATCATTGGTGATCAATATGTCGATAAAGCCTTTGGTAGTGGCTGCGTCAAGATTACACCCGCCCATGACCCTAATGACTTTGAGATGGGCAAACGGCATCAGCTTCCCTTGATCAATATTCTCAATAAAGATGGCTCGATCAATGAGAATGGCGGCGAGTTCCAAGGACAAGAGCGCTTTGTAGCGCGTAAAAACGTGGTAGCAACGCTTGAACAATTGGGCTTATTAGACAAAATTGAAGACTATACCCATACTGTTCCTTATTCAGAGCGAGGCAAAGTACCTGTCGAACCATTGCTCTCAATTCAGTGGTTTGTGAATATCAAGCCACTTTCAGACTTCGCGCTTGAACAATTTGATAAGCAGAACTCACCCACATTTGTACCCGATCGCTGGGGAAAGGTTTACCGTGATTGGCTGATCCGTCTTAAAGATTGGTGTATTTCCCGTCAACTATGGTGGGGACATCAAATTCCTGCTTGGTATGCACCCGACGGCACGATTTTTGTAGCAAGGACTGAGGCTGAGGCATATACCCAAGCTAAGGCAAAATTGGGAGAAGATATAACTTTAGAACGTGACCCAGATGTACTTGATACATGGTTCTCATCAGGTTTATGGCCGTTCTCAACTTTGGGCTGGCCAGAGCAGACACAGGACTTGGAGACTTTTTATCCCACAAGTGTACTAGTGACTGGCTTTGACATTATCTTCTTCTGGGTTGCCAGAATGACGATGATGGCAGGTTATTTTACTGGGAAAATGCCTTTCCATACGGTCTATATTCATGGACTGGTGCGCGATGAAAATAATCAGAAGATGTCTAAATCCAAAAACAATGGCATCGATCCGTTAGTTCTCGTTAATAAATATGGAACTGATGCGTTGCGCTATTCGCTGGTTAAGGAAGTAACAGGCGCAGGGCAAGATATTCGCCTTGACTACAATCGCAAAACTGACGAATCAACAACCGTAGAGACAGCCCGAAACTTTGCCAATAAACTTTGGAATGCTTCGCGATTTGTCATGATGAATCTCAACTTAGAGCATGGTGGAGCCACGCTCCAAGTTGAGAACTTAGAACTTGCCGATCGCTGGATTTTGTCGCGTTACTACCAGACAGTTTTACAAGTGCGTGAACAGCTTGATGCCTATAGTATGGGCGAAGCAACCAAGAGCCTGTATGAGTTCTTCTGGGGTGATTTCTGTGATTGGTACATTGAGCTAGTTAAGTCCCGTTTACAGGAAACTGCCGACGCGACTTCTCGCGCTACCGTGCAGCAAACCCTTGCCTTTGTCCTCGATGGGATTTTGCGCTTATTACACCCATTTATGCCCCACGTCACTGAGGAAATCTGGCAACTGTTGACCTACGGAACAAGTGAGCCATCAAGTGATCGCCCAGTACTGGCGATTCAACCCTATCCCGAAGTTGACACCACCCATATTAATGAAGAATTAGAAGAACAGTTCCAGTTAATCATTGGCACAATCCGCACCATTCGCAATCTTCGGGCTGAAGCTGAGATCAAGCCTAGCCTAAAAGTAAAGGTGATTTTACAATCCGACAGCGATCGCGAAAGAGCCTTACTCGAAGCAGGACAAAGTTATATTCTCGATTTGGCAAGGGTTGAGGATTTGGCAATTTTGGCAACGGTTGATGAGTCAATGACCGAAGAGGCGATCGCTGGTGTAGTTGGGACGGTACAGGCGATCGTTTCACTAGTCGGTGTTGTCGATATTGCCCAACTGGTTGCCAAGCTAGAGCGTAGCCTCAAGAAGTTGGAAGGGGCGATCGCCTCGACACAAGGTCGTTTAAACAATGAAGGCTATGTCAAAAAAGCTCCCCCTGATGTGGTGGCAACTGCCCGTGCAGAACTGGAAGAGTCTTTGAAACAGCAAGAGATTCTCAAAGCGCGTCTAGCTCAGTTGCAAAAATAAATTAACGCCATTTGCGCCGCGCTTTCCGCGGCACAAATGGCTATATCGAATTCACGTTAATTCACAGAAGT
>Ga0169931_10015482_pt1 | contig 10199 bp, 6 predicted proteins | sample Kivu_15m_20L_FD_129675 | JGI IMG/M metagenome (GOLD analysis project Ga0169931, IMG submission 129675) | Freshwater microbial communities from Lake Kivu, Western Province, Rwanda to study Microbial Dark Matter (Phase II) - Kivu_15m_20L... | ecosystem: Environmental > Aquatic > Freshwater > Lake ... | reverse complement strand
TGTTTCGAACGAATATGCAGAATGTGGAAAATGTCCAGATCCTCACTGGATCTGCTCTTCTGAGCCAAACGACATGAACGTGCCAGGTGAGTTCTGGTTGTTGTATTCGGCTTTGATCCACTCAGAGGACCTTGCCGTGTTTGATATGCGCACCTCGTCGATCATTCCGTCCCAGTACCTGCCTCCCTGCTCAAGGTTTGCACCTATTGTAAGTGCAGCAGAGTTTGCGGATATGCTGCCTGACCTTGCTGTCTGCTGGTTCAGCTGCCCGTCGATATAGATTTGCTGCATCGTGCCGTTAAAGACGCCCACGATATAATGCCATACGTTTGCAGCCGGGTTTACGTCCGAGCCGAGATCGGTAGCGCCCGGAGGCCCGTTCATGGCAAACACGAATGCGTCCGTGGTAAGTCCAACGGGGCACGAGCCTGCAGAGCCGCACGTGTGGAGCCTATAGGCGGTATTTCCCTTGGCAAGTATCGTCTCCCATGCTGCCTGATTTTGGTCCTCGTTTGCCACCCATGCGGAGACTGTCAGCTGTCCTGTGACATCAAGGGAGGAGCTGTCTGGGATGTTGATGTAATTGCCGCTTGATGCTTCCATGTCCACGCCCACTGCTATCTTGCCCGCCTTGCCAAGAGGATTGCTTACATGGTCTCCTGTATTGTCATTTGAGGTGCTGTCAAGCGCAGTGTCCCCTATTATTCCGTCGTTGTTTATCGGAACGGTGACTACGTATCCGTCGTTGTCTGCTCCCTCGTACACTACTGCAAAGATGTTCGGCGATACAAGTACAATCTGTGGCGCATCCCCCTGCACCGTGTCGTATTCTAGGGAATCTATCACGGGGCCGATTGTCCCGTTCGGGTATATGCTGAGCGTCTTTAGGTATCCGTCGTTTCCGGGCCCCGCATACACTATAGCAAACACTTCCTGGAATACCTGGATTATGTCTGGAAATCTTCCCGTGTTGGTGTCGAACTCAAACTGGGTGGACGAATGGTATCCAGTTTTTGTGATCGTTCCCGTGGACGTGATGTTTACCGTTCTCATCCAGCCGTCGTCTCCGGGGCCGTCGTATACTATCGCATAGACATTTCCCGAGACATTGATTATGTCAGGGGTCTCCCCGTTGCTGGTCTGGTATTCCCAGCTGTCCGCCACCGAGCCGATGTTCCCGGAAGAGTCGATGTCTATTGTGCGTATCCAGCCGTCGTTGGACTCGTCCTGGTATACTATCGCATACATGCCCGTACCAACGTTGATTATTTTCGGAAAGTCTCCGTCCGAATCAAGGTTGTTCCCGTTCTCTATGGTGGTGATCAGGGCTCCGCTGTTCGGGATGTTGATGGTTTCGACAAAAAGGTCGTTGCCAGACCCAGAGAACGCTATTGCGTATGCGGTTCCCCCCACATGAATTATGGACGGGTTGTCTATCTCAAAGTTGGGCTCAAAGCTATACGCATCAAGGTGCTGATAGGAGCTCCTTGTTCCGCCGTAATCCCCTATCGTTCCGTCCGAGAGTATCTCGGATGTGACGACCCAGCCGCGCTCGTTCGGCCCCTCATATGCTACGGCGTAAATGTCTCCGGTGACATGGATTGCGTCTGGGTCCTGCCCAAGCCCGCTGAACTGCTGCGTCTCTACCACTGCCGTGATGCCCCCATCAGGCTCTATATCCACGGTGTGCATGAATCCTCCGTTGGAAAAGTCCCTGGGCGCCCAGATTGCAAACTTGTCGGACGCGCTTGCAATCTTTACGACGGTTGCCGAGTTCATGTCTTGTGTTTCAAACTCTAGTTTTTCAGATACTGCCTGCTCCTTTAGGTGGTACACCGCCTTGTAGTTAGAGTCCCATACGTCGTCGATGTTTTCCACATTCGTGGTCGTGTTGTGCCCGTAGTACATGTATAACGTGGTGTCCTGGGTGCTGCGAACAGTCGGCACCCTGACCCACGCCACTACCGTTCCGTCGGAGCTGTCAAAGAACTCTATCTCGTGGTCCAGCTGAACCCGACCGTCGGACGAGGTAAATATCACGTCATTTCCGGAACTCTGGGACTTTGTCAGATCAGAGTCGGTAACGCTGACCAATAGTGGAAAGTCGTCCAGATCAGAATCAATAAAGTCCTTGTCAATTGAGAGCGGCTTTCTGTACTGCCACCCAAGCTCTGCCCATATGAGAAACGGCTCGTTGGGCTCAAACGTGTAAAAGTCCTGCGGGGCCACTATGTTGTTGTATTCTGTTTTTAGCCATTCAGGACTCCTCGCTACAGACGATATCCTTACCTCATCCAGTATGCCGTCAAACTGCACAGAGTTATCCGGGGCTTGGTTTCCAACGAATATGTCCCAGTTATTTTCCCTGATATCCCCAGTTTTGGATAACGGCGTTCCTTGGACTACGCCGTCTTTGATTAACCTCATATTGGTACCATCGTACGTTGCAGCCAAGTGATACCAAGTATTCGTGACAAGGCTTGACGCGGTAATCAAAGTTGACGTCCCTGATGCATCATTTGTGCCAGTTTTTAGGCTGAATCTTAGATCACTCCCAGTGTTTATTGTACCAAGCATGAATACGTGGTCTTGGTCAGCAATGCTTTGTGCCTTGTCGATGATGCGCGCGTGAGGCCTAGCAAAGCTTTCAAACTTGGCCCAGGTCTGGATTGTCAGTTCGTCACCAGATACGCTCCATTTTCCCAGATTAAGATGATCCGTGTTATCGTCACGCTCAAAATCCTGGGCATCTGCAATAATTCCCAATACATCAGAGGTTCCACCGTTGACGGCAGGAGTGGAATCGGTAGAGTTTGTAAAATCGTCATGAAGGTGAAAAACCGCCTCATACCCGTTGCTCCATACTCCCGACGGGTTTTCCTGGTTTGCGGCAGCGTCATTCCCGTAGTAGATGTAAATTTCGGTATCCTCAATCGAGGAAAGCTCGGGCACCTTTACCCAGGCCGTAAGCTCGCCCCTATCCAAATCATAATACTCTATCTCGTGGTCCAGCTTTGTCGTCTTGTCGGACGCGGTAAAAAGAATGTCATCGCCGTCGGACTGCGCGCTGTCCTTGAGATCCTTGTCCCTGATCTTTACCATGACGGGAAAGTCCGTCAGGTTGCCCATCACCTTTTCATGGTTTATGATGATTTTGTTGCGCTCCTGCCAGTTGATGTTGTACCAGGCGCATGCGGCAGTCCCGTTGAACACCGAGAACGCCTTGTTCACACGGTACCCAGTATCGGTAACAAACGCTAGGTTTCCGGCGCCCCCCTCCGCAAACTTGTGGTTGAGTCTGCCCGATATCTGCACTATCTCATTGGGGTTGAGTATTCCGGGATCCAGATTGTCGTTTGTGTACGTGCCGAACGCCCAGTTGCCCTTGGTGAGCCCTTGGACGGTGCCGTCACAGTTGACCTTGGTCGGCTGGATAAGCTTCCACGCAAGTGATTCGGTCAGCCTTATCGTAGTGCCGTTGACAATCCCGTCATAATTTACTATCACGTCAAAGTTCTCAAAATTCCAAAGCTTTGTTGTGCCGATGTTGCTCAACAGGAAAACAAATTCGTCGTTTTTTTCCGCGGCAAGGACATTACTGATGAGGAGATTGTCTTGCCCAAGGTTCTGCTGATACTGCAACAGTTCCGATCTTGACACGCTTACGTCGGTGATTGTCTCCATTACGGACGGCATCATCAGCATGACGGTAACTACCGTCATCGACATGATTCCGCCTCCAAGCGCTATTCCAAGTCCCATTATACAGGTAAATTTTGAGAGTTTCGAATTTTAGGGACTGTTTGTATGTTCCAAACACACACAGTTTGCCTCATCCCAGAATTACTCCCCGTGTGTAACTAGCCCGGGAAAGGACAGAATCTCAATCACGGGACAAGGCCTGAGGTCGTGGCAACCACGCCGTTATCTGTCCCTACAACTACGATGACTATTCCGGATGATACGTCTTCGGCCAGCGTGCTTTTTACCTCAAGGCTTTCCCCATAATTTAGTATTCCAGGATCAAGTATGTCGTCGCTGATGGAGTCGACGCACCATGTTCCTTCCGCCGGCTGGCCGCTGCATGCGCCTGCATATGAGAGAGGCTCTGTCGACTTGCCGGACGCCCCATCATACGTCACAATGACGTTGAATCTCTCAAAATTCCACAGCTTTTCTTCCCCAAGCCCGTTTACCGAGAATGTTATCTCGTCAGAGTTTACAGTCGGCGCAACCAGCGTATCAACGCTGATCAAAGTGCTAGCTATGCTATCCTCAAGATTTGCTACGCTGGATGAGACTTCCTGTAACGAAAGGGTGCTGTCCATCAGCTTTGGCACGGTCATAAGGGCAAAAACTAGTGCAACCAGTATAATTCCTCCAGACACAGCATTACTAAGACCCATTTGACCTCACTTGATCATCAAGAGCATGCAAAGTTTCAAATTTTCATGTTTGTTTGGTTTGAACGAACATCTACAGGGCAAAGACGAGAAAACAGGGACAAATGCGGCCAATCGGATCCAACTTCCATACAGGTATACAGTATTGCAGCAGTTACATAACCACACCCAAGGGTCGGAACGGCGGCAGAATTTGAGAGAAATACAGCATCTTCTGATTTGGTATTACGGTATAGATATCTTAAAGTAGTATCATATCACTAGCCGATTTGGCTTGGGATGATGGTGGGGGGCTCAAAATACACAGTCATCTTTACAGTTGTTGTATCGCTAGCTTTGTTGCAGGTTATCCCGTCTTTTGCCTCACCTGTAAGCTGGGATGGGGGAGGCGACGGAACAGACTGGTTTGATCCCGACAACTGGGATTCGGATGCGCTCCCGTTGGGCTCAGACGATATAACAATCGGCGGAAACTCTGACGTGGACTTGGGCGACCAGTTTCTGATTACCTCCGGCAGCCTCGCCATAGAAGAAGGCTCATCCCTTTTTATGACCGAGGAGAGCCCCACCGTCATACTCGGCGTTGGCGGCCTGCTTGTCAACAATGGGACAATCACCGTATCAAACGAGGTTGAGATCACAGGCACCATGATAAACAACGGCGACATCACAATACAGCTAGAGTTTGATGACGCAAATCCGCAGATCTTTGTAGTCGATGAGGAAGGCATCTTTGTAAACTACGGCAATATTTTGATTGCTGCCGATGCGGCACTTGAGAACTTTAATCTTCTTATCAACCTTGGAACCATAACTGTAGAGTCCGATGGAAGATATGAAAACGGATACAGCACGACAAATGAGGCCGTCTTCAACATATTGGAGGGAGGATCAGTCAACAACGAGCTGAACTTTACAAACAACGGGGCCGTGATTAACGAGGGAAGCTTCACCGGCGGGGGCAACCAGGACATTTTAACGAACAACGGAGGCATCGAGAACGGGCCTTCTGGGTTTTTCGGCATGGGTTCTGAGAGCGTGTTTGAGAATGGGGGTAGCTTTGTCAACTCAGGTAGCGTGTTTTTGACCAGAGCCGAAAACGACGGCCTAATTTTTAATTTAGAATACGTGGAGGCAGTTGGCCTAGTATCCGTGGCCGGCAATTTTACAAACAATGGGACCATCGATCTCACAGGGGAGGTGCAGGTCTCAGAAAATGGGCTCTTTAGAAACGACGGTCAGGTCACGTTTGGAAGAGACTTTGGCGGCGAGGGGACGGACGAAGGCTCCATTGCCAATGACGGCACGATGCAAAATAACAATCTGATGGAAATTGTTATCGGCAGTATCACAAACACCGGCACGCTGACCAACAACGGGGAAATCACAAGCCAGGACACTATTAGCAACAGTGGGAACGGCAGAATGAGAAACGTGGGAACCATACAGAATGACGGCGTGATCAGCAACGCCGGAAACGGCAGGATAACAAATGCTGGAACCATCACCAACAACAACCTGATAGACAACCAGAGCATATTCAACAGCTGCGGCACAGTCAACGGAAACGTCCCGCAGGGCGGAATAGTGAATGGGTTTTGCCCCGCAAAGATCATCGTGATAAAGGACACGGTGCCAAACGCTTCAACCGACTTTGAATTTACGAGTGCGACGCTAGTCCCTGCAGTGTTCAGCCTTGATGACGACAGCCAAGGCCCGCTGCAAAACACACGCGAGTTTGAGGATCTGGCCCCCGGAACATACGATGTGACCGAAGCTTTCAATCCAAGCTACATCACGTTATCGGATTGCGACGACGGAAGCCCGGTAGGGGCAATAAGCGCGCAGGACGACGAGACCATAACCTGCACCTTTACCAACCTGCATGATTCGGATTTGGACGGACTTGCCCCCGATATAGACACAAGTTCCCTTTTTTCCAACGACTTTAGCGATGCATCTCTTGGAAATGGCGGCAAGACAAACGGCACCGTGACAGGCCGTGGGTCGCTTACCGTATGGGTCACCGACGAACCCAACCCAGATGGCGTAAGGATAAGGGCCCTTAACGGGCCGTCCCAGAACGCCACCATATCGGTCTGCAGCGGGACATCGGATATTTCAGTCAATGACGGCGACGAGGTGGTTGTGACGTGCGGCAGCGTCAGCCTTGCCTCAGTCTCCGGCAACCCGCTGATCTTTTTCAACTCGCAGCAGGGGATCAGGTCGTCCGTGAACCTGCCCCAAGGCAACGGGATATTCTTTGAGCCGTCAACTTTCAGGTTTTCCGCCCCGGCGGAGAATTCAGCCACGCTGCCAGTTGAGATCATGGCCGCAGCCAGGATAATAGTAGAGCTTCCACAAAGCGAGCACAACTCGTTCACTTTTGAGCCGCAGACTGCGACCTTTACCTCCGGCGCGGACAACCAAGGCGAGATCTCAATAATTATTGGCGACAAGGAGGAAAAGGTACCGCCGGATTCCAGCGTCTCGCCCCTTATCGCAATAGACCAGTCGTTTACAATGGATGAGAACCAGCACATCCAGATAGTACTATCATCCATTGGGGGCGTTGCCGTCCCCGAAGCTACCTTTGAGGTGACATTGCCGCCTGCAGGGCTGCTGATTCAGGACGAGCAGAACACGGCACAGATCACGTACACCCCCAATTCAGGGTTTGTCGGCGTGGACCGATTTGAGTTCAGGGCAGTGCAGGCAGGAAAGGAAAGCAACGCCGGAACCGTCACCATAACGGTTTTAGAGAAAAAGAATCTGGTCAAGCAAAAAATAACAGGGGCGTACCTTGGCAAGTTTGACGAGATGAGCTTTGCCTCCCTTGGAAACTTTAAGCTCGGAAAGGGCAACTTCAAGAAGGTGAGCCTTGACGGGGAGTTCGAGGCCGTCAAGAATGGCGCAAAGTGCTTTGACGTTACTGGTGCGGGCATGATGGACTTTAAGAAGGGCAATGTTTTGAATCTCGAGTTTAGCGCCAAGACCTGCAACTCGGGGTTTCTCAGCAGGCTTGACGGTACAGTGGACTTTGTGGGCGGAACCGGCATGTTTGATGGGGCGGAGGGGGAGGCAAAGTTCTCGCAGGTAAACCTTCGAAACAAGCTTGTCGGAAAGCTTGACGGGAACGTGTTCCTTAACAAGCCATAGCATACACCGCTTGAACGCAACGAGTTTATGAGATCATAGGATATGCCGGCACAGGGCAGATTACGACAGTTGAACTGCGATGGAAGACAGCACCCCGCTTTGTGTCGAGACGACAACCATGACTTTGCCGTTTGCATACACGGGGTTTGACAGCTTTGCCAGGATCTCCCCGGCCTCGTTCTTGTTGAGGATTCTCTTTTCAACTGCGTCATCTGTGATGTTGTTTACCACCCAGTATCCGGCCTGTACGTCATCTGCCGACCCCATGTTCAGAAACGAGCCGGTCGCGTTGTAGACAAGGTGCTCCACGGTCATAGTTTTTGTGCCCAGAATGTCAGCCTCATATGTGACAAACAGGTCGAACTTTTCAAAATTCCAGAGCTTCTGGTCGCCGGAGTTGCTCAATGTAAAGTTGATCACGCTTCCACCCGGGGAGCCGACCAAGGAGGAGGCTTGGATCCTCGTATTCAGGATTTCGTCCTCTATGGCGGTTATATCGGATGAGGACTCTTGCAGAAAGAACATCTTGTCAATCAGGCTGGGAGTGCTCATGACCATCACTATCATGGTGACCAGCATTATCCCTCCGGCAGCAGCGTTGCTTATTGCCAAGTTAGCCCCACACCCCGCAGCCTAAGGAAGTGAAAAGATGTACTCGTCAAAAATGCCGTTCGGCGTGGTCACACGTACCACATACGTTACGTCCTTTTGCAGGTTGGACTCGTCGATCTGTATTTGGGTGGTGTTGAGCACCTGCCATACAGTCGGCGCCGTGCCGCTTGCAAAGCTCCACGTGTTGTCGGAAAAGCCAAGGTTCTCGTTGTAAGAGTATCTTGTAACCTGGTCAATCTCGCCAAAGAAGATATCCATGTTTGTGGTGCTGGTGACTGGGTTTTTGCCTGTGTTTTTGACCCACACGTCTACCACGTTACTTGAAGAGTTCGATGCGTAGACTATCTTTACCTTGGTCAGCATTTTTTCCTGCTGCGCGTCTGTCGTCTGCGCCACGGTAGATTCGAACACGCCCACCTGGTTTAGGACCACGCCTGCGAGGGCTCCGGCCACAATCACCGAGGCTATTATCATGATGCCCTCTCCTATAATGGCGGATGCCAATCTAGTCCCTCCCGTCCCTTGCGGGCTTTTTGTGCGCCTTTAGTCTTGAATAGTACGCGTCGGATTCCTTGTCGTTTAGTCCAACTATCTTTGCAAATTTGTAAAGCTGGTCAATGGAATCCTCTACTGACATGTTGGAGTTTTTGAGCATGTCTATGATGTTGTATATGGTGTTCTCGTCCTCCGATTTTAGTCCCATGAGCTTGCACTGCTCTATGAGAAGGTCTATGCAGTCATCGCCCCTCTCCTGGAACATCTCGCCGACAAGCTCGATTATTGCCATCATGTTTGCCACAGATAGGCTGCCCTTGAACAGCGGCTTCATCACAGAGTCCATCGGGCCGTCCAAGTCGGTTCCCTTGATCAGGTTTTCCATCTCGCTCCCCCTTGCTACGGGCTGGGGCGGTGGTGGCGGAGAAACAGGCTGCTGCGGCTGCGAATAGCTTCCGGGCGCCGTCTGTATCATTACGGGAATTTGAGCTGGCGGGGCCTGAATCTGTACCGGTGGTGGCGGAGGAGCATAGCTCTGGACATTTTGCATGCTCTGCTGCGTGTTGATGATTCCCTGCTTTAGCGGTAGGGAGGGGTCAGACAGGTTCGAGAGGTCCAGCGCCTCAAAGTACTTTCTCATAAAGTTGAGCGGGTTTGATATCTCTGCCTGGAACGCCTTCATGTCGGTGAGTGTTCCCTCAAAGGACTCTGTCAGCGTGTCCACGCTTTCCTTTGTGACCTTCATGTCCTCCTTGATCTTGTTCAGGTCTTTTTTGAAGGCGGTAAGGTCCTTTTCCACGGGCTCGAATTTTTGGTCAATCAGCTCACGAATTCTGTTTTCATCAAATCCGGACATTGCCGCAACCTCTGGTACGGGCTCGCTTGTCACAGTATCGCTTGGCGTCTCTGGGGAGCCTCCTGCAAGTAGCGCGTCAAGCTCGGCGTTTGCGCCGCCAATCTTTGCCGTGTCGGCGCTCTCCTCGCCAAGGTTTGCTGTTGCGGTATCGCCGATTAACTCGTCAAGAAGTGGATCCATTTCCGTTGCGACCGGCTGCGCCTTGGGTGCGGATGCACCTTTTGAGGTGAGCTTGGGAACTCCAATAAGAACTGCGGCGATTACACATACCGGGATTACAAAGTAGAATAACGAATTATTTAGATCAAACAGAAGGTAAGGGAATCCCTCGTACAGTACGAGTCCGTACACCCCTATTACGCTTGCTGTGACGAACATCCTGAATCCCTCTGTGAGGCTGTTAATCTTTTTTATCAAAAAAGAAAAAAGGTTGCTTGGAGCGATCATAAAAAACACTCCGCTCGTCTATCCGAGATCTACAACCGCTGTGGTGATTGACGGTACTTGTCTTTCTATGGTTAGTGGTGCGCCTGTCGGAATCAGTATCTCTGCCCTGATCTTGTCAAGTGCAGAAGGCCTGTCGTCGTCAGCGTACACTATGGCCAGCACTGCGTGCTCTCCCTGGTCCAGGATATCGTTGTTGTTGGAGTTTACGGTCCAGTAGATGAACGCCT
>Ga0169931_10015481_pt1 | contig 10199 bp, 8 predicted proteins | sample Kivu_15m_20L_FD_129675 | JGI IMG/M metagenome (GOLD analysis project Ga0169931, IMG submission 129675) | Freshwater microbial communities from Lake Kivu, Western Province, Rwanda to study Microbial Dark Matter (Phase II) - Kivu_15m_20L... | ecosystem: Environmental > Aquatic > Freshwater > Lake ... | reverse complement strand
GTGCAGTGAGACCAAATTGGGAAATCCGTCGGTAGCGAATCAGAAAATCCGGAAACAGAGTGAATCGCTTTTGGGTGTTTCGGCAGAAAGCCGTACGGATCACAACGAGTCCAAAGAACCGGAGCTCAGGGCAGGACAAAAATCGCGTGTAATAGCCCTTATAAATCGCGCAGCGGGGCATCCCACAGCAAAGGCATCGCTCTGCTAGGTTCGGCCATGAGTCGTACCGCATCGAGCGACGGTGTCCGGAGTCGGATAAATAGGCTTTGCTCGCATTCAGGTACTTTTCAATCGCCGGGATCTCACCTACCTTGAGGAGGACTCTCGTTTGTTCTGTCGCAAGTCAAAGGATAGTCCGGTCCGGTGGTGAGGTCACGACCTCATCGCCGGGCTGTTAAAAGAACGCACCCAGATCAGCAGATACCTCTGAAGTGCCTCGCCCTGCGTTATTGTCATTTTAATTCTTAGGATTTTAGATTGAAGTAGGTCCTGTAGTTTTGGGGACTACAACACCGAAGTTGAGAGTCAGTGCCTCGAGTTTGGAAGCAGATTCAACCGTGCAGAAAAAAGGCGGCGGCGCTCCGTTCCAGTCCGGGGACGTCTCGTCCAAAACTCGGTTGGTCTTTGATTTGAAACTGCAGGATTGGATTCCAGATGCGGAGTGGGAGATTCGTTCATTTTCGCTGGCCGTTCTGAAGGACGGACGCGCCGTTTATCAAAAACCGTCAGTGTCCCTTGATTCTGCGCTGACTTGGTCGAGTTCGGCGGTGACTGTGAAAGTGGACTTGGACGAACCGCTGGCCCCCGGTACCTATCAGCTGCAAGTCGAGAAAACGTTCTTCAACCTGCCTGGTCGGCGCTTTCCCGACGAAACGCTTGTCGGGATTGTTGTAAAATCAGGTGAATTCGAAGTTACCGATTAATGGCAGAGGCATGAGAAGGAGGACGCTTCAAGTGCCCGACCTGTCCTGCGGACAGGCGACGCCATGGATGGCGGAGAGGGTGAGATTCCGAAGATCGAAGATTTTCACAAAAAGACCCGAGTAGATCAAGGAAGACGCCGACGAGTCGACCAAGGCGTACAACACTGTACGCCGCGGAAGCGAGGAGAAGTCTGACGTAGAGATACGAAGGGGATCTGTAGTGAAAATGGATGGCGGAGAGGGTGAGATTCGAACTCACGGTGGGGTTGCCCCCACTCCGGTTTTCAAGACCGGCGCATTCGACCACTCTGCCACCTCTCCTCGGTGCCAATTCCATCGTGTCGAAGAGCTCTCGTTTTCACGGCAAAATGATTTTTTGTCAATCTTGTGCCTACCTCTAAGAACGCTAGCTTGCTTTTTTTCTCATCCTCCAGTGAAATCGAAGCCTTGAGTACATCTGTTCATCGTCGGTTCAGCTCGACGTGAATTCAACTTCTGGACTTCGTTCTTCCCGCAAGAGGGCTGAATGAGGAGGCACATATGGCGACTCGTCATCAATTGAAGTGGGTGGTTTCTGCACTTTTTTTCATGGTTTCGTTCTCTCAGGTTTCTTGCTCGAAATCGAAGCTGGGCTCTTCGGGGGCGGACCTTCCGTTTTCGGTGAACATTGGTGCCGAACCTTCCACTCTGAACCCGATTACCTCCGTCGATGCTGTGGCCTCAGATGTTCAAGCTTACGTCATGGAAAGTTTGTTGACCCGAAATGTGGACACTTACGCATGGGAGCCGATGCTCGCAGAAAAATGGCAAGTGTCCTCCGACGGTCGTGAATTCAGCTTTACCCTTCGTGAAGGCGTGAAGTGGCATGATGGGAAGCCTGTCACAGTCGAGGACGTGAAGTTCAGTTTCGATGTGATTTTCAATCCGAAGTTTCCGACCGCTCACATGCGTCCTTATTATGAACAGATCGAAAAAGCGGAGATCGTCGACGCAAAAACGGTGAAGTTCCGCACGAAAGAAGCCTATTTCAAAAACTTTGATGTCGTAGCGGGCCTGACCGTGGTTCCTCAGCACATTTATGGCGACCCCGAGAAAGGACCGAAAATTTCGAAAGAACTGATCGGGACTGGGCCTTATCGCTTGGCCCAGTATGATCGCGGCAAGCGGATCCTATTGGAGCAAAACCCAGACTGGTGGGGTCGAAAAACTCAGACCTACTTCAAAGATCTCTTTCGCTTCCCAAAAGTATCGCTTCGTTTTGTAACCGAAGAAGCGATCGCCGTTGAGATGTTGAAGAAAGGTGAGCTCGATCACTTAGGTTTTTCTCCGCAGTCTTATGTGGAGCGCGCAGTCGGAGATGAGTGGGGGAAAAAAGTTTTTAAAGTTCAAGCCGAGAATCGCGCGCCGAAAAACACAAGCTTCATTGGTTGGAACCTTCGTAACCCTCTCTTTCAAGACAAGAGCGTGCGTTTGGCCCTCTATCATTTGATCAATCGAGATCTCATGATTGAGAAATTCCGTTTCGGCCTCTCGCTTCCTGCGACGGGACCCTGGTATCGCCAGAATGATTCGGCGGACTCCTCGCTTCAACCCGTGGGCTTTGATCCCGTGAAGGCGGCCGGTTTGCTGAAAACAGCGGGATGGGCCGATGCTGATAAAGACGGGATTTTGGATAAGAGTGTGGGCGGGCAGAAAATGGCCTTTCGCTTCTCGATCCTGTTTGCGAACCCCGATAGTCAAAAATACCTGACTCTTTTCAAGGAAGATGCTCGAAAAGTAGGAATTGATATCGAAGTAAAACAGCTCGAGTGGAACAGTTTTACGAAGCTTTTGGATGAGAGAAAATTTGATGCAGTGATGCTGGCTTGGACAGGCAGCGTCGAGCCAGATCCAAAACAAATTTGGCACTCGGCGAGTGATACACCGAGCGGTTCGAACTTTATTGGGTATCGGAATGGAAAAGTCGACAGCCTCATTGATCGTGCACGTAAAGAAATGAATGGAGAGAGGCGTCTGACGATGATGCGCGAGGTTTACCGAGAAATCGCGCAGGATTTACCCTATGCGTTCCTGTTCAATGATCGCTTTGTGCATTACGGGCACACCGCCCGCGTGCTCCGCGAGAAAGATACATACAACTACGGAGTGGGAACGGACTTCTGGCGTTTTCAAGATGCTGCGCAAGCAGCGACTGCTCAAACGACTCAGTAGTCCACGAATCGATGTGGGTGGATGGAGTTCACCGATCTGCGATGACAGTTCGTTGGCTTGAATCCGGTTGAAGAGAGGATCGTCCTTTGGGTCAATATATATTGAAGCGGTTCTTGCTGATGCTTCCCACGTTGTTCGGCATCACGCTCATTGTGTTTTTGATTGTGAATTTAGCGCCGGGGAGTCCCATCGAGCAGCGCTTACAAGCCATGCGATTTGGGGGGGCGATGTCCTCGGGGAGTTCTGCGGGAATGTCTGCGGGGGCTACTCAAAAAGGCGATACCGGGGTTTCAAATGAAGTCGTCGAGGCTTTGAAGAAGCAGTACGGCTTCGATAAGCCGATCTATGTCCGCTATGGGGTGTGGTTGAAGAATCTCGCGACTCTGGACTTTGGGAATAGTTTCACTTTCGAGGAGCCCGTTCTGGATGTGATTGTGAGCAAGTTTCCCGTTTCACTTCAGTTTGGGATCTCCTCGTTGATTTTGGCCTATTTGGTATCGATTCCACTAGGGATCCGCATGGCTTTGAAAGACGGGCAGGCCTTTGACCTCATTGCTAGCTCCATTCTTTTCGTGACTTACTCGATTCCTCCTTTTGCACTCGCCATTCTTTTGATCGTATTTTTTGCGGGCGGGAGCTTCCTGGATCTTTTCCCGATTGGTGGGATTGCCAGTGATAACGCCGATAGCCTGCCACTCTGGGATCAGATCATCGATCGAATCCATCATTTCATTTTACCGCTGATCTGTTACTCGATTGGATCGTTTACGACACTCACGCTTCTGATGAAGAACTCGATTCTTGAGGAGATCCGGAAGGACTACGTGAGGACAGCTCGAGCAAAAGGTTTGGACGAGCGTAAGGTCTATTTGAAGCATGCATTACGGAATGCCCTGATTCCAGTGGCCACCGGTTTAGGCTCTTTTGTGACAGTTTTTTTCTCGGGAGCGCTTTTGATTGAGACCATCTTCCAACTCGATGGCATCGGACTCTTGGGGTACAAAGCTGTGCTCTCAAGGGACTATAATTTGATCATGGGATCGATCACGATTCAGAGTTTCCTTTTTTTGATCGGAAATTTAATCAGTGATTTGATTTACGTAGCCGTAGATCCGCGGATTGATTTCGGTGCGGGCTCTTCGAAAACAGGGTGAGATCAAAATGGCGAGCTGGATCGAAACAAAACTTCTGAAGAATGACCTTCAACGTCGACGTTTTCGTCTTTTCAAGAAGCAGCGCCGTTCGGTCTTTGCTCTTTTTGCACTCGTGGTGCTCTCGCTCCTTAGCTTCTCGGCGGAAATCTGGTCCAATAGTCGCCCCGTGATCATGAAGTACCAGGGGCAAATCTGGATCCCCGTGCTGCGGGAAATTCACCCCAGCGAACTTGGAATTCAGGATTCAGTGGTGGTGCAATATCGGGACCTTTCGTTTCAAGCGAGTGATTGGGCCCTCTGGCCTTTGAATAGTTGGGATCCTTTCGAAAGTAACTTGCATGTGGAGAAGTATCCATCTTCACCCTCGGCTGAGAATTGGTTGGGGACCGATGATCGCGGGCGTGATATCTTCGCGCGTCTTCTCTATGGGTTCCGCTACAGCATTACTTTTGCTGTGATTGTTTGGGCGCTCACGGTGGCAGGGGCCATCGTCATCGGCGGAGCGATGGGGTATTTCGGCGGAAGAGTGGATTTGGTGGGTCAACGTTTCGTTGAGATTCTGAGTACTATCCCCGTGTTTTTCTTGTTAATTATTCTGGTTGCCATTTTTGAACCCTCCCTTTTCATGTTGGTGGTGATCACGAGCATCTTCAGTTGGATTGGGTTGAGCTATTACGTGCGCGGCGAATTCCTTAAAAACCGAAAGATGGACTTCGTGGAAAGTGCGCGCTCGCTCGGAGCGGGACACCTGCGGATGATTTTCAAACATGTACTCCCCAACTCTCTTGTGCCTGTGATCACGTTCTCGCCGTTTATTCTGGCGACTGATGTTCTTCGGCTCGCGAGCCTGGACTACTTGGGATTTGGCCTTCGACCGCCAACCCCGAGTTGGGGTGAACTCCTCAGTCAGGCCCAAAAGCATTTCACGACCGCATGGTGGCTTTCGGTTTATCCGGGGCTTGCGCTCTTTTTCACGCTCGTGCTTTTAGCCATGGTGGGTGAAGGCGTACGTACTGCCATGGATCCGAGAAAAAGCTGATCGACTCGGGTGATATTACCCAGCTGATGTTTAAAGAGAGGTTTTATATGGAAGCGATGGGGCCTTATTTTTTCGGGGCGATCGTGGCGAGTTTGATGGCAGGCATGGGTTTTCTTTTAGGGCGAGCCAGGGCTCAGGCTTTGGAAACTTTACTCACCGAGGTCCGCGGGCAACTGACGCAGATTGGACTGGAGCGCGATCAAGCGCGCGGCGAGGCCAAAGCGCAGCTTGAGAGTCGGGAGGCCTTACTTCAAGAGCTGACACAGCTGCGCACGCAAATCGTCGAGCGCGAGCAACGCGTCGAAGAACTCCGTAAAATGCACGATGATGCAAAGGTCTCTCTTCTGGATGCCTTCAAATCGACGGGAGTTGATGTCCTCAAGCAGAACGCGCAGACGTTTATTGAAACGGCCCGCGAGCAACTTTCGAGTCAAAGCAAGCTCTCCCAGCAGGATTTGGAAGCCCGCCAAAAAGCGATTGAAGCGAGCTTGAAGCCCCTAGCGGATCAGTTGGCAAGGCAAGAAGCGCTCGTGAAGGAACTGGATCTCAAGCGTGAAGGCGACAGTAAGTCCATTGGTGAGCAAGTGAAGAGCCTTCTCGAGCTACAGGTTCAAGCGCGGGATGCAGCGATGGCGCTCTCCAGTGCGATGCGCGATCACCGCCAGCGCGGACGATGGGGTGAAGTGGCTCTTCGGAACGTAGCGGAACTAGCAGGCTTGGCCCCCGGGATCGATTTCACCGAGCAAGAGCATATCGAAACGGAGGACAGCCGGAGCCGGCCTGATATGGTGGTACGCCTGCCGAATCAGCGCGTGATTCCAATCGATAGCAAAGTGCCTTTGTCCTCTTACTTGGAGTCGTTGGATCCGATGAAGACGGATGCGGATCGGGCTCGGCTGCGCGCACTTCATGCTGAAGCGCTTCGAACACAAGTCAGGCAACTTGCGAAACGTGAGTATGCGAAGAATTTAGAGGGTGAAGTGGAACTCACCATTCTTTTTGTCCCCGTCGAGAGTGCTTTTACAGCGGCGTTTGAGACGGATCCCTCCATTTTTCCGGATGCACTGGAAAAGAAAGTGATTGTTGCGACTCCAAGTACCTTGCTCGCTCTGTTACGGACCGTAGCTCTTCATTGGAAAAGTGCACGTTTGGCAGAAAATGCCGAAAAAATTGGGCGCGAGGCCACTGAGTTTCTGTCGCGACTTGGGGTGTTCTTGAATCACTTCTCGAGTGTCGGTGAGAAACTCGATGCCTCGGTGAAGGCCTATAATAAAGCGCTCGCATCTGCAGAGTCGCGCTTGCAGCCCTCGGTCACTCGCATTGCGGGTTTACTGGGGCAACCTGCACAAGAGTTCCCGGAGGCCTTGAGCGAATCTCCGCGAGAGTCACGACTTTTAAAAACTGAATCCACGAGTGGTGCAGAATCATGATGATGAGAGCGAAACCCCATCTGAGTCGATCTTGGTTCTTCCCATTCGCGCTGCTTGCATTCCTTCTGAGTTCGTCTTCGCAAGCGGGTTTGAATCAGCCCGGTTTTACGCTTTCGGGTGGCTTTGGGAAACCGAACGCCCTTCGAGGCGGACGAGCGAGCTTGGTCTGGGATACCGGCTGGTCTTGGTTTCAGGATCGATCCGTTCGAATCGATTCGTATTGGGATTTGAGTATTGCGGGTTGGTTGACTGATGGTGAGCCGGGGACCGGGCTCTACAAGAATGTCGCTGTGGTGGGGTTTGCACCTTTTTTTCAAGTGGTTGGGAATCAGGGGTGGGTGATTGAACCCTTTTTCGAAGCGAGTGTCGGCGTCTCTCTGATGACATCGTCTCGATTGGGGAATCGAAACCTGGGTTCCATCGCTCATTTTCAAGACTTCCTTGGGTTCGGTGCCCATTTCGGGGAGCAAAAACAGCACTCGTTGAGTTTGCATTATGTTCATTACTCGAATGCGGGACTGTGGCCTCCGAATATCGGAGTCGATGTGATCGGGATGTTGAGATGGACATATCGCTTCAAAGAGCATTCCCGCGATGTGAGTGAGGTCTCCCACGTGCGCATGGATCATGAGTCGACCAGGCAGTGAAGAAGGTGGCAGTGAAAAAGTCAGCAGTGAGGCGTCGGCCCCTCAAAAAGTGATATGCACTTTTAAGGGGCCCGATATCTAGCTGAGCTACCTTAGCTCGCTTGATTTTTTCAGCTAGGATTGTCCCTTGCTTTAGGAAGCAGGTGTATAACCCAGGGCAATCGCTTCATCTTTTGCGGGAAAGAATATCCGATCGCAGACTGGAACTTGTTTGTAGTCTTCGGGAGCGTGGAGCTGTTTCGTTTTCAGATTGCCCACCCATTTGTCAGCAATCCGATTCTGCTTCCGGAGGCGAAACTCGAAGGGGAGCTCGTCAAGGCCACCGCGTTCAGAGAAAATCCCCACTTGATGATCGACTGCGTATTGGCAAGCGCGAGCGTATTGTTCGACGCGCTGATTCTTATAGAATTCTTCGTTGCAAGAAGCACCTGTGCAAATCAAGTAGAGCGCCGCAAGTCCTTCTTTCAGAAGCGTGAGATGGACGTCACGGCCATTGGATAAAACTCGTCCCAGCGTTCGGCCGTAATGATCTTTTCCGTAATCTATCAGTTCAGCGCGGCTATTGATGGGAAGTAACGCTGCTAATCGAACTTGAGCAGCTTCTGCCCAATAACCTTGACTGGCTACGCCACCGGGGACGGGCAAGTGAAGTTCTGGAGTGTCGATACCCGTCATCCGGACCTTGAGTCGCCGTGCGGATTGGATATCAACGCCGGATTGACCGGCGGAAGAGTCCAAGCAAGGAGCCGATGGTGCCTGCGCGAGAGCGGCAAGAGAATCGACCATGAAATGAATGGTATCTCCGTCTGAAACTTTCGCGATATATCCCTGAAGTCGCACTTCATGGGTTTGAACAAGGTTGCCTGGCTCCTGGCAGCGTGACGCCCAGGAGGAGGCATGCACCGGTTGCAGCTGAAGCTGGGTGAGCAAAGCGAGTGACATCACGAGCAGCCCGAGGAGGCTCCTCGGAGCTTTTTGAAAAGCGATGTGGCTGCGAATTTGAGGATTCGAATGAGGAGCTCCACCGGTCAAATGCTTTGCGCCGGCAAAATAAAACGGCCTCAACATGCTGCTGTATTGCACTGCGCTCTCGGTCGGCTGAGTGGCCGGCACTTCAGGTCGCTTCATCGTATCCCCCAAGCAATAGTGGTCATTGGCTTACGGGGGCCACTATAAGTAGAGGGCGTCATTCGTCCAATCTTTTTTCCGAGATCGCGGATCAAAAAAAGCGGGGTTCAGGATCTTCCGAGGTTTTAGTTCATCGCAACTCGAGTGGTTTGGGCTGGGATAAAGCCTTTGTAGAGTTCACGGTAGCGGCCTAAAACGCGTCCAGAGTACTCTTTTGGGCGCTTTGCACTGGCCACAATCCGGCGAACGTTCTTCGAGCCCATGTTGTACGCAGCGATGTAAAGACCGCCGTCTTCATCGAAATTCTCGCGAAGCATTGCGAAATAAGCCGTACCCAGCTCGATGTTCACGACTGGATCAAAAAGCGATGCGCGACCCGTATAGCGAGTGTAGCCGATTTTCTTGGCCAACCACTCTGCCGTTTCTGGGCGGATTTGCATCAGGCCGACTTCGCCGACACCACCCACCATCGAAGGACGGAAAGTGCTTTCGGTCATGATCACGGAAAGTACGAAGATTGGGTCAAAACCATGCTGAATCGATTGGCTCAAAACGGTTTGAGCAATACGCTTGGAGCTTTTCTTCCATTCTGACGGCAACGATTTCTGCACCGTTGAAAGAACGAAAGTTTCAACGTCCTTGATGGACTCGGTCTTACGCACCAGGCTGGTTCGGTAGTCGCGACCCAGTAACTCACGCGCGTGGTACAAGCGGATGGCGTGAAGTCGAAGACGATGGGCTTCCTGCAGGAGCTCAGCAGGACGTTGGCTGCTGAAGGGGGAGGAAGATGCGTTTGCTACGCTTCCGGATTCAGCCAGGAGTCCGCCCAGAAGAGCGCTTCCAACCACGAGGGCTGAGATGAGGTTCTGGGACACAGTGATGGAGGCGGCGGTCTGTTTCGTCGTTTCCATACCCCTGAGAAGAGCAAGGGGGATGCCGACTTTTAAACCGTTGTAATGATTGAGTAATCATAAAACATGCCCGGACACACCGGGTAGGGTGCGCAGCTGAAGTGTCCATCTGGGGGACAGGTGCCCAAAAGTTCGACGGAAAAGTGGGGGACGGAGCCCTCGTAGGGAGGGCCCCCCAGCCTGCCTGAACTGAAATCGTTGAGGAGGCTGGGGGTTGATCCTGAGTGTCTGACTTTGAGTGTTAAGCGGTGAAGTCTGTGGGTTGTTCGGGGCGATTACCGACGATGGTTTCGATCTGGGTCAAAGCCTCACTGTTCAGGCGGTGGACGAGGTGGACGGCAGCTAAATTCTCTTTGAGCTGGGAAGCTTTTGTTGCGCCCAAGATCACGGTGCTCACGTGGGGGTTCTTGAGACACCAGGCAATGGCGAGTTGCGATGGGGTCATTCCCAATTCGTTTGCGAGTGCTCCGAGCTGCTTCGCTTGGGCGATCTTTTCCTGACCTCGCGGTGATTCCAGTTTCGCTTTGAGCCACTCATAGCCTGGGACATTCACACGTGAGTCCGCGGGGATGCCTTGGGCGTATTTTCCAGTCAAAAACCCCGAGGCGAGCGGGGACCAAATCGTGGTGCCCAAACCCTGATCATGGAACAGAGGCAGATAATCACATTCGAGTTTCTGACGATGAAAAAGATTGTACTCGGGCTGCTCCATCGTTGGCGGTACCAAGTGATGAGTGCGGGCAATGTGGTAAGCTT
>Ga0169931_10015479_pt1 | contig 10200 bp, 10 predicted proteins | sample Kivu_15m_20L_FD_129675 | JGI IMG/M metagenome (GOLD analysis project Ga0169931, IMG submission 129675) | Freshwater microbial communities from Lake Kivu, Western Province, Rwanda to study Microbial Dark Matter (Phase II) - Kivu_15m_20L... | ecosystem: Environmental > Aquatic > Freshwater > Lake... | reverse complement strand
TTTCTTAAACGAAAAAAGAAACTACATTTGCAGTCCCGAACAAAACGGGTATGGTTCGGTACCATAGCTCAGTTGGTAGAGCAAAGGACTGAAAATCCTTGTGTCGCTGGTTCGTCCCGATAGCAATCGGGACCAGCTGAACCAATCACAGTCAACTACCCAATTGGATTTGATGTTCAATACATTGCATCTGTTTATTTCAGATCACAAAAACAAGTCCTTAATTCCATAGCTTAATTCCATATAAATTTGAAATATTATTTTCTTAAACGAAAAAAGAAACTACATTTGCAGTCCCGAACAAAACGGGTATGGTTCGGTACCATAGCTCAGTTGGTAGAGCAAAGGACTGAAAATCCTTGTGTCGCTGGTTCGATTCCAGCTGGTACCACACTCAGAGGCTCCTTAACTGGGGCTTTTTTTGTTTATTTTAATTTTTGCCAAAAACGGAAGAAATTCCCTCAACCTGGAAACATCAAACTCCAATTCCCCAAAAAATCCGCCTTCAATTTTTTATCTAAAATTTAATTATAAGATTCTGATATTTAGTGTATTGACACTTATTTACAGCCAAAACACAGCAAAATGCACAGAAGAGAATTGTTAAAAGGACTTTCTGCACTACCGGTGGCCGGTATGTTGCCTCAGGGATCAGCAGCGATGGATTCATCCGCTTTAATTCATCCGGAAAATTTAATGACGGGTCTTTCCGGCAAAAGCCTGAATTCTTCCGTCCAAAAGGCTCCCATCATCAATGCTTCTGAGCATGTCTGGTTAATGAATGATCCCCGTTTTCCGATCGATCCTGAAATCTCTACCTGCCCGGGAAGCAAACCTCCACGGGATTATTCGGGCGAGCATCTGATTGAAGAGATGAATACCTACGGAATTGATAAAACCGTCATTTCTCATGTATGTTATTATGGCCGTAACAATGATTATACCATTCATTGCGTAAAAACCTGGCCTGATCGTTTCGCAGGATTCGGATTGCTGTTCGGTAATCGTCTCTTTGCACCCAATGACCCCAAAAATCCGGAACGGCTCGAAAAACTGGTCAAGGAGGATGGATTAACCGGTTTACGTTTGAGTCCGATTCAGGATCCCCAACGGGTTTGGATGAATGATCCGGGTTCTTATCCTTGGTGGAAGAAAGCCGAGGAAATAGGAGCTACATTCAACATCTTCCTTGCGCCGCAGCAAATCGGACAGGTAGCTGATATGGCGGAGCGCTATCCGGGAGTAAAGATCGTAATCGACCACTTGGCCATGATGGATATCACCAAGCCTGATTCTGAAGGAATTATTCCATTATGTAATCTGGTCAAATTCCCAAATGTATACATCCGCACATCCATGCATAACCCTTCCAAACAAAAACCCCCTTACCGTGATGTTTGGCCTTATCTAAAGCGGATTTACGATACTTTTGGTCCACAACGCATGCTCTTTGCCAACTTCTTTGAATACCTGATCATGAAAGAGATTATTCCATTTTTCACGGAGGAAGACAAAGTCTGGATTTTAGGTAAAACAGCCGAGGGGATTTATTTTAATCGAAGTTAGTAGGTATTCCTTATCCTTTCAGGAATTTCAGGGTCGCTGCTCTATCGGTAGCGTAATACTGATTGATGAAAATACCAAAATAAGGGGAATCGTCGAAGTTCAAAATTTAAATACGTTTCAGATTTTTTTTCCTTTATTTATTTGGGAGTATCGCTTCATGTACTGGGGTAATTGTAAGCCCATTTCTTCCAGTTCATTCACTGCTTTTGAGGCTTTATCATGTAACTCATCACCTTCTTTTATTTCTTGTTTAATCTTTGGGTCGTTTAATAGGATTGTTTTTAAAATAAAACCAATTATTTGAGCGAAGAACCAAGAAATGTACTTCATATTTTTTCCTTTATATCCTTGATGTCTTTTCTGATATCAGTCACCTCTTTTTTGATTTCTGAAGATTCTTGATTAATAGTCTTTAAACCACTTGAAATCGAGTTTAGCTGATAAGTATTATAGCTTAGTAAGATGTTAGAGTAATTTAATGAGGACTTGATTCCATGCAAATCATCGGATATCTTATTCAAATTTTCGGCCAACTTCTTTTCAAAATGGGATTCAAAAACACCGAGTTTATCCAGACGCTCATAGATCTTATGATAACTGACCAAATCTTTGTTCACCAAACATTCTATCATTGTAAATGTGATCAAGTATAAATCTTGTAAATTTTGATTCAAATCTTGAATTTCCTTCCTTATTTCTCCTGAATGATATAAGGATGATGATAAATTATCGGCTATTTCATGTATTCTTTCTTCAATGGCTTTTTTAAAATCATGAATATGATTACTCAATCGTATTAAATCCTCAAGATATTTTCTTTCATAAGAAAGAATTTGATGTTCATTGATTCTGATTTGCTCTTCAATTTTACTGATATCAACTATTTTTATCTTGCGTAGGTTATTATTCAAATTATTTTGAAGATTAGTTAGTTTTGCCTTCTTCTTATTTTCATGAGCGAGCTGTTCTTTATAACTCGGATTGAAAATTTTCGGGTATTTTGTGTAGAGTCTGTACAATATAAAAAAGGTATATCCCGTACAAAAAAATATCCATACACCTTGAATTGTTTCTTGATTTTCCTGATTAAGCCTTACATAATTCATCCATCCTTTGATTTGCGAGGTCAAGAAAAGCAAAAGGAGTATGATTAAGACATGATATCTATTTTTCAATGATTAGTAGTATTAAATAAAGGACAATTCCATAACCTATTGAATATCAGTTCAATTTATTCTAATATTATGCTGATAACAATATTACGATTAATAAAAGTTTATGTTTTATATCTCACGATACCAACAATGGATCGGTGAAAATACCAACTAGATAGGAACTTAACAAATCCAAACAGAAGATCCAGATGTCTAATCACAGTTTCCTCCAGGCTTACAGACAGATCCTTCCTGAAACTGCAGCCCTCCCACAACATGTTCCTGCTTCCATTCCTCAAAGGATTTTTCCAAACTTTGAAAGAAAACAGTAGTCTCCTGGGCTCCTGAAATCGCATATTTGCGGTTGAACACAAAGAATGGTACTCCCCGAACTCCGAGTTGTTGGCTTTCATAAATATCCATTCGCACATCATCGGTGTACCGATCACTTTCCAAAACCTTCCTGAGTTCAGGTTCATTCAATCCGATTTTAATTCCCAGGTTGACTAAAACATCAAGATCATCAGTATTTTTCCCTTCCGTGAAATAAGCGTTAAACAGCTCTTCTTCACATTCATCTTGTTTATTTTTACTCAATGCATAGTGCGACAAGCGATGGGCATTCATGGAATTCGCTACAATAGCTCTGTCCAGCTCAAACTTTAGTCCCTCGCCGGCTGCCATCGCTGTCACCTGCAAATTCAGTTGTGCAGCATGTTCTAAACTCATTCCTTTAACCTCTGAAAGGTACTGGTTTATGTTTTTTGAGGTATCTGTCTTTAGATCAGTATTCAGCTGGAAACTTTTCCAAATTACTTGTACACTGTCTTTCCCGGGCAATTGTTCAAGAGCTTTTTCAAACCTTCGTTTCCCAATATAACAAAACGGACACATCACATCGCTCCAGATCTCTACCTTCATTTTTTCGGCGTTTATCATTTAGTTTTCTTGATCATTAGCAAAGGTATGAATAGGTTTTGATAGCTTGTCAGAAGCACAGTACAGATTTTGAAAAATAACGCCCGAAATATAGAGGCTAAACATTGTTTCTTCTTCTTAAAATGTTTATTTTTAGTTGTACAGTAAAAATATCTTTTATGACGAACAGATTTGGCTTTTTTAAATTCAGCCTTCAAGAGTTCGAAGATTGGATGAGTACCCTTACATTGGCACGTACCGTGCTTCACATTCAGCAACATCATACCTTAAATCCGGGCTATGCACTTTTCAAAGGAAATAATCATTTTGAAATGCAACTGGGTATGAAGAACTACCATGTGAATCAGAATGGATGGAGTGATATCGGGCAACATTTTACCACCTTTCCCGATGGGAGCATCCTGACCGGCAGGTCGCTCGAGAAATCTGCCGCCTGTATCCTGGGTCAGAATGCCAATGGGATTTGTATAGAGCATCTTGGTAATTTTGATACCGGTAAAGATGTAATGACTAAAGCACACAGGGAAACGATTGTGCGCATGACTTCCAAATTATGTACGCGATTTAATTTGCCGGTCAATACCACCACTATACTATACCATCATTGGTTTGATTTGAGTACCGGACAAAGGAATAACGGGGTGAAAAATAATAAATCCTGCCCCGGTAGCGCTTTTTTTGGAGGGAATAAGGTTGAGGACTGCCAGTTAAATTTTCTTCCCCTGGTTTCCGGGCAGCTTCCATTGAAGCCATTGGCGATTCCGGAACTGCTGAAGTATGTAAGTGTCAATACCTCCAAGCTCATTGTTCGTACCGGAGCAGACAGTACAAAACCTAGGGTAAATGGGAAAATGACTGTGGATCTTGGTGCCGTTTTAAGGGTTTATGCCGAAGAAAAGGGATGGTATAAGATTTCAAACAGTAAAGACCATTGGGTTTCAGCAAAGTATACCTTGCCGGTAAGCCGCGCAAAGGTCAATGTAAATACCTTAAATGTTAGGAGTGGGCCGGATAAAAGTTTTGAAAAGCTAGGTACTTTAGCCCTGGGTCTGGAACTATTTATTGCGGAAGAGCAGAATGGGTGGTGCCGATTGAATATGGAACATAAATGGGTTAGTAAAAGCTTTTTGACATTTCACTAAGGCTTGATTTTCGTGTTCCTGTCTCTTTTTAAACCTTGTTCTTGCCGTATGAATTATTGGATTATAAGATTCTATTCTCATGAAGAAAATTCTATCCATTGATGGGGGTGGTATACGCGGACTCATACCCGGTCAGATCCTGATCGCTCTGGAAAATAAGCTTAAGGAGAAGAGTAAAGATTCACAAGCAAGAATCGCAACGTATTTTGATTTTTTTGCCGGCACGAGCACCGGCGGAATATTAACATGCCTGTTGCTTTGTCCGGATGAACATGATCCCCAGAAACCCAAGTTTAGCGCCGAAGAAGCGGTAGATCTTTATAAACGCTATGGTGATAAAATTTTCAAAGCTTCTTTTTTGAGCAAAATTCTGAACTATAAATCCTTATTCAGCGAAAAGTATCATGCAAAACATCTCGAAGAGGTTTTGCTGAACTATTTTAGAGATACCCGCCTCAGTAAATTATTAAAACCCTGCCTGATTACTGCTTATGATATTCAGGAAAGAAAATCGCATTTTTTTGCCAGCCATGATTTTCCCAGGAAAGGGGATGGAGGTGATTTTTATCTAAAGGATGTATGTCGGGCTACTTCAGCTGCTCCAACATATTTTGAGCTGGCTTTAGTCAAATCTCTGAGTGGAGTGAGCTATCCCATGATTGATGGAGGGATTTTTGCCAATAACCCTTCCTTATGTGCCTATTCTGAAGTCAGAAATTCGAAAGGGGATCCAGGTGCAAAGGATATGTTAATCCTATCTTTAGGAACAGGAAGCGAAAACCAATCTTATTCCTATAGAAAGGCTAAAGGTTGGGGTGCTTTAGGATGGGTGAAACCATCCATCGATATCATGATGTCAGGTGCGGCCGAAACCACCAATTATCATTTGGTCAAAATGTTTGAAGTAAGTGGTAGCGAAACAAATTATTGTCGTATTCAACCTGAACACCTTAGAAATGCCGTTCCTGAAATGGATAATGCAAGTCAGCAGAATATGCAGGCCCTGATTGAGCTTGGTATTAAAACTGCTCAGGACTATTCCGATGAACTTGATGCTGTTGTTGAAAGGATTTTTCAGGATAAAGATGCTGTGGTTTTCGAATAGAATTGTAATTAAAACTGAAACCCAATTTTATTCCCTCGTTTAATCTTTAAAAAGTCCCTGAATTTCAGATTTACCCCAATAGATTGACTGGGATTAATCCGCCAATGAGCTAATTTACAGGAAAATTGATTCTACTCAGGGACTATCCCTAGCGATGAAATACAGCAGTGGGTAAAATAAACCTTGCCGCAGGAGATAGCTTCCGGCAAAACCTGATTTGAAATGGGCCTCGATTTCCAGCCGGAACTATTCCGGAGGAAAGGACTGCACTATCCTATAGAACACAGTTATTGCTTTCCAAAATCAATACTAATTAGTTACGGAGCATTATTTGTCAGAGATAATCTTGTCTTCTAATTTTCCTTATTTACAATCGGCTATTATTAATATCGAATTGACTTATTTTTATTTTTAATTTGCAAGCAGCTTTAAAAATAATGAGCATGATTAATAAAAAATTCCTGACTGGCATATTATTCTATTACTTTTCCTATTCCTATTCAGGTTTTGCACAGGGACCCCAGAATTTAAGTTTTGAACCCATTCAAGGGACAAAGCCCCGTAACATCATTTTCATTCTTTCTGATGATCACCGGTACGATTTTATGGGATTTACGGGCAAGGTTCCTGGTTTGAAAACCCCCAACTTGGATCGGCTGGCCTATGAAGGCGCTCATTTTCAAAATGCTTTCGTGAGTACAGCTCTTTGCTCACCCAGCCGGGCTTCCATTTTAACCGGACAGTATGCCCATACCCATACCGTCGTGGATAATCAGGCCGCTGCTCCGGCTTCACTGATTTACTTCCCGCAGTACCTTCAAAAAGCTGGCTACCAAACTTCCTTTTTTGGTAAATGGCATATGGGAGGCGGTGGAGCTGATCCACGCCCCGGCTTTAACCGCTGGGTAAGTTTTGCAGGGCAGGGTGATTAATACAATCCCAAAATCAATGTCGATGGTAAAATGATTAATTATACCGATAGCACTTATGTTACGGATTTACTGACTGATTACACCTTGGAATGGCTGGAAAAACGCGATAAGAGCAAGCCTTTTTTCGTTTATCTGTCGCACAAGGCGGTGCATGCTGATTTTTATCCGGCAAAAAGAGATAAATGGAAGTACAAGGATATTCGTATTCAATATCCGGTCTCGATGTTCTCTACTGCCGGAAAGAATAGTAAGCGGTTTAATCGTGGTGATCAGGCCGATTCAAGTGCCTATTTCTTCAATTACAGGGATATCCCACAATGGGTGAGGGCACAGCGCTACAGTTGGCATGGAGTTGATTTCATGTACCACGGCCAAACCGATTTCGATAAGTTTTATGTAGATTATCTTGAAACTTTAATGGGAATAGATCATAGTGTGGGTAAAGTGCTTGATTATTTGAAGACCAATGGACTGGATAAGGAAACCCTCGTTATTTATATGGGTGATAATGGTTTTTCTTTTGGTGAACATGGTTTGATTGATAAGCGTCATGCTTACGAAGAGTCGATGCGGGTACCTTTGCTGGCTCGCTCACCGGCACTGATTAAGGGAGGAACTAAAGTGAAGGAAATGGTGTTGAATGTGGATATCGCACCGAGTATTTTGGAAATGGCAGGAGTTAAAAAGCCAAAACAAATGCAGGGATATTCTTTTTTACCATTGATGAAAGGAAATCAAGTCCAGAACTGGAGAAAGGAAGTGTTTTATGAATATTACTGGGAGAATCCTTTTCCGCAAACTCCTACTCAATTTGCTGTTCGGACTGATCGCTATAAGTTCATCCGCAGTCAGGGGGTGTGGGACATTGATCAATTATATGATCTTAAGGAAGATCCCTATGAATTAAATAACCTAATCCGAAAACCTGAATTACAAGCATTGGTAGGCGACTTAAATAAAAAACTATGGGATTGGCTCTCAGACACTCAAGGTTTATTTATTCCATTAAAACCAATTAATGACAAGAAATTTGATCATCTGTACAAGGGGACATGGTGATGAATGGATAATAATATGGTGGTACATGTTCACTGAATTTGATAGCTATCTGATTTAGTACCTTCTTAATTTTGAGGGGATTGTGAATTAGTATAGGTCGCTTGTAATAAAATGAAGCTATAATGATACCTTTCAGATTCCGGCGAAGGCTGGAACCTCCTAATACTTTCCAGTAAATTACTATTCGGCTATGGTGTCCCTCGAAAGCTAGAACCTCCATGTTCTCAATAATTCAATTTCAAGCTTCCCCGGTGTCTAGGAAATCTATTAATTGGAGACCTTTCCGGGCTGACGATTGTTTTTGCCCGCAACATTTTGTAAATCATCGCCAAGATCTGCTCTTGCCTGGTCAGCAAGCAGCTTTAATTCCTTTACAATTTCCGGAAAATAAGCCTGAACATCATATCGTTCTCCCGGATCTCTGCGAAGATCATAAAGGGCCTCTTTCATGATTACCTGTTCAGGTGCTGCACCCGGAAAGCCATCTGCGCCCGGTTCCTGATCCAGATAAGAACGGGAGGGATGCTCGAAAACAAGTTTCCAGTTATCTCGACGTACAGCCTCAAGTGAATTTTTGCGGTAGTAGTATAAAAAATTTTTTCGCGGATTGGCCTGAAGCTTACCTTTTAAAATTTCACCAAGGTCAATACCGTCAATTTTTTTGTCGGGAAGGGAAGCTCCCGAAAGTTTCGAGATAGTAGGAAACAAGTCGATGGTTGAAGCCAGCTGATTGGATATTAATCCTGCAGGAATTGTTCCTTTCCAGCGAATAATACAGGGAACCCTTTGTCCGCCTTCAAAGGAAGTGCCTTTCCCTTCTCTTAAACCGGCGGTATTCCCCGCATGGTTTCCAAAGTTCAACCATGGACCGTTATCACTGGTGAAAATGACCATGGTGTTTTTTTCAAGGCCTTCTGTTTTTAGCGCATCCATGATTCTTCCAACATGATGGTCAAGCTCCTGAATGACATCCCCATACAATCCCTGTTTACTCTTACCTCTAAATGCTGCGGATGCATTGATCGGTACATGAGGCATGGGATGCGGGATATAAGCAAAGAATGGTTTCTTTTTATTTTTGCGAATGAAACGGATGGCTTCATCGGTCAGTCTGCCACTTAACAAAGCCTGATCCTCAAGGGACTTGATGGTATCAATCGGGATGGTATTTCTGATTAAGGGAAGGGGAGGAAAACGATATTTATTCGTTCCCGGCTTGGCAGGCAGACCATCAAAATTTACCGGCCACATATCATTGGAATAAGGAATGCCCAGGTACTCATCAAAACCCTGATTGAGCGGCAGAAACTCCGGAGAATCTCCCAGATGCCATTTGCCGAATATTCCGGTTGAATAGTTTTTCTGTTTAAGGAGCTCTGCAAGGGTCATTTCTTCTTTGGCTAAACCAATCTGGGAAGCCGGAAATAATGCTCCTGTAATGCCTATTCGGTTTGGATAGCAACCGGTAAGAATCGCGGCTCGCGAGGCACTGCAAACGGCTTGAGCCGAAAGAAAATTCGTAAAACGAATACCCTCAGAGGCTAAGCGATCAATATTTGGGGTATGGATATCCAGTGCGCCATAACAGGAAAGATCACCATACCCCAGGTCGTCCATAAAGATCAAAATGACATTGGGCCCGAGTGGCTCCATCCGACTAACCGGGGTGCTGGATTGATTCAGGGTAAAAATTAATAGGGCAATCGACAGGATTTTTGTTTTTCTGATCATGGTGAAATGAGTATCTGGAGGCATTGAATATAATATTAATAATTGGTTTGTGAACTTTTAATCAGGAGTAAAGTTGGTATTGAACATAAGTTCCTCAGGATTCTGCTGTCCACCTGTATAGGTTATCGTACCCGCCTAATAAATAGATGTCTAAGTAAAATTCAGTATTGAGCAAGATTTAGACCTCATCCTGTGGCTATTTTTCGGATGGGGCCAAAGAGATGTTCAAAATTAACTTCTTCAATAAATTTGTTTCATCTTATTTATTTCTGATATTGAACTTACCAATCAGTTTGTAATTCAGGGACTTCACTAATTCCTTGAGCTATTGGAAAATGAAATAGATTTATATAAATTAGGTGGTGAAACTTGTAAAAGCATGAGATTTTTCCCTTAAATTCATTCTTTATTTAGTTTAATTTTATTGTATTAGAACGATATAGCTAGTTGAAACCAACAGATACCAAAAATCCGGAATATTTCCACAAAGTTGTGGATTGTCAATATGCCTGCCCTGCACACACTCCGGTGCCTGAATACATCAGGTTAATCGCCGCAGGTAAATATACCGA
>Ga0169931_10015478_pt1 | contig 10200 bp, 8 predicted proteins | sample Kivu_15m_20L_FD_129675 | JGI IMG/M metagenome (GOLD analysis project Ga0169931, IMG submission 129675) | Freshwater microbial communities from Lake Kivu, Western Province, Rwanda to study Microbial Dark Matter (Phase II) - Kivu_15m_20L... | ecosystem: Environmental > Aquatic > Freshwater > Lake ... | reverse complement strand
CGTCACCACCGCGCGCCGATGCAGCGACCTGGCGTTCCTTCGAGCGTCGAAACGCCTCAACCAGAAGGATGGCGTTGAGCAGCCGATCCAGTGTGAGCTCGTCAATCTCGAGTCGCGCACAAGCTTTTGCGAACTCAGGGTCACGACTCTGGCGCTGAGTGAACTCATCGCGAGCCCGCCGCATGGCAGCTTCCGACGGCTGAAAGCTACCCAGTCGCTGGGCCTCCTGATGAATCATCGCGTCTTCGATGAATGCATCCATGGCCGCAGCCCAACTGGTCGCCGTGATCAGTGGAACAGCTCCCTTGTTGTCGCTGCGCAAGCTCTCGCGAACGAGAATCCGCGACTCAACACTGCGCTGCGTATAGGGCGACCCATTGACCGCCAGAACCAGACGATCGCCCGTTGTCGCCTGTGCGATGGAACAAAGAAGCCCAAGGGCCATTGCGCTGACCAGCGACCAAACCCGAAGATTGCAATGCTTTGGCGAAGTTCTCATCGGCACCCGCGACAAGCGAAACATGGTCCATCCACCATACAACATTTGCGCAATACCCACAGGATCTCATGCACGAACATCGGAAGACGTCTCCGCCCGCTACCCACGAAGCGATGCGCGTCAAGGGTTTTGCGCAGTGCAACTGTCCAATTTTCATACCCGAGTTCGCATTCACAAAGTCTTGACAACACTCGAGCGCCCTGCGAACCTTCTGCCCTACCGAATATTTGCAGATTTCTGGATTTTGATTCTGATACGGCAATCTGAAACAGAGCTTGCCCGGAATTGATATCGAGAGTTGAGCGAGAGTTCGATAGCAGTCATGGTATCGATGTAGTTAAGTACGACGTGTCGTTTTCTGATTCAGATTTTCCTGGAGGCGTTCATGAACAAGGCAGAATTGGTTGAAGCAATTTCCAAAGTCACCCAAACCACGAAAGCTGACACAGAGCGTTGCATCGATGCTCTTGTTGATGTCATTTCCAAGAACATCAAGAAGAAAGACGGTGTGAAGCTGGTCGGATTCGGCACGTTCGCCGTCTCGAACCGCAAAGCTCGCGTTGGTCGCAATCCGCAGACTGGCCAGGAAATCCAGATCCCGGCTCGCAAAGTTCCAGTGTTCCGCCCTGGCAAAGAGCTGAAGGAGCTCGTGCGCTAAGATCACACTTCCAGAAAAGAAAAAACCCGCGTTTACCGCGGGTTTTTTCTTTTTCTGAACCTAAACCGACCAGCGTGACAACGAAGCTCTATTCCGGACGCCTGCGTTGGGTCTCCCAACGATCGCGATCGTCCGAGCACGCTGCCCCAATCCGTCTACTCGCGGTACTCATCCACTTCGTCGAGAAAATCGACGAGCTTCAGCTTCACCATATCGCCAGCATTGACGAGTCTCATTTCCCCATCCGACTCCGAATCGTCCTCGCGCGCCAGAAGATACTGGCCACCGTTCGGGGCAGATCCGTGGAAGTTGAGCACAATCCACATTTCCTTTTTTTCTCGATCGTAAACGCGAAACGGTACCATGACACTCCTTGCATCAAGTTTCAGGGCTGATGCCGTCACTCTACCGCTTGTGGGATGAGGGTGCACCCTTGAATTTCCCAGAATTCTGCAGAATCTCGCGAAGGTTGGGACGACGCGCTCTGAGCCGGAGACGTCCTTCCCGAACACCGTCGCGAAGAATCCCACCGATTCGTGCCTGTACGGCGATTACCTGACGGCGGTGCATCTTCGGCAGCGCAGTAAACGCAGCTGCGAAGTCCTTCTGCCGACGCTCTGTCATGCCTTTGCTCAACACGTCGCGAATTGCCGGACTTGCGAGTTTCCAAGCTACGAGAAGATCCGCTTCGGGAATCATGCGCAAAGCCGTTTCCACACTGGCTGCATCGAGCCGGAGGATGTCTGCAAAGACAAACTCACACTGCTCAGCAAGTCTCGCATGAATGGGACTGACCTTGCGGACTCCGGCGATCAGCGCGGCACGAAACGCCGGATCCGCCTCGCGCAAGATGGCGACAAACAGCGCTGGGCCGTTGAACAGACGTGGTTTCTGGGAAGAGTCCTTGACCATCAAGGACTCTTCGGCAGGGAGGAAGCGAAAGGCAAGAGTCGGGGGATCGGGTCAGGCGTTGCGACGTTCGCGAAAACTACTGTTTCAGCACCTGAACCGTGCGTGGAGTCTCGCCGGAGCCGACGAACATGCCACTGACGTTGCAGATCTTTTCGAGATAAGTTTGCGCATTCTCAAAGACGACCGTGACGGCACAGGATAGCTTGCCACCAACACTCTCGGACGGTGCCAGGCGCAGGCGACAGGCTGCATTGACCTGATCGCCTTCCGTACGGGCCACCGCGTAGAATTTCTCCGCACAGAGCTCCGCGTTTGATTCCGATGTCGCAGAAATCTGCTCCGAAACGAAGACGATCTTGCCTTCTTCTGAACGGTTCACCGTTTCGCCGGACTGTGGGTTCGCCGGAGCGGCCTCACGCGTTGCAAACACGTTGCGTGCGGGATCCCCGACAACTTCGAAACCTTCAACCTGCGTCGTGCGCGAGGCTGACTGTGCCGCTGACTGCGCTGGCGGCGTCGGTCGACACGACTCACCAAGTGGAGAGCCGTTGCAAAGGTCAACCTGTGCCGGCAGTGGCCGACACGCCACGCGTTGACCGGGGTTCTGCTGCGGAAGTTGTCCGGGGAGCTGGGTCACGCTGCCACGGCAGAAGCCAGCGAAGTTTGGCGCCTCGACCATGCGCGCATCTGGATAGTGCAGTGCCCACTGGCCCTGGAATACACCATCGGCGATCAGCGACATCTTGACGCCCGCGCCAAGCGTCATCTGCGCGCGACTTGTCCCGGCCGTGAAGACTGCCTCGCCAATCCGTACCCGGCGATAACCGGAAAAGGTACGTCCGGCCTTACGCAACAGCGCGTTCACGTCGACGATGTCCGTGCGCCCAGCCCGCGGGCGCGCTTCGATGGACCACGCATAGGCCAGAAGGCGGTCGTTGGACGGGTGGAAATCAACATAGGCGAGATCCCGGCGACCGTTGTCGCCCTCGCCTGGGGTCGCCTGAACTGCGCCCATCAGGATGTATCCGGAGCCTGACGCGACGCCCTGCGCGGGAGCACCACCACTGTCGATGGTTTGGACACCTGCCACGCGCTCAATCACCACAACACCCGGGGCTTCGAGGTGGGTCAGCTGCACGCTGCCATAGGCCCAGACCTGCCCGTTTTCGATGTAGGACTCCTGCTCGCCGCGATGTTCCGGGACCTTACACGAGGCCACGAGACCAAGCGTCAGGAGCGAAATGACCTTGAAAAACCTTGCAGAACGAGGCTTTGACCTGGCGGATGAACGTGCGTCACGAGGAAGAAGATTGATCCGGATCATGGTCAGGAACTCCATCGGGTGCGGGCCACAACAACAACATCAAAAAACATCCAAGGATATGGATGCGGCCCTCCGCACGGCCGGTGCGTGGGCGCTGACACGGGCCAGTGTGCAAGGACGCTGCCAGATGAAGCAGGGAGGGGGGCCGAATCGAATGGCGATCAGGAACGAATGTCGAGCGGGGCAGAAGCCGGAGTTGTCAGGACGAACTCAGCACCGACGCCGGCTGCGACAAACTCAAACCTTTTGCAGGCCGCGGGCAGCAAAGCCGGGTCACCGGCGGTCAGCAACACCGGACTCACTCCGGGCGAGGCCAGTTGCCCTCGCGTCATGAGCAGGGCACCGTATCCGTCCGCAATCACGACCTGGCAGCGGACACCACCCGAGAGCTTCACGCGGGCCGTCTTGTACCAGGGATTCAGCGGATCGCGCGCCGTCCCATACTCCCAGACGTCGCATGTGCCTCCGCCGGGAAGTTCGGTGTGTCTGAATTGCGCCAGGCGTCGCTGGGCACGGGCAAAGTCCACGCCCCATTGCCGCTCCGGATCGATAATTCCAAGTGCCGCTTCGACATGCAGCTCGCGCGGCTGACCAAGCGGTGATTCTTCCTGTCCAACGTAGCGCCGATCCCAGTCCCAAAGACGCCACGTCTTCCCCGCGCGACCGCGCAGCACGCGTTGCGGCTCGACAAGCAGAACACCTGGACCAACCGCATGCGGGACGCCGGGTGCGATCTCGAACCAGTCACCTTCCGCAACCGGAAGAAACTGCATATCTCCGGCGTCGAACGTCCCAGATTCGAGTATGCGGCGAACCTCAGTCTTCGACATGCCGCGCGAGAATCCAGCATAGATGCCGGCACCTGGTTCAGCGGCCAGAACCAGCCAGGACTCGGGTTTGCCGCAATCGCCAGACTGGAGCGCCGGATGACCGTCGGCAGGGTGGACCTGAAAACTCAGCGGCTGCCGTGCATTGATGAGTTTGACGAGAATCTCACAGCCGGCCTTCGCATATGCGTGACCAAGCGCGGCCTGCGGAGCCCGCGTCACGATGTCGCCAAGCGTCAGCGCTCCGTCCGGATAGTCGCCATCGAGGCGCGTGGGGAACTCCGGACCTGCCGAAAAGTCCCACGCCTCACCAATGCGTTGCCCCGCCGACGAGTGTCCCGACTGCGCCTTGATGCAGCGCGCAATCATGTCTCCGGCCCAGGGAGTCCGCGACAACGGAGTATAGTTGTCGCCCCGCAGCTTGACCGGTCCTGCGGCAAGGACCGCCGCAAGGCTTCCTTCAGGTCCTCCAGACGCTGAGTCGTGCGACGGCGTCATCGACCAAATCCGCCCTGGAGCTGTTCGCCACCAAGAATATGGGCATGAACGTAGTCGACGCTCTGACAGCCATTCCGGCCGGTGTTCAGCACGATGCGGTAACCACCCTCGGTGAGCCCAAGCACTCGCGTCGTGGCGTTGACGCCGGCGAAAAACGCGCCGATTTCTCCATCTGACCACGACTCAAACTCGGCGAAGCTGCGTGCCCGTTTCTTTGGAATGACGAGCACGTGTACTTTCGCCTGCGGCTGGATATCGCGAAAGGCGAGAACGGCCGGTGTCTCGTGGACGATCGTGGCCGGGATTTCGCGCGCAAGAATGCGATCGAAAATCGTTCGTTCGGGCGGTGCACCGGTATTGCTGGCGGCCATTGGCTTCGTCTCCCCTGTCACGCGAAACGCTTCAGGAGACAACTCTAGCGAATTCCGCTGCCTCGGGGCATCGAATATCTATTTGGAGGAGAATCGACCCAGGAATCCGCGCCGACGTCGCTCCTGCGCTTCGCCCTTCCCGGCACGGCCCTCATCAGCTTCGGCCCGGGCGACCTTGCTTGCCCAACCCTCTGCTGCTGCAGCACGAGCCTTTTCTTCAGCCGCAACGGCTGCTTCGAGGGCGTCGACACTATCCTTCGCCGACTGCTCGATCTCGGACAGCCGCTTCTGCAGGAACTCACGGTGGAGCTGTGTATCCGAAGCATCGAGCTTGCGCATCCGTTTCTGCATATCTTCCTTCGCGCGCTTCACCACCAGCTGGGCCTTGGCTTCAGCAGCCTTCACCTGCTCTCGCATCGCGGCTTCGAGATGGCGCTTCTGATCGGCAATCGCCTGTTCCAGTTCAGTTTCAATCGCACGGAGCTCACGGGCTGTCGTAACGGCAAGCTCTTCCTCAGCCTGACGGGTACGAGCTGCGACTTCAGACGCCAGTGCGCGGAAGGATTCTTCACGTCGCTCGGCGGCTGCGCGGGTTGCCTCGTCGGATGCCCGGAGCTGGGCCGAGCGACGTTGCGCGGCAGAGAGTTCCTCGCCGGCAAGGAGTTCTTCTTCACGCTTGCGATACTCGGCATCTTCTTCGAGGAGCATGGTTCGTACACGAATCTCTGCGTCACTCGATTCTGCCGCAAGAATCTGCAGACGACGTTCGCGCGTCGCCTCTTCTTCCAGGGCAAGACGATCAGCTCGACGCGTCTCGGCCTGCGCGGCTTCAAGTTCGAGGGCCCGTCTGAGACGTTCTTCGGCTGCCACCGCCTCGCGCGACAGCTGCGCATCAAGTCGCTCAGCCGCTTCGGCTTCTTCGCGGGCGATCGCATCTGCTTCACGCCGGAAGGCCTCTGCCTCCTCGCGACGCAATGCCTCTGCGACACGCTTCTGGGCCTCTTCTTTTTCCTTCAGTTCACGCTCTGCAACACGCGCGGCGGTCGCTTCGGACATCTCAGCTTCGCGCAGAGCTGCGCGCTCGCGAGCTGCTTCTTCCTCGACAGCGATGCGACGAACTCGGCGTTCGCGCGCTGCTTCGTTTTCTGCTGCAACAGATTCGGCCAGCTGACGGGCCGCGACCTGACGTTCTTCTTCCGTCCGCGCGACGATGCGCAATTTTGCTTCGGCATCTTCATCCGCCAGATTCTTCGTACGAATCTGCTCGACGGTACGGCGAACATCTTCAGTAGCCTGGCTGAGCCGGGACGCCGCTGCGAGTTCCTCGTCCCGGATTCGCTGCGCCCGGCGCAGTTCCGCGTTGCGTCTCTCCGCGGCAAGCGCTTCGCTGCGTTGTGCAACGATTTCGACATCTTCCTGCTTGAGCCGCGCTTCCAGTCGTTCGCGCGCGACTTCTTCCTCTTGCGCTATGCTCTCAGCAACCCGTCGGCGACTTTCGGCATCTTCATTGCGCCGCCGCAGCTCGAGTCGCGTCTCAGCCTCGACAGCCTCACGAGTCAAGGTAGCGCGGAGACGCTCCGCAGCCTCGGCATTCTCGACGATTTTGCGGGCCTCAACCCGCTCCACTGATGCTCTTTCTTCCTCGGCAAGTCGCTGACTCAGGCGTTCGCCCGCAACGGACTCTTCGACCTGCGCGGCGAGCTCGCGTCTGCGCCTTGCATCCAGATCCTCCTGCAGGAGGGCCGCATGGAGTCTTTCCTCTGCCTCAGCCGCTTCGCGCGCGATGGCATCCGCACGCCGAGCTGCGTGCTCCTCTTCCTCGGCCAGCTGTTGCGCAGCTACCCGCTGTGCGGACGCTTCGGATTCGGCAGCCATCTGCCGAGCAAGGCGGAGGGCCGCTTCTTCGGCTTCTACTGCCATTTGCTTCTCGCGGCGCGCATCCGAAGCGAGCTGCTCAGCAGCCAAAGCCGCCGCAAGGCGCTCGCGGGCTGCCTCACGCTCGCTCTGGTCGGTTGCGAGCTTCCTTCCTTCTGCGTCGCGAGATTCCCGAGCAAGGATTTCAGCGCGAGCCTCAGCTACAATGCGATCTTCGGCGACGAGCGATTTCGCAATCCGGGCGTCAGCCTGTTCCTGCTCGATACGAAGATGCGCCTCAACCCGCGCTCTGGCTTCAGCTTCTTCGCGATCCATTGCGCGCTGGATCCGCGTTTCCCGCTCGGCAGCCTCAAGCGCCATACGTTGTGCTTCGCGCGCGGCGGCTTCCTGAGCTTCATCCGCAAGGCGAGTCGCAAGGCGGGCTTCCGCCTCATGACGTTCGTTTGCAATCGCGGCATTCCGCCGCTCCTCTGCTGCTGAATGCTCAGCCTTCAGCATCTCGCCGCGACGCTGCCTGACCGCTACGGCCTCGCGCCGGAGAGCATCAGTCGCCCGGCGTTCAGCGTCTTTCGCCTCGAGCTCGATGTCACGGGCAATGCGCTCGGCTGCTTCTGCCTCTTCCTGACAAATCGCCTCCATCAGACGAACTCGACCCTGCTCGGTCTCTATGGCTATGGACCGGATGATGCGCTCTTCACTCAGGCGGCGCTCGGCCAGCTCTCGAGTTGCAAGTCGACTGCAAGCTGCTTCTTCCTCTGCGGCGGCAACTTCCGCTACATGATTCGCTATCGCTGCGTCAGCATCGCGCTCGAACTGGGCACGCAGTGCTGCCAGGTGGCGCTGCTCGTGGCCATCGGAAACTTCCTGCCGTTTTGTGGCTGCAGCCTTGTGGTTTCGAATGAATTCTGCGATGCGTTCTTCTGAAGCCGTCTTGGCCTGACGCTCAGCTTCTGTGCGCCGATCAACGGCTTCCGCCTCAGCTGTCGCGACGAGATCGGCAATGCGTTCGGCGATTTCACGACGCTCGCGTTCCTGAAGCTGATGGAGCCTCGCCTTCGCTTCATGGTCTTCGCGCACTGACTGTTCGCGCAACCGATTTGCTGTTTGAATCTTTTCGATTTCCAGCCTTCGGCCGAGACGCTGCGAGGATTCGAGCCGTTCACGATCGAGGCGATCGCGAAGGCGGGACGATACCGCCATCTCTTCTTCGCGAAGCTGTGTCGCAACGCGCTCCTTCGCCGCAAGATCTTCACGAGCGAGAAGCTCGACGCGAAACGAAGCGATCGCTTGTTCTTCACGCTCCAGAATGCGGGTGCGGAATTCCTGAACAATCCGACGATCGAGCAGCTGCTCGGTCGTAGCGGACAATGGAGCAGACACAGACGAAGGAACCGGACGCGACGGAATTACTGTCGGAGAACCGACTTTCGCAGCGTTCGCTGGACTCGCCGCACTCGCCACTGGACGGCGCGGTGCAGCAACACCCGGACGTAATGCTGCCCCGCCCACGACGAGCGGCCGCGGCAGCGTGCCCTGCGGCTGGTCTGCAGGATTTACATCGACAGTCGGCGGCAGAGACGACGCAACTTGCGATTCTGCTATCGGGCTGATATCGATGCCTCGATCACTCAGTTTTCCTGCGGGGCGCTTCTGTGCCATCGCACGCTCACCTGTTCGTGGAACTGCATTCAATGCGTTGCGGATCTGTCACCCGCACCGCCTTCATCAAGGACTTGTCATGCCATCGGCGAATTTGCGCTCGAGGTTTAGTCCACGAGAAGAAAAAACAACCCACCCTCGGTTCCGGATCGCCTCGGACCACCGCGATCTCCAGCCGCGTGACTCTTCAATTCGGTTCCTTCACCATGGATCTGCAGAATGTCTCGCCAGATTAGGCGTCTGCAGGACCACGACAAATCGGACAGCGCGTCGCCGCCGATCGCTCGCGCGACGTTTGGCACTCGGCAATATTTGCCGATCGAGGTTCATACCAAACGTGCTCATGAACGCGCGTGCAGCAAAGTCGCCCAGAAAATTTCAGCTCCCATCGGACTACCGAGTCAAGGTTTCTCCACGAACATCCGACAACAAAGAACAATGAAACAGCGACGTACACAATTGACGATCACACTTTCGACGCGACCGGAAAACTTGGTCATCGTCCGCGTGCCGCTCTACGCTCTTCTTGCGACGTTCGCGATCACGCTCGGCCTGACTGCAGGACTCGTCGCCCGATACATCATGTCGAAACCAACGCCGTCGCTGACAGCCCGTGAGGCGCCAGCAATCGAGGACTCATCGATCGCCTCGAACTCGAAGCCAGGGAACGCAGAAACGAAATCGCAGTCGGTGGAACCGAGTGGCCCACCCGCGATCAACCTCCCGGCGGCGGCTCCTGAGACAACTACTGAAGAAGCGCCGCGCGAATCGACGGCCGCGACGGATCCGGGACCAGCCGCGCCGGAGACCGATTCGCAGAAGTCAGAGGAACCCGCGGCAGCTCCGGCTGACAAGAAGCCGTTCAAGTTCGGTGCAACCCGCTGCGATTGGTCGCAGACAGAAGCCATTGCGTGTCGCGTCGAGATCGTCGCACGCGGCGGTCAACTCGCCTCCGGTCGAATCTGGGCGGTCGCCGGAACTGAGACCGGCACCGATTCTTCGACACCTCAATTCGCCAGCGCTCAGGAGATTCGAACCGACGACCCGGCTGATCCCGCCAACGCTGCCCATGGCGTGGCCTTTTCAGCAAGACGTCTCGTCGAGAAGGAAGTTGAGATCCTGATCGACAGCGCTGCGCGCGACGCCCTTGATTCTGTCACGATCTATGCCCGCTCAACCGCCGGCGACGCGGACGACTATCAGTCCATCACCGTTCAGCGTTCGCGCTGATCCGCGCACGGCTTCCCAATCCAAATCTGCTGCAACGCCACAACCGGCGTGCTAGAATCCCCCGGTGCCTCATGCTGCAACGGCGGTCATGACCCTGCTCGGGTTGGCGATCCAATTTTTCGGTCAGATGCGGAGCGAACCATGTCGTACCAGAAGTTTCTTGTTGATAATCCGCAGTGCTCTCGTCGCTTCCACATCAGCTTCGACGACGAAGCACCCAAGGTTCCGCACACCGAGGTAAAGTGTCAGCACTGTGGCGTTGTTGTGTTTGCACGCGACGATCATGCGCCGCTCAAGATGGCGCGCGACGAGAACCTCACCAAGACGACAGAACTCACGAAAGAACT
>Ga0169931_10015477_pt1 | contig 10200 bp, 6 predicted proteins | sample Kivu_15m_20L_FD_129675 | JGI IMG/M metagenome (GOLD analysis project Ga0169931, IMG submission 129675) | Freshwater microbial communities from Lake Kivu, Western Province, Rwanda to study Microbial Dark Matter (Phase II) - Kivu_15m_20L... | ecosystem: Environmental > Aquatic > Freshwater > Lake ... | reverse complement strand
TGGCGAAGTCCACTACCGTCAAGTCCCCCGTGAGAAGGCTGGGACTTCTGGCGAAGTCCACTACCGTCAAGTCCCCCGTGAGAAGGCTGGGACTTCTGGCGAAGTCCCCTATCTGTCCAAAGGGCGGAGAAGCTGGCCGAACGCCTTGAAAGGAAAGAAGTAGACGAGCAGGACCACAGCGTAGAGAAAGCGGTTTTCAAGTTTGAGGGCCGAAGCGAAAACAAAGAAAAAAATCAGCAGATGCATCCGCACTACGTTCACGTACGAAGCCATCGGTTCGAACTGATGGATGGCTTTCCCGAGCGCGCTGTGCGCGGAGATCACGCTTGCGAGGATGAAGAGCCAGTTGTCGCCCAACAGCGCGCGGGCCGATGAGCGCAGCCCTTCTAGAGATGGGCCGTTGGCAAATCGATCTGCGATTGCGGGGTTCGGGAATAACGCGTTCAAAAAAGCGGCGTGCCCGATGTGAAAGAACCCAAAATGAACCGAGAAAAAGGCGAGTAAGAACGCGGCGGAAAATAAACGTCCCATCCACGAAGCCAATCGCCAAAAAAAAGACTCCTCCGTGACACTCTTTGCCAAGACGATATTCGCGATGATCCCTGTGACGATCAGCGCATAGCCGACGATCAAGCTGGAGGACCACAACCCCCAGACCAGATCGTACGTCTTCCAATCAAAGTACCAAGCGGCCAAAAAAGTCCCCGCAAAGAGCGAGAGATCCAAGGCAATCGTCGACTTTGGATTGAGCGGTTCGCGGCTTGCGGACTCGATCTTCGGCTCGTGCGTTCGCACTTTCTTGCGTTTCTTCATGGTGCTGAACCCCTCTGCGGCCAGGGTTGTGGTGGAGGATTCCATCGAGCCGTTTATGGAACCGCCGACTCGTCCAGCGCCTTTCACGCCGTGGATCCTACAGAAGATACATGGTGTGCCGTGCCAAATCCCGCGATGAGCCAAATTTTGTCAAGGTACGAATTGACTAGACGATTAAAAATAAATAACTTGAATTGAATGGAAAAAGAATGTGGATCAAAAAACCAAGAGGGAGCGATCTCCCTCGAACGACCTTTATTCTGGCTTGGCGGCGGATTGTTACTTCGTTTCAGCGGAGTTCCTCGATGCAACTGGTGATCGAAAATCTCAGTAAGACCTATCCTGGAGGTGTCCGGGCACTGGACGGAGTTTCGTTGGCGATTCCGACGGGGATGTTTGGCCTGCTTGGTCCCAATGGCGCGGGAAAATCGACGCTGATGCGGATTCTGGCAACGCTTCAAAGCGCCGACTCGGGTTCTGCCATGCTGGGGGAGGTCGACGTCTTGAGGGACCCTGTGCAGGTTCGCAAGGTGCTCGGTTATTTACCTCAGGAATTCGGCGTGTATCCGCGTGTGAGTGCGGTCAGGTTGTTGATGCACATGGCGGCCCTGAAAGGTGTTGGGGCGGGACGTCGCGATCGGAAGTTGGTGGTGGAAAGCTTGCTCGAGCGTGTCAATCTAAGTCAGGTGCGGAATAAAGCGGTCAGCACTTACTCCGGGGGGATGCGACAGCGGTTTGGGATTGCTCAGGCACTTCTGGGAGACCCGAAATTGCTGATCGTTGACGAACCGACGGCGGGGCTTGATCCGGGAGAGCGGAATCGTTTTTACAACCTTTTGGCAGAGGTGGGCGAAAACATCATCGTGATCCTTTCGACGCATATCGTTCAAGACGTCAAAGAACTCTGTCGGAATATGGCGATCATCCATCATGGCAAGCTGCTCTTCGAGGGTTCCCCGGCCGATGCCGAGCAGAGCCTTGCGGGTCGAGTTTGGGCGAAGTCGATGACCAAGCAGGAACTGCAGGAGCGAACGTGGCAGCAGCCGATTCTCTCGACCAAATTGGTCGCAGGGACTCCTGCAGTGCGAATCTACTGCGACTCGGATCCGGGGCATGGCTTCAAGACTTCGGCTCCCGATCTGGAGGACGTGTTCTTTTCATTCCTGTCGCGGGCTTAGGTGCGAGATGTTTCGCGAATTCTTTCGTTTCGAGATCGGTTACTGGCTTCGCGGCTGGATGGTCTACCTTTTCATCCTCACGATAGCACTGTTATTTGGTTTGGCTGCGGGGTCGGAGCAGATTCAGATTGGTGGTCCGACGGGGAACGCGATGAAGAATGCCCCGTACACGATCTCACTCTGGTATGCCTCGGCGGGGGTCCTGACCTGTTTTATGGCCGCAGCGATTTACGATTCCTCAGCCTCGCGAGATTTCAGTCATAAGATGTCCGACCTTGTGTTCAGCAAGCCGCTGAGCAAATGGGGGTTTCTAACGGGGCGGTTTTTGGGGGCCACCGTGATCGCGATTCTCCCTTCGCTGGGGGTTTCGCTGGGAATCCTCGGAGCCCAAGCGTTCCAGTCAGCAGATGCGGAGCGCTGGGGTCCTGCCTTCTTTTGGCATCACTGGCAACCCTTTCTGGCGTTTGCTGTGCCGAATACCGTGATCTTCGGCAGTCTCGTTTTTGCGGTCGCAAATCTTACTCGCAACACGCTCTACTCCTTTCTCGCAATTCTGTTGCTTCTAATTGCTTATGCGATCACCCAAAGTGTCGCGGGAGCACTCGATTATGAGGTCCTTGCTTCGCTGATCGATCCGTTTGGGGCAACTCCGTATGCGGTTGCCAGCAAATACTGGACGGTCGGCGAGCGCAATACGCTGCCGCTGCCATGGACACCACTGCTCGTTGCCAATCGGCTCATTTGGATGGGTGTCTCGGTGGCGTTTTTCGCGCTTGCTGGGCGGATTTTCTCCTTTGAGACGCGTGGAATGGGAAGACGTTCCGCGAGGCGCTCGGGCCCCCAAGACGCCAGCGAACCGGCTCTCCTCGGGAGGATTGCGACCGAATCGATAGCGGAGCCAGCATTGCCCAAGCGAACCCCATCTCCGTCGTGGATCACCCAGTGGTTTTCTGCTCTTCGTTCGGATCTCCGGGCTGTGATTGGCAGCCCGACGTTCATCGTGATTCTTGGTTTTTCATTTCTGAACATCGTGCTTTCGCTTTTTCTGAGCAGTTACGAGTCGTATGGCGGAACCTCTTTTCCGGTGACTTACGACATGGTGGAACGGATCCTCGGATCGTTGGCCATTCTTCCCTTGGCGCTGACTACTTATTTCACGGGGATGCTTGTTTGGAGAGATCGCGAGAGTCGCATGCATGAGATCATTGGGGCCACGCCGACACCCAATAGCGTCTTTGTGGTTTCCCGTTTGGCGACGATTGTCCTGCTGCTACTTTCGGTCTTGCTCGGAGGAATCCTGATTGGCTGCCTCTATCAATGGTTCTCCGGGTATTACCGGTTCCAGTTGGGAGTTTATGTGACGCTGATCATTGGTCTGTTTGGGGCACAGATGTTCTTCTTGGCGGTCATGGGTTTTGTTGCGCAGACGCTGGCACCAAACAAGTACGCCGGTTATGCGTTCCTGGTCCTCTTTGTGATTCTCAATGTCCAGGGCTGGCGGTGGTTGAGATGGGAAACTCTGCTCGTTCGTTTCGGTGCTTCGCCGTCCTACATCTATTCCGACATGTTTGGAATCGCCCCGTATCTCCAGGGCATTCTTTGGTTCAATGCCTACTGGTTGGCGGTGGCAATCGTTTTGCTCTGGATGTGCGCGATTTTGATGCCACGAGCGGCCGGAGTAGGCTGGATGAGTCGCTTGCGGGAAGCATGGAACGGCATCCAGCTCCGCGACTGGATCACCCCGGGACTGGCGGCGCTCGCCGCGACAGGGATCGGAATCTTTTTGGCGTACAACACGATGGTTCTGAACACGCTGATCGGTTCGGAAGAAATGGAAAGTCGTCAGGTTCGCTACGAGGCGAAGTACGTCAAGCTGGCGTCCATCCCGCAGCCGCGAGTCCAGTCCATCCAGTACGCCATCGATATCGATCCGGCCACTCGCAATATCGTCATGAAAGGGACGCAAAAAATCGCCAACAAGTCCGAGCAACCGATCGAGACGCTCTATCTCAACATCGCCGCGAATTACGAGACGACGTTGGATATTCCCGCGGCTTCACTGCTGGAGGATGATGAGTTATTACTGATGAGGACCTACCGGCTCGAAACGCCGATGCAACCTGGGGAATCGCGGGAGATGCGATTCGAAGTCCGGAGCCAGACGCGCGGGATTGAAAACGAGGTCTCCAACACCGCACTGCTGCAAAATGGCACGTTTTTTAACAACCTCATCGCGCCCTCCTTTGGCTTGGCCCGCGAACGCTTTTTGTCCAATCCGCAGCGGCGTCGAGTGCTGGGGATGCAGGAACTCGAAGCGCTGCCGGAACTGACTCGCGAGTGTGGTGCTCTGTGCCTCAATCACTACATCTCTGACGACGCGGATTGGGTCGATATTGAGTCGGTTATCAGTACCTCTGCGGACCAAATCGCCGTCGCTCCGGGGACGCTTGTTCAGTCTTGGAGCGAGAATGGCCGGAATTACTTCCGCTATCGAGTCGATCATCCATCGCTGAACTTTTATTCTTTCATTTCGGCCAGATACGAAGTCAAGCGGGAACGCGTGGGCGACGTTGAAACCGAAGTTTATTACCATCAGGAACATCCCTGGAACGTGGAGAAAATGTCGCAGGCTATCGCCGATACGCTGGAGTATTGTTCCCAGCACTTCGGCCCCTATAAACACCGGCAGGCGCGGATCATCGAATTTCCGCGAATCGCCTCCTTTGCCCAGGCCTTCCCCGGAACGATGCCGTATTCGGAATCGGTCGGCTTTATTGCGAATCTCGAGAAACCCGATGATGTTGACATGGTCACATACATCGTTGCCCATGAGATGGGGCATCAGTGGTGGGCGCACCAAGTGATTGGCGCGCGGATGCAGGGGGCAACCCTCCTCTCTGAAACGCTTGCCCAGTACACCGCGCTGATGATCATGCGAAAGAACTATGGTGATGACATGATCCATCGGTTCATGCGTTACGAGATGGATCGTTACCTGCGGGCACGTGGACTGGAGCGGCGCAAAGAACGTCCGCTGATGGCAGTGGAGCTCGACCAGGGATACATCCACTATCAAAAAGGGGGAATTGCTCTCTACTATCTCGCCGAAATGATTGGCGAAGAACGAGTCAATGCGGCGCTCAAGTCAATCATCGACGACTATGCCTACAAGGGTCCTCCCTATCCCAACGCCTATGCCCTGCTCGATCGATTGCGCGAGCACACTCCGCCGGAGCTCCATTTTTTGATCCGCGATTTGTTCGAAGAGATTACGCTCTTCGGCAATCGCACGCTGGCGGCAACCGCCACGAAAACGGAGGATGGTAAGTATCGAGTCAAAATTCGCGTGAAGTGCGAAAAGTACAAGGCCGATGCTAGCGGGAACGAAACCGAAGTCGGGATGAATGACTTTCTGGAGATTGGTGCTTTCGCGGCTCCTGAAAAGGGGAAACGCTACGGGAAACTCCTCCATCGGCAGCGCGTCGCGCTCACAGAGGGGACACACGAGCTCGAATTTCTAGTCGATGAAGTCCCACAAAAAGCAGGGATCGATCCGCGGAGTTTGCTCATCGACCGCATCCCTGAAGACAATCTCATGCAGGTCACGGTGCAGTAGCGGCAAAAATCGATTAGAGCCTCTCCGAAAAGGGGTCTGACTCTCTCCGGCAAGGCCCAAAAACCAATGAAATCGACTTGCCTCCAAAGGGTCAGACCCCTTTTCGGAGAGGCGCTTAGTAACCGTTCGGCTGTCGCTGTAAAGCGTTTTGCAGATGATTGCCGATCGGGTCGAGTCCGAGTTCCCGACGACACTGGTCGAGGAGAATTTGTGTCTTACTCGATCCGCATCGCGTCGCGCCCAGCTCGCGGACTCGGCAGAGGGCAGCGAAATCTCGAACTCCGCCCGCCGCTTTTACCTGGACAGCAGGTCCCGCATGCCGCCGCATGAGGATCAAGTCCGCTTCGGTCGCCCCGCCTGTCCCAAACCCCGTCGACGTTTTTACCCAATCCGCTTGCAGCGCGGTGCAAATTTCGCACAGCCGGATTTTCTGCGAATCGTCAAGATAGCAGTTTTCAAAGATCACTTTTACCTTCTGACCCGCGTCATGAGCCACTTCGATGACTGCGGCAAGATCGTCCGTGACATAGCTCCAGTTTCCCGAGACGACTTGCGAGATGTTGACCACCACGTCCAGTTCCTCGCAACCATCTTCGAGGGCCGCAATTGCCTCAGCTCGCTTGACCGAGGTGCGATGACCCCCATGCGGAAAGCCGATCGTGGTCGAGGCCCGCACCGTGCTTCCCGCGAGCCGCTGGGCACAGCGACGCAAGTAGTACGGCATAATGCAGACGCTCGCGACGACATAAGCGAGCGCCAGGTCAATCCCGGCCTCGAGTTCCCGCTCGGTCAGCTGTGGCGGGAGGAGCGAATGGTCAATCATTTTGGCCATCTCGGCATAGGACGGATTCATGGCGAGCAACCTTCGATGCGACAATCCCGATACAGGCCGATTCAGCCTGCAAAAAACCGCACGTGCGAAAACCGAAAGAACTGTCGAAGAGAATAAGAAAAAATACCGGAACTCGACAGGCGGGAGTCGTCGAGTCCGGCATCAGGTGCGGAAGATCCATCTTCCTTACGAGGAAAAATTCCCAATCCGTCGGGGTGGTTGATGCGCTCCGTCTCAACCTTCAGAAAAAATACTCCGTCACTCAGGACCACCGGCCGAGTCGCCATCCTGGCGTTCGCAAGCAGGACTCGTGCGAGTGCTGCTCACGTGTGCTCCGATCACATCGGCCGGCTCATCAGGGGAACTTCCTGCTCCCCAAAACACTCGCTTCCTTGCGAGCTGATTGCGCGGCGAGAGTATCGATCAGTGCGCCCCTCTGGCTTTCTCAAGCGACCAAACGCAAGTCTCCTTGCATGCGAGCGACCACACCTTCGATGAATTCCTCGAAGAGTCGGCAGTCTAGCGCCGACGCAGCATCCGATTCGGGGTGAAACTGAGTTCCGAGCACAAACCAGTCCATCATCTCGCTTTCAATCGCTTCGATGACGCCGTCGGGGCAACGAGCGGTGACCCGAAAACCAGGCGCCACTTCGTCAATCGCCATGTGATGGCGGCTGTTGACGCGAATCTCCCCCTCTCCATAAACACGCCCGACCAGCGAATCTCGCTCGACATCCAACGTGTGGCGATGGCTCGGATCCTGCAAATCACGGTGTGGGACCGCTTGCGGCAAGTCCTCGCGAATGTCCAAAAACAAATTCCCCCCCTCATGGACGTTGATCAACTGCATCCCTGCCCCAATCCCGAAAACGGGCAGCCGCCGCTCGGAAATCTCCGACACCAAAAGCCGGTCGAAAGATTCGCGGATAGGGTCCATCAGCCGAATGCTCGGGTGAAGCATGTACCCATCGTTGCGAGGATCGAGGTCCGCTCCTCCGATCAACACAAAACCATGGAGGACTTCCAGTGCGGCGCTGATCGCGTCGACATCTGCCACCGGGGGAAGAATCACGGGAATACCTCCCGCGGCAAAAACCGCTCGATAATACCCCGCTGCTTGCAGCAGGTAGGCCGGTGTTTGGCCGGCGGCTGGACGAAAATCTGCGTTAAGGCCAATCAATGGCTTGCACGTCATTCGAATATCCCTTCTGGAATGATCGTAGTGAATTAGCCGCCAGTCCAGGCGACCCACTTCACCGGAACCGAACTCCGGAACCAAGCTCGACACAAGCAAGGTCTGTGATGGGCCAAACAATAGCGTCCCCTTCCCTCGCTGCAATCAACTATCAATATTTTCCTCATCGCTGCGTTGCTAGCACCACGAATAGTGCTAGCAAAGCAGCTTGTAGTGTGCGCATGCGCAGTCGTGAAGCGGTGGCGTTTGGGGCCTTTTTAACGAGGAACGAGTTCTTGCATTTCGACAACGTCGTGTTCGCGGGGATCGGGGTTTCGTTACCCGAGGAGATTTGGACCAGCGCGGAGATTGAAGAGCGTCTGCAGCCGCTCTACCAGCGGCTTCGTCTCCCGGCGGGGCGGTTGAGTTTGATGAGCGGGATTGGGGAGCGGCGAGTCTGGCCCGAGGGTACATTGCCCAGTGGGCCGAGCGTGGCGAGCGCGGCTGCCGCGATCGAGGGAGCGGGGATCGATCGGGACCTGATCGGGTGTTTGATCCACGCCAGCGTGTGCCGCGATTTTCTCGAACCGGCGACGGCGTCTCGCGTCCATCATCGGTTGGGATTACGCCATGATTGCTGGGTCTACGATGTCTCCAATGCATGTTTGGGGATCCTCAATGGTGCCGTGCAGATCGCAGTCCTGATCGAACAGGGAATCATCGAGGGAGGGATTGTCGTCGGAACCGAAAACAGTCGGCCTTTGCTGACACAAACGATCCGCCACCTGAACGCCGCCGAAGAACTGACGCGGCAGACGGTCAAGCCCGCTTTTGCATCGCTGACGATCGGTTCGGGCAGCTGTGCTTGGCTGCTGACCCATCGCCGCCACTGTCCGCAGGCCGCCTCGCTGCACACGGCATGTGCTACAGCGCGAACTGCCTATCACGATCTGTGTCTGAGCCCCGAGGATTCGGCGGGTGCCCAAATGGCTCCCTTGATGGATACCGATTCGGAGCGGTTGATGGCCGAAGGAATCGCAACAGGAGTGGAGAACTTCGAAGCGTTTCTCTCGGAAACGGCGTGGCGTCGCGAGGACCTCGACGTCTCCATCTGCCATCAGGTCGGGGGCCGCCATCGCACGTCAATGCTGGCCGCGATGGGGTTACCGGTGGAGAAAGATGCGATCACTTTTCCGTGGCTGGGAAATACGGGCTCGGTCGCCCTGCCGATAACCTTGGCCGCAGCGGTCCGTTACGGTGCCCTCAAACCTGGAGCACGCGCGGGATTGTTTGGAATTGGCTCAGGGATCAACAGCGTGATGTTGGGTTGTCGTTGGGGTGCGACGCCCGTTGTCGGGAATTTCCCGCCGCAAGAACCCGCGCCTTGCTTGGAGTGAACTCGGGAGCAAGTTCAGCGTCAAATCAGGGTCACGCGAACCATGAAGAGCCGATCCGAAAAGGGGTCTGACCCTCACCGGCAAGGCCCTGACCCTCACCGGCAAGGCCCAAAAACCAATGAAATCAACTTGCCTCCGAAGGGTCAGACCCCTTTTCGGATCGGCTCTAAGCTAAGAGCTGCCCCGCCGCGACGCGAGGTCGGAAGTCGTCGGTCGACGAAAGATGGACGGCAAACAGCGCCAGCAATTCCGCGGCATGATCGAGGTCCTCGAGCGAACAGACTTCGACGGCGCTGTGCATGTAGCGATTGGGGATTGCGACCAGGCCCGTGGCGACTCCACCCCCGTGCAGCTGGAGTACATTTGCATCATTGGACGCAGCGCGACCGATCGCCGCCACCTGGAACGGGATCTTGTGGTCCAGTGCAAGCTGTCGCAGGCGTTCAAAAACGAGCGGATTGATGTTCGGGCCGCGGAACAGCACGGGGCCGCGGCCGAGCCGTAGATCGCCATTTTGCTGCTTGTCGATCGTTGGGCAGTCGGATGCATGGGTGACATCGACGGCGATCGCGACATCTGGATGAATCGAGCCTGCGGCGGTCTTCGCCCCGCGGAGCCCGATCTCCTCCTGGACGGTCGAAACGGAAAAAAGCGCGCACTCAATGCCCCGCTGCACGGCGCGGCGGAATCCCTCGATTACCGACCACATCCCTGTTTTGTTGTCCAGACCCGGGCCGCTGATCAACTGATTCAGCAGGTGGCGATGGTTGAGCTGCAAAGTCACGGGATCGCCGATACAGACCCTTTCGAGCGTTTGAGCTTTCGAGGAACTTCCGCAATCAAGCCATAACTGGTCGAGCTCGACGACCTGCTGGCGTTCTTTGTCTTTGAGCAAATGAATTGGCTTGCGGCTGATGACCGCCGGCAAGGGACCTTGTCGAGTCCAGATTGTCATCGCTTGACCGACCAATTGCTGGGGGTCCCAACCGCCGATGGGCTGGGCAAAAACAAACCCTGAGTCATCGACATGGGAGACGAGCATCCCAATTTGGTCGCAGTGACCGGCAAACATCAACCGTGGTCGCGCGGAGCAATTTTTCGCGGCAATCAGGTTGCCGTGGATATCGGTCGAGAGCTCCTCGGCATGGGGGCGAAGGTAAGACCGTGCGACCTCCTGAATTCGTTCCTCG
>Ga0169931_10015476_pt1 | contig 10201 bp, 7 predicted proteins | sample Kivu_15m_20L_FD_129675 | JGI IMG/M metagenome (GOLD analysis project Ga0169931, IMG submission 129675) | Freshwater microbial communities from Lake Kivu, Western Province, Rwanda to study Microbial Dark Matter (Phase II) - Kivu_15m_20L... | ecosystem: Environmental > Aquatic > Freshwater > Lake ... | reverse complement strand
GAACCGTGGTAATTATCAAATGCCCTTTCCTCATATCGCCCGTCCCGTGTAATTTTCTCGTGAGTAATCCCTTTTTCATTTCTTTCAAGCATACGATCTCGTGCATCTATGTAAACCCCGTGATTTGATCCCGTATTTGCACGGTTGTAAACAATGGTTTCGACTTCGCCTTCATCCATGGGTCTACGGTCGTTTTTGGATGCGCGGTCACGGGCATCCGGACGTTCATCGTATGAGTATCGTCTCGTCTTATCTTTATCATGTTTATCTCTGTCACCTAAATTTTCTCTATGCCTCTTATGACTTTTTGATTTATCCCTTCTCCTCTCGCTTGAACGATCTCTCCTTTTTTCAGTTACTGCAATTTTATCACCGTGTAAGTCATGGTCAACAGACTTTTCTTTACGACTAGCTTCATGATCAGTACCAAAACCACTTTTATGAATCACATCAATATGTATACTATCCTTGCGAGTGTCTGCTATCTTGTCATCATGACCATCATCGTCAATAGAAGATTTCCCAGGGTCCCTCGACTTATGACGCTTTCTTTCTTCCTTTTTCTGTTTATGTTCATTATACTTTCTATCTTCGCGGTCATCAGAACAATGCTTTCGTTCAATGGCATCACGCTCTACTTCTTTGACTTCCGTGGCAATCTTATCAGAATCATTTAATGCGAGTGGTGACTTTGGAGTGGGTTCAAATCTCTTCACTTGGTATTTGTACACGTCGCCTCTCACCTTATCCGTCTGTAGGCTTTCATCCTTTTCCCGGGACTTCTTGCTGTCGCGTAATTTACCAGAATCCAAGTGCTCATATTTTTGGCTTCGCTTTGTAGATTCATGCTCATCTGATTGACGCTGAAGTTTATCAGAACAATCATTATCAACCGGTTCGAATAAGACCTTAACTGCAATATCAGTGTTAACTTCATCTATTTGAGCATTCTGCTCTTTCTGCCGTCTATCATTAGGTATATCGTTCAACTCAACATTTTGTGTTGATGTCGTAGCGGTATTCGCAGCTTCAGCTTCGTGTATTGTTGATACTTTATTTGTTTGAATAGGATTAGAAATTTGCGGCACGTTACAGCTCCTTCCGGGATCTCTTATCGGCCTTTCTGGATTGGCGGCCTTGGTTTTTACAATGAAAGGTTCATTCGTCTGTCTTGCCTCGACGGCATTCGAAAGGAATTGTTGGTATGCCGAGTCGTACGCATCTTTTTCATCTTTCCCCAAGGCCTTAGCCTCAGCACTTGCTTTTTGAGCAGCAGCCTTTGCCTCCTTTCTTATGGGTTTGGTTTGAAATTCATGAGAGTCACCTCCGACATTAATTGTTCCTAAATCCGCTGGATTTTCGGGAGCAACAGGATGAGATAAAAAGTAATGAGAATCTAATGCCCTTCCAGCTCGCACTCGCTTTTTTGGATCCATTTCCAGCATTCTTTCTATGAGTCCAAGTGCAGACAGAGGTATTTTGCTATCGGGACCACCATATTTATCTCTCAATTTGGAGGGTCTTGACTTGGGATCAATTTCTATTTCTCCTGAACGAATTTTAACGTAAGATGATAATCCTTCCCATGAGCGCTCATCGGGAGTTCCAAGAAGATTGAAGATTAATTGCAACTGCTCCATATCTGTTTTCCCCGAAAATAAAGCCTTTCCAATAAGAAGCTCAGCAAGGATACACCCGGCTGACCAAATATCAACCTTCTCGTCATAACGTGTCGCACCTAGAAGTAATTCAGGACATCGATACCAAAGAGTCACGACTTTATTCGTAAATTCGGATTGATTATATCGCCTAGAACAGTTAACGAATGAATGAATGATGCGAGGTGTCGGTGAGATTGATAGTGAAACAACAATATGACTCAGACGATCCCACGTACTCATCATTTCCACTTTCGTATAAAGGTGGAGCGATACATCGCGCCAGACCGTAATCCGCAAGTTTAATCCGAAATTTATCATCAATCTGTCGAAGCGATGGTATAGATAAATACACAGGCAACGTATAATTAGAGAAGAATGTTTTACAGTTGTGTCATTACTAGTTTAAACAATATCCTAATAATGACAATGGTGATATAAATCTTTTATTTGTAAATACTTTACTACGTACCAGTATATTGGAGCTTTTCAAATCACGATGTACATATTTATTTTCATGCATATAATCTAATACAAGAAGTAACTGTCGAAAAATACACTTGCATTGTACATGTGTAAACCGATATCCTATATCTAAGATACCAGCCAAGTCATGAGAAACATATTCTAATACAAGGAATAAATTACCCTTATACTTTTCTCTAGCATCATCCGTACGACTTTTCTTGAACCCTTGCTTATAAGTCGCGGAGGAAATGTCAGCATCGTCTGTCGGATACGGTGAGCTTACTACTACATCACGATCACTTGTCCTATCACGGTTTTTCTTTTTATCTCTCCTCTCGTCCTCCTCGTCTAAATCTTCATATCCCTTACTACTTACAACTTCAATCATCTGCACCATGTTAGGATGGTGCAGTGCTTTGAGGATTTTAATTTCACGTATTATATTACGAGGAAGACCCTCTGCAAATGAGTTTGAAAATCTAATTTTCTTAAGTGCAACAATACGATTCGTCTCTATACACATAGCTTTATATACTTGACCATATGTTCCCTCTCCGATTTGCTCTATTCGTTTATAGTGAGCGATGGTTCGGGTTCCGATGGGACGTGGTGGATGGTATGTCATGTCAAGTATACGCGGTTCTTCCAAAGGTGTATGAGGAGGTGGATTCATGCTCAAAGGCGGAGGTGCTTTACTATGAACCGGTGGGATGAGAGATCTATCAGCACCACTAAGAGATTGAAGAGCAGGGACAACTCCTTCATTGCCCCTGGATTTGAGCAGGTGAGTGTCTTTTGGGTGACTATACCACGACATTTGATGACAAAAGTAATTGTGTACCGCGGTTTTCGCTGTCTCTGTCTTTCTTGGTTGTGCGTACCGTACAGAAGTAGTGCACCGGGTGCACCGTAAGGCGCACAATAAAACGCATGACTAAGAGAATAGGAAGGAGGTGTAGGGAGGTAGGGTATGTACATAGGTCGGTTACCCGGTAGGTCTCCTAATACGTATGTAAGTACTGTACACTTGTCTATGTATGATCATCGCAACCATTCATTTTGCACTTTGCACTTTACTTTATGTTAAATTTTAAATTTTCTCACCTCCGATATCGATTGCGAAAACCTACCTATCTAGCATGACTTTTCCTTTACCGTAGAAAATGTCAGGGGATCACATGGAAAAGGTGGCGCTAAAGGCGGCCAAGAAAATGGCCAAGAAAGTTGGCACTTACTCTCTCAAGGGGAAAGCCTTGATGAAAAAAATAGCCAAAAAGATTGGAGAACAGTGTACTCTTGAGGAGATCAAGAAATGGTTAGCTTCTAGTGATCATTTTGTTATTGATGGGAAATTAATCACTTTCAAACGGATTTCATCTGTCAGTGAAAATAATACGCGGACTCCAACAAATGATGTTCAAATGATAGATGATGTTACGCATTATCAGAGTTCTTCTAAATCTCAGTTAAATATACCGTGTACCGTGAGTAAAGAATCTGTGAATCGATGGCGTCAAGATCACAAAATTCTTCTGAAAGGAACCATTACCTCAAGTCAAAGTGAAGATGAATCTACCACTTTGGATAGACTATTAAATGATTCACAGGTTTATTTTCCCTATACATCCTTTGACCTACTGAAACAGAATGGAGAGGTGTCTGATATACTCTTGCGACAATGTACTGATGTCAATGGTTTTGTGAAACCAAGTCCAATCCAGGCTCAATGTTGGCCTGTACTTCTTCATTCTGGAGCTGACGGTAAACAAAGAGATGTTATTGGCATAGCGGAAACTGGAAGTGGGAAAACATTGGCTTTTGGTCTTCCTGCTCTCATGGCATTAACTAAGAATCGGTGTAAAGGCAAGAGAAATCCTAGAATGCTTGTGCTTGCACCAACGAGAGAATTAGCAATGCAATCAGAGAAGGTTTTAAATGAATTTGGATCATTAATCTCACTAGAAACAGTGGTGATTTACGGGGGAGTGTCCAAGACGGAACAAAAGGAAGCATTACGTAAAGGGGTAGATTGTGTAGTTGCCACTCCAGGTAAGAAATATTGATTCGCTGAGTCCAGTGCGAATACCGGCTTGAGATTGCGTATGTTCGTTGATGAATGCGTAAAAAATTGACATCTAAGGGACTGAGTTTTTAACTTCTATGAGGATCATTCACCCGCGCTTCTGAGAACAATTTTATTAGTTGATATGTTACTGAATGTAGTTATACGTATCTCTACCTCATGCTTACGTTGCAACCCATTCTGTTTGTATACTAGGGCGTCTCAAAGATCTAATCAATGAAAAATCTTGCGATTTGAAGGACGTTTCTCAGCTAGTGCTTGATGAGGCTGATAGAATGCTAGGTAAGTCAAGATGACTCAATGCTGTGCCTCTATTTAGTGCGTAGACTTATCAAGCCCTTCCTATCATCGTTAGACATGGGATTTGAAGAGGATGTGCGATACATCATATCCAAGTGTCTACCTTCTAATCGTGGCCGTCAGACAGCTATGTTTAGCGCAACGTGGCCCGCTGCTATCCAGAATATAGCTATGGAATTCATGAACAATCCAGTTCGAATCTATGTTGGTTTTGAGGCAATCGTTGGAAGTAATGGAGAAAATGATGTCGATGATTCGCTTAGTGCTAATAAGAGAGTGGCACAAAATGTAGAGGTTTTGGAAGATCGGGCTAGAGAAGCACGGCTACGCCAAATTCTTAAAATGCATTACAGCAAAGCAGGCCAGAGCAAACCGAAAATTCTGATATTTGCTCTATACAAGAAAGAAGCAGCAAGATTAGAGCTATTTTTACAGAGAGATGGATGGTCGAATCTGGTAACTTCGATTCATGGTGACAAAGCTCAAGAAGCACGAAATAAATCTCTGGAAGCTTTCAAAACCGGAACATGTCCTCTTTTAGTTGCCACAGACGTGGCAGCAAGAGGGTTAGATATACCTAATGTTGAGGTTGTTATAAATTACACATTTCCACTGACGATAGAGGATTACGGTACGTCGTATCAATTTTCATGTCACAAGAATTCAGATATGGCTACAGCTATAAGTGCTGATATTCCTTACCCAATTTTTTCACTCCATTCAGTACATAGAATAGGCAGGACTGGTCGAGCTGGAAAAAACGGCGTGAGTTATACTTTTTTTCAACCATCGGACAAGAGTCATGCGGGGGAGCTTCAGCAGGTTATGAAGCAAGCAGGGCAAACAGTACCAGAGGAGTTGTTGAAGTTCGGCAGTACCATCAAAAAGAAAGAACATAAGTTATATGGTAATTTTGGTCCAGCATCCAGCGTGCCGATGAAAAAAGCTGTGAAAATTACATTTGACAGTGATGGTGAATAGTAAACAATTGACACATTTATAATCGTATGAGCTGTATTATGTTATATGGATTATGTTAATGATATATCCCTTTCTTTAAAATATTCCAACGGTCTTATGAATCCCATCATGGTTCTGAAACGTGTTCCCCTTATTTATACTGGTGGTGGAAGAGCAAGTTGCTGGCCTTGAAAGTGCATGAGTGCCACAGCTCCGAAGAATAAAATATAATTCTTAAAAATTGGAAAGAGTTGTCGAAGCAAAGAATCAGGACCGATCGTCTTTTCATACCATCGTGCTAAAATGAAGGGTTGTTTCTTTTCTTTCTTATTCAAGAAACCACTTTTGACCGCTGGTGTTTTTGAAGTCGTGTCCTTACTGGCACCGTCTGAAAGTTTAGTTGTAGATGATTTGATTCGATTCAATGCAGCGGCACAACTTCTCAATTTTTCAATGGCCATTTCTCTGCGACTTGTACTTCGACTCTTGAGTTCATATAACTCTTGTTTTTGATCCGCCGTTGACGGTTCATACTCTACTCGGAATACAGCTGTACATACTGGTTCTAATAATGCGACCGATTGCCCTTCTGATTCAGTACTCTTCCCACTAGAACTATCATTGTTCTTGTCTACGGGCACAATGGCTACATCCAAGTCGGTGCTCTTTGATTTTGTATCGCATAAAGTACTGACATCAAAAAAAGCGCTTGTTCCCAAGCATACATCTTCGTCGTATGCAGTAACTTGAAACGTGGCGGCAGAGGTATCAACATCCATAAATTCAACAAAAGATCCATCTTTCTTCGAATCTATAGGATCAGATAGACATGAAATTTTCTTAACTTCTATCGGGGATGAAAGTTGAATAGAAAAGTATGGTTTAGCTTCATGGGGTAATCCTAGAATCTAAATTAATTAAAAGGGGTATTATAAGAAGTCAATCAGAGACATAATACTTTAAAACGTAGAAAAGTATCATAGATTTATATAGATCCGAAATGTACCTTTAAAACTGATAGCTTCAGACAATTTGTTGCACTTTGAGAGTCTTTTTTGTTAATTAAACGCTCCAAGGCCTCGTTTATCACAGCTAAATCCCTGTCTATTTGTAAAAGTTCAGATCGAGCAACCTCTACTTCTGCGCGGACTGACTCTTCTGTCTCCTCTTCTTTAGCTACCATTGTTTTAGGATTGCAACGATTTATGAATAGTACAGTATGAAGAATTGGTGCAGCAGTGGGTAAATTTCACGTGGATCGCGAGTTCGATGGCACGGATGATTTGAAACAGAACTAGAGGATACCCTCTAGAGCTAGTACGTGGTACGTGCGCACTATACCTTATGTCTGATGTCCCAAGAACAATACACATTTGCCTCTTACATTCAAGAGGCAAGTGATAGAATAGAATCTGACGCTTATATAACCACAGCTATTAAAAAGGAAAATGGCACGAATGCAGATAAACGTGTTCGTGGGTCTCTTATTCCTATCTCATGTTCATAGCTACCTCTTGAATATGCCGATGCCATTGATTCATCCTGCATTTCGTGCCAAAACGATCAATCATGATTCATTGCCTTCATTACGGGCTATCATCTACGCAGAAAGTATTGAAGAAAGCTACGATGAAGGTCTTGGTGGTGTAAGACTGGCTCAAGAATCAGCAATCGTTTTGAAGGGGTCTATGAAGGGGTCAGGACCCAGTTTCACCGAAATGACACGATATACCCAAGTTACTGAATTGAAACGTTACATCAAATCTTCATCCTCGGAAAATCATATGATTCCTAGTTTTTTAGAGAATACAAACATGAATTTAATTTGTACTGGTACTGGGATAGAACTATATCAAGATCCAGGAGATACCGCAGTGCGTAATGTTATCTTAGCGCCCATCGATGCAGTTGAGAAAGCTTTACTTAGTTCTACGTCAACGCAATCACTCAATACAGCCAAGAAAATATTTATTAATTTCATGGGTGGAGATGATTTAATGATTCATGAAGTAATAGATGCGGTAGAACGTATTGTACAAGGTTTAGATATTACAAGTACTTCTCGGGTTACATTTCATTCTCTATGTCACTCTGATTTTCCACCTGACAAAGCAAGTGTTACAGTTCTATCTTTAAACGGTGAGAGTAAAACTGAAACTAGCTCAGAATTTTCGGAGAGCATAGAGAGAGGAGAGATATACTTTCATGAAGGAAAATGGTGGACTACTTTAGCCGAAAACATAAATCATGCTGTTGCGTAAATCCAACGAAATTCATTTTTACAGTTTTTATAAACGCTTTAGATTTTTATGTATCCAAACGATCATTGGATTCATGCCGAAACATGCACGTCTAGTAAATAGAGACCCCATTCTTGCGATGCGAAGAGGTCGGGATCGCATCGAAAGATCCGATCGATCATCTTTTCGACAGTTCGCATCGTTACAAGAAGGCCGACCTTCATCGAACCTAACGTCAACTCATATATCCACAATATTTGAGCTGAATCATCCCCAATCTGAATATTTAAATCATCATGACTTTTGCAGTTTCAGCCCTTACTTTTGCGTTTTACTTCCTCTCCTCGTCCACCATCGTTCAGAGCTGTGGACGATACCAGTTTTACCATTGGTGGGATCTTCCAGATCCCGTTCTTAATGCATCGAAGGCTTTAGGGTATAATTTCGCTGTAAGTATTACTCAACCTTGGGATAAACTGTTAAGGTTCCAGTTTTTATATCGATTCGCATCTTACTATATGATGATTCACTTTCAATAATAGTCATGGGAAATCCCATTTACTAATCCCGTGGAGTTCATTGCGTTTAAGAACGCTCTCGCAAATGCAACGATAACTACTCCAGCAGGTGATGTTAATCCTTCAACGGTAGATGCTCTCGGTGCATTGACCACACTTGATTTGTATAAAGATGACGCCGGAAAATGTTGAAACTTTCTTGTGAATCATTACCAAGGTTATTCCTTTGCAGATCTGCAGAATGCAACGAACCCTCTTGGAGATAACTTGGTAGACTTAGTTACAATCCTTGGCTGGAACGAAACGACGTGGGATTTACAATTGACAAATGCAACATTCACCATCCCCCCATCGGCTTGTGTTCCATGGTTTGCATTGGGCCCGGATGAAAAGTACGCCCTTTCTGGACTTGGATGGACGAAGACATCCTGGGACTCTGCCCCGTGCGATAATCGATGCGAACCATCGATATACTGTTTCTAATGTGATTGTGGTGCAGCCGTTGTTAGAGGAAGCTTGCTCTATATCTCGACTCGTCACCATGTGTAGATAATTTTGTATGTCTGGTGATATTTTACGATTACATGAAGCTGTTAGGCTCTGTCACCTAACAACGGAACGAATGCATGTATGCATTAGAAAGAAATTAAGTATAATAATTACATACCGCTCTACATAGTTCACTTCTTCCTATACTGTACTTGGCGTGAGTACGGTTCAATATACTCAGCTGCGGAGAATAATCGCATTTTTAACTCGAACTTGGCTGGCATTTCGATCGAACCTGCCATGATGAGCGTCGTAGCCACCACCTTAAACATGAGTCTATCCTAGTCTTGGTATGGAAAATACCCTAGGAAAATAATCTAGCGATCCGCAGTACTGCATTGGGAAAAATGAAATGCCGTGAAAGAAAAAAGTAATTAAAACAAGGACATCGTTACCTACTATCACTAAAAAGGGTTCGCTGATTCCTCGATAACTAAAGCTACGGCGTGCATCACAATCTTATTTCCAACACTAATAGTTTTTCGGGATAACTGCACGCAACAAATCTTGGCAGCTTTAGCGCCCGCGGAATCTGATCTCCCTTCTAAAAGTAACATTCACTTTACAGTATTCAGTATAAAAGGAGACATGGCTTAACTTCATCCACGAGTTAGAAAGTATCTCCTGGACGGCGAGATTACATCTGTCGCGAAGGGTATATTGGTGATACAAATCATCGACCTGTTCAATCAATGCCTAGTGAATAATAATACAAAATCAGCATTAATATCATCGGTTGACTTTAGGCATCGCAGCAGACCAAACTGTAGTATGTATAAACAATTTCACATGGCTTGATTCTCTGCTCGACGGTCTCCTCGACTAAATTAAATTGAATTGGTTGGTATATTACCCGATAAACCTGAAGCAATACCTGATTACCGTACAAACAGAAAAGCGGCGCTGAATCGGACACACGCACAAACAACTTGGATGATCTAAGCTTCGCTTTCCCTGTACCCTGTACACCGTGTCAGGCTGTATTAAAGGATTATCAGGGGTATCTATTATCGGTCATGGCCATCGTGTGCAGGTTGTCACCCTCTCTCCATGTGGGCGAAAATAATACGAGAACCTCTCACCCGTACCAAGAAAGCTCCCCGGAGATTCGACTGGGAAGGTAAGATAACGGGAAAGGTACACGTGATTAGTCAGCTGGGTTGTAAATACGTGGTGTCACGGGTTTACATGGGTCAAACTACAGTTGTAATTATACCATGTAGTTCTGATTCTGTAAAAGGTGGTAGGGGTGGTAGGATTCATCAGAACGACGCAACAATTAGTATATTCAAAAGGCACAGTCAAATATGAATCTCGTTTGGCCGTCGACAATCGGCTCGTGGCATCGAAGATGGATGGCGGCTAGATACGACTGCATGAGATCGTAAAAGCCTCAGCTTGACATGAATTTCATGAAACAACCTT
>Ga0169931_10015474_pt1 | contig 10202 bp, 7 predicted proteins | sample Kivu_15m_20L_FD_129675 | JGI IMG/M metagenome (GOLD analysis project Ga0169931, IMG submission 129675) | Freshwater microbial communities from Lake Kivu, Western Province, Rwanda to study Microbial Dark Matter (Phase II) - Kivu_15m_20L... | ecosystem: Environmental > Aquatic > Freshwater > Lake ... | reverse complement strand
CTCACATCGGTCACGCTCGGGCTGAAATCGGGGGTCGGACTCACAACCACCTGGTCTGTGAGGGTGCCTTCGCAGCCATTGCCTGCCGTGACCGTCAGCGACACGTTGAACGTGCCCGCAGTTGCGAACACCGTGCTCGGGTTATCGAGGCTTGCCAGATCACCGTTGTCGAAGTCCCACACATAAGTGCCTGCATCGCTGGAATTGGTGAAATCGACATTGACACCCACGCATCCTATCGTAGCTGTGAAACCTACAGCAGGGGCAGGGATCACTTCTACCGTAGCCGTGGCCACATCGGTGCAGCCATCGCTGTTGGTCACGGTCTGTGTCACGTTGAAAAATCCATCGGTCGCATAGATCGGGGCCGGTTCAGCAATGATGCTGCTGTTGCCATCACCCAAGTCATAGACATGATCCGTAGCCCCGGTGCTGAGGTCGGTGAACACCGTTGCGGTGCCTTCGCAAGCCGTGGTGGCACTGAAATCGGCCACAGGGTTGGCGAACACCGTTGCATCGGCCGTGAAAGTGCCGGTACAGCCAAGGTCGCTGGTGGCGGTGAGAGTCACGCTGAATGTACCTGGGCCGGGGAACGTGTTGCTCACATCGCTACCGCTGGCCGAGGCACCACCGAAATCCCAGTCAAGGTCAGTGACGCTGCCGCTGCTGATGGTGGCCGAACCGCTGAAGGTGACCGCATCGCCATCGCATGCTGAAACGGAGGTGAAAGTGGGTTGTGGTTGCGGATTGACCGTGACCTGAAATGTGCAGGTTGCCGTATTCCCAGAGCCATCATCGGCCATGAACTCAAGAACGTGCGTCCCCACTGGGAACGTACTCCCGCTCAATAGCCCGGTCACGTCAATCTGCGAGACGAGTGGTGATGCGTTGCAGAAATCGAACACGTCCACTGCGAATGTCACCACCGCTCCAGAGGCATCGGTTGCACAGACCTCAATATCGGCAGGACAGGTTATGGTAGGCGCATCGACATCGGGGGTGCATTGGGCGAAGACCTCTATTTGAGTGATACACAAGGTGGCGGCCAGCAGGGTTGCGTAGTGCTTGAGCATAGGCAGGACAGATTGATTCTTGGGGCGGACGAAAGTAGCAGAATTCGCCCATGGATGGCCTGATATTATAGTCGGACGCGTTACAAAGAACTATGCAGATGTTGCAAAGAGGAACAGGCTATGTGTGACAGCCACGGGGCCGATGTGCCGTATAACTTCGCGCCATTCACACAGACACACATCAAAGCCATGGACGAGGAACTTGAGCTGATATATGAGGATGCCAAAGAGCAGATGGGCAAGGCGCTTGAGCACTTGGCTGCTGAGCTTTTGCGTATCAGGGCCGGAAAGGCTGTGCCTACTATGCTCGATGGCGTGATGGTCGAATACTACGGCTCCATGTCTCCGCTTAAGAACGTTGCCACCATCACCGCACCCGATGCCCGGTCTTTGGCCATTCAGCCGTTTGAGAAAGGCCTGATCCAGGAGATTGAGAAAGGGATAATGCGCGCTAACCTCGGTTTCACGCCTCAGAATGATGGTAAAATGGTGCGAATCGCCCTACCTCCGCTCACAGAGGAACGCAGACGCGACCTCACCAAGCAGGCGCGCAATGCAGGTGAACACGGCAAGGTGAGCATACGAAACGTGCGCAAGGATGCCAACGAGCAGATACGCACCCTGAAAAAGGACGGCCTGCCAGAGGATAGCGCCAAAGCAGCCGAGGACCGCGTTCAGAAATTCACGGATGATTATGCCGCCAGAGTTGATGTGCAAGTGGCGGAAAAGGAGAAGGATATCATGACCATCTGAAGCTGGCACACCCAGCCAGCTTCAGCATGCATATTTCTTGTTCTTTGTCAGGGTTCCTGTGGCTCGGAAACGAGGAATAGTCAGATAAAAAGCTATTCTTTTGATTCTCTGATCTCTGTGTCAACGTGACGCTGTCGCGTCACTCTATTCTGCTTAGGTTCATTCGTGTTGATAAACAGGTATTTGGAAAAAAAGTGGCGATATCTCGATACTTACCCGGAGGTGGTTGCCCGCCTACGGACCGAGGTTATTGACCGTGCCGATGTACCCCACCTGCTGGCCCTGCGGGGCATCACCGATTTCGATTCTGCCCGTGATTTCTTCCGGCCCGATCTGACACGATTGCACGACCCACTGCTTATGCTCGACATGCCAAAGGCCGTGGAGCGAGTGATGCGGGCGCTCGGCAATGGTGAGCGCATCCTGGTGTATGGCGATTATGATGTGGATGGCACCACCGCGGTGGCCATGATGTACAGCTACCTGCGCGAGCTGGGCGATGTCGATTACTACATACCCGACCGGTATAAAGAAGGATACGGCATCTCTCTGCAAGGGATGGAACATGCCGCGCAGCATGGTTTCGCCTTGGTCATAGCGCTCGACTGCGGCATCCAGGGCAATCAGGCCATTGCTCATGCCAACAGCCTCGGGGTCGATGTGATCGTGTGCGACCACCATCTGCCCGGCCCGCTGCTGCCGCCTGCCTATGCCATCCTCGACCCGAAGCGCGATGGCTGCCAATATCCGTTCAAGGAACTGTGCGGCTGTGGCGTGGGGTTCAAGCTCATCCAGGCCATACAGCAGGCATCGGGCGATAGCCCCGAGACCATTTACCGCTACCTCGACCTTGCCGCCATCAGCATCGGGGCCGACATAGTGCCTATCACAGGCGAGAACCGCATCTTGGCCTACCACGGGCTGCAACTCATCAACACCCGGCCCAGCATCGCCATCCGCGCCCTGCTCGAAGGGGCCAACATCCGCAAGGCACTCACCATAAGCGATGTGGTGTTCATGCTCGGGCCGCGCATCAATGCCGCAGGGCGCATAGGCACCGGCCTCAAGGCTGTGGAATTGCTCACCAGCACCCACCCCGATGAGGCCCGCGAGGTGGCTGCCGAGATCAACATCCTCAATAACTCGCGCAGGGAATTCGATAAGAGTGTGACCGAAGAAGCTGTGCAGATGATAGCTGCCGACCCCATGCACCCGCACGGACGCACCACGGTGGTGTACTCCGAGGAGTGGCATAAGGGCGTGGTGGGCATCGTGGCATCGCGCCTTATCGACACATGGTACCGCCCCACCATTGTGCTCACCCATAGCGATGGGTTTGCGGTAGGCTCGGCCCGCTCCGTAAAGGATTTTGATGTGCACGAGGCCATCGCTGCCTGCGAAGACCTGCTCGAGCAGTTCGGTGGGCATCGATACGCAGCCGGACTCAAACTCCGTCTCGACCGCCTCGATGCCTTCCGCGAGCGATTCGAACAGATTGTTGCCAGTTCCATCACCCACGAGCAGCTCATACCCAGCATCGACATCGACTTCAATCTTCAGCTCACGGACATTTCGTCAAAGCTTGTCAGCCTTCTCAAGCAGTTTGCTCCTTTCGGGCCTGGCAACATGAACCCCGTGTTCGCTTCGAATGGACTATTCGCTCATGAAGTTCGCACCGTGGGCACCGATGGTCGCCACCTCAAGTTGCTTGTGGCGCATCCCGAGCAGCCGAACCGCACCCTCGACTGCGTGGCGTGGAACATGGCCCACCTCGCACCGCTCGTCACCGACAGGCGGCTGTTCGACCTCGCCTATACCATTGAGGAGAACGAGTTCCGCGGCAACATCACTGTACAGCTCAATGTCAAGGATGTTAGGGCGGCTATCAGCCTTTAGCCATTAGCTGTTAGCCATTGGCCTCAGGTCAATTTGGGGGTCAACAGACAACGTGTCCTGTCCATTCCTCGGCACTCCTCACTCCTCAATTAACACTCCTCACTGAGCACTCCTCAATCCGATTACTTTCGCGCTTGGAATGAATCTAAATAAGGAGTCGATAGCCGATGCCCTCATGCACCTGCCTGCGGTGGCTGCAAAGGGCAACATGATTGATACGGGCGAGGTGGCCAATATTCAGGTGTTCGGGCGCGAAGTGGATGTGGACCTGGCCATTGCCAACCCTGCGCTGCACGTGCGCAAGAAGGCCGAGGCCGATGTGGCCGCTGCCATACAGCGCACGTTCGGTACCGATGTCAAAGTGCGGGTGAACACCGTTGTGCGGGTGCCCGATAAGCCCGCCCGCAAAGGTCCCGAGAGTCTGCACGGGGTGCGCCACATCATAGCCGTTGCCAGTGGCAAGGGCGGGGTGGGCAAGAGCACCGTCACGGCCAATCTGGCCCTCGGGCTGCGCGACATGGGTTACCGTGTGGGTCTGGTCGATGCCGACATTTACGGCCCTAGCATGCCCATCATGTTCGATGTGGAACGCGAGCGGCCCGGTGTGCAGAACATCGATGGCCACAGCACCATGGTACCGGTCATGGCCCACGGCATCAAGCTAATGAGCATCGGGTTCTTTGCCGATCCCGATCAGGCCATCGTATGGCGTGGCCCCATGGCCACCAAGGCACTCAACCAACTTTTCGGTGATGTGCATTGGGGCGAACTCGACTATCTGCTGGTCGATCTACCGCCCGGCACAGGCGATATCCACCTTACGTTGGTAGGCGGCATCCCGCTCACAGGTGCAGTGGTGGTCAGCACCCCTCAGCCCGTGGCGCTGGCCGATGCGCGCAAGGGCGTCAGTATGTGCCGCCGCTATAGTGTGAATGTGCCCGTGCTGGGCATGGTCGAGAACATGGCTTGGTTCACACCCGATGAGCTGCCCGACAACCGATATTACATTTTCGGCCGCGAGGGTGCAGCCCGCTTGGCTGAGACCCTCGGCATACCCCTCTTGGGCCAGATACCTCTGGTGCAGAGCATCCGCGAGGCAGGCGATGTGGGCCGACCCGCCATTCTACAGGGTACAGGTCCCGTGGCCGAGGCTTTCCGCGCCCTCAGCGCAAATGTTGTGAAAGTGGTCAATGAGGTTGTGGCCGAGACCGAGAACGCCCATGCAAACTGATATGCCCCATACCGATTCGACCCTGATCAGTCAGGTCAATGAGGCCCTCGACCAGATGCGCCCCTTCATGGCGGCCGATGGTGGCGACATGGAGCTGGTTGGCATCACCCCGGATATGGTGGTCGAAGTGCGCCTACTGGGATCCTGCAGTTCCTGCCACATGAGTGGTATGACCCTCCGTGCCGGGGTCGAAGAGGCTGTGAAGCGCTCCGTGCCCGCCATCCGCTCCGTGCGAGCTGTGGGCTGATCTACCCTGTTTTTGGAGCGATGACATTCAATCGCTCACTGCTCGGAAAAGTGTTCCATAGTGTTCGGTGTTCGGTCACGTGTGGTAGGGTCTAATAAGCCGCTTAACTGTTGTCTTTTTTTTAGGGATTTCCATCCAATCACGTTTCTATCGGCTCCTAGGTGACATTCCTTGATCTGAGTAATCGCCCAAGCAAGGCCATCACCCCGCGTACCTTTGCACCCATGCGCATCATACTCACCCTGTTGGTGGCTGCGGCCACGCTCCACAGTTGCAACCTGACGGCCGGAGGCCCGGGCGATGGTAACGGAATCAACTGGATCACCATCAATCAGGCCGATTCGTTGCGCAGATCCGCCCCGCGTAAAGTGTTGGTGGATGTTTACACCGACTGGTGCGGCTGGTGCAAGCGCATGGACCAGACCACATTTGCTGACCCACGGGTTGCCAAGTTCATCTCAGAGAACTTCTATGCGGTGAAACTGGACGGAGAGCAACGCACAACAATCTCATTGGGTGGTCAGGACTACAACTTTGTTCCCAATGGCAGCCGCGGATACAACGAATTGGCTGCCGCTCTGCTCCAGAACAAGATGAGCTATCCGACCATTGTTTATCTCGATGAGAACATGAACATGATTCAACCCATGCCGGGCTATCGCACTGCCGATGACCTGCTTCCCATCCTTGCCTACCTCGCTGGCGATCATCACAAGACTGTATCGTTCGAGGAGTTCCAGAAGACCTACAAGACGAATTGACCGCAGCGGCCATCGTCAGAATCATTTTCAGCGCTTCACAGCCCCGATTTTTTCCGATCTGTCCTTTATATCGATAAGCTTCGTATCATTGTGCCGCTGTTCCCCGGTCGGGGCCATACAGCACAGCCATACGGGCTGATAGTTTTTCCCTCTGTTTCCTGAATGATCATTTGAGCATGGCCCTTGGGCCAAAGTCAACTTTACAAGCAGCGCGCTGAACATCAGGTTCTGCGCCATTACCTATACATGTACCGCGTTGATGTACGATAAGGAGAATCTGGCCAACAAACTGGTGGCCGAACTGCGCACCATGGCCGAAGGGCTTGGCGTGAAGGATATTGCCACTCTGCGCAAGAGCGATCTGATCGATGCCATTGTGGCGGCAGCACCTGCCCCGAAGGCCGAACCGGAACCAGCACCTGCCCCAGCGGCACGTGCCGAGGCCCCTGCCCGCGGCAGGTTTGTGAAGGTGAAAGGAAATCCGTTGAAACGTGGTGCCCAGCCGACCACCGAGGCCCAGCAACCCTCTGATGTGCAAGCAGATCTGCCCTTTGGTGATCTCACAGACCTAGAGGACGACCCACGCTACGCTCCGGATCCGGAACCAGTGGTCGTTGTATCGAGCGAAGAGGAAGAAGGCGATGATGACGAGGATGATGATGACGAGGATGCCGAAGATGAAGGCGATAGCGAAGGCGATTATCCTGCCGAGGCTCCGCAGGCCATAGAGGCTCCACGCCCTGAAAGGCCTGCACAACAGCATCCGCGCGATCAGAATTGGCAGGGTAGAAACAGGGATAGGGATCGCGACCGTGACCGCGATAGGGATCGTGACCGCGGTGGCGACAGGAACAACGACCGTGGCGGAGACCGCAGTGGCGACCGCAACGGATTCAACAATCCGCGCAACGACCGTTTTCAAGACCGCGATATGCGGCCGCAGCAACCTCCGCAGCCTCAACGACCCGATCCGTTCGCACAATTTGAAGGCGCCATCGTATGCGAAGGCGTAATAGAGATGATGCCCGATGGATACGGGTTCCTACGCTCTTCCGACTACAACTATCTGGCATCGCCCGATGATGTGTATGTGAGCCAGCAGCAGATAAAGATGTACGGCCTCAAGGTGGGTGACACCGTTCGTGGCGAAGTGCGTCCACCGCGCGAGGGCGATAAGTACTTCCCTCTTTCGAAAGTGGAGCTGATCAATGGCCGCGAACCGAGCGATGTGCGCGACCGCATCACCTTCGAGAACCTCACCCCGCTCTTCGCTCAAGAGAAATTCACCCTTACACCCCGTGTGGGCGGCAACCTGAGTACCCGCATTGTGGACATGTTCTGTCCCATCGGTAAAGGCCAGCGCGGCCTCATCGTGGCGCAGCCAAAGACAGGTAAAACGGTATTGCTCAAAGAGATAGCAAATGCCATTGCAGACAATCACCCAGAGGTTTATCTGATCATCCTGCTCATTGACGAGCGACCCGAGGAGGTGACCGACATGGCCCGCAGCGTGCGTGCCGAGGTGGTCAGTTCAACCTTTGACGAACCGGCCGACCGCCATGTGAAGGTGGCCGGCATGGTCCTCGAAAAGGCCAAGCGCATGGTGGAGTGCGGTCACGATGTTGTGATTCTGCTCGATTCCATCACCCGTCTTGCACGTGCCTACAACACTGTGCAACCTGCTTCGGGCAAGATATTGAGCGGTGGGGTCGATGCCAATGCGTTGCAGAAACCCAAGCGTTTCTTCGGTGCAGCCCGCAAGATTGAGAATGGTGGATCACTCACCATCCTTGCCACTGCACTCATTGAGACTGGATCGAAGATGGACGAGGTGATCTTTGAGGAATTCAAGGGCACCGGCAACATGGAACTCCAACTCGATCGCAAACTGTCGAACCGCAGGATCTTCCCGGCCATCGACATCGTGGCATCAAGCACGCGCAGAGACGATCTGCTTGTGGACAAGGACATACTGCAACGCGTGTGGATCCTGCGCAACCACTTGGCCGATATGACACCAGTCGAGGCCATGGAATTCCTGCGTCAGCGTTTGGCCCAATCGCGCAGCAACGAGGAATTCCTCATCTCCATGAACGGCTGATATCCCGCCCATGGCCCGTACACGGCAAGAATCTGCTGCGCCTTCGCCCATTTGGGAGCGCATCGGGCTTGTGGTGCTGGCTGTTGTGTTGGCATTGTATTTCGCTCGGCCCATCAATCTGGCCACGGCCGATCTGGGCCGCCACATCGCCAATGGCGAGCTGGTGCTGAACGGGGTCACCGATGTCCTGTTCACCAACCACTACTCCTACACCGAGCCGCAGCACCCGTTCATCAATCACCACTGGGGCAGTGGGGTGGTTTACCATCTGGTGCACGGCATAGCCGGTTTCGAGGCGCTCACGGTACTCAACATACTGTGCATTGTAGGTGCGGTCGGGCTCGTATTCCTTGCAATGGTAGGGCAGGTGAGGCCGTGGCTGCTCATGCTGGGTTTCCTGTTGTGCGCACCGCTCATCGCTTCGCGCACCGAGGTGCGGCCCGAGAGTTTCAGCTATCTTTTGTTCGCGGCTGAGGTATTGCTGCTTCAGTGGTTTGTCAATGGCCGGATAGGCCGATTGATAGCCATTCTGGGCATCAGCCTGGTTCAGCTGATTTGGGTGAATTCCCACATCTTCTTCATCATGGGTATCGGGGCCACGGTGGCTTTCATCATCGCTCAGAGCTTTGCGAAAAAGGATGAACATGTCAAGGCGCTGGCCATCGTCCTAGCTATCCAGATTGGGGCATCACTCATCAATCCGTTCCATGTCCACGGACTGCTGGCCCCGTTCAGCATCTTCACATCGTACGGATACATGGTGCTTGAGAATCAGAGCGCGTGGTTCATCTACGACCGCTTCGCGCGGCTGGATGTGATTCACTTTTTCGTGCTTGCCGCACTTTTCTGCTTTGCGATGTTCAGGATATTCCGCTCGGGCCAATGGCGTCAGCATATCGCTTATCTGCTCATAGCATTGGCTTTCATGCTCCTCAGCTTCAAGGCCATCAGAGGGTTCGCTCTATTCGGGCTGATGGCCCCTGTGGTGCTGGCACTCGCGGCCGAAAGCTGGCTCAATGGCCTTGCTCACGGCACTCGCAGCGGTTTGGACAGAATCGGGAGATTTCTACCCATAGGCTGCGGCATCGTCCTCTTGCTCTGGACCGGCACATACGCATCGCCCATCGCTACCTACGAGGTTCAGGATCCGGCCCGCCCTGGCCGCACCAAGCGGAAGGCTATCAATGCACTGGGTCTGTTTGACGGCATCAGCCGCTCGGCCGAGTTCTTCCGCAAGTCGGGACTGCACGGGCCTATCTTCAACAATTACGATATAGGCGGATTCCTGATCTATCACCTTCATCGCTCCGAGAAGTTATTTGTCGATAACCGCCCCGAGGCGTACAGCGTGGCTTTTTTCGATAGCATCTATGGCCCCATGCAGAGCGATGAGGCGGTGTGGAAGGCAATGAGCGACAGGTTTGGCTTCAACGTGATCTGGTTCTACCGGCACGATGAGACAGAACATGCCCAGCCATTCCTGATCAGGCGTACGCAAGACCCCGAGTGGGTGCCGGTATTCGTGGACGATGTGAGCATCATGCTGGTGCGCGCCACCCCCGACAATGCCGAGGTGATCGAGCGCTACGCCATGCCGCGCGAGATGTTCTCCGGCAGGCCCAACTGATTATTTCCTTCTGAGGGATGATGCGCAGTTGGCCCTTTGCACTGTTGCTGTCTGTTCTTTTCTGCTCGTGCAATCGGGTTGAATGGATGGGAAGGACTTTAAGCGCTGACCAAACGGTTCGAATTCCTGCAACCGATTCTCTTTCTGTGGCGCTTGACTCTCTGGATACCGATGCTATGGCCAGCATGGCTATGGCCGGCACCGAGGCTAATTACTTCGAATCATTCAAGCCGCTATCTATCCACATCTCCGATTCTGACCACCACACGCTGATTGAAGTGCTGTCTGATTCCGATGCTACTTGGTTCGGTTCCCGATTGCCACTTGAATTGGCCCAGAGAATTTTCCCGTTCCCGCTCGACACAACTTTTGTCGAGGATGACCGAGTACAGATCAGTCCCATTTTTCTTGATGATTCGCCTTCGCCACCGAACAGATTTGCGCTGGTCATAGGCTCCGAGCAAAGCTCCTGGGATGCCGATGTCTACTTCGTGGATTCGCAACGCATCGTTG
>Ga0169931_10015473_pt1 | contig 10203 bp, 9 predicted proteins | sample Kivu_15m_20L_FD_129675 | JGI IMG/M metagenome (GOLD analysis project Ga0169931, IMG submission 129675) | Freshwater microbial communities from Lake Kivu, Western Province, Rwanda to study Microbial Dark Matter (Phase II) - Kivu_15m_20L... | ecosystem: Environmental > Aquatic > Freshwater > Lake ... | reverse complement strand
TTCATTATCTTACAATTAGCGAAAATAAATATTAAAAATTATTATAAATTTCTTGAAATGGGGATTGGGGATTGGGGATTGGGGATTGGGGATTGGCCAATCCCCAATCCCCAATCCCCATTATTAAATAAGGTTTTAATTATATTGGTTAATTTTGGAAATATATAAAAGAATATTTTTTTTTAATATATAATTTAAAATAAGCAATTAATTATTGATATTACAAATTTAAATTTTTAATATTTTTGAACTAAACATTAATGGTCTTATATATAATTGGGCTAGGATTATACGGAGAGAAAGACATTTCAGTAAGAGGACTAGAAATAGTAAAATCTTCAGATTATGTTTACATGGAATATTATACGAGCGTTCTTTCAATTGAAACAGATGTTCTTAGTAAATTTTATGGAAAAGATATAATCCTTGCAGATAGAGAAATGATTGAAAATGACTTTGATTATACTATATTAGAAAACTCAAAAAATTGTCAAGTCTCTCTTTTAGTCGTAGGGGATCCTTTCTCAGCAACTACTCACATGGATTTATATTTAAGATGCATACAAAGTGGAGTTAAAGTTGAGGTGTTGAATAACGCATCAATTATGAATTCAGTTGGAGTAACTGGGATGAGTTTATATAGATTTGGAGAAACTGTGACTATCCCTTACTTCACTAAGAATTGGCGTCCGTATTCATTTTATGAAAAAATTTGCAAAAATTACAACAACGACTTTCATACTTTGATTTTACTTGATATTAAGGTTAAAGAAATTTCTGAAGAAAATCTTGCAAAGGGAAAGAAAATTTACGAACCTCCAAGATTTATGTCAGTTAATATTGCATTAGAGCAACTACTCGAAGCTGAAGAAAAATTAAAACTCGGTGTAGTAACCAAGGATACTCTTGTATATGGAATTGCCAGGATAGGCTCTCCTACCCAGATTGTGAAATCAGGTACTATTGGTGATTTGGTAAATTATGATTTTGGTGAACCCCTGCATTCAGTTGTCTTATGTGCTAAAAATTTACATTCAATGGAAAAAACTATGTTTGAATTTTATTTAAATAAATAATAACAAGCTATATGGGAAATTAAATTTAAATTATTGCAATAAATTTTTAAAGGAAATTGAATTTAAATAATATAAGAAATATCTTTAAGAACATTTTTTATTCTTGTTATTCTCATTAATCTGTCGAAATTTTCTTTAAATTCAGGGAAAGAAATTTTCTTATCTTTATTTGAGTCAGTCAATTCGAAAATTTCCTTCTTAGAATCTTCATCCAAGAAGGGTATAAGCCAATTCAAAAAATCATCAAACTCCTTCTTATCTAAAATGTGATCACAGTCTAGGTCAAACATTAAAAATATATCTTTGATTCTTTTCAAATTATCGTCATAAGAATCCACAAAATTTTTAAATGTGTGATACTTAGAATGAGTCAATTCAACTTTTTGCATAACCATTTCAGCAGAGAAAAGTTCTTGAATTATATCTCTCATAACTAAAGAGGCTTTATAATAATCCACTTCAGGTTGATTGTTGATGTCAAAAAAGTTTAAGATTACAACAATTTGAATTTTATTCAGTTTCAATTTACTTTCTGTTAAGAATGCATGTTTCATTTTTGTATAATGAATTTTACCATTCATATCAGGGTCGTATTTAGAAAATATTTTAATAAGATATTTGTAAATCTTATCTTCTTTGATTAAAGTGTAATAATCAAAATTTTGCAAGAACAATATCCTCAAAATTTTTTCGAATTTCCAATACTCGAAATTCTTTTCTGGATTGACTTGCTTCAAAATAATTTCAATTTCTTTTTTAGTGAATAGCTCGTTTTCTTTTAAAAGACACTTTTTAAAATTATCGAAAGAAATTTCTTCATTCTTATTATGATCATATTCTTTAAAATGAAGATTCATAATTTCTACACATGATTTTATTTTATTCTCAAAAAAGGATTTGTTGTTAAATTTGTAAATGGCAATATTATAAGCTCTAAGACATTGTATAAAATCTTGAGCAAATAAGAAAAATTCCATATAGGACAAGTTTCTTTTTTTATTTTTGTCAGAGTATTTCCATAATCTTAACATATTATCTTCTGAATAATTTAATTTACCATAAGAAAATAAATTTTTAAAATCATCAATAGAAATCGAGAGAGCAAGTTTATAATTTAAACAGCTCGAGCCTTCACTACAATTGTTACATTCGGAAATGTTTTGCAAAGTAGTTTCGTTTATTAAATTAAGATTCAAGTTTAGAGTTTTCCAAAGTATTTTTATATATTCGTCTATCTTATCAACATGTAACAGTTTAAATTCGAAATCGTCAGAATTGAAGTACTCTCCTTCGTTGTTGAGGAAAATATTTTCTTCATCTTCTATCGTGTAAAGTTTTAAATTTTCTCCTGTCATAGAAATCAAGCGTGTTGATTCAAAATTTGTTTGAAGTTTTAATTTTCGACTCATTGTAAGTTTATTCAAGATTACTCTGTCTAAGACGGATTCAAAGTAATTCAAATTTAAAGAATTGAAAAGTGGGTAGAACACACTCTCTTTTTCAATTTGAAAAGAATATTCTGACTTTTCTAAGGATTTAGGAATTCTGAAATAAATTGAAACGCTCTGTTGAGGGATAGGAAGTTTGTTCTTAGGTTCTGAAAATTCAACGTTTATTTGAAATAAATTCTCATTTATTTCAATCACATTCAAGAAATTTTTTGTGAATCTGCTAGAAATCTTCTCTAAAATCTGACTCAGATCGTCTAAAGCCTCCTGTTCTGATGCTTTGAATTCACCTACTATGTTTATCATTATTGTAAAAATTAATTAATTGAATATTAAAAAATTTTGTATATTTTAAAAATTTATAAATTAATTTTATCGAATTAGAAAAATAACTACTGGAAATAATATAAAACATAAATTAAAAAATTGTTAATTAAGATTTACAACTCCAACTTGGAATAATTTTTTCATAGCAAATTCAATCACTCACCTATACAAACATTACTAATTAATACATAGAGTTTTTAGCTAATTGATTGGTAATTGTAATAATTGAATCAATTGGATTAAGATTAGTTACAATCTTCGACGGTTTTATTTCATTAAAAAAATCAGACTCTGAAACCATATTAATATTATAATTGTTGAATTTATGCCTTGAATCAGTATCATTGATCCTTATGGTATTGCCGTTTCCAAAAATTTGTGAGCGAATTCGATTGAAGGAATTTCCTAAAATTGTATTGAGTTGCTTTCTAATTAAATCTTCCACGTTATTTTTCCATTTTTCGACCAAAAACATTTTGGTAAAAAAAGCCTTCTTTGGTTTTGTTGTTACTTCCATATTATTTTCTTCTTCTCTTTCTCTTAGTGAATTGTATCTTGACATTGTTGAGTATGATTCTGAGCAAGTTGAAAATTCTGAGTCAACTATCATATTAATAATTTTGTTCATATTCTGCCTTTGATCGTAATCTACAAAAAATTCAGTCTGATCTTCTACTTCGTTCGTTTCTTTTATCTTATCGTATTGCTGGTCAATGGGTTGCAGAAAAATTTCTTCCTTAGATTGAGAATTATTTACAGAATTTGATGTAACTGAACTACTTCTTCCTCTTGACATCATTTTGATTGTAAATTAAAATTTTATTTTTGCTTATATAGATAACTGTTTTGTAATATTATTTAATATTTGGATAGGTAAAATATTTGAGTTTTAAATAAGGATAAGAAGAGAAATTTGTTATCTTTAATATAAAAAATGAAAAATAATGTTGCTAGAAAATTTTTTCAATTATTCTAATCCTTTAATATTAATCGTTTTCATTTTGATTTAGATTAAAAAAGGTTTTTATTTTCTATTTCAGCGAAATTCTAAAAATAGAAAGCATTTTGGTAAATATTAATGTTTGAAAGATACATAAACCATGCAAAAAATTAACAGATATACCGATTTTATTCATAAAATACTCAATAGATTGTGAAATTAACTTACAATACTCGCTTTATATTCTAAGAAACGAAATATATTCATATGAATATTTTTATTCTCTTGATTTCATAAATTTATTTTATTTAATTTAATAACAAAGTAATGAATTCTTATTATGAACTGATACCAGGACTCATTAAATACGTAGCAATAATAGATCGAGATGTAAATTAAAATTATTTGGAATTTTTATTTTAATTTAAAGAATTCTCCAATTTTGTTTCTTAATCTATCGGATCAAGAAAAAGAATTAGAATATCAATTAATTGTCTACTCTTCCCTAGATCTGCTTGAATTTAAAGAACGTAATTGAATATTATAATTTACATTATTCTGATAGAGCAAAAGCTTTCAAGAAACGTTCAAGAAGAATATGTTGGATTATTGATGCCTTGCTATGAATATGAATATGATACAGGTATATATGGGTTTGTAGGGAATAATGGAATTAAAATTACAACTATAAAGAAAATTGAAAATTCAATTCAGGAAACATCATCAGAAATCAAATTAAAATCTGTAAACTATTGACTTAAATATTTTTTAGCTCTGTAAAGAAATTTATTCGAAGTTAATAAAATTGTTCCTAAATCCGTTTTATGATAAAAAAGAATTTTTTATAGAAGAATCTCAAGTGAGAGAAAAATTTGCTGACTCAATTAAAAATTTAATAAAAAATTATCAAATTATATAAATAACGATGGCATTATATAAACTGAATACTTATATTTTATTTCTCTTATATTTATGAATTTGATTCTTTCTCTACTTAAATCTTAATTAATTATTATTACAAATTAAATTTATTAAAGATGAAAAATGAAGTGATGTCTATTAAATCAAATAGGAAGTTTATCCAATTGTTTATAGTTTTTCATTTTATTTCGATAGTTTCAATAAACTTAGTTGGTTGCAGTAGCTTCAATATTGAGCTTAAACACAAGCCATTTTCTCAATCTGAAGAAGAATTTTTTTTTGATGCTTTAGAATCTTCGCAGAATTTGTTACATATATCAAAGAATTCTTTAAAATCTTCAAACAAAAACTTCGAATTCCAACCTCGTTTCATTACTAAGAATAAAAAAAACAAAGTAAAATCCCTACTACAATTATCAACCGCCAGAGCTTTGGAGTCAGTTTTATTAAAATTGACAAATTACAAAAATTCCCAATACGTAGGAACAATTCAAGTGGGAACCCCGAAACAGGAAATAGATGTTATTTTCGATACTGGAAGCAGTAATTTTTGGATAACTTCAGTAAATTGCATGGATCCAGGATGCTTAATGCAAAAATCTTATAACAATAAGTTATCATCTACTCACAGTCCAGTTGATTTAAGAGTAGAGGTAGAATTTGGAAGTGGAAAAGTTGAAGGAGTTTTTAGTAAAGACACTGTTTATTTCGGACCACTAAAAATAGAGAATCAGGAATTTGGGGAAATAGAGAAAGAAGAAGGGGATATTTTTACTAAATTGAAATTTTCAGGTAAGAAAATTCATTTGATAATTACATCTAATAATTAGGTATACTGGGACTTTCCTTTCCGAAACTAAGTTCCTTACAATATGTTCCTATATTAGATACAATCATTCAAAATAAATACCTTAAACGTAATTGGTTCAGTTTCTACATAACGGAAAGAGATGAAGAAGTGAAATCTCATATCATCCTTGGAGAACCAAGTCCGAATTTATATGAAGGTGAAATGTTCTGGCTTCCTGTAAGTGAAGAATCATACTGGCAAGTTGAGATGGATGATATTTTATTAAACGGCCAAAAATCAAATATCTGTCAAGGAAATTGTAAATTGGTGATTGATACAGGCACTAGTATTATGACTGGACCTCCAGACGATTTAAAATATTTACTTACCATGGTCCCTTTGAGTTCTTGTGAAAATGTCGAGGAAAATCTTCCTGTCATTGGATTCTCAGTTGGTGGTAATATATTGGAAATGAAACCATCTGAATATGTCTTATTCTCACATCATACTAAATATGCTTTTGTTGAAACTGAAAATAAAGTGATGAAAGTGAAGAACACTAACAAATTAAGAGAGAAATCTGAATTATTGACATTTTCAGATATTACTAATTCTGATCATTTTTCGGAAAATAAATCAAATAAGAAATCAAGAAGTTGCAAAAGAGCTTTCATGCCACTTGATGTACCTCCACCTAGAGGACCTTTGTGGGTACTTGGAGATATTTTCTTAAGAAAATATTTTGTCATTTTTGATAGAGATCAAAAAAGGATGGGATTTGCTCTTAGAAGGAAGAATATAAATTTAACCAAATGAATTTAAAACTTTATATAAAATTTCTATAAACAGTCAGGGTTTAATATAATTTATTGCTTGATAATAAAAATAAATTTCTAAATATTTTAAAATATTTCTAATAATTTTGAAAACCTTTGTATGTGTAAAACATTTATAAGAAAATTTTTTAGAAAATTTTATCTGAACGATTCTTTTGATCTATTATGAGAGACACGTAAATTATCATAATAAAAATCATTTTTATTTTGAATTTTGAATCTATATCTTTTTAAAGTTAAATCTTGTAATTTAATCATATATTGTCTATTGAAGATTTTATAAAATTACAAACATTTTAATAGTATAATTGAACTCTAAATATAGAAATATCGTAAATAATGTATGATCCCTATTAAGGTAATATTTATTATCTTAATAATTAATGGAGAATAATTCAAAAATGAGTATTGTAAAAACTCCTTATAAAATAATCGATGCAAGTAATTCTAACGCTTCCAAAATCATACCAATTATTGGGATGTGTATGGGATTACTCGTTTATTTTTCTTCATTCATGACTGTTTTCGTTTTGATCACAGGTTCCATTTTTGTTAGAACTATTTTATTGATTTTACTAATCTATCAATTTCTTTTTGCAAAACGTTCTGAAAAATATAGACAATTTCTAAAATTTTTTAGGCCATGGGAAATTTTCAAAAGTTATAAACTTCTCATTGAAGAAGAGTTAAAACCTGATCATAGTCTTTTTTCATTCCACCCACATGGAATTATGGGATTCGGACCTTCAATGTGTGGGGCATTCAACGATATTCTGTATAATTGTGTATTTTGTGGCTCTAGAGCACTCTTAAATCTTCCAATTAGTGGAATATTCGCAAGATGGATGGGTGTATGTGGAGTTAATAACAAAAATTTTAAAGCATTGATGAAAGTAGGAAAGAACATAATATTCGTTCCGGGTGGTTTTGAAGAGGCCACACTTACTGATTATAGGAAAGACAGAGTATTTATTAATTCTAGAAAAGGTTTCATAAAATATGCCTTAGAGTATGGATATAAATTGTACCCTTGCTATACTTTTAATGAAAATAAAATATACTTTACAGTAAATATATTAGAAAATTTCAGACTATTTTTAAATAAATTCAAACTTCCGGGTACTATATTTTACAGTAAATATCTGGTTTTCCCTGAGACGAACGTCAATTTGTTGACTGTTATAGGAAAACCTTTAGTATTACCTAAAATTCATAAGCCTTCAGTAGAAGATATTGACAAATATCACCAAATTTATCTTGACGAACTATTAGCTTTATATAATAGATACAAATACTTGTGTGGTGCAAGTGAGCAATTAGAAATCTTATAATTTTCAACATTTAAGGACTATATCTCCAAACAAATTATTGATTGAAGATATAATTTAATAAAATAAATTATAATTAATAGATTTTAAGACTTAAAAAGTTTAATTATCATTATTAGTATTATTATTTTTAACATTTAATAATTTATGATTGATAGTTTTAAGGACTTTATTTTTATTTAAATTTTATTAGTCCTAATTCGAAATTATTCCTAAAATTATTTTACTTATTGATTCATCAGTACACGCAGTCAAGAATAATTCTTGCTCATAAGGCATAATTATACTTTGAATACTAGGAACCTCAGCGAGTTTGGCCAAAGTACATGCTGCGAACTTTGAGAGTTTATTATCAACGGAATTCGAGCTTATCAATGCAATTAGGCGGTTAATGCATTTATCGATTTTACCTAATCGAGTTTTTGTTGGTAATTTTTGATCAGAAATGAAATAAATAATTTCTAAGGCAGATTCTCTTGTTTCAACTTTATATGAAATAAGTAGATTTACTAATTCTTCATAGAATTCGTCAGGCATTTTTTCAAAATAATCTTCGTTTCCAGATGCAAATGTTAGTCTTCTTAAACACTCCAAAGCCTGTTCCGATATTTCTCTATTACTACTTTTAAGACATTCAAACACAGATAGAATTAGTTCCATTGGGTATCTGATTTCCTTCAAAATAATATGCTTAGAAAGATTAGTTATAATATCTAAAGAATTAGTTTTGATTTCTTGAAAGTTAGAATGGATAAACAGCAGATAAATCATATTCATAAATTTTTGACATTTAATAATACAAGGTTCATTCACTCTTGAAAAGGATAGATTCCTTAGGATCAAGGTAAGAGATATCAAGTGTTCGATTAATTCGTACTCTGTAACTTCTTCGAAAGTATTATATATGTTGATTTCACTCTCTTTCTGGTTTTTTTCGATTTCAGGATTTTTATTTTTCTTTGCTAATGTAGGAAGATTTATTGTGTTGTTGATTTCATTTAAAAAATGAAAGGTGGTAGCTTCTGCATAAGATCTAGCACGTTTGTTAATTGACTTATTATAATAAAACGAATTATTGTTATAATTATTATTAACACTAGTAATTCCTGTTGAATTCATGGGCATTTTTTTGTTTACTCTACCCTCAATAATATCAATGATGAAACAAAGATCAGTAATATTATTTATACAATAATACATATAATTAGTCATACTCTCCATCAAGTAAGGCTGATTCTCCAATATCAAATTACAGTTTTGATTAGAAGAAAACAAAGCTAAAATATTTAAGGACCAGAGTATCTCACTAGTAATGTGAGATTCAAATGATAAAACTATTCTTCTTAAATCAGGAATTGCATTCAGCATTCTAATTTTTTTTTGATAGGTTTTGTCTCTGGGTGCTGTACTAGGCTTTGTCTGATATCTAAAAATTAGATTGAATTCATTCTCTGGCCTGATGATTTTTTTTCCTAGAAATTTCTGTTCTTGTTGAGAAGAAGGCTGATTTGGAGATTGACCAGAGGCTTGTCCTGGGTTATTGATAGAATTGCTAGTTGCTGGATTTAAATTTTGACTGAGATTTATAAAATTTTGGCCAGCCATTGCTTTCTGGTTCATTCCCATCATTGAGTTGAGTGTCATTCCTGGATTTTGCTGGGCTTTTAGGTAGTAGGCTTCGTATGCGTGGAGACATTTACTGTAGTGATTTCTTAGAGTAAAACTTGCGCTTGTACATGTTGCTGGAAGTTCTAAAGCATTCACTATTTCTTTCCATTGTTTATTTTCAGACACCTGATGGGAGCCTCCTCTTCCTATTACCTCTTTAAATAATTTATAGAGATCTAATTCTTTCCCGCCAATTTGTGGAACTTTGAAATTTTCACGCCCGTGTAATGTATTAAATTTAAGCAATTCTTCTTTGAAAATTCTTGATCTTTCTCTTTCATCATCTTCATGTGACTTTTTGTTATTATCTATAGCTATCATGTATTTTAATTAAAATAATTTTCTTTTAATTACATATATTTATTCGAGTACAATTATGATTCGTAATTGAAAAACAAGCAAATAATAGAATTAATGATGATAATGAAAAAGTAATAAATAAAAAAAAAGTTTAATAGAAAATTTTAAATCATTTTCTTATTTGAAAGGAATTTTATATTTAAATTTAGTAATTATTAGTTTAATTAGAGTTTCTTTTTTCGGCTTGAGTCAAAATTTCTTCAATAATTTTCCTCAATTTTATTCTGAATTACTTGTATTTTCTTCAATATTTCAGAAGGGACCAATCCTGTATTAGGATCTGTATCCAAAGGCCTTCTGAATAAAAGAATGTGTGGCTCTGGTCTGTGTATTTCATAATGAACCCATCCACGAGATTGCTGAACACCAAGAGATCTCCATTCATTTTCAGAAAGTAATCTACCCTTTGGCACTTGTTTGAATACATTTTTAGGTAATAGAACATGTCGATATTCATACAAGTCATCGCAGTACTTTTCGCTATATTCAATATCATCTGGGTAGTGGGG
>Ga0169931_10015472_pt1 | contig 10203 bp, 8 predicted proteins | sample Kivu_15m_20L_FD_129675 | JGI IMG/M metagenome (GOLD analysis project Ga0169931, IMG submission 129675) | Freshwater microbial communities from Lake Kivu, Western Province, Rwanda to study Microbial Dark Matter (Phase II) - Kivu_15m_20L... | ecosystem: Environmental > Aquatic > Freshwater > Lake ... | reverse complement strand
TTGGACCCTCCTGTACACCTGTGCCGCGCTCGGGCTCCTCGCGTTCGGGCTCCATGCCAGAGCGCTCCTCCGGGCCGCTCGGCAGCGGGGACCGCAGTACCTCGCGGACCTGGCGCGCTGGCAGGCAGCGCCCGGCGCCGCCGACTCGGCCGCCTACCCTGAGGTCCTGGTGCAACTGCCCGTGTACGACGAGCCGCGCGTGGTCGCACGCCTCGTCGCGTCGGTCGCAGCCCTCGACTGGCCGGCAGACAGACTGGTGATCCAGCTCCTGGACGACAGCGGCGCGGAGGCCCGCGCCCTCGGCGGCGAGGCGGTCGAGGCCGCCCGGGCGCGCGGCGTCGATGTCCGTCACGTCTGCCGCCCACACCGCGCGGGCTTCAAGGCGGGCGCGCTGGCGCACGGGCTGTCGACGTCGACGGCCCCTTTCGTAGCGATCTTCGACGCCGATTTCGTCCCGCCCCGGGACTTCCTCCGCCGCGCCCTGCCCCTCTTCGCTGCGTCGGAGCGCGTCGCGTGTGTGCAGGGGCGCTGGACGCACCTGAACCGGGAGCAGAACTTCCTCACCCGTGCGCAAGCGGCCGCGATCGACGCGCACTTCTGGGTGCAGCAGCTCGCGCGTGCCTCCGGCGCCGGGCTCGCCACGTTCAACGGCTCGGCCGGCGTGTGGCGGCGAGCTGCGATCGACGACGCCGGCGGTTGGTCCTCCGCGACACTGACGGAGGACCTCGAGCTCTCGCTCCGCGCGCACCTGCGCGGTTGGACGATCCTCTTCGACCCCGACCTCGCCGTGCCGGCTGAGCTCCCTGCGACACTCGGTGCCCTCAAGGCCCAGCAGCGCCGCTGGGCGCGCGGCTCGACGCAGTGCGCGCGCCGGTTGCTGGCGCCGATCTGGCGCAGCGACCTCGGCACGCGTCACAAGCTCGAAGCGAGCGCTCACTTGCTGGGCTACAGCACCTCCGCGGCCCTGCTGGCGCTGATGGCGCTCCTGCCGCTGGGCTTCGGGCACGTGCTCACGCTGGGTCGACAGCCCGCCCTCTGGCCGCTGTGGGTCGCGGTGTGGTTCGCTGCGCTCGGCCCTGTGCAGGTCGTCCTGCACGGACAACGGAGCGCTCGCGGCGAGCCGTATGCGCTCGCCGCGGCCCTACGGACAGGCTGCGTCGGCCTCGGGCTCGCGGCGAACAACACGCTCGCAGTCCTGCGCGGACTCTGCGGCGCAGTCGGTTCGTTCGCGCGGACCCCCAAACAAGGAGCAGGCGCCGCGCCGCAGGGCCGCGCGCCCCACGCCGAGCTCGTGTGCGCGGGCGCCACGCTCGCCGCGACCTTGCACCTCGCAGCGCACTCGCGCATCGAGGTCGTGGCCTACGCGCTGTTCTGTGGCTCGGGGTCCTGGGTCCTGTCGGGATACTGGTGGGCGCGAGAGCGCCACGCGCCGCTCGGCGACACCCCATGATCCTCGTCAGCGCGGTTTTTTTGACTGGCCTCGCGTTTGCGGTGGCCTGGTGCCCAGAGTTCCAGAGCGCAGACGCGACCAAGGTCGCGCTCTGGCTCGCCCTCGGCGCGTGGCTCGCCGGCTGCCACGCAGCGCAGCGGCGCGGGGGCGCAGGGGCCGCCGCGCGCGAGCGGTTCCACCGCGACGCTCTGTGTGTGCTGCTCGTGGCGGCACTCCTGCGCCTGCCATTCGTCGGCGCCGCGGGCCACACCGACGACCTGCATCGATACGTCTGGGAGGCGCGGGTCATCCTCGACGGGCACGACCCGTACAGCCTCGCCCCCGACGCGCCCGAGCTGGCGCACCTCGTCGACCGCAGCCACGCGTCGATCAACCACCCGAGCTATCGCTCGATCTACCCGCCGCTGGCGCAGGCGCTCTTCGTGGCCGTTGTGGCGGCGGGCGGTCGCGAGCTGGCGCTGCGCGACACGCTCTTGGCGATCGACCTGCTGGCCGTCGTGGCGCTCCTCGTGTGGCGTCGGTCCCTGGGCGCGAGCGCCTGGGCCGCGATCGTGTATGCGTGGTGCCCGCTGACGGTCTGGACGGCTGCCGAGGGCCACGTCGATCCACTGGCGCTGCTCTTCCTCGCGGCGTCAGGCGCCGCCGCCGCGCGTCGACGTTGGGGCCTCGCCGGGGTCTCGCTGGGGCTGGCGGCGTCAGCCAAGGTCTTCCCCATCGTCCTGTTGCCCTGGCTCCTGCGCGTCGCGGGTAGCCGCGCACGGGCGCTCATGGGCTTCGGCGGGGCAGTCGGCGCAGGCGCGCTGCTGATCTCGCCGTTGCACGCGCTGGCGCCGCTCTCCGCGTTTGCGCACGACTTCGCCTTCAACGCGCCGATCTTCACCTGGCTGCGCGACCATGCGGTCCCCAACCCGCATGCGGCGGTTGCCTCTGCGTTCTCCCTCCTCTGCGCGGTGCTCTGGCTGATCGAGCCGCGCTTCGAGCGCGCAGCGGCGACGCTCCTGCTCGGACTCCTGCTGCTCTCACCGACGGTGCACGCTTGGTATCTGACGTGGCCCCTCATCGCCGCCGCCGCCGTACTCCCCAGCCGAATCGCGTGGGTGACGAGCGCGTGGGCGGTTTCCGCCGCCATCGCGCTCTTCCCGACCTACGCCGATGCAAAGACCGGCGCGCCCTTCGTGGAGCACCGGCGCGCGACTCAGTTGGCGCTGCTCGCGCCCCTCGGGATCGGCTTGGCGGGGCTGTCCTCGCGCCTGCGCGCGCGGCCGAGCCCGCGGAGCCCGAGGCCCGACGACCGGCGCCCCCCGGGGAGCACCTTCGGGGTCATCGTCCCCGCGCGCGGTGAAGTCGCGAACCTGCGGGAGCGGCTCCCTGAGCTCGCGGCCACGGACGCGGTGGTCATCGCCGTCGTCGATGCGCCGACAGGCGACGGCTCCAAGGCGCTCTGCGAGGTCTCGCCGCGCGTCCGCTACATCGCCGAGGAGCGCCCTGGTTACGGGCGCGCCGTCCTCACCGGGCTCGAGTGCCTGCGCGAGCACGGCGTCGACTATGCCGTCGTCTGTGACGCAGACAACAACCTCGCCGCCGCGCAGGTCGAAGCGCTGCTCGCGCCGCTTGGCGACGACGCGGTCGTGCTCACTTCGGGCGCCCGCGGCCGCCGCTCGCAGCTCACTCGCCCCCAGCGCTTCGGCAACGCGCTCGTCTGTGCGCTCATCGCGTGGCGCTTCGGTCACTGGCCGCGCGACCTAGGTCCGTTCCGCGCGCTGCGGCTGTCTTTCTGGCGACCGGGTACGATCCAAGACGAAGGATACGGGATCAACGTGGAGCAGACGATCTGCGCCGCGCGCCGCGCTGGCTTGGCCGAGGTGCGCTTGGAGACACCTATGCGACGTCACGGTCGGAGTCGGATCAGCGGCGACCTGCGGGGCGCGGCCCGCGCTGCGCGGGGGATGCTGCGGCGCTTCTACCTGCAATCGGAGGGAGCATGGACGCGACCGTGGTCGTCCTGAGCAAGGTGCCGGGTGCGTTGCCTGTGAAGACGCGGCTGCACGCGGCGCTCGGTGTACAGGCTGCAGAGGCGCTCTGCGTCCAGATGCTCGCGGCCACGATGGAGCTGGCGCGCAGCGTCGATCCACAGCCTGTGCTCGCTTATTCACCGCCTGAGGCGGACTTGCGCGCTCTGCTCCATGAGCTCGGCCCATGCCGGCCGCTCGCGCTCGCGGCGACGGGCGGCGGCGCGTGCCTGGCTGAAGCGCTGGAGCGCGCCGCTCGCGGTCAGCCGCTGATCGCGCTCGGTGGTGACGCTCCGGACCTGCCGCGTGCGCTCTTGCTCGCGGCCTTGCAGGCGGTCGCGCACTGCGACCTCGCGCTCGTTCCGACCCCCGATGGTGGCTTCTCGTGCCTCGCGCTCACGCGCCCAGTCGCGAGGCTCGAAGAGCTCTTCACGTTCGGCGCCGACGACGCGCGCCGCTCGTTGCTCGCCGCCGCGGCAGCGCGCGGATTGTCTGCAACGGTGCTGGCGCCGTGGCCGGACGTGGACACACCAGAGGCTGTCGCCGCGCTCTTCGCGCGCGGCTGGCGTCCAAGGATCCGAGCCCGCGGCGAGCGATCCGAACCCACTCCCCGCTCCTCGCCGCCGACAACGGCACCCCCCGCAGCCCCGCTCCGATGAAGACCTACTACGACCCGAACGACCTCGCGCGCTTCCATGCGATCGCCGACCACGCCCCCGAGCTCGGCCAACACTTCTTCGCGTGGTATCGCGCGGTCTTCGGCGAGGGCGCACTGACCGCCCGCGAGAAGTCCTTGATCGCGCTCGGCGTCGCGCACGCCGTGCAGTGCCCGTACTGCATCGACGCTTACACCAAGGACACCCTGGAGCGCGGCTGCGATGTCGAGCAACTGACCGAGGTCGTGCACGTCGCCGCAGCGATCAAGGGCGGCGCCGCGCTCGTCCACGGCATCCAGATGCGCAAGGTCGCCGATCAGGCCTCGATGGCATGAGCGCCGGCCCCACTCAAGGACTGCACCGCACGCTGGCCCGGTCCAGCTCGCCCCTCGCCGACCCGAGCGAACAGCGCGCGCTACTGGCGCTGACGACCAGCAGAGCCGCCCTTCGGGTCGACTTCGCGGCAGCATTGACCGAAGCAGGACACGGACCGCTCGCAGCGCGCTCCGTGGAAGTGCTCCAGGTGAACCTGGGCCGGCGCTGCAATCAGACCTGCGCCCATTGCCACGTCGATGCTGGCCCCGAACGCACCGAGACGATGTCGCACGAGGTCGCGGAGCACTGCATCGAGCTCTTGCGACAGAGCGACATCGGCACGCTGGACCTGACTGGCGGCGCGCCGGAGCTGTCGCCCGAGTTCGAATTCCTCGTTCGGGAGGCAACCGCGCTGGGCCGGCGGGTGATCGACCGCTGCAACTTGACCGTGCTGGAGGCCAAGCCCATGGCTGGCCTGATCGACTTCCTCGCCGACCACGGAGTCGAGGTCATCGCGTCGCTCCCCCACTATCGGGAGCTCAACACGGACCGGCAGCGCGGCGAAGGTGTCTTCGAGCGCTCGATCTCGGCCTTGCGCAGGCTGAATGAGCGTGGATACGGCCGCGACCCGCGGCTCCGCTTGCAGCTCGTGACGAACCCGGTCGGCGCGTTCCTGCCGCCGGATCAGGCCGTCCTCGAGCGGGAGTGGAAGGTCGAGCTGGAGCGCCGCCACGGGGTCGTCTTCGATCACCTGTTCACGCTCACGAACATGCCGATCGGGCGTTACCTCGAGTGGCTGGAGCGCACGGACAACCTGGCCGGTTACCTCGCGCGGCTCGCGGGTGCATTCCAGGCCGAAACGCTCCATGGGCTCATGTGCCGCACGACGCTCTCGGTCGGCTGGGACGGCCGGCTCTACGACTGCGACTTCAACCAGATGCTCGCGCTCGAGCTCGCGCCGGGTGAGCCGCGGCACATCCGCGAGGTCCTGCGGTCAGAGGTGGCGCGGCGGCCGATCGTCACCGGCGCGCACTGCTTCGGCTGCACCGCGGGGAGAGGGTCTTCGTGCGGCGGGCAGTTGACCTGAGGTTCGCGCGGCCGAGCTGCGCGCAGCGGCGCGCTCACACGCGGTCGAGCACCAACGGCGCAGGGTCGACCGCGGGACCGAGCGACAGTGCGGCGAGGACACGCGCGCGCGCTTCGGCGAGGCCGCGGCCCGCGCGGTGGTGCAGCGCGACGAGCGGCTCGCCGGCTTCGACCGCTGCGCCTTCCGAGACGAGCACGTCGAGGCCGACCGCAGGGTCGATGCTGTCGCCCGCGGCGTGGCGGCCGCCGCCGAGCGCGCGCACGGCGAGGCCCAGCTCGCGGACATCGAACCACGCCAAGTAGCCGGCCGCGGGCGCCTCGAGCACTTCGACGTCGTCGGTGCTCGGGAGGCCGCCGTCGAGCTGGCGGACGTCGCCGCCCTGCGCGGCGACCATCCGCTCGAACACCTCGCGCGCGCGGCCATCGTCGAGCACACCGGCGAGGAGCCGCGCGCCTTCGTCGAGGTCGCGGGCGCGCTCGACGTGCACGAGCAGCTCGGCGCCGAGGCGCACGACCAGCTCGCGCAGGTCCGCCGGCCCCGCGCCAGCGAGGCAGTCGAGCGCTTCTTGGACCTCGAGCGAGTGCCCGATCGTGTGCCCGAGCGGTCGCCCCATCGCCGTCAACAGAGCTGTGCACTTCACGCCGGCGTCGCGCGCCAGCGCGACCATCGTGCGGGCGAGCTCCAAGCCCTGCGCCGGGTCGGGGAAGAACGCGCCGCTCCCGTACTTGACGTCGAGGACGAGCGCGTCGAGCCCCTCCGCGAGCTTCTTCGACACGATCGAGCTCGCGACGAGCGGCAGCGCCTCGACGAGCTCAGCTTCATCGCGCAGCGCGTAGAGGCGGCGGTCAGCGGGCACGATCGCAGCGCTCTGCGCGACCATCGCGCACCCCGCGCGCATGAGGACCTCCAGCACGCGGTCCGGGTCGCCCGCGGTCTTGAAGCCCGGGATCGCCTCCAGCTTGTCGAGTGTGCCGCCGGTGTGCCCGAGGCCGCGTCCGGAGACCATCGGCACGACACAGCCGAGCGCGGCGAGGGCCGGCGCGAGCGGCAGCGAGGCTTTGTCGCCGATGCCGCCTGTCGAGTGTTTGTCGACGACCGGAGCGTCGAGCGCGCGCAGGTCCAGCTTGACGCCGGTCGCGACCATGCCCCGGGTCCAACCGACGAGCTCCGGCCCGGTCATACCGCGGTGGAAAACGCTGGCCAGCATCGCAGCGCACTGCGCGTCGGTCGCGCTGCCGTCCGCAGCCGCTCGGAGGAAGCGCGCGGACTCCGCAGCGCTGAGGGCGCCCCCATCGCGCTTCTTGCGCAGCAGCGCGTGCAAGTCGAGGGGCGCGCTCATGCGCGCAGGATCTGGCCGAGGAACGACGCGCCGGGGCCGGCGGGCGCGAGGCCGAAGTAGTCCTCGACCGTGGCGCCGACGTCGGCGAACGTCGCGCGTGTGCCGAGGTCGACGCCGCGCTGCACAGCGTCGCCGTAACACAGGAGCGGCACGTACTCGCGCGTGTGGTCGGTGTGCTCGCGCTTCGTCGGGTCGTTGCCGTGGTCCGCCGTGAGCAGGAACAGGTCCCCCTCGCGGCGCAGGCGCTCGAAGCCGATCAGGTCCTCGTCGAACTCCTCGAGCGCGCGGCGGTAGCCCGCCGGATCGCGGCGGTGGCCGAACAACATGTCGAAGTCGACGAGGTTCACGAAGACGAGGCCCATCACGAGCTCCTGGGCCGCGGCGAGCGCGTGCCGCATGCCGTCGCGATTGCCCTCGGTGTGGATGGCGCGCGTGAGCCCGCGCTTCGCGAAGATGTCCTCGATCTTGCCGATGCCGACGACCGGCACACCCGCCGCGACGAGTCGATCGAGCGTCGTGGGCCGCGGCGGCTCGAGCGAGAAGTCCTTGCGGTTGTACGTCCGCTTGAACGCGCCCGGCGCGCCGATGAACGGGCGCGCGATGACCCGCCCGAGGCCCAGGGGCCGCGTCAGCTCGCGGGCGATGCGGCACGCCTTGAAGAGCCGCCGCAGGCCGAAGCGCTCTTCGTGCGCCGCGACTTGGAACACGCTGTCCGCGCTCGTGTAGACGATGGGCTTGCCCGTGGCGAGGTGCTCGGGTCCGAGGCGCTCGAGGATCTCGGTGCCCGACGCGGCGACGTTGCCCAGCCATCCGGGCAAGCCCGCGCGCTGGCACCACTCATCGAGTAGCGCGGTGTCGAAGCCGCCTGGGAACGTCGGGAACGCCGCGTCCAGCGGGCAGTTCATGAGCTCCCAGTGGCCGGTGGAGGTGTCCTTGCCGGCCGACGCCTCGGCGAGGCGGCCGAAGCTGGCCTCTGGCCGACCGGCGCGGGGCAGCGACGCCACGCCTGGGACGTTGCCGAGCCCGAGAGAGGTCAGGCGCGGGATCCGCGGCGGGCCCGCGGCCGCGACGAGGTGATCGAGGGTGTGCGCGCCCGCGTCGCCGAAGCGCTCGGCGTCGGGCAGTGCCCCGACACCGAGCGAGTCGAGCACGATGAGGAAGACGCGGCGCGGCAGCATGGCGGGGGGACCCCCGAGGGCGCTCAGCCCCCGGCCTTCCCGAGGGCGACCTCGATCAACCGCGCGACTTCACTCTCGAGCTCCTCGACCCACTCCTCGCCGAAGTCGCGCTCCAGGAGGTCGCGCTCGGAGAACTCCCAGCGGCCGGTGCGGGGGTCGAAGTCGAACTGGTAGTCGTGCTCGCTGCCGTCGTCCTCGGTGACGACGACCTGGACGATGCTGTTCTCCCGGTCGAGCTCGGCGGTGAAGGAGGCCATGGTGCAGGGGCGATGCGGTGCGGTGCTGCGTCGGGTCCGGGGAGCGCTCCTGGACCGCGGGTCGGAGGGGAGAGGATAGACTCGGAGCGCGGGGGCGCAACGCCTGACTGGGCGATGCGGTCAGCGGCAGCGGGCAGCCGACCGCGGGCCGCTGACGCAGGCGGTCGCAGCGGCCGCCCCGGGCGGCCCGGGCTCCCCGGCGCTCCGCGCCCCGCGCGGTAGACTCGCCCCAAGGCCCCGCCCCCCTCACCGATGCGACCGCACTGGATGCTCTCTCTGACGCTCGCGGTCGCCGCCGGCTGCGCCGCGTGGCGACCCGCGCTCGAGCGGGAGGGCTGGACCCTCTACCGCCCCGCGAGCGGCGACGTCGCGGTCTCGGCCTTCGACGCGGCGCTGCACCCCGCGTTTGCGTTCCTCGAGGAGCAGTTCGGTCCCTTCCGCGAGCGCGTGAAGGTGCACGCCTTCCACGGCGCGGTCGACCTCGCGCGCGGGCGGCGGCTGGTGGCGGACGACGCCGCGGGACGCCCCGGCGCAGGCGCGGTCTACGACGTGCCCGGCATCGGCCCCGCCCGCGTGCAGGCGTTCCACGCCCGCGGCGGCGGCGCCCTCGCGCGCGACGGTGTGTTCCTCGGCGCGCCGGAGGTCGGCGCCGCGGTGCACGAGCTCGTCCACGCCTGGTACGCCGAGCGCGGCGAGCGCCTGCCCCTGTGGTTCGAAGAGGGCGTCGCGACGTTCTTCGGCGACGGCCTCGTCGTGCGGGGGCGCTGGACCGTCGACGGCATGTCGTGGTGGCCCTTGCGCGAGCTGCGCGAGGAGGCGGCCGAGGGCCGCCTCGACGACGCCGCGCTGGCGAGCTTCCTCGCGGCGACGCCGCGCGACCGCGACGACGTGCGCCGCAACGTCCTCGTGCATTTCGTCGGCTGGGCGATCGTGTTCGACCTCGCGCGGGAGACCGGCTCGCGCGACTGGCGCGCTTGGCACGGCGCCTTCGACTGGAGCGCGCCGCTCGCGGACGCGCGCCGCCGGCTGGAGCGTACCCTCGCGCCCGAGGCCCAGGAGGCGTGGCTCGAGCGCCTCGCCGACAGCGACCCCGCGGTCCGCATGGCGACGGCGCAGGGCGTGTGGAAGCTGCGCAGTCGCGCCGTGATGCTGCGCCTCGTGGACGCGCTGCAGGAGGAGCGCGACGCCGAGGTCGCGGTCTGCCTCGCGGTGAACCTGCTCGCCTGTGCGGGCGAGCTCGACCTGTCCTGGCGCGATTGGCGCCGTATCAGCGCCCCGCTCGGGCGGGCCCTGCGCAACCCGCGGCTCGAGGACCCCCACGAAGAGGACGCCGCGCGGGCGCTCTACCTGGCGTACCGTCGGGGCCAGGGCGACCCGCAGGCCGCCCTGCAGCGGCTCGAGCGCTTCTGGGCGGAGTGACCCCCGCCCCTGGGCGGGGCTCACGCCGGCACAGGGGCCTGCGGCGGGTCCCACGAGCCGCGCTCCAGTCCCGCGCAGCGCCCGGCCGATCACAGTCAACGGACTCCGTTGTCCTGTGACCCGAGAGGCGCCTGCCATGACCCCCGAACCGCACCCGCTTCGCCGACCTGTCCGCCCCACCGGCGTCGAGCGCACCTTCGGCCAGGACGAGATCATCGTCAGCAAGACGGACCCGAAGGGCCGGATCACCTACGCGAACCGCGTGTTCCTGCGGGTCGCGGGCTACACCGAGCAGGAGGTGCTCGGCGCGCCCCACAGCCTGATCCGCCACCCCGACATGCCGCGCTGCGTGTTCCAGCTCCTCTGGGACACGATCCAGAGCGGGCGCGAGGTGTTCGCCTACGTCGTGAACCTGGCCAAGAACGGGGATCACTACTGGGTCCTCGCCCACGTCACCCCGACGTTCGATGACAAGGGCGCGATCGTCGGCTAC
>Ga0169931_10015471_pt1 | contig 10203 bp, 8 predicted proteins | sample Kivu_15m_20L_FD_129675 | JGI IMG/M metagenome (GOLD analysis project Ga0169931, IMG submission 129675) | Freshwater microbial communities from Lake Kivu, Western Province, Rwanda to study Microbial Dark Matter (Phase II) - Kivu_15m_20L... | ecosystem: Environmental > Aquatic > Freshwater > Lake ... | reverse complement strand
TCCTCGTGAAAAGAGGCTTCTCGCACTTTCCCCTGGTCGATGGCGTCGACCACCTCCTGGTAGGTTCCCAGGAGTGGTGGGGCCTCGTCCGCGGGGAAGATCGCTGCGGCATGCGCCACGCCGGTCGCCGGGGAGAGGAGCGCCAGAGATATCAGGGCGGCCTTGGCGAGGAAGGTTTTCATGCGGCACGATTGTGCGAATCTCCCAAGTTTCATCAACATACCCTATATTATGTCCATATATCCCCATTTCACACTGATCGCCCGGCGCAGTCACCGCCGTACCGCATGGTGGACATTTTCGTTTTTTGGGGTAAAGTCCAAGGATGGTTTATGTGCTCCGAGTTTTGGCGGCTATTTCCCTGGGGTTTTTGTCCACCCCCCTGTGGACCGCTTTTTCCCAAAGTCCGCCTGTCGTTCCTGCGGGCGATCCGGCGCCGGCGAGTCTCGGTGTCGCGGTTCGCTCCATGGAGGACGGCCGTTCTCCGGCTGTCAATCCTCCATCCTGGGCGAAGTGTCCCGAATACTGGCAGTTGGCCAGGAAGGTGGGCTGGAAACATAGGGATATGGCTATCCTCGACAAGATCATGTACAGGGAGAGTCGCTGCCTGCCTAAGGTACTTAACGGAAGCGACCCTGTCGGGGGATCCAGGGGTCTGACCCAGATAAACGGTTTTTGGCACAAAATTCTCACGCGGGCGAACATAATAGACTCCCCCCGGGATCTCTACGATCCAGAAGTGAACCTTCGCGCCGCCCTGCTGATCTACACCCTGCAGAAAGAAACTACCGGCTGGGGCTGGTCGCCGTGGGCTATCTACAGGTAGTACCCATCGCACTCACGGTTCAGGCCAGTCCCAACGAAGTCCTGCCGCCCCAACGGTAACGATAAGTACATAACACCAGAAAGAAAGGACGTACCGCATGCGTTACTCGCTGCTAGAACTGGCCGCCATGGCCTACAACCTCTCGTCGACTCAAATTCGTCTAATCATAGACAGGTACGGGTCGCATGAGAATGTTCTCGCTATACTCGCGGCCAGACCTGATCTTGATCCGGTAAACGCCGCGATACTGAGCCAGTCGTCTAATCGTAAGATCCGCCGCCGTGCCCTAACCAAGGTGACCGACGTCTCGCTGTTGGCGAAAGCCGCGATCTCCCCAGGTTATTCGATGGCCGCCGCCGCCAACGTGCATACGCCTGTGGATATTCTAGACCGCCTACTGCGGAAAGGCACGCGTTTCGATATGATACGCGCCGCCTGCAATCCGACCACCCCGGTGGAATCCCGGATGAAAGTCCTAAGTAGCGTGTCACAAGCCACCAAACTGGTGCGTGTGGGAAGCTCCTTGGGCGACAGCGTGGTTCGTAGCCACGAGATGGTCAACAACAATCCGTGGATGCTCAATAGTGAGAATTTCGACAGGCACGACCTCAACATAAAGCGTGCCATCATCGGGAACCACAGGACCCCCCGCAAGACGATTCTCCACGCATCCAAAAGCGTGCGCTCGTCCCATGGCTGGAGTTCTCTGACCAACCATCCGTACCTCAATGGCGGCGATTTCGTGTCGCAACCTTGGGCCGACCTGGCCAAAATTGGTTGCGCCGCGGCGGATCTGTGCCTTGTCGAGCATCCCCTGCTCGACCCGGTCACGGCCTCCAGTATACTTGCCGCCAACGGCAGGGTTCACCCCGAGCCGCACATCGTAGCTCGTTTGGCCCGCCGTTTCGGGAACCTGTGTTTCCGTGCAGACGCCAAAGGTGACATTATGGCGGCAACCCGCGTAGCCTCGGCGTCATGGCTGGAGCCGTGCGTAGGGTACTACACCGAAAACACCGAGGTCGACCCCGTGGATGTGGCGAACGTCGTCTCCATTCTCGGCATCGACGAGTCCCGTTGGGACGTCTTTGTCGTCATCGGCGCCGACTGGCGGTCATCTCTGAGTTCGTTCTCGGAAGTCTGCTCGCGTCTATAACCTGTCCCCGACGAAAGTCGGGGATTTTGGTTTTGTCCCGGTTCCCGCGTGCGCCCGAACCAGGGGTAGTCGCCTAGGACCTACCCGCGGTGGCCTAGTGTAGTGCGCGCGCCCCGAGTTCCGGGCTCCACGACTCCACCGATCCCAGATCGGAACGCAGCTTCATCCCCATGGTATGGGTGTCTTTCCCTCGCGTGGTCCCCACCAGAAGCTCTATCGACAGGTTGTCCCCCTTGGATACCGCGCATATCGCTCCCGGGACTTCGTCCTCCTCCAGGTACAGGGTGGTTTCCCCGTGGTTCCACCGCGACACCCATCCGGCTTCTACGCCGGCCAAGGGTATTCTTCGGTCGGTCTGGTATCCCGGGGCGTATCGTAGTTTGCGTAGCTGCAACCTGCTTCGCAACTGTCCGATTACGCTGTAGGCCATCGTCACCTCCCCGAACACGAATCCCTCCGATTGGTACAGTTCCCCTACGGTCGGGCCGTGCAACTTGACCGAGAGACACAGGGGCATCTTGCGCGACCAGTGGTCCAGTAGCCAGGAGAACAAGGCCGTCACCGGTATCAGGGCAAGGGATGCCCATCCTCCTATCAATAGCGACACGTATATGACCGCAGTCAGCAGAGGCACCCCTATGAGCAGAACCTTCAATGGATCGAACACTTTGACGCTGCGAAAATCGAAGGAACTTGTTTTGTTGGGGTTCATGCGTTTACATCGTACGGTTCGACTCTTGCCGTGCACGATGTGCACCTCGACCGTTTGTGGTTTATGCGGGCATGTTGCCGGAACCGTGCCGACGGCAACGGTATAGCGCGTGGTCAAGTTAGTGATCTGTGAGAAGCCCTCGGTCGCCGCCAGTATCGCCGCCGCCCTGCCCGGCCCTTTCGCTAAAACATCCTGGGGTCATCAGTCTTCGGAGTATTGGGTCTGCGCCGCCTCCGGGCATCTGCTGGAACTGCTGGCTCCCGAGGACTACGATCCCAGGTACAAGGCGTGGACCATGTCCGATCTTCCTATCGTACCGGCTGAGTTCTCGTATAGGCCAATCAACGATCGCGCGCTGAGCATACTCCGTTCCATGAAGACCCTCGTCGACGACCCCAGGGTCGGCGGTGTGGTGAACGCCTGCGACGCGGGCAGGGAAGGTGAGGGGATATTCTCCCTTGTCTACGACTGGCTCGGCTCGTCCAAGCCCGTGGAGAGGGCCTGGTTTAATTCCATGACCGCTTCCGCCATAGTTGACTCGTTCGCCGCCTTGAAACCTTCCAGCGACTACGTGGGTCTGGAAAACGCCGCCGCCGCCCGCGCCCAGGCCGACTGGTTGGTGGGGATGAACGCCACCCGCGCGGCGTCCTGCACCCTGGCTGGCTCAAAGTTCCTTCTTTCCCTGGGCAGGGTTCAAACCCCCACCTTGTCGATGGTGGTCTCAAGGGACATCGAGATAGAGAATTTCGTCTCCCAGCCCTACCAGGTGTTGCGCGCGGAGTTCCTGCTTAGATCCCCAGACAGGCAGTTCACTGCCCACTGGAGACCGGAACCTAAACTCTCCGCCGATGAGAAGATATTCGACCCTACCGTCGCCTCCCAGATTCTCCAGGCGGTCCGGTCGTCCGGCAAGGGGGTCGTCGAGTACGTGAAGGTCGCCCCTGTTACGACCTCCCCGCCCAAACTCTACGATCTCACCTCCCTGCAACGCCAGGCTAACAAGAGTTTTGGTTTCAGCGCCCATGAGACCCTGGCGCTGGCCCAGTCTCTGTACGAGGAGCACAAGGTTTTGACCTACCCCCGCACCGATTCGAAGTTCATCACCAAGGACATGGCCTCCACCATACCCGGCATATTGTCCAGGATTGCGGCCCTGTCCGTGGAGCATTCCGCGGTGGTCAAGGAAGTCCTCGCTCGCAACGATTTCTCGGCCATTGTTGACGACGCGGAGGTCACCGATCACCACGCCATAATCCCCACGGACATCACGCCTCCGTTGGCGAATTTGTCCCCGGACGAACTCAAGTTGTATCACATGGTTGTCCGCAGGTTGCTGGAATCCGTTCTCGGGGACCTGGTCCAGGAGAAGACCATGCTTTGGGTGCGCGTACCTACGTCCATCGCAGACCAGTGGTTCTTCGCCCAGGGTCGCAGGGATCTGGTGCCCGGTTACAAGTCGGTAGCGGTTGCTTTGGCGAAAACCTTGAAAGATGCCGACAAGGACGACGACGAACCGGACGAAGGTAGCATATGCGCGGTGCAGGCCAAAGAGCCCACGGAGGTCAAGAACGCATCCCTGTTAGACAGGAAGACCAAGCCCAAGGATTACCACAACGATGCGAGCATCCTGTCTATGATGGAGTCAGCCGGGAAGATGGTGGACGACAAGGAGTTGTCGCAGGCCATGAAGGACAAGGGACTGGGCACCCCGGCGACCAGGGCCTCGATAATAGAGACCCTGATCAAAAGAGAGTACGTTAGCAGGAAGGGCAAGACCTTGCAGGCCACCGATACGGGTAGATGCCTGATCCTTTCCCTGGGGGCGCACCCTTTGGTTTCCCCCGAGATGACCGGCGAATGGGAGATGCGTTTAAAGGAGATGGAGCGCAGCGGGGCTTCGACCGCCGGTTCGCTCAGAGGGGACTTCACCCGTGACGTCACCTTGTTTTCCGAGAGATGCGTCAAGGACTTCGGTGACAAGACTCCCGACATTTTCAAAAGCAACCGCAGGAGTTACGGTGACTGCCCCATGAAAGGTTGTACAGGCAAGGTGGTTTTCGGCAAGTCCGGTTGGGGTTGTTCCTCCTACAAGTCCAAGGAGTCCAGGGGCTGCGGGTTCGTGTTCTGGCAGACCCAGGGAGGAAAGCAGATGAAGGTGCCCGATCTCCTTGACTACATGGAGAAAGTTGCCTCCGGTGCACTGGTCCCGGTTGCCTCCGGTCCTGCGGCCATTCTTGGGCCGTGCCCGCGTTGCGGCAAGGACGTCAAGGAGCACGGCAAAGGTTGGAGTTGTACTTCATACAGATCCAAGGCCGAACCGGGTTGCGGCTACGCCTTGTGGAAGACCTCCAAAGACGGTACGGTGCTGACCGCAGAAAAAGCCAAGGAGCTCCTGGATGCCAAGTTCGACGTCGCGCCGCCGGCAGCGAAGGTTTTCGCCCCTTGCCCCGTATGTGCGGGCACCTTGATGGAAAGGGAGAAGGTCTACAGTTGCAACTCCTACAAGTCCCCCAAGTCCAAGGGGTGCGGTCTGGCGGCCTGGAAATCGGACAGGGGCCGGGAGAAATCGCTCGACGAGATAAAAACCGAATTGGCCAAGAAGGCCGAGGAGTTGACGGCCCGCAGGAACGAACGTAAACTTAAGCGGAAAAAAGCCGCTTCCTGACCGGGTTTAGTTCTCGGTTTTCGGGCCCAGGACCACTTCCAGTATCATTCCCAGGCCTTCGCGCTGTATGCCTACTTTCACTCGTTCGCCCTCTTGTCGGTCCTGTAACGCGCCCTTGATTTCGCTGGTGTCGTTTACGGGTTCGTCGTTTACGCTGACCACGACATCCCCCACCTGCATCCCGGCCGCCAGGGCCCCCGATCGGGGTCGAATGCTCTCTACTTCCACTCCCAGGCTTCCCTGTCCCCTCGTTTTGACGCTGATGCCCAGCATCCCGGGTTTCGATGTTTTGGGCGTGTTGCCGGTCGTGATCGCCGTCAGGGTGTCGACGACCTTATCGCTGTTTATCGCGAATCCTATGTTGGACACGAATTCCGTTGGTCTACTTTCCAGCACGAGGGTGTTTATGCCGATGATGTTCCCTTTTTCGTTGAGCAGCGGTCCGCCGGAGTTCCCCGACGAGAGGGCGGCGTCGGTTTGAACCATGTCTTTTAGCATGGTGCCGTCCCCAGCGTCCAAGGTTCTGCCAAGTCCGGAGACGATGCCTTTGGAGATCGAAGGCAGACCGACCAGGGCCGCGGAGTAGCCTACGGCTATCACCGGGTCCCCGACCTTAACCGTGTCTTTTTTCGCGAACACTCCGCTGACCAGGTTGGTTCGCTCGACTTTCAAAACCGCCAGGTCGGTGTCCCTGCTCACGCCGATGAGCGTGGCAGGTTCGCTGTCGATCTCCCCGTTGATGCGGACGTACACTGCGTCGGAGTCGGCCACCACGTGCTTGTTGGTCACGATGTAGCCGTCCTGGGAAACTATCACTCCCGTGCCGCTCGCCGCGAACATTCCACTGTCGGCATGTATGCTCACCACGAATTCGTAGGCCTGTTCGGCCAGTTCGCTAACCTCGTCGTCCGCGTCTGTCCGTCCGGGTTGTTCGTCCGCCGCCACGTAGGGACGTATGGGGGTCATCGTCTCAGGTCGGACCGTACCCCTGCCGTAGGGGGCGAATATGACGAAGACGATTCCCGCCAGTAGCATTAGTGAGGTAACGGTTTTCCCGTCGATCTTACGCCGCCCCGTCGTCAGGTTTTTCCGTACGGATTCTATCCATTGATCGTACTCGCTGGGTTCTTCTACGGCCATCTGTGGTCCTTCCTCACGCCGCCTGGTTATTCGTCCGTGGTATGGTCACGGGTTTTTCGCAGCGTTGTTTTCGGTGCGGTTTTTCTCTAGGGTGTTGTTGATGAATTTGGTTATCCCCTCCAGGTTTCCCGGGTTGCCGCATCTGCCGATCTCTCTGCCGCCGGAGAGCATCACCAGGGTGGGGACCGATTGTATGGCAAAGTCGCTGGCCAGGCGCGGGTTTGCGTCGACGTCGACGGTCAGATGGTCGTACTTTTCGTTGATCTTTGCCGACAATTCGTACACCGGTGCCAGGCGCCGGCATGGTCCGCACCATGTGGCGCCGAAGTCCACTATCACGGTTTGGTTTTCCCCGGTTTTCAGGTCGTTGTCGGTGACTACTCTGAGCATAAATTACATTGTCCTTTTTCCCCTCCCCGCGCACGCATGCGCCGATGGTCACTTCGTCAGGTAAAGCAGGCCGTAGACGAGCGACTCTTCGAGCGCGCGCCATGAGGCTTCGATGATGTTGGGCGACACGCCGATGGTGGTCCACGTGCGGTCGCCATCGGTGGCGTCGATGAGTACGCGCGTCACGGCACCCGTTGCCGACGACGAGTCGAGGATGCGCACCTTGTAGTCGATCAGGTGCACGCGCGACAGTTGCGGATACTGCTTCAATAGGCAGGCGCGCAACGCGGTGTCAATCGCGTTGACCGGACCGTTGCCTTCGGAGGTGTGCACCTCGCGCTTCTCCCCGATCCACACCTTCACCGTGGCTTCGGTGGCGAAAGAACCGTTGGTCGACTCGTCGGTGATCACGCGCATCGATTCGACACCGAAGAACTCCTGCCGCCAGCCGGTGGCGCGCCGCATCAACAACTCGAGCGACGCATCGGCGGCTTCATAATGGTAGCCCTCGAACTCAAGCCGCTTTAGTTCGTCGAGGATCGAACTCAGCGCTGCGCCGTCGACCTTCAACTTGAGTTCCTCGGCCTTCATCGCGATGGTGGCGCGACCGGCCATCTCCGACACGAGGAAGCGCGTGCCGTTGCCAACCAACTCGGGTGACACGTGTTCGTAGGCGTCTTTGGCGCGCGCGATTGCCGACACATGCAAGCCGGCCTTGTGCGCGAACGCCGACGCACCGACGTACGGCGCCTGCGGGTTGAGCGGACGATTCAACACTTCGGCCACGTGGTTGCTCACCGCCGTCAAACGATCGAGTCGGCCCGCGGGCAGGCACTCGTAACCCATCTTCAATTGCAGGTTCGGGATGATGGTGGTCAAGTTGGTGTTGCCTGTGCGTTCGCCCAGACCATTCAACGTGCCCTGCACGTGGCGCACACCGGCGCGCACCGCGCCCAGCGAGTTGGCCACCGCGCAACCCGTGTCGTCGTGGCAATGGATGCCGATGATCGCGTCGTTGCCGACGTGCTTGGCGACCGCCGTGACGATCGATTCCACTTCGTGCGGCAGCGAGCCGCCGTTGGTGTCGCACAACACCAGGTGCGTCGCACCGTTGACGATTGAAGCCTCGAGCACGCGCAGCGAGAACTCGGGGTTGCGCTTGTAGCCGTCAAAAAAGTGCTCGAGATCGACCATCACCATGCGGCCGCGACCGTCGAGATATTTCACCGAGTCGGCGACCATCGCGACGCCCTCGTCGAGCGTGGTCTGCAACGCGGTCTTAACGTGGTAATCCCAACTCTTGGCCACGATGCACACTGCGCTGGTTTCGGCACGGATCAGGTTGCGCAGTGTGGCGTCGTCATCGACCTTGCCGGCCGGGCGGCGTGTGCTACCGAAGGCGACGAGTCGCGAGGTGCTGAGCTTCAGTTCGCGCTTGGCGCGGGCAAAGAACTCTTCGTCCTTGGGGTTGGCACCGGGCCAGCCACCTTCGATGTAGTGCACGCCGAGATGATCGAGTTGTTCGGCGATGCGCAACTTGTCATTCACGCTCGCCGACACGCCTTCTACCTGCATGCCGTCACGCAGCGTGGTGTCGAACACCTCCACATGGTTTGCCGGGAGCATGATGCGGGCGGTCATGGGGCTATCACAGGTTCCTTACGCGAGATCGCACCGGCAGAGATCATCGGCGCGAGGATCACCCCGTTGCGCACGACGAAAATGTTCTCGCCTGCGCACTCGACCACCAGACCATACGGCGCGGGCATGATCACCTCGTCGTAGCCGGCCTTCGACGCTTTCGTCTTGGCGAGCAAGGAGTTCGCGTAGTTTCCCGCCGTCTTGGCGCCGGCCCGATCAACGAGATTGCCGTTCATCCCGGTCTTCGGTGTCGTCGTGATCGGCATCGTCGCTACTTGTCCCCGCATGCCGCGGCGACCGCCTCGGCGAGTATTTGTAGGGCCTCCTTGAGTAGATGGTCGGGGATGACCAGCGGCGGGATGAGACGTATGACGTTTCCGTAGGTTCCCGCCGATAGTATCAGCACGCCTTTCTGCTGGCAGTGTTTGATGACGGTCGCCAGGGCTTTCGGGTTCGGTTCCCGGGTTCCTGGTACCACCAGTTCGAGGGCCTGCATCGCTCCGCGTCCGCGCACGTCGCCTATCACCGGGTGCTTGTCTTTCATGGTGTGCAGCGCGTCGCTCATGATATTTCCGATGTGCCGCGCCCGGTCCACTAGGTGTTCTTCCTCTATGGTTGCGATCGCGCCGAGCGCGGCCGCGCAGGCGACCGGGGAGCCGCCGAAGGTGCCTCCCAGTCCGCTTGCATGTACCGAGTCCATTATCTCCGCCCGCCCGGTGACTGCAGCCAAGGGTAGGCCGCCGGCGATACCTTTGGCGGTGGTTATCAGGTCCGGGACCAGTCCTTCGTCTTCGCAGGCGAACATCCGGCCGGTTCGGGCGAAACCTGTTTGTACTTCGTCGGCGATAAACAGGATTCCCCTGCTTGCCGCGAACTCGGCAAGCCCGGGTAGAAAGCCTTTGCAGGGAACTATGAATCCGCCTTCGCCGAGGATCGGTTCGATCACCACGCATGCGACGTTCTCCGCACCGATCTCCTTTTCGATCCTGTCAATGACGCTGTCCAGGGCCGAGTTTTCGCACGAGTTCGGGCAGGCCGCGCAGCGGTAAGGGTAGGCTACTGGCATCCGGTATATCTCCGGGGCGAATGGCCCGAAGCCGTCCTTGTACGGGACGTTTTTTGCGGTCATGGCCATTGTGAGATTTGTGCGTCCGTGGTAACCATGTTCGAATACGACCACCGCCTGTCGCCGGGTGAACTTTCTGGCTATTTTGACCGCGTTCTCCACAGCCTCGGCCCCCGAGTTGAACAGGGCGGATTTTTTCTTGTGGGTCCCCGGGGTGAGTCGGTTCAGTGCCTCGCAGACCTCTATGTATCCCATATACGGGGCGATCATAAAGCAGGTGTGGGTGAAGGACTCCACCTGCGCTTTCACTTTTTCCACCACCCGACTGGCGGAGTTTCCGACGTTGACCACGGCGATCCCCGCACCCATGTCGATTATAGAGTTTCCGTCGATGTCCACGATGACGCCACCGCCCGCCTTTTCCACGACTACGGGGATGGCCATCCCCAGGGCCTTCGGTACCGCCTCGCCTCGTCGTTGGATGGCTTCTTGCGACTTGGGGCCCGGTATTGCGGTCACCACTCTGCGTTCCTGGGGGATGCCCGCCCCGCTAACCCCGTGTCTCGCTATGGTGGGGTCCTCGGCGGTTTTTGCAGGTGTTTCGGTCATC
>Ga0169931_10015470_pt1 | contig 10203 bp, 14 predicted proteins | sample Kivu_15m_20L_FD_129675 | JGI IMG/M metagenome (GOLD analysis project Ga0169931, IMG submission 129675) | Freshwater microbial communities from Lake Kivu, Western Province, Rwanda to study Microbial Dark Matter (Phase II) - Kivu_15m_20L... | ecosystem: Environmental > Aquatic > Freshwater > Lake... | reverse complement strand
TTTATTTTATACCAGTTATTTCACAAGATCTATTTATTATCTTACCATCATCGCTTAGTGGATCTATTCCTGGATAAGGCAGTGTATCGCCTACAGATTCAGCCTTTATATCTTCAAAAGCAATTCCCATTTTCATAAGACTAAATTGTAGAGCTTGCATTCTTTTCTCAGAAAGAGCATTTCTATTTACAGCTTTGCCATCTCCTGATGATCTACAGATTATGTTTAAAGTAGAATAATATGAATTTTTATACTTACCAACATATGTGGCTACGCATGGAGTTTCCTGCATTAAGGTGGTGTCTTTATCTTTTTCGTACAAAACCAAACATGGAGGGTCGGCAACTGGTTCCAAGGTTGATTGGACTACGATAGAAGTTTGAACAGTTGTATCTGATACGTTTTCTACTGGTGCGGACTCTGGCCAAAATATATAGGCCAAGATAGAAGCCATTACCAACCCTACCGCTCCTCTAACAAGAACTTTTCTTATATTAAATATCATATTTTTTTCCTTTAATTCTCTTTTGTATTATATAGAAATTTTTTCTAGCTTTAGCTTCTTTGTTTTTTGCGGCATTTATAAAATGCTCATAGACATCTGTGTACCAATAAGCAATAGCCGATATTACTAGACCAATACTTGTTGCGGCCAAAGATAATATAAATTTATCAGAATAAGACAGTGAATCTTCCGTATATCTTGCAGCCGTAGAAAGAATTGTTAGAAGACTAAATAGAAAAACATTAATTCCCAGAGTATCTTTTGCCGTAGATTTGTTGTATACTTCTATTTCTTTTTGATTATCTGAATTAGATCTTTTCTTAACCAGCATTTTTATTGCATAGGCTGCACCAAGTTGAGAACAGACAAAGGCATAAGAAAAGGAAAGTATAACAGCAGATGCTCTTTCTGCCCTCTCTGCCCAGGCGTCAGTTCCAAACTTGCCGGCGAATATATCCTTCCATAGTAGGAAGTCAAAAATTAAACCTATAACAACAGAGAACCAAATAATCTCTTTTCCATACTGAAACATAGAAGACGAGTATGGGCTAAGGTGTTTTTCTGTTTCTTTACTCTCAGACTGAGCCTCTAGGTATTCCTCGTAGGCTTTATCGTAGTCAGAAATAAGTGTTTTTTTTTCCAGAACTTCTGGAGTTTTAGTTGAATCTATTTGAGCTTGCAAGTTGTTTACTTGAGAAGAAAGAGCAGAGTTTGTATCTTGAAGTTCTTTTATTCTTTCATTAAACTTGCTGGTTAGTTTATTAAACCTTTTTTGGTTACGTTTAGATAAGCCTATTTGCTCGTTTTCTTCTTCCATTTTAAGATTACTTCTTAATTAGATCCTGAGGAATAATCCAAAGCTTACAGATAGCATTAGGCTCAATTTTTCCGGCAACAATTTCACAACCTTGTCCGCCCATAAAGAACACACAGTTAGAACAAATCAATCCTTCTTTTACAAAAGGATTCTTTGCAGCCGGTGCATAGTGTGCGCCATTTGCCCCTGCAGTTTGGTCATACTTACCATGCATTTCAACGCATGCTTCATACTGTTCATACATCATTTTTTGGCGAGGATTTAATTTTTCTTCTGGATCATCTGGATCCTCTTCATCTTCTGGCTCTTCTTCGGGCATTTCCTCTTCAGGCATCTCTTCATCGTCAGGGGAGTCATATTCTGATAACCAATAGTTAGGCATTATTTTTTATATCCTTTGACTACGCCATCTGGTATGGCAGCTAAACGGCAATAGCCATTATCTTCTACTTGGCCAGCTGCAATTTTACATACGCCATTACCTTCATAAAAGGCACAGTTGCCACATTTGACTCCAATAGGAAGATTATCATTTTCTATTCCTGGAACATATCCAACCCAAATACCGTTACCGTCACCGTTAGATAGTTTTCCATATTTAGAAACAATGCCAAGCATAGCATTAACATACTCTTGCTCGGCTGGAGGAAGGGTTCCTTCCATTTCTTTTAGCAATTCAGCTAACCAATAGTCTTTCATTTTTTTCCTCTAAAGCTTCCTTGTATGTAACCAATTCCGTAGGCTGCGACACAGCACACGTATAAGATTATTAAACTCACGCTGCCTCTACTTTTTCTGGCTTAGGAATGCATCCTCTTTTACAGTATGAGGATCCTTCGTGTTCATATATTATACCTTTAATTAAGTTTCTCTTACAAACAGGGCAGGTAAAACCCTCTGTCATAAGACCCATATAATATACAGCTTTTCCAGGCAAAACAACAATTTCTTTTTTATTACTTGAGTTAACTTTTGCAGGCTTCTTTCCAGCCATCACATACCTCCAAACATTGGTTACTATTTAGATATAGTAACGTAAAGTGGAGTTTTTTATGGCCCAGAAGAAGAAATGGACAACTGTTAATATAGACGAGTTCTTTATTGAACAGGGTGTGGTCCAGCACGGCCCCCCTGCGCCAGCTAAACACGAGCAAAAAAACATGCCAAAACCTGGGCAAAAAAGTGAACCTAAACCTAAAGCTCCAAAAAGTAAAGTTAAAATTCCACCCCCAGGACCAGGTCCAGAAAGTGCTCCTGGTAAAAAAACTAGGACTGTATCCCGAAAAGAAAGCAGAAGACTTAATTCATTATCTTCGTTGGGTAAAAAATCAGCAGGGAATAAACAGCCAACCTTGATGTTAAACGGTCAAGAGATTACTTCTAGTTTGCAAAACTATTTAGATGCTATGTCTACAAATCCAGCCCAAGCTGCTCGTCAACTTGAGGTTGATATGCACTTTGGCATAGATCCAATAACTGGTAAACAAAGATTGTTTGCATTTCCTCCAAACGAATTTACAGAAACAAGAATTAACCCAGACTTTAAACCTAGAGGAGCTATTCTTGGAGACTTACCAGTTCAGCTTCCTTTTACTCCAAAACCAGTAACACCAGAAGATTTAGTCCGCTCAAAAGCTGTAAGGGATAATTTTGAACAACAAGCAGCAGCCACAAAGCAAGCCGCTAAAGCTGAAATAAAAGCTGCTCGTGATCAAGCCAGGGCTGAAAGGCAAAATTATAAGTCTTTCTTAGATGAAATTTCACAGATTGGACCCGATAGTGGACCTGGTACAAATGTTCTTCAAGAACAAAAAAGAGCAGGATATTTGCTTGAGATCATGAAAGACGATGCTGGATTCGCCCAACCACCAGAAGCCTTAACAAGAGTAAGTGTAGCTGAAGGCATATCCGTACGCACTGGCGCTCCTGGATATTTGGGTCAAGGGCCTGGCCAATTTCCTCCTATGTCTTCTGCAAATTATAAACCAGTAGGATTTTCTCGCCACAACAGAAGAGACGCAGAAGGTTTTCTTACTCAAAAAATAAACATGAAAAAAATTAGAGTTGGACAAACTGTTAGGGATGAAAGGTTCAATGCAGCCAGAGCACAAAGAGAAGAAGCTACAAGAAGAGCTAGAGAAACCACTAGAGCAAATCGTAGACCTGTTGAAGAAGTCGTAGAAAATAACTATGTACCTTCTTTTGTAAGAAGAGTTGAAGCAGCAAATCAAGCTTCTGCTACAATATCTTCAGCACCAATGCCGGGATCTAGTGCTGCAGCTGGGGCTGCTGATACTGCAACTAGGGCTGGATCTAGAGTTGCCGAGATGCTTGGAGAAGACACCGTAAGAGCAGCTAGTATTATACATAGTTCTAAAATGAGTTATGCAGCTGTTGGTTTAGCTGGAATGGCAGCAGTATTTGGCATTGCTTCTGCCGGAAGACAAAGAAAAAATGTAGAACAAGAAATACAAAGTAGGTTTTAATTATGGCAAGAGCTTTATCTATACATGAAGTTATATCTCACGCTTTAGGGAAAAGGGATGGAATTAGCCCGGATCACATAAGATTTATTCGTCCAACTGTTTTAGACACTGGTGAAGAAGCTTTTACCTTTATGGTTCCAAAACCAGGAGCTGCAATCAATCCTACAACAGGTTTTCCCGATCCAGCAGATTTTGAGCGTTCTGGTTTAAAAAAATCTAATCTAGAAGATTATACACAAAAAAACTTTGGTCATTCACTTCCAAGTGTAATTGCTCCACATAGAGTTGTAACCCAGCATGGAGAACGTCAGTTGTCATCTCCAAGCAGTAGCTCCCAAGTAGACCCTGTTTATGGAAATGTTAATCAAAAAAGTGGTATGAATATTAATCATGGATGGAAAATCCATGCAGACTTAGTACAAGATCAAACTTATGATGAAGCTCTCGCAAGTATTGGTAGAAATTCCGATCATTCAATAGCTGACAAAGAACTTGCTGAAGCTTTTGATAAGAGATTAAATAATTTGGGAATGGAAACAGATGATTTTTTAAAAGACTTTAAATTATTTGGAACAGATCCAAGAGATTTAAATACTAAGTACGTAAATCCAAATGATTTTGTTTCTGCAATGGAAGTGTTTGATAAAAACAAAGTAACATATAAAATGTCAGCTAGAACGTATGGAGAAGGCAGGCACATTACTGCCTATCCTCAAAATATAGTAGACAGAGACACTTTAATATCAGACATGGAAAGTACTCTTGGACATAGACTGGTTGATCAAAACGACCCTGCGTATAGAGCTCGTTTAGGTCCAATCGTTGGAACTAAAAATCATCCACTTTCAAGAGGTGTTTCTGGTAGGTTCACCACAGACTATTTAGGCACTAATCCAGATACAGGAAAAATAGACTTTACAATGAGTAGCACTGACGATTTGGTTCCGGAAGATTATAAAATTTCTGGAGAAATAAGCGCAAAAGAAATAGAAAAAATAAATAAAGTTACCGCAGAAATACCAGAAATGGGAGAATTATTACATGGCCCAGACGGTTATGTTAGCCCGTATAGAACAATAGAGCAAATAGCTGACGATAGAGTATCTGGAGTTATAAATCCAAGCCATACTACAGCGATAGTAGATTCAAATGCTGAATATGGCTTAATACATCCTGGTTCACCTGCGCCAACAAGAGACCCCCTTCCTGCTATAAATAAACCAGGATCATCCCCAACTCCATCTCCTGCGCCAGCTCCAACTCCAGTCTCTTCAGCTGCTCCTAGCGTTTCAGCTCCTTCTATGGAAGATCTAAAAAACGCTGGAGTAACTAATCCCGTAGATACTTCCGTTCCAACACCGTCAGCAGTAGCTACAGAAACATATGATCATGCGGCAGACGTGTCTAAGGCTACAACTACAGGTGAATCACTAGTAGAATCTCCTCCACCAAAACCAACAGGTACAGTAACTTCTAACGCTCCAGTATCTCAAAGGAGACTTGAGGCTCTTGAAGAAATGGCTGCAAATGGAACTGATGCAGAAAAAGAAATTGCAAGAAAAAAACTAGAGGAATTAAGAAGACAAGGACGAGCTCCAAGAACTGGTCCAGGCGATCTTGGAAAGCCTACAAATATAAGGACGACTCCTTCTGCGCATGGAGCAGACGTAGCAGCCCCTCATGCAGGAGCTACCACTACAACAGCAGCAGATGTAGTAGCTGAGGTCACAACAGATGCACCTAAAGTTAAAGTAACTGCTCCACCATCTTCTGGTGCTCCGCCTAATAAAAAAACTAAATCTCTTTTAGATGACGCAGCAGAAGCAGCAAGAAATGTAGCTAAAGGCCACGGCAATGCTAGAACATTGGGCATTGTTGGAGCAGCTACATTGCTTGGAGTTGGAGTAGCTTCAACTAGAAGCAAGAATAGTGTGCAAAGAGGTTCAGGAACCTACATGGATGAATCTCGTAGAGATTTAGGATATTAGCCTCTCCACAACCATTCTGGGTGCTTCTTAGTCCACTCAACCGTAGTCTGCAATGACTTTTCTAATGGCATTGGTGGAGTCCAACCAGCTTGAGCTAGCTTTGTCCCGTCAAGAGCATAACGTAAGTCGTGACCAGGTCTTGTAGCGTGAAAGTCCTCATACTCAAACTTTAGTTCTTTGCCCCAGTAATGGGCTACCATCTCAGCCATCTCAAGGTTGTTGACTTCACGCTCACCAACAATATGATATTTGTCTGGACGATCAGCATTTGGATATGAGACAGCTGGAAGATTCTTTAAGATAAAGAGTAGGGCATCAGCTTGGTTTCTAGCATGTAGGTAATATCTAGAGCCAATGTTTTCTGGTGTTCCGTGAATTGTCATCGGAACATTCTTTTCCAAGCAGTACATGATCTTTGGAACAAACTTCTCTGGGTCTTGACGCTCACCAATAATATTCATGGTGTTTGTAATTACCACTGGAACTCCAAACGTTCTCCAGTAAGAAATACATGCTGCTTCTTGTGCAGCTTTGGACCCAGAGTATGGATTAGATGGAAGGATTGTATCCCACTCAACATGGGCATACCCCTTAGGAGCTGGTCCATAAACCTCGTCTGTTGATACATGTAAGAACATTTCTGGCTGAATCTTGCGAGCAAGCTCTAACATGTTAACAGCAAGTGCTACGTTATTTAAAATGAATGGTGCGGGATCCGTGATAGACCTATCCACATGTGAGTCGGACGCCATAGAAATAATGTAGTCAATGTGCCCCATGTCTTTAATCATTACATCAGAGAATGGAACTGTAAGATCATGAGTAATTAACTGAACACGATGTCTTTCTGCTTCCCAGCATGAAATAGAAGTAATGCGATCCGTTACTCCACGATGACGGAACGAGTCACTAATAACTACGTCCCAGTCGGTTGTCTTTAAAATGTGCTCTAATGTATGGTGGCCAACGAATCCGCCAGCTCCTGTTAAAAACACTCTTTTATTCATTTCCATAAATTTCCTTTTTAGATGGAGCGGTCGAAGGGACTTGCACCCTCACACCACGGATCGGAAGCACGTGTACTCTACTATTAAGTTACGACCGCAAGACTGTACTATATTGCTATGAGCTTTATCAATATAATCCTACTATTTATAAATATAATTTGCAACTGGCATAAATACTATTTATTATTATTTAATCCAAATGCGTTAATTCTATCGTCGTCTAGATCATAGCCACCAATTTGAGCTTCGCTACAGAAATCTTGTGCTATTTCTAGGATAACTGGAAGCACTTCTGGAAACTGCTTATTAGTATAAATATATATGTCGCTTAAAGCGTTTGTTATTCTTAGTGAAGAGTTATGTCTTCTTTCGTGCGGTATGTCCAGCATGGATAAAGCTTCATATACTTTTTTGTATGTTTGTGTGTAGTTCATTTATTTTTTCTTCTGTTGGATGTGTCATTGTAGCTTGGACTAACAGACTATCTGTGAATTTAAGGTCATATTCAAGCCAAAATTGATTAAAATCATCGTCTAAGTATACCATGGTATAAATTCTCACATGACCATGTTGGTATACTTTTTGATATTCTGGTTCTTGATCTGACTCAAAAAGAGGAATTTCGGCGCAAAAAATTCTTCCGATATTATCTACGTAATATCTATACATCAAACACTCTAGGTCTTTGGTCTGAAATTCGTCCTCATTTATTGCCCTATAAATATAGGCCTTGTACTTATCTGGGATATAAGAAGATATAGGCAGTGGGTAATCAGTGGTGAAGTAGTCAAACATTCCCATGACACTTATTATATCAGTTTTTCGGCGGTCTGAGGTCCTACTCAATAAAAACGTTACTATATATATAGTTTTTAAAAAAATATATAGTTTTTAAAAAAGGTTATATTATGGCTACCCATATTGACGATTTTCTTTCTGGATATAATGAATTCATAGAAGAAATACAACATCAACCAAACCCCCTTACGGGTAGGACATCAATTCATTATCATCTTGGAGCATCTGCGAAGCCCCCAACAATTGTTGAGCCCCCACCAAGAAAAAGTGGCAGTCTTATTGCTGCTTTTCAAACAGAGCGATTGAAACGATTGGGCCAAATTGTTCCTCACCGAATGCATCCCTCGGCGGGTTCCAGTCGGCATTGAGGCAAAAGTAGGATTAATTAACGAAAGTCTTTCCCAATTAAATTCTTCAGATGCAGACGCTGTTTTTACATTGGGAACAGGTCACATTAGGCACTCAGAAGTAAATAGACTAACAGTTGCCGCTGTAGTTGATAACTTGTCTCTTACAAGAGCTGGTTTTTCAGAGCTCGGCACCTACCGTGCGTATGCGTTGGATTTTGGTAAGTATACCCCATATTATCATACTAAAATACATACACTTTTAGAAAATGAGTTAATCTTACCAAGTAATGACATCATCAATCGTGTTGATGACCTCGCCGCAAAGCATGGACTTCGCATTCCTCATGATGGGGCAAGAATTCAACAAGCAATTGAAGACGCATTTGATTTCCAGCATGGCAAAAATTATGATGATATTCAACATCTTACTGGGGTAATTTTCTATAACAAGGATGCTTTAGAAAAAGCTGATACTTTTGCAAAAGATGTAAAACTTGTTAAAACTTCAATTCACGAAATTGGCCATAGGGTTTCCACTTTAACGCTTCAAGCTGATAAAACCCCACATACATCATTTTATAACTTGATGGATTTAATAGATGAACAAGTTACGGATAATCCAAATATTAAAGTAGGGCCTGAGATAAGTCTAGAGGTGGCAGACTATTTTAAAAAAGCAATGATTGAAGTTGGACTAGAAGAAGCAAGAGCAGAGTCTTTTGCATTTGCAGGACTTTCTAAAACCATGATAGGAAGAGAAGCGTTATCTGAACTAGCTTACGAAGCTTCTGGCAAATGGCAATCATTGAGAGCTGGAATCGAGCCTTTTGATCTCCTTGGAGGTTATGCATATAATGAGCCTGGTACCGATAAATTAGTGTCTACTAGAGGTTTTGAAAATTATGGAAACAGGTTTTTAAATAGAATTAAAAAATCTCCAGCTTTTAATGCCCTAGCTGCTCATTTGGACTTTGATGATGTAAGCATACTAGCTCAAACTCACGCACATGCGACTTACATGGGTAGCATTAATTATGGAGAGTTTACTCCATTTGTTCAAGAATACCACAGATCAAGAATTGGTGGGGGCAAAGAGCGAGCAATGCTTGACATTCGCGATGTAAGTATGAGCAAAGAGGCATACGACGCGTACGATAAACCAGTGTCAAGAATCTCAACTTCAGTATTAAGTGTTGACGAATTTTCACATTCAGGTTTAGCGCTGCAAGAATTCCAGCTTGAGCCAGTTATTGCCGCACATCCGGACGTAACGACGCCAGAGTCTAGAGCGATCATCAGCTCTACTGTAAGAGCAGAAGCTGATGTTGCTTCCAGCAAAGTGGTTCAGGCTGGTAGTTCAATGGCCAGAAGAACTTTAGACTCTGTTATATCAGCAGGAGAAACTGCAGCTAGGGTAATGAGGTTCAGACTCTAAGGTCCTACCTGTTTATCTTTTTTTGTATGAAAATCAAAAAACCAAAAAAAAGTTAAAAAGGCAAATGGCCTCGTAAAATTTTTTTCAGTTTTTACCCATATAGGCTTTTTTAAATTAAATCAATACACAGCAACGGAGTCACATATAAAACAAGGAAATCCATCTTGAAAAACAAAAGCAATTTGTTCAGGATCTGCAAAAGTTATCATCACTGCAGAATCAATTTGATCCTTTGACAGCCTTGCTTTTTCATAGTATTCAGTATCTTCGTTATAAGATACAATATCTATCTCTTTCATGCCAAAATAGGCCATTTCTGCGCACATGAAACAGCAACTGTAAATTGGTTCGTGTTCTTGTTGAAAAGAGGGAATTGGATAAGAAAAATAAAATCCAGCTACTTGAGGATCTGTAATTTGATTTTCTCTGCAAAGTTCGAGATATTCAGAATTTTTCACTTTAATCCCATTCTGATTCGTTTGGAGGGGGTTTCTTCTTAGAAGGAATCTTATAAGATTTCAATATATTTCTATCAGCGAAATCTTGTCTGTCTTGATCTGACCATTTAGATATCATCTTACGTTTCTTATGTTTCTTACGAAACATTCTGATGATTCCCATTTTTCATTATAATCTCCAGTTTAGATATACGCTTTTTTATGGGCTCAAGCATGTGTAAGACTAGTAGGAAGTCTGCGAAAAGACCAAGGCCTAGTCCAAATAAAAACCAAAATACTTCCATAAATCACTCCATTCAATCGTCATCTTGTTCGTTGTCGCACCAAGCTTCAACAGGAGTCATAAGACAAAAACATTT
>Ga0169931_10015468_pt1 | contig 10204 bp, 13 predicted proteins | sample Kivu_15m_20L_FD_129675 | JGI IMG/M metagenome (GOLD analysis project Ga0169931, IMG submission 129675) | Freshwater microbial communities from Lake Kivu, Western Province, Rwanda to study Microbial Dark Matter (Phase II) - Kivu_15m_20L... | ecosystem: Environmental > Aquatic > Freshwater > Lake... | reverse complement strand
TAGAAAAAAATAATTGTTAATTTTTCTTATTAATAAAAAAATTCATAGCTATTGGGGATTGGGGATTGGGGATTGGGGATTGGGGATTGGGCCAATCCCCAATCCCCAATCCCCAATCCCCAATCCCCAATCCCCAATCCCCATAATCATCTCTTATTTTTATTTAATTATTTAAAATTAATTTCAGTAAAATTTATATTAATTAATTTTTTACAGATTATGTGAAAATTAAATATAGAATTTTTAATTTTATTATAAGCTTTTTTAATGAAAATTTCTTATTTTATCAAAGTTGCTATAAATATTGATGAATATGAATTTGTTTATATGTAATTCAATATTGGATTTTTAACAATTAAATATATTCATAAATTTAATTAGTTTTGTCAAATAAATTAATATATCAAAAATGAATGGGAAAGTAAATGAAATGATGCAATTAATATACTATGACTTAGCAATTAAGTAAAATTTGAGTCAATTATTTATTCATAAGTGAAAATTTCGAAAATTACATAGATAATACAGGTTTAAAATCAATAGGTAAAGACTACAATACTATGGCTATAATTGGATGTCAGTCAAGTGGCAAATCAACCTTGCTTAATAAACTTTTTGACACAAATTTTGAGGTAATGGCTGAAGAGAGAGGAAGAGGACAAACAACTCAGGGTATATGGGTAGCTATTAATAAAGAATATAAGGTTATTATTCTTGATTGCGAAGGAACAGACTCAAAAGAAAGAGGCGAAGACAGATTTAGATTCGAGCATTGCTCTTCTCTATTTGCATTAGCTATGGCGGATGTTCTGATTATAAATATGTGGACAAATGTATGAAATATTCTTAAATTATAGGATGTAGGAAGATATACAGCATCTAATTATGGCGTATTGAAAATCGTGTTCGAAATGAATCTTAAATTATTCCAACAAGAATGTGCTAAAAAAATACTGATTGTGCTTAGAGATTTCGATGAAAGATACGATGTTAAAGAGAGAATCACTCAATTAATTTTACAAGACATTCACAATTTATGGAAAGAAATAAAAAAACCGGAGAAATATAAGGACTACTCACCAAACAGATTTTTCGAATTCGAATTCATAACCCTGTCCCATAAATTTTACTACGAAGAAAAATTTGAAAAGGAGACAAATGAATTAAGAAGTAGATTGACAAAGAATAATTTTGATTATTTATTTCATCATGTAGCTGCTGAAAAGAATGTTCCGTTTGATGGAATTTCTCTTTACTGCAAACAACTATGGAATGACATAATAAGCAACAAGGATTTAAACATTCCCAGTCAAAAAGAAATGCTCGCAAATTTCAAATGTAACGAAATAAAACAAAACGCCTTACTTGCTGTTCAGAATGAGATAGAATCCCTCTCTTTAGATTCAGCTTCGAAGCTTTTGGATAATTTTAAAAATAGATGCGAAAGAATTCAAAAAATTGTATTAGGCAAGCAAATAATTATATTCTTTTTAACAATATAGACATATACGACGAGTCAGCAAAGAATTATCTTAATTATGTTTGCGAAGATATCAGAAAACAGTTGATAATTCAACTTTCTCAAAAACTTTTTTTATGCTTCGTATCTCAAGTTAAGAAATTGATTCCTATAGCTCAGAAAAACATGAGACAGGAATTGAAAAAAGAGCTTAAAAATGGTATGTTAATAATCTATTTACCCTACAATTTTTATAGAAAACAATTTCTTTAAATGTGCAACAAACATTAAAAAAATCTTTTTGACAAACCTAATTAAGCAAATAGAAGTCATTTGTGTGTTTAGTTATTGGGATATTTCAGTAAACGATTATGAAATGTTATTCGATGAAATCATAGAAAATGAAAAGATGATTAGTTTGGAAGAAAAACAAAATGAATTAGTGGTAAGTATGATAGATGTAATTAAATTAGAAAAAATTGAAAACAATAATGAACGATACTTTGATAGAAAAATTAGAAGAAATTTCCCAAAATTTTTGGATTTCTTTAAACGAAGAATTATTTACTCACTTCAACTCGATGGTGATTGGATTTAAAGAAAGTCTGATTGAATACTATAGAATAGATGACAAAGATTTCATTCCTATGGCTGAAATAATTGAAGAATCAATTTATAATAGTTTGAAAAAAGAATTTAATAAAAAAATAAGGGAAATCCCAGGTTACGCAACAGGGGCATTCAGGAGAAATTTTTGGTATAATGAAAGTATTCCAAGGGCCTGGAACAAGATGAACGAAGGAGATATTGATAAACTATATGACAAAGTAAAAAAGGATAACGCATATATTATGAATTTATTAAAAGAATTCAAACTTATTAAAAATCCTTTAAAATGTATTTCATTCTTAAATTGATTATAGATTTAAATTACACAAAACAAACAGAAGAAAATTTCTTGATAGTTGTCGACCAAATAAAATTCATTCTTGAAGACAGATTAAATAATACATTTGAACGCCTTTTTAATGAAAATGAAATTACTAGTTTTAAAATAAAGTATGAAGAAGGAATTCAAAATATTTATGATGAAGCCAAGGGAAAGCATGTAAGGATTTCTATAATTTTTTTCTATCGTAGGCAAACATAAAAAAGCAAACAGTTCCACTATGGGCCTGGATATTAATATTATACTTGGGTTATGAGGATGTTTACAAATTTATCTCAAGTTATTGGATAATACCTTTAATTATATTACTATCTATTTATGGAATTTTATCAGCTATGGGCATGGGACACATACCTAAAATGATAATTAGTTTAGTAAAGAACACTTTATTGCCTAAATGTGCAAAAATGTTTTAAAATCATATGCTTAAATATGTTGCAATATTAATAAATTAATAATTAATTTATAAATTTATTTTAACAATTATAATTTTATAACTGCTAGGAATTTCTTATAATTATCGCATTCTACACCTATATCATTTGAATTTTTTTAATTTTGTTCCTGGTCTATTCATTGCGAAATGTGTAGAAATATATGAAAAGAATTTTTCTGAATTTTTTATGGGCTTCTCGACTATTTTATATATTTAGTAAATAATTTTAGATATTTACAATATTCGTCAAATAATCCCTCCTGTATCTGCTGCTTTCCTTCGAGAGTAACAGCCACAATATTGCTATGGCAATTATATTGTCTCTCTATTTCCCTTATTATTTTAGTAGCTTCTACTCCATCCATCTCTAATAGGAAAATGTCCATAAATATAAAGTCAAAGAGATATCCTTGGTTAAGAAGAATTTTGAATTTCTCTACTGCTTCTCTCCCATCTGTTGCAACATCATATTGGAATGTTAATTCTAACTTTCTTAGCTCGTCCTTCATACTTAGCCTACCATAGATATTATCCTTTTATGGTAATTAAAATTAATTTTAAAACTATTTAATTACCTCAACAATTAAGAATCTAGGGATAGGACAATATTTTATTTCCTGCATGTGGCTATTATCCCATTTAGCTGAAAATTCAGAGAATTTAATAATTGACTTGTTTATCCAATGAAGCTTGATTGATTTTTCTTTTATGTAAGTTAATTTCTCATCTCTAGTTTTTTGCTGTAGTAGCCTATGTCCTATGTCATGAATTGGCAAGGACATGAGAATTTCTTTATAAAGGTTGAAATCGTTTTCGATTTTAACAAATTTTTCTTCTTCTGGGCAATCTAATTTATTTAAATAAATTTTTTCGTTTCTTACATTCATCAGGTAATTCGTCGTAAATTGGTTTGTTTCCCTCAATTTCATTTTTCTTTTCAGACATAAATTTCTCGCTCTGATTTTTTATTTTGTCTTGAGACTCAATCCTCGAATAACCTTTATCGTGTTTTAATTTTTCAATAACCCTATCATAAAATAGTTGTTCTATAATTTGGCTTTTAGGTCTATAAAATTTTTTAACAGGGCTGCTCAATTCTGTATTGTTAAGAGCTCCCCCAAAAATGCAGAAATGAATTTTGTAAGTATTTTTTGCAATAGTTTCTATTTCAATTTGATTGTTGTGAATATGTAAAAGTAAATAGGATGTTACAATCAAACCATCAAGGAATTTATAATGGTCAAGATTGATTTTCTTAAATTCCTGAGTGACTAATCCTTTCAACACAGTAGATAAAGATTCATATTTAATTATAGGTGATTCATCCTTAAATACAAAACTTGTTTCATAGTAATTACCACGTTCAGTCCATCGTGAGTGATCCAAAGTGACCTCCAGAGTCTTTTCAGACGTGTCATTTGTATTGTTTAAAATAAAGAAAATCGTGTTGAAGAAAATGACTCTATAATATTCATACACCACAATTATGTCCTCTTCTATTAAATTTAGTTTAAATTGGAAATTTTTCATTTTGGCTAAAGGATAGAGATAATTTACAATATGAGGAAGAAAATCTTCGAAGTTTATCCTTGTCTGTTTATGATAGATTTTATTCATTCTTAGGGTAACTATTATATTAATTGTTAGTTGAATGTCCTGTATATAATTCAAAGAATGCTTAAGTAGAAACAGGATAGAATAATCAAAGTTGGATTTTTGTTCTCTCAAAACCGTATTATAAAAGCTTGTATTACTTGTGGTAGAGGTAGGAAGGGCATTTCCGTTTTCCAAAGGTAAATTTAAAAAATTACTTTTTGGAAGTAGAAGTTTCGTCTGAACAGGTGCCTTAGTTTCAGATTTTAAATTGGTTGTCAAAATTCCTAAATTTTGGGGACTATTAGCAACTATTTTCTTTTGTTTCACGTCCATTATATTTTTAATAAGTTGGTTGTTAGGACTAGGGCTACGCAAAATATGTGGTGTGTTATTACCATTAGGATTTATTGTTCCGCTGCTTGATCTAAAATTAGAGGAAATTTTTTCAACGTCTTTCATAGCGTTTAAATCCTTTGATTTATCACAGATGATGTCAATGTTTTCGATCAATCTGGTTAATTCTGAATTCAAATTCGCCTTGTATTCCTGGTTCAGGAAATTGTTTTGTAAATCTTCATTTTCTATTATCTGTAATATCACTGCTTCATTACCCCTCCAATGACAAAAATTAGAATAAATTCTGACCCATTTTATTTTATGTAAATCACCTTCGAATAACGTGTTAAAATTTTTATTCTCTTTAAAAGTTATTTTCCTATCTCCTATAATCAAAGGGAAGTCGAAAAATTTAGAATCACCATTCAGACATTTTTCTAGTTCATTGTCAAATAATTTTTCAACCTGAGGATCGATCAATTCTTTAAAAGCGAATTCTTTTTTATTAGGATTTCTCTTTTGCAAGTCTAGATTTTTATCCTTAATTTGTCTTACTTGTGAGAACAAATTATCAGCTTCGTTATTTTTATAATTAATTTGAAAATTATATAGACTATTAAAAGGATTACTTAAGCATTGCTGGTTACTACTATATGCCTGTCTTTTACAATTCAATACGAATATAGGATAGGGAAATTCATCGTAAATATTCTTAAGTACGAAATAGCTTCTCTTGAAAGAATCATACAAAGCCCAAAGTTCTCTGAATCCTTTTGAAAGGCAATACTGCATAAACAGAGAAATAGTGTTGAATAATATTATTTTTAATAATTTTTTGCTGAAGGTATTTTTTAATAAACGAACTATGAAAAAGCTTTCAGGATAGTCCATAAATGAAAGAAGAACAGTTGATTCGATTGCGTAGAAAAACAAACAATCTTTAATATTGAGAGCAAATACATAGTTACAAATGAATCCTATTGAATATCTGATTGAAAATAAAAATAGAGACGGATCTTCTATAATGTTGCAAGAAGCTGCCATTATATTTATTATGTTGTCTATTTCTAAAATCATTCTTAGGAAGTGAGACTCCTCTAATACTTTGTTTTGGTTTCTTATATACGAAAATAGAAGAAATTTCAAAAAAAGTGTCATAGGTATTCTCAATAAGGATATGAGTTTTGGAATTTCGCCGAATTCTTTGTAAATAAAGAAATAATTTCTTAAGATCATCACTAAAATAAGAACTGGAATGATTTCTGCAAATCTTACAATTAAATTGTTTTTACAATATTTCTCCTCTTGTTCGAATCTCAAATCTTGCAGCATTTTATATTCTGAATCTGTTTGGAAAATATTTTGATTAGGATATACTTCTAACATTCCTCCTTTTGAAAATTGCTTGTGAATTTTCATTTTTAAAATTAACTTTTATTTTAAATTATATAATTTGAAAAGTTATTTAATATTGAATTATTTGTTTATGGAATCCTACATAACATAAGTAAGAAAATATTAATTAATTTTTTTATCTTATCTTAAATATAGATTTCTTAAATATATTATACTTTTAAATTGGAACCATTGATTAAATTAAAATTAATCTGCCTAAAATATAGATGCTCATTTATGGCTTTGACTGCTTTCGTCATCTAAAATATTAAAAATCTAATTACAATCGATTTCCATGTCTTCGTCTTTGTATTTATTTTCAAACAAAAAATTCGCAGTAAGTTCTTCATTTTTATCACAGGCAATATATGCTTGAACAACATCGATTTCGCTGAATCCAAGTGCTTTAATTCTTTCGATCGATTCTTTTTCACTTGGAGTAAAGGCAACATTAGAAGTCATATTAGCGGAATTTAAGTTATCGAAATTATTGGCATTAGGTAAAATATTGTGAATGCCCTCACCCATCAATTCCTCTTCATCGTAGTCCTCTTCATCCTTACCTCCCATCAGTTGATTAAAAACGAGAAGATCCTCACTAGTAATTGGTTTCGATATCAGACTTTTGAATTCGCTCTCATTTTTTTTAATATACTCGATAATTTCAGGATTTATTTCTTCGATGTCCTCTAAAAGATTTTGAAGCTGGTCTGGGTCCTCGTTGATAATAACCTTAACAACTGATGAAATATTCTTGATTGCATTTGGATCATTTAAATCTATGTTATTTATTGCGTCTTGGTTAAGCTCAACTTGGCCTTCATCTTCTTCATCTTCGTTTTCTTCAATAAACTCGGAAAAAGCTGGATTTACCTTATTTACATTAGGTATTCCGCTGTATAAAAATTCAATCGCAGTAGGTATATCTCCTTTAGCTGCGTGTAGTGCTGTCTTCGCCAATTCTTGAGAAAATCCCATATCAACAAGTTGCTTTAATTGCGCATTATATTCTTCAAACACTTTTTCGACTTTCTGTCTGACACCGGGTTGTTTCTTTGTGCTACTATAATTTTCTACTTTTTCTCCTTTTATTTCCTTATTTACATCGGATAAATTCTCAGATTTCACAACTTCTTTTAATTGATTTTCCTCCACCTTTTCTTCTTCTTTTACTAAATTTTTTGGTTTAACTTTAACATTCAGCATTGTTACAATATATGAATTAGGCTCTTTCATATTGTATTCAGATAATGTCTTCTTATCTTCTAAAATTATTCCTGTATATAATAATTTCATATTGCTGGAATCGAATCCATGCTTTTCTTCTACTAGTTTTTTTAATTCAGAAACACTGGAAATTTCTGATATTTCTACGTCGTAAGTGAGTTGTTTTAGGGACTTAATGGTGATTTTCATTATGAATAAAAATAATTAATAAGCTTATTAAATATAATTAGTAAATTTTAATTTATATAAAATGATTATCCCTGTCAGATGTTTTACATGCGGTAAAGTAATCGGAAATAAATGGAATAAATATTTAAAATTATTGGATGAGGATGTCGACGTCGCGTAAATTTTAACATTTTATAAATTTTAGTATTGCCTTGGATATGCTAGGAATGAAAAGATATTGCTGCAGGAGAATGTTAATCAGTCATGTCGATTTAATAGAAAAGCTACTTTTATATAACAGTAATAATTATCGAGTTTATAATAATTTAGTCTACGAGAATGCTAATACCGGAATGTCCGGATAAGTTAATTTGTTGTTCTCTTTCTAAATAGGGTATGGATCGCAATACTACTAATCTAATAAATAACATTTTTAAATTAAATTTTAAATAAAAATCAAAATATGTATTAAACCTAATTTGAGAACCCTCACTTAGACTTATTGTTATTTGTATATTATATTATATTATATATCCCTTAAAAATTTGGGTGAAAGCTTTACAGCTAATAATTTAAGGAAATACTAAATAAAATTTCAACTTATTTCTCAATTTATTTCTTTTATTTTAAAATAAATTTAAAATTTAATTTTTTTTGATAAAATTAGTTAATTAATTTTTTTAAATAATAATAATATGGACTCAAAATTATTCTTTCCATCAAATAAATCTGATCCAAGTGAAATCTATCAACCTATGGTGCCCCGTACTCAAAATCTTCTTGACAGAGGAATAGATCCTAAACCTATTCTTATGGAAATATGCGAACCCATGTGCATCTTCTGGAAAGAAAAATTAAAAAGATGTGAAAAAAAGTTAGAAAAAATTATCAAAATTAATCCTACAAAATCTTGTTTATATCCAATGAGAGATTATGTAACATGTGTAGAAGCTTGTGTATAATTTATTTTTAATAAATAAGGTTCAACCAAAAATTTTCGACAATTTACAAGGAGTAAAACGCAACGAAAGAATATTCAACTAATTATAAATGAAAATTACATTAATAAACATAAGAATATTTAAACAAAGAAAAATTTTTTATTAAAATAAAAGAAATTTTAAGGGAGAAGAATATAGGAAATCTTTTTATTATTAATTGGTTGAGAATAAGAAATCATTTCAGGAAATTCAAAGTCGGATATAAGATAAATGTAAAGAGCATTATATTAGAAACGTTATTCTTAAATAGAAATTAATTTTTATCATATTCATGATTTACAGGGTCGAATTTAGATCTATACCTCCCAAAAACTTTGAATCCTCCTCTAACAGGCTTCTTTTGATTTTGATATTCATTTTGATTTTCTTCAGGATTTACAGAATTTATTTCATTCCTGCTAGAATAGGATTGTTTACCAGCTCTCCCTCTGAAACCTGCTCTGAGTCTCGGCGCAAATCTGTCTGCTCCCCTACCTGATGGAGCCCCTCGTCCTCTGAAACTCATTCCTCTCCCTCCTCTAAATCCTGGTTTATAAACACTTCTACTTCTAGTTGGGTAATAATGAGTCATAGTTTTATTCGACTGTGTATTTTTTCTAATTAAATTTACTATATTAATAATTTATATGATAATCATACCTATGTTAATTTTTACTCTTTCAAAAATTTCGTTACTTATGGCTGGCTGATAACCATAATGATTTATCATTTCAGGGTCTAAGATTGTTTTGTAAAATGTTATTTCTAAAATTGGAACATTTCTTACTATTTTAACATGATCTAATCCTTTTTCTTTTGGTTCGTAATCTTGTTCATATTTTAAAGTATAAATTCTGTTATCTTGATGGATTCCTGGGATTACTTTTTTTAATATTTCACAAATATTAACTAAACTAGCTATTGCGCTTCCAGATGCTTTGAATCTAATGTAAGGTAAATTTCTTTTTTCAAAAAGGAATACAGCATATCTTAAGAAACTGATTGGATCTTGTCTGCTTGTTACGTGTATTTCATTTTCTTCAAGAACTTCTTTTTTCTTTGGTACTCTGAAATATTTACTGCTAATCATTTTTTAAATTATTATATATAGATATTAATTATTTTAATTACATTCTATAAATTTAGATTGGTTTTATATTTAAATAGATGATATTTGATATATCATATGGTATTTTACCAAGGTAATTTCTGATTTTCATATAATAAATGAAGTAATTGAGTGGAAACCATTTTAATATAAAAATTAAAATTGTATTGGTTTATTGCATAATTTATTATTCGTAGTTTATTTTGGATAATTAATTCATTTTCACTAAACTTTTCTCAAACTTTAAATAAATATAAACTAAAATATATTTACAATTAACTCTATAGTTTGTAAATATTATACAAAATTTACATTTTTTAAATTGTGCACGAGTATTATTATTTCCATGTTCAAGATAAAATATCACATCGGAATATTGAATGGTTGAAAGTCCATGAAAAACAATGATAATAGTTCTATTTTCAATTGGTTTGTCAAGAGGTACTTTCACAATTTTGTCAGAATTTTTATCCAAAGCAATTCAGACTCATTTGGAAGAAGAATGGATAATTTTTGATGATAGCACTTGCAATGGCAATCCTTAGTTTTT
>Ga0169931_10015467_pt1 | contig 10204 bp, 12 predicted proteins | sample Kivu_15m_20L_FD_129675 | JGI IMG/M metagenome (GOLD analysis project Ga0169931, IMG submission 129675) | Freshwater microbial communities from Lake Kivu, Western Province, Rwanda to study Microbial Dark Matter (Phase II) - Kivu_15m_20L... | ecosystem: Environmental > Aquatic > Freshwater > Lake... | reverse complement strand
TTTTTATGGGGATTGGGGATTGGGGATTGGGGATTGGCCCAATCCCCAATCCCCAATCCCCAATCCCCAATCCCCAATTATTTTTGTTTTGCAATTTAATTATTAATTGTTGATTTAATTTTATATATTGGATAAATAAATTTTATAAATAGAGAAATATGATGGGATTTTTCATTCAAATTAAAATAAAAAATTATTCGAAACAAAAATGTATTTAAGAAAATTTAGATGAAACTGGATGCCTAAATATATTGGGCCTTTGGTTGACAAAAGTTATGAATTCTTCCTCTGTTGATAATCCCAATTTAATTTCATATTTTTTCAATTGTTTTTTGAAGCCGTAATTGGGATCCACAATATACCTTTGTTTTTTGACAAAATCATATGAATCTTCAAATTTCCACAAATTTTCTTTCATAAAATACGCAATCACCATAGAAGCACTTCTAGACACACCCATAGCACTATTTATTATAATTACAAAAATACCAGTGAACTAAGCAACCTCCCTCTTTGATTCCGTTTCCTATAAATTCATAAGCTTCATCAAAGAATTTCTCAATATTTTCAAAAGGGTGGTCATTAATTTGTAATTGCTTATACTGAAAAATCTTCAATTATATTTTAGTTAATATTTACCTTTGGAAAGTTTATTGTCAAACAATTACCGGCAATAAGAATATATTTAATATTTAATTCCTTCAAAATTTCTAAATCCTTTGCATCCTCGCTGTCCCCTAAGAATAATCCTTCAATTATTTTAGAAGGTCTGCTTTTAAATGATTCCATTTATATTTTATAAAATTGTAAGCATATTTTGATTTTATTATATTTTAATAAGAACGCAAAAAAAGTTTATTTATATGGTAGTCTTTTATATAAAATGTTCCATAATAAAAATATTAGAGATCGGATAGGGTTTTAAAAAACCCTATACTATCCTATCGCATTTTTTTGACCCTATCCGAACTCTAAAAAATATTATCATAATATAATATATAAATTAATAATGATATTAAAAATAATAAAATCATCAATTATATTTTGAAAATTTCGCTCAATTCAACATTTGCAACCGTTTGAATTATTATCTCCAGGTCTTATTGTTGTCAACCTGATCGAATCTTTATTCTTTGGTGGATAAATTTTATCTTTTAATATATCCTCTGCTAAATAACGAATACTTTCTGAAATACCCTGGTTTAATTTAGCCGAGGCTTCGAAATAGGTTACACCGTTTTCTCTAGAGAAAGATTCTGCTTCTTCTTTGGAAACTTCACGTGGGAGATCTATTTTATTACCAATTACGATCTTTTTTGTTTCTATTTTTTCCCCTAAGTTTAAATTGATTGATTGTAACCAATATTTTAAATTTTCAAACGTCTCTGCTTTATTCACATCGAATACTAAAATAACTCCTTGAGCGTTTCTAAAAAATGCATTTGTTAAAGACCTATATCGCTCTTGTCCTGCAGTATCCCAGACTTTTATTCTAACTTTTTTGTTATTGAAAATTTCATCTTTTGTAAAGAAATCAATACCAGCAGTTGCTAGAAATTGTGAGTTAAATTTATTTTCGACATATCTTGCAAGCATAGAAGTTTTGCCTACTGTAGAATCGCCGATTATCAACAGTTGACATTTCTCATCGTAATTCATTATTACATTTAAATTTATTAAATTATAATTTATAAAAATTAAATTAAATGATATCGAAATAAAATATGAATTAAGCAAAATAATGAAAATCTAATATTAGTCATGGATGGATTATAAAAAGAAATATAAATAAAGAAAATCTGTGAGTTTTTAATTTTCATCATAGTTTATTCTATATACTTTCACCTTCCTTTTCTTCAACATTTTTTACTATAGCCTTTGCCTCATCTTCATCGACAACAACTGCTCCTGGAATACCTGAAGGTTCATTAGAATTAATGAAAATATAATGAGGAACATTAATAGGTCTTTTTTCGTAATGTCCTGTTTCTTTTTTAACTGGCTCCTTGATTTTACCACAACCAAATTTGTAGTGATTAAAGATACTTACATTTCTTCCATTCAAGGGTTGAATCTCTCTGTAATTCTCAATAGATCCTTTGTTTGTTGAGAAGCCTATATCTGATCCAAGTAAATCTGGTACTAATAGGGCTTCTTGGAAAAGGGTGATTACTGTGCTAGATAGGGGTATAGGATCAGCTACAACTAGATGTGTTGTTCTTTCTGTACAAGGAGGGAATGTAAGAGAACCTTCATATGAATAGAAGGAGAACCATTTGAATTCTTGATCCATTTCTTCATCTGGGGTGTATAAGACTTGAAGGATAGAAAAGTTTTCATCAATAAATTTAGTTTTTTCAACTGGATTAGGCAAATTAGTAAAGTTGATTGAATCTAATAGTTTATTATATATTCCTGGAGTTTTTTTAAATAGAAAACTAACAACCACCTGCTTTGCGATATCTCCCTCTGAGCGACCATAATGTATTACTTGCATTTCGAGGTCGAATCTTTCTCCGTTAATTTTGTGTTCGGAAGGAGTATGGAAAGTGATTTCTTCAGCAACATACACACCTCCATCATCAGTAACGATTTTTCCTAATTTGGGATGTAAGATTCTGATTGCTCCTTTCATGTAGGTAATTTTTATATTCTGTTTATCATTGTAATATCCATCGTAGGTATCGAAATCAGAAATTGAATTGATTTGATAATATTCGAAAAAGGGGTGGACTGGGGTAATTTCAGCAAGATCTTTATGGGGTAAGTCAATTGGAGATTGTTTTAATCCTTCCTTGCAGGTACATTCCCAATCAGCACCTTTTAAATTATAGTTCCATCCATCATTGCATTTTCTTCCTCCTGTTGGAATGATAATAACTGGTTGGACATCTTTTTTTTCTTCTATAACTGGCTTGTAATCAGAAAAATCGAGATCTTTTCTGTTTATTTTTTCAATTTTTTCAATAGGGATACACTCTGGTTCTTGTTTTATATCTAATAATTTCTGAATAGAGCATAACCAGGTAAATTTCAATTCTTTAGTAGAAGAGCAGACGGTGTAGGAGCGATCCATCATATCTATTATCTCTAAACAGGAATCATCTGTACCTGAAAGTGGATTATAATGATTTCTTTTGTTTTGAACTGTCTTGATGTAAATGGAATCAAGGACATTAATATCTTTTTTAGAGGAGAAATAGTAAATGTATCTATTCTTCATTACAAACCAAAAGGCTTCCTCTGACGGTGCTCCATCTGCTTTTGCTGCGGCAAAATTTTCATTTAGTCTTTGATCATTTCTTGTTTTAATCTTAATTTCCCTTCCATCTTCCATTGTTATAACTGGGTATCTGGCAGCATCTTGGAAGGATCCTGAATAAACAGTCATCCATTCACTTAGAGCAACTTCTGGGCTATTTAAATCTACAACATTTATCGGTTTATTTGAATTATTTTTTTTGTTATTCTTTCCATTTTTAGGTTTTAAGTTATTGGATTTTACATTATTAGATCTGGCATTAGCCCCGGGATTAAATTTACTATTGACAAGTGTGTCATCATCATTATCTGATGAATTGCAAGGTTCTTTAGATTTGAATCTTGCTTCTAATTTCATTTTCTCTGCCTTACGAGATGAACCTGGGACTTTAGCGAAATCATTTATGTTTGTCGATATAGTATCATATTTCGACACAATAATCTGAAATAAAAATAAGCATATAAGAATAGTTTTAGTAAAGCTAAACTTCATTTATAATAACTAATAATTTAATGATTTAATTAAATTTTTAATTTATTTTCTTTCATTTCAATTCTTCTCTATAAAATTTTATAAATGAAATTAATTTATAAGACAATCATTTAGGTTAATAAATTATCATTAAAATCCTAATTTTCTTAACCACAATTTAATTTTAGCAGCGTGTAATCCAGTAACTATAATTTTTCCGGTTTTTATGGTTATATGCGCATTAGAAACGATTTTACTCAATTCTTTTTTAAATTCTTCAATGTCACCCTGCACGTGCCTTATTACAGTTCTCTTAATTGCTCTATCATGGTTGTAATCAGCAAATACAGGTAAATTATTTGTGTGAGTTCTAGATATCATAAAAGGGATATTCGAGGTGTTTCCTAGGGGTTTACTTATTTCCCAAAAGTATTCCTTTTCTTTTGCAGATATATCTTGCAAATTATATTTAAGCGGTTGAGGCTCTTGAGTCATTCTGTTGTAAATCTTTTTAGCAGCAGGATGCATACGATTCAATTTCCCGACAGGTTGCCTCACCATAAACTTTTTGATGAAATCTTCACTCACATCTTGTCTTTTAGTAAGTGTAGTTCTAAAATATTTATTTTTCCATAAATGCATTATTTAAATATAAAGTTAATTTATTAAATATAATATATAATAGAATAGAATAGAATAGAATACTAGTTTAAAAATAATTATTTAATCTCTCATTTACTTTTCTTGATCAGACAGATTATGATAATAAAATAAAAAAGATAACATTAGCTGAAATATATCAAAATATATGAATTAAAAAATTGAAATAGTCCTAATTTTAATAAACACCTATATAAATATAAAAATAATAATTATCATATATATATTTATGATTATGGAAGACTTACCTTTAGTTGATTTTTCGAAAGTAAGAAAGAAGAGACCAGCTCAAAAACAAAATATCATCAACAAATTTACAGAAAGTAGTGAGTTAGACGATTTTGTAATAGAAAAGGTTCCTAAGAAAAGAGAAGCTGATGAAAAGACAACAGAACATGTAGCTAAGGAATCCTTAATAGATTCTCTTCAAATGGATGGAGCACACGAATATCCTTATGAATTTCTTTTAGATAGAATCACCAGTTTAATTAAAAAACACAATCCTTCAATGACTGACAGCGTCAGAGGTCCTTTGAAAATTCCTGTCCCTATCATAAATAAGGTAGGAACATCCAGATCAGCCTGGACTAATTTCGCCGAAGTCTGTTCTGTCCTTAATAGACCAACCGAGCACTTGTATCAATTTATTTTAGCTGAATTAGGAGTAGAAGGCTCACTCGGAGGTGAAAGTCAATTCCTATTAAAAGGAAAATATAATAATAAACACATTGAATCTGTTTTGAAGAAATACGTTCATGATTATCTTCAATGCGCAACTTGTAAATCATCTTCTACTGTATTCAAAAAAGATAACTCGGCAAGATTACAGGTGTTGTCTTGTAATGCCTGTGGCTCAGAAAGGTCAGTTGCACCCATTAAAACTGCTGTAAGTAGAAGCCAGAAAAAATAAAATGATAATATAAAAGAATAATAAATGGATTGAGTTAAATTTCTAATATTTGAGAATTAATTTTAATATAAATTAATTAAGAAATTTTAATTGTCTTGAATATCGTATTTTATCAAAAAGGAGTAGAGTTATAATAAATTAAAAAAATTTTTACTTTATTTTAGTGAATGAACATCACAAATTTTAATTAAATAAAATTTTATTATTTTAACTTATTTCATCTTGAAAGCATTCGAAAATCAAATCGCCTTGCTCATTTTCAAATTCTTTGATTCTGTCTTCGTATTTCATATCATTTATCTCCATTGCCTCACTTATATCCATAGTCGCATCTCTAGGATGAAACATATGAGCACATAGATCAAGAACTGTCCTCTTATCAATTTCGGCACTTTCATTGTCTAAATTATAAAATGAAATTTTACTAGCTCGGATATTTGAATAATATTCCACAAACTCAGTAATTCTATCATAAAATTTACATTCTTCTTTTATAGCGGAAAATTTTTCTTTGCTTAAATAGGAAAGACAAATTAGAACATGCATCAACACAGAGGTCGCGATGTTTTCTTTAATCATAGTTAAAAATGTTTCAGTTAGCTAAAAGGATAAGTATAATTTTACATTTTTACAAATGTGAGAATTTTTTTCCAAATAATCTAAAGTTAAATTGGAATGTAAAATATTAGCCAAAAGAGCACTAGCGAAATCAAGGCAGAAAATGTGAATTTCGGAAATCCTTGAACGTTGCAGTAACTTGATTACCCAATCAATCAAGCCTTGTTTCATTAAAATAGGGATGGTGTCCTCCTTGACGCTCATCTTTTGTAAAATTGCAATGCAAAATCTTTGAATGACAGAACCGTCTTCTTGATTCTTCATTATATCTATTATTTTTTCTAAGATACTATTTCCGTTACTCATTAAATATTCTACTCCCTTGTAAGTTGATGCTATGATCGAGATGAGAGATAGCGTAGCATGTCTGAGATTGTAGGCATGATAAGAGAGGAAATTTAAAACAAAGGTATCTTCTTTGGATTCTTCTAAGTTTAGGATATCATTCCTAATCAATTCGTATACTAAATTTTTCCTTAGCTCCGGACTAATTTGAAGTGCGTTGACTCTTAAACTAAGAAGTACTTCAATGATGTTTTCGTTATTCTTCTCCTCTTTTGCTTTGAATAATTTCTTTTTATGCTCGATCATAACAGCTTGGTTCATAATCTCTGTTTTTTCATCCCATTCATCTGACATTATAATCTTATGATACTTTCCAATCTGTGCTTTGTAATTTTCGATTGTATCACTCAAATTTTCGTTGACTTGATTACCATCTTTGATGTTATGCAATTGTTGAAGGCAATTTATTACAATAGAAAATATTTGCCTGGCGCATTGCAAAACGCTCTTGTGTTTTTTATCTAAAATTTTATAGGTTTCTTGATTTTTTGCGATTTGTTTGGATTTTTCCTTATTCTCTAGAATAAGTTTTGATAATTTAGTTTTGTCTCCATCGACGTTAGTGCCTTCTCTTCTTTTGTCGGAAATGTGTCTGTAAGTCTCTTCCTTTTCTAAACATTCTAAAGTAGATTTGAGACCGTGTTGTCGAAGATAATCTTTGATGTAGTCTAATTCGGTATCCTCCTTGTTCATTTTATTATTTTATAATTTATAAAAATTTTTATTTGGAATGGAAATCGAAAGTGATAGAAAAGACGAAAAATTAAATAAAAATGGCTTGGATAAATTAGAATTAAAATATATATCTACTGATGTGATTCAGCAAATATCAAATTATAAAAATAATGATTTCTATGATCCTGTCAGTTTAGATATTGAAAAAAAACAAAATTTTTTAATAAGAAATATTTGTTTTAATAAATATGGTAACAATTTTATAAAGAAGGAAGATAAGTTTGAAGGTCGACCAGGCGATTTCCTAAGAGAAGAAATTAGAATTAAAAAGCTCTTTATTGAAAATCAATCTTCGTATTTTGAATCTGACAAATCTAGGGTTAATACGATAAAACAACACTTGTTAGAAAATAATCTGAGGAAATTAAACAAGTACATCAACCTTGTAAATTTAATAAAATCCAAAGAATTTGACTCAAAAATGAGAAATAATTTAGCATTTTATAGATTTATTATAAATAATCCAATTCTAAAGATATTGGACGAAGAAGTGTTTAAAGAAATTCTTAATAAATACTCGCATTTGAGTATAGATATTATAAAGAGTCAAATGAAAAACAACACTGGATTTAAATATTCAGTTAATTCATATACAAATGATGATCTCTCTGAAGAAGAAAGCGAATACCATTATTCCAGTGATTACGGAGAAATTTATGATTCGGGAGATGAAATTGTATAAACCTTTTTATAAACAAAAAATTAAATAAGGAATAAAATATTTAATCATTATGATTGTTTATATAAAATATTAACTTATATTAATAAATTTGTCCTTATAATAAATTTTAATTAGATTTCCTCATTTGGATTTGAATTGTTCAGTGGAAATTTTTTGTCAATCTCCTGATTTTTTCTATTTAAATTCTCTAAAAATATTAGCATAAATTAGAACAAATTACTTACCTTTAATAAAAAACAGTGCCACCATTGATATTACAAACAAGCCAATAGAAAATAAATTGGGAAGAAATTTATATCTTTCGAAACTCGTAAGAAAATTATTTATCAAAAAAGTTGAAGCAGCCCCTGCTGTTTGAGAAGAGACATGCATTAAGGCGATAGAAATGCTTTCTCCTATTGGGAATGTCAATTCGCAAGCAAAGTCAATACTTACGGTGTAGAGGGACATTAAAGGGAACCCGTAAAAGATAGAGCATATAATGAGAATAAATACCTGTATATTTTCGTTAGTTTCATTGAACATTTGTAGTAAGGCGGTAAAAATGGAAAATGAGAATATCATTAGCCCATTTAAAATAAGGCAGGGGAATTTGTAGATTCTAAGACTATCTACAATAAAAGACATAACAAAAATCCCAAAGCATCCTCCTGTTAAACAAAAAATAAAAATGTATGAAATCTCTTTTTGATCGATGAAGTAAACATTTAAATAGTCATTTATAATAACTGGATAAAAGTTATAAAAACCATTAGTGCAGATGAAGGACATTAATAATAGAATGAAAGAAGTGTTCTTGAATATATTAGAAATTGAATTTTTGATTGAAAAATTGAAAATCTTTTGTGTTTGTTGTGAAAGGCTTGGTGGAATTTTAGGTTTGGACTTCATTAACAATATAGAAAGTATGCAACAGCCGGTGCTTATTATTGCCCCAGTAACAGAATAGGATTTGAACGCGTCCTTGAATAATTCTTCTGAGGCTCTGATTTCTTCATTGAAATACCATGTAGGAAGTTGAAAACTTAAAATTATACCTAATGAATTAAATGCAATAATCATTGAGCAGGCAAACACCCTCTGATAAATAACTTATAATTAACATATTTTTACTCTCTGAGGACGAAACCAGCTTGAAGCAATCTTAGGAGGAGCATTCATAATCAAGGCACTTCCTGCAGCACATAGTATTTGTCCGATATAAGCATAAGCGATTGAATTGTTGATACATGCTTTAATAAAACTTCCTATTATAGTTAGTAATCCTGATAATTGAATCTATTTTTATAAAATTCTTACAGCAAGTTTTAGGCTCTTTTTTTCTATAAGATAAATTGAAGGAATTGTCATGAGAATAAACATGATATAATAAATGTTTGAGAAAAGATATGTCTGTTGACTAGTTAAATTGTAATATTTTTTAAAGTCGTTCGATATAGAGGTAATGTTTGTTTTACCGAATCCGTTTGCAAAATTCATTAGGGATGCTACAATAAGGATTACAAAACGATATGGTTTCTCTAAAATCAAGTAATCTGTAAGTGGGGTTTCATCTTCAAAGTCTGAGTTAAGAGAAGTTAAACTTTCAATAGTTACATGCTTATTTAATTTTGATTTTTTTGTCTTTGATTTCATTTTTGAAATTTATTCAAATTATTTAATTTATTTATATTAATATAAAAATCTTAAAAATTTTTCTTTATAACCTATGAATATATAAATTAAAAAATTAATTTCCTTAAATAAGATGATTCATAACATATATAAAATTTATTCATTTAAAATTTCTCTAATATTTTTTAAATAACATTATAAAATAATTTATAATGAATTAGTGAGAATTGTGTTTTTATATTCTTAAGTTAATACTATGAAGATTATTTAATATCTTCTTCTATATCTTCTTCTTTTTGCTTGTTGTTCTTGTGCTTGTGATTGTTCTCCTGATGGAGCATCGAATACTAATTCGTCAACTCCATCTGAACATTCTTCTCTACAAACACCGACTCCATCGCCCTTTTCTCCTTCATCGCAGCATCTGAGTTCACCCTCACATTCTACGATTTCCTTTTCACCTACTCTCACATTGGCACAGTAACCCTCGACTTTTCCATCATTAGCTCTTCTTCTTCTTCTTCTTCTGCTTTCTGCTAATCCAATTGCTGAAAGTACTAACAAAGACAAAATGCTTACGAACTTCATTTTTTAATTAAAAAATAAATAAATCCTTGCTTAAATATGAAAATATATATTTATAATTTAATTAATTAAAATAAATTAAATTAAAAAATTTTGAAAATTTATAAAAGTCATAACAACTTATAAATAAAATATTTTTATAATAATATAAATATTCAACTCACCGCATTTTTACTCACTGGGGATTGGGGATTGGGGATTGGGGATTGGGGATTGGCCCAATCCCCAATCCCCAATCCCCAATCCCCAATCCCCATAGACAGCTAATTATTTACTATTTTTAAATATTCAATTTTACTGAAATTTATTATATAATTATTAT
>Ga0169931_10015466_pt1 | contig 10204 bp, 4 predicted proteins | sample Kivu_15m_20L_FD_129675 | JGI IMG/M metagenome (GOLD analysis project Ga0169931, IMG submission 129675) | Freshwater microbial communities from Lake Kivu, Western Province, Rwanda to study Microbial Dark Matter (Phase II) - Kivu_15m_20L... | ecosystem: Environmental > Aquatic > Freshwater > Lake ... | reverse complement strand
TATATAAATCTTCCATCCCACCTCAAAAAAAACGTAATCTAGCTTCGTAACATGCAAACACCCTCATAATCTATAATTTAATCCTAATCTCTTAAGCAGATAACAATAGATCAACGTAGATTATTATAAAAATCATTAAAATAATAAATATAAAAAGAATTAAAACCCTTTTAAGATACAAAGATAAGTAGATTAGTTAAATATATATCTAATTAATAATTGAATAAATATTATATATTAAGGCCATTGAAATATCTACAAAATTGTTATTTTAATATGTTTTTGATTAATATGTTAGGTATTGGTTGGTTTTAGTTTATTAATGATTATAATAATATTGGTTGGTTTTATGGGATGGTTATATCACCTCTTGCGGTGTCTAGTTTAAGTATATTGATAGGGTATAATCTATCTTTTTGGATAGTTAGACAAATATTTCATATACATATACATATCAATTAAATATAGGCTAAAGATATTAGTCTTATTACGAGTAGTTGGAGGAATATACTTGAATTATCATATATTATATGTAATATTGGTCTATTGAGTTATACATTATTATTTGGTATGTCATATCCGGTGTATAAGATATATATAATATTGGCGGTTAGTAATTTTATGCATTTGGGGTTGAATTTGTATTAGATATTAAAGTCGAGTGGATGTTTTCATAGGATATATATGATAGATTTTGTTAGGATTATATCTTGTATGACTATGTTGATACTTTTATATGGGATTTATTATGTGCAGATAGAGTCGTCGAAAAGGATAGAGGATAGTATTGATAGTAAGGAGTATAGGGAGAGGGTTATGGCTGTTGGAAGGGGATATGGATAGTTTTTGGGGTATTTTAAAGAGAAGAAATATAAAATTAAGGAAGATTAAAAAATTAATTATGTTGATAAAGATTGATAAAGATTGATAATATTATGATATATGATGTATGATATATATGATAGTTAGTATATAAATGTTATAGTATTTATAGAGATTAATTAGATCATTTATTCAACGTATATTTTTTAGTTTATTAGTATCATTTAATTTAAAGGTGGATATTAAAGTTAGTTGTTATGGTTTTGATTTTGGGACTAGTTTATGATGGGAATAGGATTTATTAGATTCATTAGGTTTAGATGATTATATGATATTGTTTGTTTTATTACAAGTATGGCTATGACTTGATGAAAAATTGCGATTTTTATGTAGAGTTGTACTTGGGCTTATTTTGAAATCTATTTTGGATTATAGGGATTAAATAAAAGGGATACTATTGAAATAGGGTTATGTGTGGACTTATTATCTGTCATAAATAGGTCTATCTTTTTTATTTATTAGACTATTTTTAAGACTGTTTGATTGAGTTGTAAATTTTATATTGTCTTATTGTAATTTATGCTTAAAATTATCTTCTTGATCTTTTTTGATCATACATTATAATATTTTAATATACTCCTATTTCTCTTAAATTTCTTTATTATGACTATCTCTCATCAACTCTTTCTATTTCTAATACATCTTTATAAGTATATATCTACATTTTTCATATATTTCATACTATTTTTATGTTAGTCCTGCATATTTTATAATTTCTTAAGATATTCTTTACGGATTTATGATAATTTTTTATTACTTTACACTTTATTCTAAATTTTTATAGTGTTTTAGTGCGAATAAACTTGATTGATGTTAAGTTGATTGTTTTATCTATCGGGTTAGTTAAGTTTATAGAGATATTGCATGTTTTAATAGTATTTTAACGAATTTATTATATAGATATAATAAACATTGATAATTGATATAATAATAATGGAATATTGAACAAATATTATGATAGATAAATATCATTTCTTGATACTGTGTGATATCAGTCATATTTTTAATTAAGTTTTATGGTTGATTTATTATTGAACTGTAGTGATAGTTTATGCTTGATTGATGGAGTTTTCTTTAATATTTTTACAGATGATTGTTGTTCAAAAGGTTTCATAAATGTGAAGTTTAAGTGGTTGGGGTTGATGATTAATTGTGATTGAGATGATTGATTATTTGTTTAGTTTTTAAAGAAATCTTTTGGTAGTTTAGAGTTTGAGGGGATTCTTATTAGGCTTTTGTTTTTGTCTTTGGAGGCTGTTCTGCTGGGGGTTTTGTTGAGGTCTCTTTATCTTCCGAGAATCATATAGAAATTTTATTAATTTAGCAATACTATAAAATAGAATATATAATATAAATATAAGAATATTATTTAAATATTATATATAAGAACAATAAAATCAATTATTATATTATATGTATTCAAATAAGTTATATGGTGATATAAATAAATAAAGGGACTAGGTTTCTTTGAAAAAGTATTCATGATGAATGTATTTATAATGAGTAATAAAAATAATATTTATATTGATGATACTCATGAAGAACATAATCTTTAATATGAATTATCATTGATTCACATAAACTGTTGTCTTAATTATAATAATTTCACTTCTTGGTGTTCTGCTCTTTTATTTTTTATATACTTTTTATGCTATTCTGATTATTTTTATTATTTTTTAATGCGTTTCATTATACTAGTATTTTGAAGTTTTTATCTATATTCTTATTAAAGATTTTAGTAATAGTATTTATGCAGAACTTTCAAATTTTACTTTTAAATTTTATTTATTTATTAGTTTTAAGCAGATAACTTTTTTATATTCTTTTGTTTGCATTTTTATTGTATAAGTCTTATGATTCTTACAATGTTGACAATTATATTGGCGAGGACTATCATAGCAAACATGAATAGCAAAGCTCCTAATAGACCAATTTTATCAAAAAGATGAGGAAAATAATGATATATGACACAAAATATCAAAACGATCAACAGAACAATTAAGTTTGTTATCTCAGTTATGTTATCAATGGTTTTTTTATAAGGAAGTACTTTTATGAACATTATTAAAATTGCTGAGAAAAAGACTAATAAAACTTATCTGTGATATGAGAATGAAAAGATTGCTGAAATAATCATAAAATTCACAAAGAGGAAGTAACATATTATAATTATGATGAATCATCATATAAAATATCTATATAAAATAAACTTAACAAAATATATAAATTTTAGAAGTTAACTTAACATAATATTTTATACTTAAATGCAGTTTATAAAGTTTGTCTTTTATAATTTTCTCAAATATATTATGATTGATATATTTATTATTATTTTTACTAAGATTTATATACTATGATATTTTAATTTTATTTATTGCTTGAATATATTACTAATTAATGAGCAATCAAAGTCCTTTAAAGACAATAAACTTCGATTCTAAAATCTTAATAAATCATATATCATATCCTCATAAAAAGATAAACAATATCAACCATGCGTTCTAATATTGTAATATTAGTTTCAAATATAGTTATAAAAAGAATAATAAACCTATTAATTATCAATCAAATATCAATATGTCATCTAATCGAGATAAAAGCTAAAGAAATTATATAAAAGCATCTAAGATAGATCATATAATCGATAAGAATAAAATTAGATCTAATCAGTAAAAATATATGTTTGATCGTGTTAAATCTGCACAAGAGAATAGGTCAATAGAGGATAGATCGATATCGATTAATGGACAATAAAGATCAATTATAATAGATGATGATTAACCAATATCTAAATTGATGACAATATTTCCTAAAAATTAATCAATTATGTCATAACGTAGTCTCATCCCTAAGTTCACACAAAGTCTGCATATATAAAAGAATAAACGTAAAGGATCAATTAATCAGCATTCTTCATTAATAAAAAGCATGTATTCTAGATATTATATAGTCATGATTCATGTAAAATAAAGACGATAGAATTATCTAATCCAATACATAATAATCATAAGACTTATCTACTTAATAAAGCATTTCATGAACCAATATAATATCATATAGATATACCTAAGATGTATATACCGAATTAGTCATATCGACAAAATTATTAGAGGATAGAGCTGTCGAAGGTGAAATTGATAAGAAATGTTAATAATTTGCATGTGTCATCGAGAAAAAGAAAGAGTAAACAGATTAATATTGATAATTAAGATATTTAGCCGAAGCCTTGGGAGTTTTAAGAAAAAAATAATATATAATTTTTTACTAGAGATACGATTGGTTAAAGTAATTATTAAAATCATTGATATTGATAATATTTTTGTGAATATAATGAATATATACTATATATGTGTAATTAGACTATAAAGATATCATAAATATCATAGAATATGTTAGATCATGCTATATATGGATATTTTTGTTTCAATTTTTTGCATTATTATTCAGTTAATAATTTCTTTATGGCTAATTATCGACGTTTTTAATTATAGCCTTGCATGGTTGGTTGGAAGTACATGAGACAGGCTACCTTGGCAGCAGCGCATTTTCTAATGCCGTCACAAATAAAGAAATTTGCTATTTGATGTAGTTAGTTAACTTCTTTAACTGTTAATTTGCTGAAATAATTGCCGAGGGTAACACCGATGACATCGTTCAAGATGCCTGTTTTTATTGGTGGAAAATCAGGAAAATCATAATTGGCTAATTACATTATTTCTAGCATTTGTTTGAATTTATCAACAGTATATAGATCAATTGAAGATATTTATTATGCATTTATAGCTTAGCTTTGTTAGAAATACTTCATCATTCTTTTTTGATTGTCATCTATGACAAATTAAACTCCTTGTATCCTTATCTTTAAAATGCTAGTCTCCATATGAATGAATGATTATTGATGATCTTTAAATTGTGTATTGCTGTCATGATTATTGAACTTATGAGTGCTATTTTATATAAATATATATAAAATGTTGATAGTCTATTTATATGATATTTTTATATATTTTTGTATATAATAATGATAGATATTTGTTATTTATATGAGATCAATGTCTATATTTATTACCAAAGTGTCTATTATTATGATTATTATGATGATTTCCACCTTTTTTGAAGTGTCCTTTATCTTGTTTCTTAATCTTCTTAGATTTTTATATAAGGTCATCTAAATTAACGTCTGTCTAAGTATTTCCGAACTTTTTTCTTCTTTATTAGATCAAAGATGCATCTTAATTGGCGACTAATGATGAGACTTGACCAAATTTCTTAAGTCTTTGTTGAATTGTTTCGTTATCTTATGTTTTTATCTATGGAATATTTGAAAACTTTTTCTTTCTCATTTATAAAGTGTCCTTATCTTATGCTGTTGATGATCCTCCAAACTTTTTTAATCGTTATTCTCTTATCTATTTATGATAATATATACTTTTTATGTTTCTGAGCCGATGGTATCGGTACCGATAGCTCCATATCTTAATTTTCTTAATTTGATTCTTTATTATTAGGTAAGTTTTTATACATCATTGAAGTCGATCTTTTGAGATTTTTAGTTGATATTATCTATTTTAGGTTGATTATTGATGTTTACTACTTTTTAAGTATGTATTTTTGGTTGTGATTAAATGTTTTTATCAGGTATGATCTTTTGTTATACTTTTGGTTATTATTTAGATGGTTATGGCTGTGGTAGATTCAATTTGTCTGATGGTTTTGATGGGTTTTATTGAGGTTTATCTTGTGTGGTTGTTTGTCTAACTTTTTTTGGAGGCATAAATAATATATATCTTTTATATGTATGATGTATAAATGATGTAAAGAGTCATAAACATTTAAAAAATATAAAATATTTATTTTTGAATGATTTTAAGGATTATTATTTTTGTATATTATTTTAAGGAATTAATATTTAGTATAAATATTATTTTAATTTTTACCACAAATGCCAAACCTCCTTTGGAAGACTCACCCTAGAAAATTCGGAAAAGACAGTCGTGAATGCCGAAGATGTCGATGCAAGATCGGATTGATCAGAAAGTATGGTCTCATCCTTTGCAGAAAATGTTTTAGAGAATGTGGCTAGACAATTGGATTTACAAAAACAAGATGAGCAACTGATCTTTATAATCTATTTAATACAAAAATCATCATATAGTACATAATACATTTTCATATATCATAACAGTCATATAAGTCTTATCTTGAAGACGATCAACAAATCATACATATCATATATACCATTTCTTTTTCATAGCTTATAAATTAATAAGAATTTCATATGAGTCATTATGATTCTTTATCATAATTTAGATATATTTATTATTTATCATATATTGTTTTACAAGTATAATTGTTACTATTTAAAATAATCTATTAATAAAAATAAATTAAATAACCTGCTTGAAATGTCATCTACCATCAAAAGACAACAAAAACAGTAGATAAAGATATAAATGTTATTGATGATTCCTTAGAAAAAGTATATAAATCATTCTTAAATAAGATAGAATAACAATAGGGTGATGCCTGGACCTATCTAAGAACTTTAGATAAAATATAGATATGAGTTGTAATAGTACAAGCGTAGAAATTAATAGAGATTGACGTAGAAGATGATGAGAATTGATCATGTTATTAAGAATGCTTATGAGCTTAATAGATTACTTGATTAGATAAATGTATGATATAGTCATTGATTTTTTAATAAATTTTTATCTTTTATGTAAAAATCAAATGAATTTAGTGAATAAAATGGTCAATTATGATAAGATTTATTGATTTTTAAGAGAATATTATGATTTACTTTTATTCAACTAAATTATCATCATTTTATTAGATTTTTATATTATATAGTATATCTACTATATACAAAAATATTTATCTTTTTTATATGATTAATATATTTATAATCAATATAGTATCATGCTTATGTCTCTTCCCCGTATAATTATTTAATACTCTATCCACATTATTCTAATAACTTTTAACATAAATGAATATTCTAAGGGTTTTAATCACTTAATCCAGACAATAAAAAGCTGACAAGCATTGCTTAATACTGCTTGAGATATTTAGGTGCGATAGATTTGAGTAGACATGATATGCATTCATATGCAGCTTTTCTTACTTAAGTCTTAGCATCTGATAGTATCCCTTTTATTTTGATATGACAATGTTAAAAATTGCCACCTGCCCCTTCTGTGCTTAATAAATTACTGATAGTTATTAATACATTTTTTCTTACTATAAATTTTCTATGGTTTAAGTTATCGGCTAATGATTTTGTAATGGAAGTGCTATGTTTACCTATTAAATGTTTAAATTATTTACATAATATATTGATAAATTAACAGGTGGCCTATATAAATATATATAATTACGATTTTCATATCACCGTTATCATCATCAAGGCATTTTGATAATGAATTTGTTAATTAGACTATATTACCTATATATGATTATTTGAATATTATGCATTTTTTCATGAGAGATATTATCTTAAGGCGAAGGTCTTAGCTTTTTTAGGGAAAAGGGGTTGAGTTTAATCGAGATATTAAGGATATTATAAAAGGGTCAGATTATTATTTTTTTAATTATGTTTTATCGAATAGTAATTCATAGATTTGTAGGGTTAATTATCGATTTGTTTAGATTGGATCGTTTAGTGTATGTATTATGTTTTTTGAGAGGTTTGTTGTTAATAAAATTTTGATTTGGTTTGTTTTTGATATTTTTGAGAGGTCTTTTAATAATGATGATAGACCTGTTTTACGGATGTTTCGATCTTGATCGGTTAGACAGTTTATGGGTCTTTGTAAATTTTGAAGAAGAATTGGATAATCTTAATTTTACATATTTTATTATTTTAAATTAATTCAAAAAGTTATATATATTAATAAAAGACCTTAGAAATCTATATACATTTGAGATATATCTATATTTATTTATTTTATTTGGCTATATTAAATCATATATTTTTGTTTTATGTTGATGTTTTTTTTAGATTAGATATTTTCTTTGTTAGTTATATTCTTGATATGATATTTATATATTGATCTATTTATATTAACTACTATATAAATTAGTTTCAACAATAATGGTACAATACTGCTTATATAGGATATTTCATAGAGGGCTCAGCCACTTGCTACTGAATAATTATCATCATAATTATTTGATTTGGTATCGCAATGTGCATCTTTGAAGCAGATAAAAAAAGGTGCAAATGAGGCAACTAAAACATTAAACAGGGGTATAACTGAATTGATTATAATTGCTGCAGATGCAAATCCATTATAAATAGTTTTGCATTTACCTATATTATGTTAATAAAAAGTATGAGATATGATATATAGAATGTTCCATATGTGTTTGTAGAATCTAAGAAAGCATTGGGTACTGCATGTGGTACTACTAGAAATGTAATAACTGTTTCTATATTAAAAAATAAGCAATCTAAATTAAATTAATAGATTAAAAATATTACGGATCAATGTTAAAGATTATTTGTTAGTAGTTGATTATCATTTTAAATCATATATTCATATCATAATCATATTCATATAAAAACTAAAAATAATATAACAATATCATATCATAATAAGTATAAAAAAGATTAAAAGAATAATAAATGAAAATTTAGGGGTTTATTTGATGATCTTTTTTGATCAAAACTTAGATTTGTTTAATTTGTTTAAACCTTTTAATTTTGGTACTTTATCTATGTTTTTGGTCATAGAGGTACTTGATTTGACTTTAATACGTGTGTTATGATAGTTAGGTATTATGTATGATCGATGAGATGATATTTTGAGGTCTAATTTTTTATTTTTAGTTTTTGAATAGTCTTCTTTTAACTGGATACTTATAAATTTCCATTTATCGTTTGTATTATTATAAGTATTATATGTATTATGACTATTATGATTATGATTGCTATGGCTGCTATAATTGCCATGATTATACTGATTATGAGTATTTAATTTTGACGGTGTAATATTTTTAATAATTTGATTAATATACGTATATTTCTAATTACTATACCCCTATGTTTTAATCCCTGCACTTCTATTCTCTTTTAATCTTAATTTAACCATTATATTAGTCTTATCTTTACTATTACTCTTACTCTTATTATTTTTTTATTATTACATCTTATGATATTATTTAATATTGACATATTTAATATCTTTAAGATGTTTATATTAATCCATCTATTTACTATCTATACTATCTCTTTATGTATTAGGTTTATAAAAACGTAGTTTGCTACGTTGGTAGCGGTATTATATTGCTTATCTTATCTATTTTTATTTTTTAGTTAAAGGTGAAACTGGGGGATTGGTATTTTTTGAGGAGAGAGTTCGTTGGTTTAAATAGGGGTTTTGTTTAGTAGTTGAGTTGTTGTTTTGACTTGGTGAGGGTTTTGTTTTGAAAAAATTATAATTTTTGTCCATTGTTAGTTAATATAATAACTATATAATAAAAAGTCAAAAATTATAAAAAAAATAATGGATATTATGTACTAAATTTATTACTAAACAAATATTTTTCTTTATCGATAATATCATTATTAGTTTTACGTCATTAATGTCTATCTATTCTCTTAATTCTATTCTCTATATACTTTATATTTCTTTATCAAAACAAACCCTGCCCCTGCCAACAAAATAGCTCCGATAATACTAAACAATATGATCATTATTAATTTCCATTATGGAAAAGGTGCTAGTCCATTCAATAAAATTCTAATCTTTTTTATACTGAAATCATTAATAAGATATATATATATGATTTGTGTATCGAGTAGCTATGTAGTGTATAATGATAAATTACGATGTAATGATGCTTTTTTTATGGTATTTTGTTGATTTTAGACGATGACTATACCTATTCTAGGTTAGGAATGTATGTCATTGTTGTTGATTGTCATATTGAAATCATAATTATGATATCCGTCTTATCGTAATGGGAATGAGCCTATCATACCTCTTTTTTATAGATCTTTATTATTTTTATCTTAAGTACTATAGACAGTGTATAGTTGTTTTGTTTGATTTCCTTATTAATATTATTATGGTAATTGATGTTTTATCATAAAAAGACCTTTATTATGACTAATATGATTAGTTATTTAATAATATGAATATCTTAAATACATTCTTTTGATCTTAGATGAAACTAAATTTGAATATTAGTTCCAGGTTAATTATAAATGTATTGTATTATATCGACCGGTAGTGATTAATAAGTTTTATGTTGTTATTTTTTATGTTGTGATTGATGAGATGAGGGTGACAGCTTGGAAGGTAGCATCATATGG
>Ga0169931_10015464_pt1 | contig 10205 bp, 11 predicted proteins | sample Kivu_15m_20L_FD_129675 | JGI IMG/M metagenome (GOLD analysis project Ga0169931, IMG submission 129675) | Freshwater microbial communities from Lake Kivu, Western Province, Rwanda to study Microbial Dark Matter (Phase II) - Kivu_15m_20L... | ecosystem: Environmental > Aquatic > Freshwater > Lake... | reverse complement strand
CCAATCCCCAATCCCCAATCCCCAATCCCCAATCCCCATTTTATATTTTTAAAATATCAGACGAAAAGATTATTTACATATGGATTATATTATATAACACATTTTTATCTTTATTAATATTTAAACACACGAACTAAAAATTTTCCTATACTAAATTATAAAAGATAAAAATTTAATAATTTTATTTTTAATAATTGGCGAACCAGAATTTTTGGAAAAAAGTATTTAGAGTATTTATACTTTTATATTAAATAATTAAAAGGCTCAATGAAAGACATCCAATCACAAATAAAAAATTCTCAAGAAGATCTTCCAACCCCTCAACAGAGTAATTCCTTAGCCTCGATAAAAGAGCAACAATGCTCGGACATTTCACAAAAAACAACTAGCATCCCATTCATTTCAAAATTGTCCAAAGAAAAGAAAGAAGAATTGGAACACAAAATAAAAAAATCAGAAAACGAAAAGCGAAACGAAATCGGAGATGAAGATGAAATAGACCAACTGATTAATAAGATAAGTAAAAATAACGTTAGTAAAGGAACACATAGAGGAAAAATTATAGTAGAAGACAAGGTAAAATTAGATTTCGACCAAGACGTCAAAGTAGACATAAACAAGATTAAATCAAATCGAATCTCAAATATTACAAATTTATATAATAATGTAAATAATAGTAATCATTCGTCTGTTACAAACAGCGAGATAAACATCAGCACTAATAACCACACAATATCAAAATATTTTCAAAAATCTCAAGTGAGGGACTCAAATAATGCCATATCACATGCTAGCAACGACAATACAACCAATGAAAAATTTGTATCTAATAAGAATGAAAATTTTTCTACAATAAACACATCATCAATTACTAACATTCCTATTAGAAGTAACATCAAAAAACAGCCGATACAAATCAATCCAAGCAGCTCTCCAAAAATTACAAATAATTCTTATTCAAACACAGCCCCAAATAATCCACCAAGAATCAATTACACTCCTATTAAAAGGATAATAGATACGTCAGTGGTCAACAGTCAATCCTACATCACTAATAGCGACCTGATCCTATGCATTTTGGAGCTTTGCATAAACTCTGTTTATTACGGCTTCAAATATTCAACTAAGAGCAAGGTATTTTGGGAAAATTTGATTAAAAAAAGCGAATATAAAAATATTTTCGTCAATTTCAAACCAGATACACTAAAGAAGTATTGGATTACCTTATCTGAAATAAAAGATTTTAATAAAGCTGTTGACTTGATAAATAAAAACAAGGAGTTAATTGACAAAAAGGAACTTAAGTAAAATTTATTATTATGGTTTAATAGACTTTTGCCGATAATTTCAAATATCGTTAATTACCTAAAAGGGAAAATAGAAGATTTCGAGGATGCCTTTTCTAACGTTTTAGGCAAAGATAAAAAGAACAATTTCCAATTTATCGGGTATAAAAGGAATGCTGATGAAAATGTTGAAGAAAATTTAAGTGAAAGTAAATAAGAATTTAATTAATTATTTTAAAATATGTAGTCAAAGAAGTCGATTTAGCAAAAGAATTAAAGAAAAGAAAAGTCGAATTGGAAGATGACCCAGTTTTAATCGACGATGCAACGATGGAATTAATTTTACAAGAAGAAAATTCAAAGAGAGCAACTCTAATCAAAACAAAAGAAACCCCAGTTAGTAGAAACAAAGTAATCGTGGCTAATGAAAAAGATAAACATCAATTTGAGGAAATTGATGAAATAATCAAATCAATTCAAGAAAATTTTTTCAGAACTAAAAATGTCGAGCTAGATAAAGAATACATCCTAGAAGTGTTAAAGATGCATTCTTTTAATATCGTTAATACCTATCTATATTTATCCTCTCCCGAGAAAAGAAAGGACTTTTGCTTCACAGATGTAGATGATTATATTATCAAAAATATGAGAAATTCAGAATATTATAAAGATTTGATTTCTAAAAAAGGAAAGCAAACTGTTTACGAAAGAGAAAAGTTTCTTATGATTGATTTTTTCGATTATTGAAATATAAAATTTAATAATTAAAGCATATTAAATAAAATTAAACCTAATCTGAAAATATGGAACATAAAATCATTCAAATTCTTTTATGAAAATTTTGATAAATTATATATTTATTCGAATATCTTTTCATTTTCAGAGTCACTTTTTGCTAAGTAAAACTTGTTTCTTAATTAAAAGAATCTTTTTCAAATCATTAAAAAATGTAATCTAAATTTATAATAAAATACATATTATTACCTGTCTTGTGTTATCTTCATAACTTTCTTTTATCTTTTTCTGCTTTTCTTTTAAATCTCTCAGGAAATTTTCTTGCTCATTTAAAATAGCCTTATAATAATCATTATAGCTTTTGTATTTATCATTGAGTCTTTTGTCTTTCTTCTTTGTAAATGAGATTTCAGCCTCGGATCGCTTAATCATCTCATCTACAATTCCTAAGGAAATATTCAATTGATGATATTTATTCTGTGCTTCTCTGAACTGTGATTCGAATTTAATATAGACATCTTTAACTTTATTGTAGTTACTTTGGATATCAGCTACGCTCATATCGAAAATTTGTTTCTTCTGGTTACAAACAGAATTCAATGTTTCGAACTCTTTCTTGCATTTCTCGTGTTCTTCTATTAATGGGGCATGCTTCATTTGACTTTGTTGCATTTTCTGACGGATTTGTGTGATTAACTTAGAATATTCCTCTAAGGTAAGCGCTTTGTTGAGATCAATTTCTTGTTTTTTTCTTGAAAGTTCTTCTAATTCCTTCTTAGCTGCGTTAAGAGAACCGCCGTTCTTTTCTTCAAATTTTTTTAGGATTAATTCACCCTCTGGTGTTTTGTTTTTTAAAAGAGAAATTGTTCTGTCTAGGATTAACGATTCTCCCTTTAGATTATCGAGTATTTTGTTGTATTTCACATAAATTTCTTTTTTCTTCTTTACGTTTTCTGCTTGTTGTAAGATGTCATCTTTTCTTACAAACTTGAAGCCTTTTGTTTGTTCGTATTTTTTTTCTAAGTCTGAATATTTCTGTTCCAATAAGGATTTCTCTTTTTCCATTTTTTCTAAAATTTTAAAAGCTGTTTCTTTTTTATTAGTCGCTTGGATTGCATTTTGCTTGAATATCGTGAGCTCTGAAGAATTGGAAGCTGAATTTGCGACTTTGTTTTCGAGTTTTTGGATTTCGTTTAAAAGAGCTAATTGATCCTTTTTCATTTTATTTACCTCCTCAAAGGAAATTTCTGGCATCATCAAAATTTCCTCGAGGGATTTAATTTTGATTTTTCTGTCTGTGATTTCGAATTTCGCTAAATTTTCATGTGTCTCACGATTAGTGTTCCTTTGATTTCTAACACTTTCTAGCAATTCAAAAGCAGAAACCTTTTCAGAAAGATTTTTTTTACAATCAATTAATCTCTGCCTTGCAAGTAATAGTCTATCTTCATAATCTTCCAATTCATATTGTTGCTTCAGTATTCTCTTATCCATGTTCGAATCTTCCTCTTGTTCCTTTCGAAGTTTTGACGTGACTTCTAAGAGCTCGAGAAAATCCTTTTTATTCCCATAATCCTTTTTGAATTTATTGATTGAAGCTGTTAATTGAAGTTTGTCGGACTGAAGTTTTTGTATGTCGTCTTTTAATTCCTTAATTTTCTAAGTTTAATTATTAAGGAATAAATTACCGGGACTGACTGTCTCTTTTCCTCCAATAGCATATTATAGCTTGAAAAATCTGCTTGGAGTTCTCTATATTTGCTAAGGAGCTCGATTATTTCTTCATCCCCTTCGTATTCCTCGCTTACTTTTACATTACTGGAGAATTTATTGAGATAATATCTCTTTTTTAGATCGTTCATTTTAGTTAAAAGGAAATGTAAAATTTGAATAAGAAGTTTTTTTTCTCCTTTTACCAAATCTTCTTCTAATTGTCTAACATATTAAAAAACTTTTACTTCTCTCCTGAACAAGGGAAATTCATCGCCTTCAGAAACTCCAGAAGCAATTTAAAAACTTCTTGTGTCTCAGACTTATCTACAGCCATCTCCTTATCTATCATCGGTAAAACTTTGACTATCATTTCCAGAAGTTCGTACTCCTTTTTCTCGTCAAACGAAACTAGTGTCAGTGTTTCGTTGAAGGGAGGCTGCTTAAGAATACTTACAATTTCTTGTACAAGCACAGTTGCTAAGAAATAGGAAAGGTTATTTAATTTTTATTATTTTACATAAAAAGTGCGGGTTTGTTAATTCGGTTCGTTTTAAAGACATTTATTCAAATAATTTAATATAATTTATATTTTATTTAGACATCGTTTATAAAATTAAAACTTTATTTTAAATTATACAATTGAAAAATTAATAATTTATGATTTAATCTGTTACAATTAAAATAATTCCCTAATTAATTTTAAAAAATATTCAAATTAAATGGAAATAACAGATGGATCGTCGTCTTTTGTAATAGAAATAAAATTAGAAGAAGAGGCTCATAAAAATAACAAAAAATCCTTCTTTAAAATAATTAGAAATGAAACAAACATAAATCTCGTTAAAAAATACAGCAAAGAATTAAGAAAATGTAAAACTTCAAAAACGACTAATAAAAAATCAAACGGGAAAATATCTTATCTAAAGTCAGAGAAAAAAAATCCTAATAGACAGGAGAGTATTTACAATACAGGCAGATGGTCAGATGATGAGCATAAGAAATTTATGGAAGCTCTCTTAAAGTACGGAAATAACTGGAATAAAGTACAGGAATTCATAGGTACCAGAAACTCAACCCAAGCAAGATCACATGCACAGAAATTTTTTGTAAAAATAGGAAGAACAAAAATTCAGAAATTAGATCTTGATTTCCAAAATAATTCACTGCATAGTCTAAGTCTTTTAGTTAACAATCTTCAGGAAGAGCAGATTGCTTCTTCGCTAAAAAATATGAACGATAAGATTTTAGTCAGCAGGAAAGAAAAAAAAATTTCTAATGAAATGAACCATGCCTCTACTGAATCTGATTCTGTAAATTTGATGAATAAAGAAAGCAGGTAATCTCTAATAAATTAATAATTAGAAATACTCTTACAAGTTCTAAAAATTTAGAGTCAGAAAATATAAGAAGGGATGAACAAAAGAATACTTGCAACGAGGAAAATTTTCTAAACTGTAATTCTATTTTACTAATGGAAAACATCTTAAATACAAATCGTTTTAAGATGTCTGAAAATTTACCAGACTTGTTTTCCTATTCTGATCGTATTGAAGAAAAAGATCATATCAATTTAATGCTGAACTATCAAATAAATTGCTTGAATCAATTAAACGAAGAGAATTTCTTAAATTCGATAAATGACAATACAATATCTAATAATATCTATCTTGACCATAATCCTTTTTTGGAGGAAAAGTATATTGAAATGTTTTTTGACAATAAGAATAAATCTCTAATCGATCAGGAGAAACAATATAAATTTGAAATAAATGATGAAAATCATTTGAATGTAAATACTAAAAGTTTTGAAAGAATTTCATTTGTTGAAAATGAAAAATTCAATTGTGATTCTTTCTTTTTAAATATTTAAGTAGGGCTGGGCTTTACGTTGAAAATTATTGAATAAATAAATATTTATTAGATTTGTAGTAAGGTGAATGATATAGACTTCATTATATGGGCGTATATTTTTAAAAGAAATTTAAACTTATTTAAACTTTATTAAAATTTTAATAATATCGATTACAGTTATTGAAACACATAATAAGACAGGCCCGTAAATAAATCCTTTCAATCCAAAGGTGTACATCCCCATTACAAATGACAACCCAGTGAAGTAAGGGTCTGATTTCTTCACGTTTTTTTTGTAAATATCAGAATCTACAAAATTTATTAGAAGATAGTAGGAAAGATTAAACAGTACTATTTTTATCAAGGAAAATTCATTATCTATAAAATTCAAGAAATTTCCTGGTATTAAAATCATCCATGGCGTGATAACCGGCAATAGAGTAATTATTCCTGATATAATAGAGAAAATAAATACAAATCTTATGTTACAGAAATCAAATATCAACCAAGTCAGCAATGTGTGATATAAAAAAATTTCAACTGTGCTTACAAATACTCCCTGGATCGAATTATGGAAAGATTTATGTATCTTATTTATATGCTTTTGTGGATAAGGAAGGAATTTTAGAAGATCAAAAATAAAATCATCCTTCATCTTAAGAAAGTTGAAGAGACAGCTATAAAAAAGAATTATTAACATAATAGAATTAATCAATTCAATACTAAAGGAAAGAGCGTTTAAGAAAAATGTTTCTGCAATAAGTTGAAAGGCTTTAAGTAAGAATTTGTATCCTCTTTTAAGGTATTTAGTGAATATATTAAAGCTAAAATTCAAATTGAATCTGTCTATTACAATCCTTAAACCACAGTATAACTTTTGAAAATATTCACTATCGAAATATGATAATATTCTGGAAAGAATTTCTTCATTATAAGGCAAACATCCATCTTCAATAATCTGCGAAACAGGTAAATTATAATTTGTTCCATCTTTGGAAGTACCGGGGTTTTGAAATTTATTAAAGTTTTGATTATTTACAATAAGTGTAGGATCCTTTATAAAATTCATCAAATTATTTGAGATCTCATACAAGGTGTAATTTCCTCTGAAAGTCTCTGTTGTATTAGCAAATTGTTCCTCTATGGCTGAATTTACAAATACTTCGAATGATTTTAGATGAACGTAAATTTTGCTATTGTAAAAATAGTTTAGATTTTCACCTTCGTAATATTCCTTGAAATTTTCTGGTAAAATAGTTTTAAAATAATTCATGTAATCTGAGTTGTTTCTAACATAATTCACAACAGATTTCATGTCTATATAAAACAACCACATTGAACCTCCAAAGATAAGTAAAATAATAACAGTGAAAAACAAAATTATAATAAATGAAATTAAGGAATGAATATAATCGTTAAATTCATAATTAGTCTTTTGTTGAAAAATCATATATCTGAAGAAGGAATTTTTGTTTGTTTTCTTGATAAGTAATAAAACAATATCGATTTTAAGTCTGACTAAAAAATCGATTAATAAATAAGAGAAAACTAAGGTAAGAGACAGGTAAAATTCTAATTTGAAAACTACAACGTATACTAAGCATAATATGTATAAATAATTCTTATTATTGAATATTGTAAGATTGACGTTGTTTAAAGTTTCTACTTCATGAGCAAAAGAACTAGATTTTCTTTGTGTATTTGCTTTACTTGCAACAGTGCTTTCTTTAATTTTTGTTTCAGATCTTTTAATTTTTTTAATAAGCCAAATAATTTTTTCTATCAAATAACTTATTCCACATAATATATTTTTAAGTATTATAAAGGCTGTGCATTTGATTATAAAATATTTCTGCTTTTTCAAATTGTCTGTAATTCTTATAAGTATTTTTTCTTTCGTAGGTTTTAAGGCAAGGCTGACGATGAAGGATAAAAATATTGTAGTAAAAAATTGCCCAATTAGAATGTAATTAAAATAAAGTAAAATACATATGATAATAACAGTAAGACATGAAATAAGGATAGTTCGAATGAGTTTTATTTCTCCAGATAACATCTCCCCAATCTTCTGAATTCCAGTCCTGAATGTTTCATCTTCCATGAGGCTTTCACTTATATCATCTTCAATATCAGTGTTCATTTATATTTTATTATATTAAAATGTTAATAATATTTACTAGATGATTTATATAAATTAAAATATAATTATACATTTGAATTTTTCAAATCTCTCGCTTATTTAAATCGCTTTTATAAAATTATAATTACATATTGTAATTTTAATTATGTAATCCATTTTGATTTTTATCTCCCTCTTCGTTAATAAATCTCGTTTCAATATAGCTGTTGAATCTGTTTTTATAAGAATTAGGAGGGACAGAACTCATTTTATTAGAGCAATAGCCAATTGCTTTACAAACATATTCAATCTTTTTGAATGTGTTGAATTCAGTTAGAATATCAATAATTCCCATGTAATAAATTTCATCATTTGTGTAACTTCTGATTCCCCCATCTTCGAACTAATTTTTATAAATTATTATAGGATTTTACATCTCTGTAAGGATTGTTTTGATTATTCTTCTGAATGTGAAAGTGATCCATTTGACTTTCATTATAATGATTTATACTCATGTTATAAATGGAATTATCAGTTTCATTTATTCTTTCCTCCTCTTCTAATTTTAATGCACTAGTTTTCTTATCGAGTACTGATCGAAATTCTTTATAATTGTTTAAATAATCTTCTTCAGTCATCATTTTTCGTCTTTGTAGAGGATTTTGCTTAAAGCCATCAGCAAAATTCTCGTTATGAGAATTCGAGCTTAGTTTAATCTTAATTTTTGGTTGGATTTCAAGTGGGATTTTGAAATTTGCATTGTTATATTCAATGTGATTTGAATGTATTCCTATAAGAAGAGAATAGTCGACGATGTTATTATCCGCGAGAAATTCTGAATCCTTTTTGAGTTGGTTTAAAATGTTTTGCTTTTTATCCTAAAGATAATAAAATATTCTTACACCTATTAGTATGTACTGTCCTAACTTTTCCATGTCTAAATCCTTCAATGCAAAAGTTATTTTCTCTCCTGGTTTTAATTTCATTTTATTTAAAACTTCCCTACCTACTTTGCTACCTTTTAGATCATATCTATAATGAATTTCTTTATTTGTAGAGAAAATGTTCATCATAATCAAAAAGTAAATCCTTTTCTTTGATTTTTTGACTTTCCTAACTAATTTATAGCTACCCAAAAATTTAGGAAGGAAACTGTTAGGGTTCTTTTTAATGTAGAGATAATAATTAGGTAAAATCTTTTTCAGGAACATGTATTCATTATACGAAATAGTTTTAAGAATTAATTTTCCATCTCTTGTGTAATAAAAGAGAGATCCACTTTTACCAGTCGAACATAATTCTTCAATTATAGTACTACTACTAATCATTAACTCTGTTATTAAATCTTGTGGGGAAATTGATGAGGTGTAAGTCTCTTTGTCAATGTTATAAAGTTTTCTAATATTGTTGAAAATCACAGGTGCATATTCTTTTATATAGTACGATTCCTGTTTTCTAGTACCGAATTTATACGTTTGAATACTGTATGTCAAAGAATTTAAATAATTTTTTAATTCGCTTTCGGAATAAATGGTAACATTAGGAGTCGATTGGGTGGCAATTTGTATGCCCATTATCATATTCATGAGAATTTTGAAACTGTGATCTGCTGTTTTAAGTAAAGTTTTTTTGTTTTCTACTTTTTTCTTTTTACCCCTATCTTTAGGCTTTGGAATATTCTGCATTGAGAACCGTAAATCACTAAAATTATATTTATTGAATGTATTACATTTCTTTTGATTTCTTTTCTTTTTTGGTTTTTATGATTCTGCTTTTTAGATATCTACTTTCTACCCATTTGTAAGACTCTTCTATCCATTCCGTCATGGAGTAGGAATAGTCAGAAAAAGTCTTGAGTTTTTTTAGAAATTGATTGAAGGTTTCATTATGATTTTCAAAATAATTATTTGAGATTTTTTGTTTACCATCATTTCCTATTTGGTTTATATTTTCATTTGGAATGTTAAACGTTTTTATATTCCCTCCGTTTGAAAATGTTTTAATTGTATTATCTCTTTTCTCAAGAGATCTCATTGGCATTTTTGTTGGTCTTTCCAATAGTGCAGAGAATTCTGATTCATTTATGATACTGTTAATATGATCGTTCTGATTGATTTCTTCTTTGCCATTTTCTGCAAATTCAATTTTCACATCTTCTGCTTCGACTTCATTATTAACGAGTGAAGTATCATAAATAATAACTTCATTTTTTGAAAACTTTAGATTAATTCTATGGTCGGAAGGGATCATGTCTATTTTTTTACTTGCATCTTTTTCATTATTATTTACAGATTTAAATACTTTTTGTGGAGCAAAATCGGCAATTTTAGTTCTTGGATTTTTCAAATCCATTCCAATATTAATATTCATTTCTTTCATTCCCATATTTATTACTCTGTCTTTTTCGTAAGTTGCATCTTCTTCATTATCATCGAAATGATCGTCTTCGATAATGTTATTGCAGCTGTCTGAGATAATTTTATTTTTGATAAAATTGAATT
>Ga0169931_10015462_pt1 | contig 10206 bp, 9 predicted proteins | sample Kivu_15m_20L_FD_129675 | JGI IMG/M metagenome (GOLD analysis project Ga0169931, IMG submission 129675) | Freshwater microbial communities from Lake Kivu, Western Province, Rwanda to study Microbial Dark Matter (Phase II) - Kivu_15m_20L... | ecosystem: Environmental > Aquatic > Freshwater > Lake ... | reverse complement strand
ACATGAATGACTCCCATCCGTCCTTGTGGAACGGGATTTCCCTTGTCATCTAAAACCTTGACTTGAGTCCCTTCAGGCCAAAAGCCGACAGACCCTTGGATAATACGACCTATAGACCTAACAGAAATTATCGGGGCACATTCAGTCATCCCATAACCTTCGTAAACCGGGATTCCAATGACATTGAAGAACTCATCTACGTGAGCTGGTAGAGCACCACCCCCAGAAATAGTTCCACGCAATTCCCCACCCAATACTTCCCTGATTTTTGAGAATACGATTTGGTCTAAAACCTTACTTGCGACTAGAAAGTTTAGGGCATTGGCGAGTGAGATGGTGGTATTTTTGATTCTTTCAAAAGGGCTTTCTTCGGTAATTTGAAGCTTGTTGCCAGCTAAGTAATCCGCCCCCTCTTTGTATTTTTTGCATATTTCATATGCCAATTCGAACAATCTTCTGCGTGCTTCGGGAGCCTTTTCTACTTTTTGTTTGATCCCAAGATACAAATTTTCCCAGAGCCTAGGAGCTGAAGCCATAAAGGTTGGCTTCACTTTGGTGAAATCATCTCGTAGGTCTCGGATATTTGTATATGCCATGCTACCGCCTTCGGCAAGAACCGAATAGTCTATGGCTCGTTCAAATATATGCCAAACTGGCAAAATGGAAAGAGTTCTATCTCCGCGGGTAAGACCTACTTTTGGTGGGACAGCTGTTATGTTGTAAACCATGTTTTGGTGAGTAAGCATTACCCCTTTGGGTTGTCCAGTTGTTCCTGAAGTATAGATGATGGTGAATAGATCATCAGGTTTTGTTTGTCGGGCTCGTTCTTGAAGTTCCGGAAGTCTCTTGCGTAGACTTTCGCCCTTCTTTATTAAGTCCCACATAGGAATCACCAGGTTATCGGATTTGGAAAAGCTCTGCTCCATTACGATAAACTTTTCGACTTTGGTCTCGGAAGCGATCGGCCTTAAGCTGTCCATGAGCTTTTCGGTCTCAACGAAACAAAATTTGGAATCAGAGTGTTGCAATATGTATTGGATTTCGGATGGAGTCGAGTCGGAACCCCTGGGTACATCGCAAGCTCCATTAAAGAGTACCGACATATCCGCGATGGCCCATTCCAGTCTGTTGTCAGCCATTAGACCAACTCGGTCACCAGGCTTCAGTCCCATCTCCAAAAGAGCCAAACCAAGGTTCTCGGCTTGGTGGAATGCCTCTCGAAAAACTACACCTTTGAAGTTTTTGTTCTTGTCTTTTGAAAAATAAACTTCTTTTTTTCCGAATTCCCTATCCGCGTAAAAAAACAAGTCATTCAATGTGTGAAAATTCGGCATAAATCCCCCAGTCGGTATGATGGCAAGGTTCGAATCTGACCTTGGGAAGGCAATTCAAAATCAGAGATTTTTCAAATCGGGTTGGTTCGCCACATTCTTCTCCCACTCGGGCTTTCGTTTTAGAGCTTCTCCCAGATGCCCCTTCGCTTCCTTAGGATTTCCAAGTCTAGCGGTCACGAGGGCCAATTTCCAATGCAAGTAGGCCCAGGTCTCTTCCGGGGGATGGGATTGCAGGGCTTTGGTAAGAAAATTTTTTGCTTTAACAGTTTGGTCTAGTTCTAGATAGCAAGAGCCTCGATAGTAATTCCAGAAGAAGAATTGGGGATCAGGCAGAGTCTTTTCATTCACAAGCTCCAAAGTAAGAAGACAAGAAAGTGGGTCTCCCGATTGCAATTCCGCCAGTGCTGTGTGCAGAACAATTTCAGGGTGGGCTTCACCTCTTTCTTCCTGGTATTTCTTTTGGGCCTTTCGATATGTAATTTTTGCCTGAGACGGATCCTTTTTAAAATAGAGTTCATAGAACCCCAGGTATCCCAAGATTTCCAATTTTTCTTTTTCACAATGAGGATTTTTGAGAAATCTGGGAATGGACTCTTCAAAGGCTCTGTAGTCTTTTCTTTCAAAGTCAATGGTAGATTTTTCCCGCAATAGAGGGCAAGTTCTAGGACTAGGCATTGGGTTCTCTTTAAGAATTTCCGCTATCGCATAACCATAATATGCAGAAGCTAGTTCGAATTGTCCCTCTTTTTTGTAAGATTTGGCCTGCGCCTCTTCTTTTTCACCAACTCCCTCACAAAACTTGGGCTTACCTAAAGAAAAGTAACATACTCTCTCTCGGAATCCATTGCGATTTTCATCATATTCAATCCGAGCTAATTGACAATTCTCATAAAACCACCATTCGTCTATAATACCGCTCCCATATTTATCTTTGGTTGTCTCAATCGGACAATTGTTCTTTCCATACTTAGTCAGAGAGTCTTTTTTGCCATCGCGTGATTCATCTTCTTCCGAATATTCCAACTCATGAGCCGAATTGAAAAAATCCCACTTAATGGGAATAAAATGATCTCCTTTTAAAGTAAAATCCACTTTGATTTGAGACCCAGAGGGTTTTGAATAACAGGAAAAAAAAACTTTGCCAGTGATGAGAGCCAGAGCTTGGTCTCCATAGGATTCTTGTTGCAAAGAGAGAACTTCATTTCTAAACCTTGGAATCGGAAAATTGGAATGGTATTTGTTCAGGTATTTTTGGCAAAAGAGAAATAGGAGATGGTTCGCTGTCTCTTTGGTGGATTGTGTTGGGACCTGCTCTCGGGAAAAGAAACCTTTCTCTGCCAATCCGAAGAACTCTTCCGTTTCCTGCAAAAGAAAGAAAATCGAATCGAGACCCATGGCAGAGAGAGAGCTAATAAAGCAAAGGGCTATGATTCCTAAAAATCGGTTCACTTTTTCAAATAAAGATCACCTAGAATTGGATTTTCATAGGGGTTGCCAAGCTTTCGAATGGAAAAAAGTTGGGAAAGAGCGGGACCTTTGTCTATAAAAAACCCGGCTTGGTCTGGTTGGAATCGGATGATTCCAACTTCCTGGGTCAAATTGCCCCCTTTGGCAATCGTATGCTCGATGATGTCTTCCTCAAATAAATCTTTGTCATATTTGTCCTTCATCCCTGTGTGCAAATGCAAGATGTAGTTCTCCTCGTTTTGCACTTCACCCCCCAGCCTAAAAAGCTTTCCTTGGATGTTTATCGTATAACCCTTATTCACAAATTCTTTTGCGGTTTTGTCCCAGACACGAAATCGAATGCTCATTGGATAGACTTACCAGAACCTCTCTTTCCCTCCAAGGAAAAAAGGAAAAATCCTTTTCGTTTCTTTTCCGTTGGAAACTATCGCACCTATGAAAACGATAGTGGTCTCAAACATCAAAGGGGGCTCTGGAAAGTCGACCACAACTGTCCACCTGGCCTATGCCTTGTCTTCCAAGGGACGGGTTCTGTGCCTGGATTTTGACATGCAAGCGGATTCCACAGATTTTTTCCTTCCTGGGCAAGGATTGGAAGTGCTGGAGGAGAGAAATGTCCTCCACTTGTTTCTTGGTCAAAAGTCAGTTCAAGACTTGATCTACCATAGACCACCACTCGACGTCATTCCAGCTACATTGACCCTATCTAAATTACAAAAACTAACCAATGATACCAATTACTATACCTATCGATTGAGAGAAGGGATTGCCGAAATACAAGATAGGTACGACTTTATACTAATCGATACACCAGGTAGTTCGAGATTTGAATTGCAAGCGGCTCTGTCTCTCGCAGATCTAGTAATTATACCTGTTACACCTAGTAAATGGGCTATTCGCGCCATCAATCTGTTATTGGATGAAATTTCGGCTACTGAAACTCTTTTTAGCCAAAAAAAACAAACTGCTTTTTTGCCTGTATTGTTTGGAAGTTCAAAAAAACACAGAGACCTACTTGATAGATTAAAGTTGATTGAGGAAATCCATACCCTCCCCGAAATTCCAAAATCAGAATCTATCAAGACCAAGACCGAAAAACATGAATTTTTAAAAAAAGATACACAAGCTTTTATGGCATTTGAAACGTTAGCTGAAGGAGTAATGAGCTTAATAGAACCTCCATTGAGTTATCCACTTGGCTAATTTCACAGATTTGAATCTTCCTGGTGAAGGTTGTGTGCTTAAGTTTCGAATTTTTCCCGGCAAATCCAAAAAGCCTCCTTTAGTTATCGTACATGGCATGACTGGGAATTTGATGTTTATGCAAAACATCGCGCTCTTACTTACAGAATCACAAAGAACAATTTTAACTTATGATTTGAGGGGTAGAGGAAAATCTACCGTTCCATCGGATGGATACTCAGTTGAAAGTCATGCCAAGGACTTAAGACGGGCTATGTCTGAATTAGGATATAGTGAAATCAGTATCTTGGCGCATTCTCTAGGAGTATGGATAGCTTTGGAGTATGCCCAAAACCATCCAGTGGAGAAGTTAATTTTGTTAGATGGAGGCGGCAATCTTTCGTTACTCAGAAAACTCAAAAATTTACATATGATTAGGCTATCTCTTACTCGATTGAATAAAATCTTTCCATCAGAAGAGCTTTATTTTTCGGAAGTTGCAGGATCTTCTTTTTTTCATACATGGAAAAGGAGCTGGGCAGATCTTTTTCGTTACGAATTGAACGAAGTAGAGGGTGGGTTCATGTGCAATTTGAATCCGATGGTAATAGAAAAAGAATTAAATGCATTGGGTGCGAGTATTTCGAATCTTGGATTGTTTAAGTTGTTTTTTACTCGTTTCGGATACGCATGTCAACGAATTCAAAAAAGTCGGAAGATCCCATTCGAAAAAATTACAATGCCAACCCTTTTAGTTAGGGGGCTTTTGCCGAATGTCAAAGCAGGTGACGAAATGTTGCCAGATTTTGCTTTCCAAGAAATGCTAAAAAGATTTCCTAGGATTCGGCCCCTGAATTTGCATCGAGCTAACCACTACAGTATGGTTATTGATCCGCCTCTGGAGCTCCTTAGAGAAATATTGTATTTTTTATGATAGATATTCAGTTCTTTTTTTGGTCGTACTTCTGGGTAATTCTAGGATCCGCTTCCATTTTTTTTGCTCCAATGTGGATTCCCATTGTATTGAGGTGGTTTGGTTTCAGGAAGGCTAGCAATTCCAAAGACAGTCTTGAAGCAATGACCAGGCTTTCCTCGACAATGAAGACAAACCAAGTTTACTTTTTTCAAAATAGTGGCGCTACTGAGCTCACTTCAGCCGAACGAACCAAGTTAAAGGCATGGGTACTAGAAGGTCTAGCCACAGGCAAAGGAGGCTTTTTGATAAGGGGGCACTCGGATTTGACGGGACCCCAAGCTACACGAAAAAAAGTAGCCCAAAAAAGGGGAGAGGTAATGAAAAATCTTTTATTAAGTTATGGAGTAGAGACGAACAAGCTACGCATGGAAAATTGCGAAGACAAAGAACCGATGCATCCGACCAACCAGGCAAAAAACCGACGTATCGAAGTTTTCTTTATTTCTTAGTCTTTCGCTTCGCCAGTTTTTCCGTTTGTTGGTTTTTCCTCTCAACAGCTAGTGATTTGATGTGGTTTCCAAAGCTCGGATGATTTTTTATAACGGCATTGAAAGAATCTTTGCTAAGAGTATATATGTCACAAAAACTCATGGCTCTAACACTGGCACTTCTCGGCGCATCCAAAAGCAAAGCCATCTCTCCGAAGAAAGATCCCTCTGTCAGCTGAGCTAATGAATCTCCCGTTTTTTCAGAGAAAATTTCGACTCTTCCTTTGGAAATAAAATACATATTGTGCGCAATATCTCCTTGACGAAAAATCAAATCCCCAGTGTTAAAAACAGAAGGTTTCAATTCCATTACAACTTCTCGGATTAGTTCCACGTGGGCGCTTTTAAAAAAAGGAACATTTGTGATTAGATCTTCGTGCATAAATAAAGATAGATCGATTTTTAGGGAACTGGGTAAGTCTTTCCAAACATCGCTCTCATCGATTCCATGTTTATTTTCCCATAAATTAACATAATAGGATCTGACTCTATTTGCCAAAAGATCTGGAATTTTTTTATATTTTAGAAATGAATTGACTTGGTTCAATTTTTCTTGAAAAGAAGTTTGAGATACATCAAGATTTGAAAGAATTGTAGAAACGTTTCCAATCACATAGCCATAAATTCCGACTCCAATTATCATTATACACATAGTGTAGACAGTTTGCACATTTGTAGTTGGAGTTATATCTCCATAACCAATAGTTGTCAGTGTAGTAAGTGACCAATACAATGATCTAACATATTTTGTTACTCGATCTTGATCGGCCAAAAAATCCGGATTTAAGTAGATCCATCCACAAGCAGTCCAATGAGCAAATATTCCAGTCCAATAAATGAAAAACATCAAGCGGAATGTGACAGGGCTAATAGCCTCAAGGTGACTGTTGTCCTCGCTCGAGTTTTTCCTATGAAAAAGAGATTGAAGTGCCTTGAGCATTTCGAACACTTTTACAGCACGAAGAAGTCTCAGAACTCTCAATAGATCCGTTGCACCAAAATACTGGTATACGGTCTCCCCAAGTAAGTCAAATGGGAAGAAAGAAAAGAAGTCGATCCAAAACCAGGATTTGAGATACCTTTTGGCTATTGATTTGGGACTAGAGATTAATTTTTTTTCTTTGTAATATCCTGTTAAGAAATTCAAAATTATATCCAAACCAAATAGGATTTGAATTCCTCTTTCAAAAATTAGGACTTCGCTCGATTGTTTTTCCTGCAAAACAAATCGCAGAGGAACTTCTATGGAAAAATAGCTGGTAGCTAGAAATAGAATCAGGTCCCAAATGATTTTTACGGGATTTTCAGGGCGTATCACTCTTCGGAATATCGGAAAATTTACTCTTCTTTTTCATTGTGCGGGACAAAAGAGCTGAGAACTTGGCACAACGGAGGATTCTCGTATGTTCGGTGGCGGCAATAAATTCGATCAATTGAAGCAACTCAAAAGAATGAGATCTCAGGTGAAAACTATGGAAAAAGAGCTTGGGGCTCTAAATTTCGTGGGAATCTCCAAAAACAAGCTGCTCTCCATCACACTGGATGGGAGGTTTCAAATGAAGGCTCTAAATATCGAAGAGGAACTGATCGAAAAAAAGGACAAGAAACTCCTCGAAAAGTGCTTTGAAGAAGCATTCAGCAAAGCCATGCAGGAAGCACAGGCTGGTGCGGCGAAGCAAATGCAGGCCATGGGCGGTTTTCCAGGATTTGGGGGAGGGTAACCAATCCTACACAAATTGCGACTTTCACCCATTTTGTTAGTTGGCGAAGTGGAGAGGACAGGCTAAACAAATGAAAATCTATACAAAATTGGGAGACGGGGGCGAAACGACCTTGGCTTCGGGGCACAAAGTATCCAAAGCCGATGACCGAGTGACTCTTTATGGAATGGTAGATGAGCTCAATTCCCTTTTGGGATTTGGACTTAGCCAACTGCCCGAAGACCTTGCCACTGTCAAGGTCTATGTTGAGGAAATCCAAAGTCTTCTATTCGAATTAGGCTCAGAATTGGCGGGCCACTTGCATCCAGGAAAACAGGCTACGGAAAGTATCCTAGAAAGCTCTGACTTGACTAAGATGGAAAAACAAATTGATCAACTGAGCTCGGAACTTCCTGAACTCAAAAATTTTATTTTACCTGGGGGACATCCCTCTGCCGGAATCTTTCATTTGGCGAGAACGCAATGCAGAAATCTAGAAAGAAGTATCGTACACTTTAAAAATTCAGGCGGGGGTATCAATAGTCTTACCATCCCCTTTGTGAATAGGCTATCCGATTATTTATTTACCGTTAGTCGGTATACCAATGCAAAGCTGGGGATATCTGAGCCAATATGGAAGTCTCGAACCAAATCTTAAGTCATCCTAGAGTCCTTCCCAAATTATTCTTTGTCGAGATGTGGGAGAGATTTAGTTATTATGGCATGCGAGCCTTACTCGTATTGTATTTGGTCAAATCCATGGGTCTCAATGATTCTCAAGCTGGCTTGATCTATGGAGGGTATACGTCACTAGTTTATCTGACACCTCTTATTGGTGGTTATCTGGCAGATAAGTTTCTAGGTTTGCGTCTTTCAATAGGGATTGGCGCTTACCTTATGTTATTTGGACACTTTTCACTTGCCTTAGATCACAAATTCTTTTTCTTTTTTGGGCTTATGCTTCTTGTTATTGGTAATGGTTTCTTTAAACCCAATATGTCCACATTGATCGGTGTTCTCTATACAGATCGTCCCGCTCTAAGAGATAGTGGATTTACTATCTTTTATATGGGAATCAATTTGGGAGCCTTTGTAGGGCCTCTCCTAACAGGATATTTGGCGGAAGCTTTGGGATGGCATTTTGGATTTGGCTTAGCAGCAGGCGGGCTGGCACTTGGAATCGCTTTGTTTCATTTCACTAAAATCCAAATTCCAGAGGAACCTTTGGATACCGCGAAGATTATTCAAAGTAGCGATGAAGAAGAAAAAGCGACCAAGCTAATTCTTTGGATGTCCTTCTTTAGTATTTTTTTTTGGATGGCATTTGAGCAAATGGGTTCCAGTCTCAATCTCTTTGCGGACAGATACATCGAAAGAGAAGTATTAGGATTTCTGGTACCCACTGCCTGGTTTCAATCTATCAATCCTATTTTTATTTTGCTCTTTGCACCGATTTTAACTTGGATGTGGGGGAAGAAAAAATCACATCCATTTAAAAAATTTTCTATGGCACTACTTTTGCTTGGTTTGGGGTTTTTAGTACTGGTATTGGTGTTATCAATGGGAGGGAAAGAAAAGATACCTCTCTATTGGCTAGTTTTGGCTTACTTTTGGCATACCATTGGAGAACTGTACATATCGCCAACTGGACTCAGTTTTGTGAGTAGCACTGCTCCAAAAGATAGAGCCTCTTTGCTCATGGGAATTTGGTTTCTTTCCAACGCAGTGGCTCACTTTTTAGGTGGTTTGTTTTCAGGTGCTATGGAACTAGACATGAAACTTTTTTTTGGATTTTTTGTTGTAACTTCTTGGTCTGCCTCGTTAGCGTTGTATTTGTTTTACAAATCACAAAACAGAAACGCATCTTTCTAATTCCCAAATTTTAGGGACTGAAGAAGCAATTCTTCAATAGATTGAAATTTTTCCTGTGAGGACAGTTCAATCACTTCAGAGACCATTTCTTTCGCTTTCCATTTTGCTATTTTTCCAATCGCTTCCTTTATCGAGGGGAGTAAGGGGAGAGCGCAGGACAAATCTCTATAGCCCATACCAATCAAAATTGGTATCATATTTGGATCTGATGCCATTTCTCCGCAAATCGAGATCGGTTTGTTTTGAGATTTTGCCGTTTCTGCTAGGTTTTTGAGAAGGAGAAGAAATACCAATTGTAAGGGATTGTAAAGGTCCGAGACAAGATGGTTGTTTCTTTCTACAGCCAAAAGATATTGCAATAGGTCATTGGTTCCGACGCTATAAAAATCCACTTCTTTACCCAAAAAGGCAAGGTTTAGAGCGGAAGCTGGTGTTTCCACCATGATTCCAATTGGGATATGTTTTGAAAAAGCAATTCCTTCCGAGGCAAGTTCTGCCTCACATTCGCGCCAGAATCTCCTAGCTTCCAAGATTTCTTGTAAGGTGCATACCATCGGTATTAAAACTTTGAGTGTTCCATAATTCGAAACCCGAAGTAGTGCTCTGATTTGCTCTTTAAAAAAACCAGGATGTCGTAGCAAATACCGAATGCCTCTACTCCCTAAGAATGGATTGGCTTCTGTATAACCTACTTCCATTTTGTCCGCTCCAACATCCCATACTCGAAAAGTAACAGGTTTTCCTGTTTGAGATTTTAAAATGCGTTTGTAGATTTCAAATTGTTCCTCTTCTGTTGGTCTAGTATTCCCATAAGGTAAAAACAGAATCTCGGTTCTAACTAGCCCTATTCCATCTACTCCCTGTTCATTGGCCAATTCAGCTTCCTCAGGAGTATCAACATTTACTTTGAGTTCAATAATGGCTCCATCTTTTGTTTTTGGAACTGGTCTGTGGGTTTCAACAGTGCTTTGGACTCGGGATTGGATTCCATGTAATTGGTACTCAAGAAGACTTGGATTTCGCTTGACAGTACCTTTGCTACCATCTAAGAGAATCATTTCTTGGTCTTCTGTGTTCGTTGATAAATGTTTCAACCCGACAACCGTTGGAATTCCAAAACTTCGGGCAATGATAGCCATGTGTCCCGTCTTGCCTCCAAAATCCGTTGCGATTCCAAAGAGATTATT
>Ga0169931_10015461_pt1 | contig 10207 bp, 9 predicted proteins | sample Kivu_15m_20L_FD_129675 | JGI IMG/M metagenome (GOLD analysis project Ga0169931, IMG submission 129675) | Freshwater microbial communities from Lake Kivu, Western Province, Rwanda to study Microbial Dark Matter (Phase II) - Kivu_15m_20L... | ecosystem: Environmental > Aquatic > Freshwater > Lake ... | reverse complement strand
TGTGACTGAGGTGGCGAAGCTTTACAACCACTTGAACACGTACTGATGAACCGTAAATGGTTTGCACTTTATACAAAGCCCCGGTGGGAAAAAAAAGTAAATCAACTTTTGAATCAAAAAGGTGTGGAGTGTTATTGCCCGCTTAATAAAGTAAAAAGGCAGTGGAGTGATCGGATAAAAACAATTGATGAGCCGCTCTTTAAATCTTATGTGTTTGTTAAAGTAGAAGATAGTGATAGAAGTTTAGTTCGTTTAACAAACGGAGTGATCAACTTTGTGTACTGGAATGGAAAACCAGCCATTGTGAAAGAAAAAGAAATCCAAACTATTAAACGATTTTTGGACGAACATGAAAATGTGCAATTAAGACTAATGGAATTGGCACCCCAACAACGTGTATTAATCACCAGTGGTACGTTTATGGATCAAACGGCCAAGGTGTTAGACGTTAGAAAAAAAGAAGTGAAAGTGGCTATTGATAGTTTGGGGTATGAACTGATTGCACTCGTTGACAAATCACGACTTTCTATTTTAGATAATGTCTTATAAGCAAACTATACTTATTACCGGTGGTGCGGGCTTTATTGGCTCGCATGTGGTCCGTCGTTTTGTAAACAACTATCCGGACACCCGCATCGTGAATCTGGATGCGCTTACCTATGCCGGTAACCTCGAGAATCTACGCGACATTGAGAATAAGCCAAACTATGTTTTTGAGAAGGTCAATATCTTGGATACCGAAGCCCTCGATCAAATTTTTGTAAACTACCAACCGAGTGGGGTTATTCATCTGGCCGCAGAAAGCCATGTAGACCGTTCTATTGATTCTCCGTTAGATTTTGTGTATACCAATGTAGTTGGCACCGTGAACCTACTCAATGCTGCTAAAAAAAATTGGGCGGGAGTATTGGAAGGCAAGCGTTTTTATCATGTATCTACCGATGAGGTATATGGTGCTTTAGGAGAGACTGGTTTCTTTACCGAGCAAACCAAATATGATCCGCATTCTCCTTACAGTGCGTCAAAAGCTTCGAGCGATCATTTTGTAAGAGCTTATCATGATACCTATGGCTTGCCTATTGTGATTACTAATTGCTCAAACAATTATGGTCCCAATCATTTTCCGGAAAAACTGATCCCACTTTTTGTTGATAACATCATCAATAAAAAAACATTGCCCGTGTATGGTGACGGACAATATACCCGCGATTGGTTGTTTGTAAAAGACCATGCGAGCGCGATTGATCTGGTGTATCACCAAGGAAAAAATGGGGACACTTATAACATCGGCGGCTTCAATGAATGGAAAAATATTGACCTGGTAAAACTGCTTTGTGAGCTAATGGACAAAAAACTCGGCAATGCGCCCGGTACCAGTGATGAGTTAATCACTTATGTAAAAGATCGTCCCGGACATGACCGACGCTACGCGATCGATGCGAGCAAGATCAGTCAAGAATTGGGCTGGAAACCCTCCGTTACTTTTGAAGAAGGACTCCAGCAAACCATCGACTGGTATTTTGAGAATGAAGAATGGCTGAGGCATGTGACCTCCGGGGACTATCAGCATTACTACCAACAAATGTATGCTGACCGATAAGACAACATTAACCTAGCATTAACCCAGCAGCAACCACCCGCATTGTAAAACCATGAAAGGCATTATACTCGCCGGCGGATCCGGCACCCGCTTGTATCCTATTACCAAGGCCATCAGTAAACAACTGATGCCAATCTATGATAAGCCGATGATCTATTATCCGCTGAGTACTCTCATGTTGGCGGGGATCAAAGAGATCTTGATCATCACAACGCCAGAGGATAATGCGCAGTTCCAACGTTTATTAGGAGTCGGTTCTCAAGTAGGTTGCCGATTTGAGTACGCGATTCAAGCAATACCCAATGGCTTGGCGCAAGCTTTTGTTATTGGTGAACAATTTATTGGCAACGATAAAGTGGCGCTCGTATTAGGTGACAATATTTTTTACGGATACGGCTTAGGAAGACAACTCAAAACACTCAGTGAAGTGGAAGGTGGGTATGTGTTTGCCTACCAGGTATCTGATCCGGAGCGTTATGGGGTGGTGGAGTTTGATGCCAATAATACCGCGATCAGCATTGAAGAAAAACCCGCTAACCCAAAATCTAATTACGTAGTGCCCGGGTTGTACTTTTACGACAATAACGTAGTAAAAATCGCTAAGGAGCTACAACCTTCTGCCCGCGGTGAATATGAAATTACAGATGTAAACAAAGTGTACCTGGAAAAAGGGAAGCTCCAGGTAGCCGTACTCGACAGTGGTACTGCCTGGCTAGATACGGGAACTTTTGATTCCTTGAGTGATGCCAGTGAATTTGTACGCGTGATCGAAAAAAGGCAAGGCACCAAGATCGGGTGCATTGAAGAGATCGCGTATCGAAATGGATTTATTACTAAAGAGCAGTTGCTACAACAAGCGGAAGATCTTAAAAAAAGTGGTTACGGAATCTATCTCAAAAAAGTAGCTGAGGAAACACGTTAAATGAAAATAGCAGTTGTTGGTACGGGATATGTAGGCTTAGTGACCGGAACCTGTTTTGCAGAGACCGGGAATAAGGTGGTATGCGTAGATATTGATCAATCAAAAGTTGAAAAGCTTAACAACGGACAGATCACGATCTATGAACCCGGCTTAGAAAAAATTTTCTTACGCAATATCAAAGAAGAAAGACTTCGATTCACTACCAGTCTTGCTTCGGTAGTGGAAGACGTAGAGATGATCTTTTTAGCACTGCCTACCCCACCAGGTGCTGATGGGGCAGCGGATCTGCGATATGTTTTGGGCGTTGCTGAAGAGTTGGGAAAACTTCTCAAGAGTTATACGGTTATCGTGAATAAGAGCACGGTGCCTGTAGGTACGGCTGATAAAGTAAGAGCCTCCATTGCAAAAAACCACAACGGGGAGTTTGATGTGGTGAGTAATCCTGAATTTTTACGTGAGGGAGTAGCGGTGGAAGATTTTATGAAGCCTGATCGCGTGGTGATTGGTACCAGTTCTGAGCGGGCAAAAAAATTGATGAGTGAGCTCTATGCTCCCTATGTTCGTCAGGGGAACCCGATCATCTTTATGGATGAGCGTTCTTCGGAGCTTACTAAATATGCGGCGAATAGTTTTCTTGCCATGAAGATCTCGTTCATGAATGAGATTGCACAGCTCTGTGAAAAAATGGGAGCGGATGTAGATATGGTGCGCAGAGGGATCGGCTCTGATGAACGAATCGGTAAACGGTTTTTGTTTTCCGGGATAGGTTATGGAGGAGCTTGCTTCCCTAAGGATGTGCAAGCGTTAATTAAATCAGCCGATGAGATCAACTACGACTTTAAAATTTTAAAGGCTGTTGAACAAGTAAATGCTAAACAAAAAGTTCATTTGGTGGAAAAAATAAAATCTTTCTACCAAGATAACCTACATGGAAAACATTTTGCGCTATGGGGTTTAGCTTTTAAACCCAATACCGATGACATCCGGGAGGCGTCAGCCTTATCTATGGCCAAAGCACTTTTACAAGCAGGTGCCACTATTACGGCTTACGATCCGGAAGCGATGTCAAATGCACAACAAGAACTCAGTAATACCATCAATTATGCGCAAAGTCAATACCAGGCTTTGGAAGGTGCCGATGCTTTATTGATAGCTACGGAGTGGAGCGAGTTCAGGACACCTGATTTTGAACGCATCAGTCAACTACTACCTTCTAAAGTAATTTTTGACGGCCGTAATCTTTTTGAAGTAGTCAAACTTCAACAGCTGGGCTATCAATATATCAGCATTGGTAGACCGCAATAATTTAATCATGAAAATTAACAATGCCTAAGCAACGCGTACTCATCACCGGTGCTGCCGGATTTTTAGGCTCCCATTTATGCGACCGGTTTATTCAAGAAGGGTATGAGGTAATTGGTATGGATAATCTGCTCACAGGTAGTTTATCAAATATTGAGCATTTGTTTCCGTTACAAGAATTTAGCTTTTATCATCATGATGTAAGCAAGTTCATTCATGTACCCGGACCGCTGGATTATATTTTACATTTTGCTTCTCCTGCCAGCCCCATTGATTATTTAAAAATGCCCATTCAAACCTTGAAAGTGGGTTCCTTGGGTACGCATAATTGTTTGGGACTGGCCAAGGCTAAAAAGGCCAGGATACTCGTAGCTAGTACTAGTGAGGTGTACGGAGATCCGTTGGTTCACCCTCAGCCTGAGGAGTATTGGGGGAATGTAAACCCCGTAGGCCCCAGAGGGGTGTATGATGAGGCCAAGCGATTCCAGGAAGCTATTACCATGGCATATCATAATTTTCACGGGCTGGATACTCGTATTGCAAGAATCTTTAATACTTACGGTCCCCGCATGCGGCTGGATGATGGGCGAGCATTACCCGCTTTTATAGGTCAGGCCCTACGTGGAGAGGATTTAACCGTTTTTGGAAATGGCTCGCAGACAAGAAGTTTTTGTTATGTATCCGATCTTATTGACGGGATCTACCGATTACTTTTAAGCGATGAATGGCGGCCGGTTAATATTGGTAACCCCCATGAAATCAGCCTGTTAGATTTTGCAAAGGAGATCATTGCTTTGAGTGGTACACCATCAAAAATAACCTTCAAGCCCCTGCCTCAGGATGACCCCAAACAACGCCAACCGGATATTAGCCGGGCGAAACAGGTGCTGGACTGGGAGCCGAAAATTGCCCGGGAGCAAGGGCTTGTGCTGACCTATGAATATTTTACAAAACAATTGGCTGACTCCAATTAATGAGTATTTTAGCTACTCATAATTGAGTCAGTACCCTGCTTTACTTTGTGACTGACCGTGGCTTTGCCGTCTATACATAATTCCTCTCCCTTGATTGATCAGTTATTTTCCGGAAAGATCCGTTTAAAACTACTGGCGCGTTTGTTATTAAACCCCTCCAGCCAGGTGTATTTACGCCAGTTGGAGCGTGATTTAAACGTAAGCTCCAATACTGTACGCTTAGAACTCAATAAGCTTTCTGAAATGAAGCTGATCAGCACCGTGGAAGCCGAGGAAAGCAAGATTAAAAAATACATCGCCAATACCTTCCATCCGCTCTATTCTAACTTACGTTCTATTATTCTAAAATATGTGGGCGTAGACCAATTATTAGAAGCGGTATTTTACAAATTGGGGGAATTAGATGAGGTATTTTTAACTGGCGATATTGCGGAGGGGAAAGAAACGCCCTTTATTGATCTGGTGATGGTGGGGGAGTTTAATAAAGAGTTTTTATACCAATTAGTAGAACGGGCGGAGAAGTTACTCAATAAGAAAATTAGAATTGCGATTTATTCTAAAAGTGAATTTAATTCAGCATTTTTAAAAAAAATCCAGTATGTTTCTATTTATAAAAGTGAAGAGGTATAAATTGATTAATTTTTTGCATAATAGTCCTGGGTATTTAGAGATAGTTAACAAGTGGAAAATATGGCATTTTACATGTTCGATATTTTCTTAATAAGGTGTCAGAAAAGGATGAAAAATAAAAGTATGCAGTTTCATGCGTTATTTTAAAGTATAAAAACGTGAAAAGAGAATTTATGCAGAATAAATACTACTCAGATTACTTTAAATCAATTAACCAAGGGTTATCGAATTCTTTATATTATTTAAATCAACAAGAGATTGAGCCAGGGTTATTTTTTGATAAAGTAAAAGGTATACTTGTAAACCTTAAAGAAAAAAGAAATAAAGTATTTTTTTTTGGCAATGGAGCTAGTGCTGCATTTGCAAACCATATGGCGTTAGATTTTTCAAAAAATGGTAAAATCCTGGCTAGATCATTAAGTGACAGTGCTATGTTGACCGCATTATCAAATGACTACTGTTACGAGAAAGCAATGTTAGAATATTTAAAGATAGAGGGAGTAACAAAAGATGATTTAATTATAACAATAAGCTCAAGTGGTAATAGTCCGAATATTGTGAGCGTTTTGGAATATTGTAGAGAAAATAATATCACTTCATTATCATTATCTGGTTTAAAGCAAGGTAATAAATCTATTTTAATTTCAAATTACTCTCTATATGTTCCTATGAAAACATATGGGATGGTTGAATGTATCCATCAAATATTTCTACATTTGATATTGGATGAATTAATGGATATATTTGAGTGGGATAGGAATGAATTTCAGAATATGAATTCATTAAATTTTAAATTATAATAAAAAATGAGTATGGCATTTTTTGACACTTATAATATGGCCTTATTCATAGGCACTTGTTCAGCTGGATCTGAAAATTGAGTGACGTATCTAGATGTTGATAACGAAAAAATCGAAAAACTAAATGGCGGTCAAATGGCTATCAATTAATCAAGGATAAAGTAGATGTGTTTAAGAAATAAAAAAGATACGAGTATAAAATTTTCCATTAATTTGTAGAGAGTCGTTTGTCTGGCAGAAATTATTTTCTAGTACTAACCCTAGTACTAACCATTTTGTCAGGTAAAGGTGAAGTGCTGCTTTAAAATTTGTTTTAGGCGTCGTCAATCTTTCTGGTAAGCCTATGAAATAAAGCTAATTTAATTTCAATAAAACTACAGTGACTCTGGGTGCTGTGGATAAGGTGAAAATGTCTGTTTAAAAAAAGTTACTCTGTAGAGTGTAGTCTAGTGAACAATCTTGAGTTTTAAAGACAGGAGCGGGTCTAGTCGATTTTATCTAATAGAATAGAGGGGTTATCGTGATGAGATAAGAAATACCCAGAGAATTACATAGTGATTTATTCGTCCCTTTTAAAAGACACGCAAATCCATTAGTTTTTATGTGTAAAAGAAGTTCAAAATTAGCAAAACATTCAGGCAATTTTTTTAGCCACTAAGATTTCATTTATGAATGAAATTGAAATTACATGTAAGCAGGTTTAAATTTGGCAAGAGGAAGTCTTGGGTATGTTGGATAAAGGTTTCCCAAGAAAATGGAAGCTGTATTAAATTCTTATAAAGGTTTAAAGCATGACTTTAAAATTTAAAAGTTGTTGAAAGTTTATTCTAAAAACAAGTTTAAAAGGTAGGCAAGATGCTTTTTATGATTAGCATTCAACTCCAGTGATTATGATAAAATAGTAAATCCAGCCTTGAATATTATAATGGAAGTAAAGAAGGATATAACACCATTAATAAATATGGTTAGGAAGACATGACGAAAGAAATAGTACAATTAGGAGATAAGTTGAAATATGCAAGTAAATGACTGCAAGACATTAGCTGACGATTGTTGTTAACTAATGCATTTAAGTGGGGTGAAATTTTAGCTCCAGAATCCAAAAAAATAAAATCATATTTGACGAAACTAATCTTTTTGATGAAGTTAAGACGTAAGAATTAGAGCGTCATTATGAAAATGATTGAATAAAAGAAATTTAAAGACAATGAAAAAGGCAATAATTACTGGAATTACTGGACAGGACGGCGCATACTTGGCCGAATTTCTTTTAAGAATAGGATACGAGGTTCATGGAATCAAAAGAAGGTCTTCTTTATTTAACACTCAGAGGATTGATCATATTTATCAAGAACCTCATACTCAACATAGGCACCTTCATCTTCATTTTGGGGACTTGACAGATAGTACTAATTTGATTCGCATAATTCAAGAAGTTCAACCAGATGAAATTTATAACTTGGCTGCTATGAGTCATGTGCATGTAAGTTTTGAGGAGCCAGAATATACTGCCAATGCAGATGGTATTGGGACATTGAGAATTTTAGAAGCAGTTCGTTTATTAGGCTTAACTAAGAAAACTAAAATATATCAAGCATCTACTTCAGAACTATATGGATTGGTACAAGCAGTGCCTCAATCTGAAACAACACCTTTTTATCCACGTTCTCCTTATGCTGTTGCAAAATTATATGCATATTGGATTACTGTAAATTATAGAGAAGCATATAAAATGTATGCATGTAATGGAATTTTATTTAATCATGAGTCTCCACAAAGAGGGGAAACATTTGTAACAAGAAAAATTACAAGAGCAACAGCAAAAATTGTATTAGGAATGGACAAGTGTTTGTACTTGGGAAATTTAGATGCTAAAAGAGATTGGGGTCATGCAAAAGATTATATTGAAGGAATGTATTTGATTTTGCAACAAGAAAAACCAGAAGATTTTGTTTTAGCAACAGGAATTACAACTACTATTCGTGATTTTGTAAAAATGAGTTTTGCAGAATTAGGAATTGAATTGGGATTTAGAGGAAAGGATGAGTCAGAAGAGGCGTATGTTATAAAAAACACTGGTGAATACAAATTAGAAGAAGGAAAAGTTGTTGTGAAGGTAGATCCTAAATATTACAGACCAACTGAAGTTGATTTATTAATTGGAGATCCAACTAAAGCAATGACTAAATTAGGTTGGAAGCCTAAATATGATTTAGCAGCATTGGTTAAAGAAATGGTAGCAAGTGATATTTCCTTGTTTAAAAAGGAATTATATATCAAACAAAGCGGATTATAATAATGAAACAAACTGCTAAAATATATATTGCTGGACACAGAGGAATGGTAGGTTCTGGATTAGAGCGTAAACTAAGGAAAGAAGGATATAACAATATTGTTACAAGAACTTCTAGCGAATTAGATTTAAGAAACCAACAAGCTGTAAATGATTTTTTTGAAAAAGAAAAACCGGAGTTCGTAATTCTTGCTGCAGCAAAAGTTGGGGGTATACATGCCAATAATTCTTATAGAGCAGAGTTTATTTACGATAACTTAATGATTGAGGCTAATATTATTCATGCCGCTTATTTGAATAAGGTTACTAAATTATTGTTTTTAGGTTCTTCATGCATTTATCCAAAAATGGCTCCACAGCCATTAAAAGAAGAATATTTACTAAGTGGATACTTAGAACCAACCAATCAGCCCTATGCAATTGCAAAAATTGCTGGTATTGAAATGTGTGATAGTTATAGAGCACAATATGGATGTAATTTCATTTCTGCAATGCCTACTAATTTGTATGGCACAAATGACAATTACCATCCCGAAAATTCACATGTACTACCTGCATTAATTAGAAGAATTGTATTAGCAAAAAAAAATAATGAACCATCTGTAACTATCTGGGGTACTGGTGCCCCAAGAAGAGAGTTTTTACATGTTGATGACCTAGCTGATGCATGTTATTTCTTATTGCAGAACTATAATGAACAAGGTTTAGTGAATATTGGGTGTGGCACAGATGTTTCTATTAAAAAACTAGCAGACCTGATTGTATTTGAAGTTGGTTATAAAGGACAACTTGAGTTTGATACAACTAAGCCAGATGGCACACCAAGAAAGCTGATGGATACAAGTAAAATTAATACTTTAGGATGGGTGCCAAAAGTTGATTTAAAAGAAGGTATTAAAAAAACGGTTCTTGAATTTGTTAATAGTAAAATATTTTAATAAAAAATAATGAAAGTAGTAATATTAGCAGGTGGCTTAGGTACCAGGTTGTCTGAAGAAACAATAATTAAGCCAAAGCCAATGGTAGAAATTGGTGGAATGCCCATTTTGTGGCACATTATGAAAATTTATTCATCTTATGGTTATAATGACTTTGTAATATGTTTAGGATATAAAGGATATTTAATTAAAGAGTTTTTTAATAATTATTTTTTGCATAAATCTGATATTACTGTTGATTTAAAAAATAACAAAGTAATTTTTAATGAATCTGATGCAGAACCTTGGACAATTACATTAGTTGATACTGGTGTAAATTCAATGACTGGAGGCCGGATTAAAAGGATTCAAAAACATATAGGCAACGAACCTTTTTTCTTAACCTATGGGGATGGTTTATCTGATGTAGATATTTCTGAGTTATTGGAAACACATAAAAAAGCGAATAAAATTTTGACAGTTACTTCTGTACAACCTCATGGTAGGTTTGGAGCGCTTAATTTATCTTCTAGTAATGAGGTATTATCCTTTTTAGAGAAACCTAAGGGTGATGGCTCATGGATTAATGGTGGCTTCTTTGTTTGTCAGCCTGAAGTATTCAACTATATTTCAGGTGATGACACAGTTTTTGAAAAAGATCCAATGGAAGCCCTAGCTCACGAAGGTATGATGCAAGCTTATTTACATAATGGTTTTTGGAAACCAATGGACACTTTACGAGATAAAGTTGAACTTGAACAATATTGGG
>Ga0169931_10015460_pt1 | contig 10207 bp, 10 predicted proteins | sample Kivu_15m_20L_FD_129675 | JGI IMG/M metagenome (GOLD analysis project Ga0169931, IMG submission 129675) | Freshwater microbial communities from Lake Kivu, Western Province, Rwanda to study Microbial Dark Matter (Phase II) - Kivu_15m_20L... | ecosystem: Environmental > Aquatic > Freshwater > Lake... | reverse complement strand
TCCCCGTGACCGCAACCCGCCCCAAGAAGAAGCTCGGCTCCGTCGCACTTGTCGCGGCGGGCCCGGGCGACCCTGAACTCCTGACCCTGCGCGCCGCTGACCTCCTCAGGTCGGCCGAGCGCGTCATCGCTGACTTCGACGCGGTCGACATCGTGCGCGGCCTTGTCGCCTCCGGAGCCGATCTCGTGGCTGCCGTCGACGCCAAGGGGCTGCCACTCGACCACGCGGGCAGGGCAAAGCTGGTCATCGAGTCATCGCGGGAGGGCCTGCGCACCGTGCGCGTGCTGGCGGGTGACCCCGTGCTCGACGGCTCGCTCGCCATGGAGGCGGCCGCGTTGCGCAAGGCCAAGGTTCCCTTCGAGGTCGCACCCGGCGTGAGCACGGCCGTGGCAGTCCCGGCCTACGCCGGCATTGGCCTCACCGGCAGGCGCAGCCGCGAGGTCCACGTCATCAGCGCGTCCGATCCAGACGTCGACTGGGCCCCGCTCGCCCGCGATCGCGTGACCGTGGTCGTCCCGGACGGCGCCGATGCTGCACCCACGATCGCCAAGGCACTCATCGCAGCGGGTCGCCCGGGTGATACGCCGATGATCATCACCCGAGGCGGCACCACGGTGGAGCAGCGCTCCGTCATCACGACGCTCGACGATGTCGCCAACGACGTGAAGGCCGCGAAGCAGGCCGGCCCCGGCGTCGTCGTGGTGGGCGAGGTCGTCGCACAGCGCGAACGCATGGCGTGGTTCGACGTCAAGCCGCTCTTCGGCTGGCGCGTCCTCGTGCCTCGCACCCAGGACCGCTCCGATGACCTGCTCGACCGTCTCGTGCGCTTCGGGGCCATCCCCGTCGAGGTCTCCACGATCAGCGTCGAGCCCCCGCGCACCCCCCAGCAGATGGACCGCGCCGTCCACGGGCTTGTCTCCGGTCGCTACGAGTGGATCGGCTTCACCAGCGTCAACGCCGTGCGTGCGGTGCGCGAGAAGCTCGAGCAGTACGGCCTGGACGCCCGGTCCTTCGCCGGACTCAAGGTTGCGGCGGTCGGCTCCGACACGGCCGAGGCCCTGGTGGCCTTCGGCGTGCAGCCTGACCTGGTGCCGGTTGGCGAGACGTCGACGCAGGCGCTCCTGGAGGAGTGGCCGCCGTACGACGAACTCATCGATCCGATCAACCGCGTCTTCCTCCCGCGCGCCGACATCGCCACGGAGACACTGGCCGCCGGGCTGGCCGAACTCGGCTGGGAGGTCGAGGACGTGACGGCGTACCGCACCGTCCGGGCCGCTCCGCCGCCCGCCGAGACCCGCGAGGCCATCAAGTCGGGTGGCTTCGATGCGGCGCTCTTCACCTCGAGCAGCACGGTGCGCAACCTTGTCGGCATCGCGGGCAAGCCGCACACCACGACGATCATCGCCTGCATCGGTCCGCAGACGGCCAAGACCGCCGAGGAGCACGGCCTGCGCGTCGACGTACTCGCCGAGGAGCCCACCGCGGTGTCCCTGGCCGAGGCACTGGCCGCCCATGGCGAGGAGTTGCGACTCGCCGCCCTGGAGGCTGGGGAGTCCAGTTGGCGGCCGAGCCGTCGCCGCGCGGCAGCGCGCCGCAAGGCCACCTGAGCGCTGAGATGACCGGCGAGGACAGCAGGACTGTCGTTCACGTGCTGCGCCACGGCGAGGTGCACAACCCCGAGGGGGTGCTCTACGGACGCCTCCCGGACTTCCACCTGTCCGACCGGGGACGGCAGATGGCCGACCGCGCGGCGGAAGCCCTGGCCGGGCGCGACATCGCCCGCGTAGTGGCGTCGCCCCTCGACCGGGCTCAGGAGACGGCTGCCCCCATCGCGGCCGTGCACGGTCTCGAGATCGTCACCGATCCGCGCGTGATCGAGGCCGGCAACGTCTTCGAGGGTCAGCGCGTGGGCGTGGGTGATGGAGTCCTGCGGCAGCCGCGGGCGTGGCGGCACCTGTGGAATCCCTTGACACCCTCGTGGGGTGAGCCCTACGTCGAGTTGGCCGAGCGCATGACCGATGCGATTCATGCAGCGTGCGATGCGGCCCCGGGGCGCGAGACCGTCATCGTGAGCCACCAGCTGCCCATCTGGATCGCGCGACTCCACGCCGAGGACCGGCGCCTCTGGCACGACCCCCGGCGCCGCGAGTGCTCCCTCGCCTCGCTGACGTCCTTCGAGTTCGACGGCTCGCGACTGGCTTCGATCGCCTACTCCGAGCCCGCCGCCGATCTGCTGCCGGGAGCGAAGGGCCGGGGTGCCTGAGCCGCTCCGACATGTGACGATCAAGTCATGCCTCGACTGATCGCCGTGCTGGCCACGGCGGCTCTGCTTACCGCCTGCGGGTCGAGCGCGAGCGGTGACGAAGGACCGGGGACGGGGTTCGTGGCGGGCGACGGCTCCATCGTCCTCATTGCCCCCGAGGAGCGGGGTCCGGCGCCCGACCTTGTCGGGCCGACCCTCGAGGGCGGAGAGTTCCGGTTGAGCGATCACCTTGGCGAGGTCGTCGTCCTCAACGTCTGGGCCTCGTGGTGCGCCCCGTGTCGTGCCGAGGCTCCTGTGCTGGAGTCGGCCTGGCGTCAGGTCCGCGACGACGGCGTGCAGTTCGTCGGCCTGGACACCCGCGACACCGATGAGGCCGCACGGGCCTTCCTCGAGACCTACGACATCACCTATCCCAATGTGATCGATGCGGACGGGCGACTGCAGCTCCTCTTCAGTGACACTCTGCCGCCCCAGGCGATCCCCTCGACGCTCGTCGTGGATCGGGAGGGCCGCGTCGCCGGTCGGATCATCGGACGTGTCACTGAGCCGACACTGCTCGCGCTCATCGAGGACGTGGCGTCGTCGTAGGCTGCTGACGTGGGCATCGCCGAGACCGTGGCCAGCGGCAGCCTGCTCCTGGCCCTGCTGCTCGCTTTCGCCGCGGGCGTGGTGTCCTTCGCCAGCCCGTGCGTCCTGCCGCTGGCACCGGGCTACCTGTCGTACGTCACGGGGCTCACCGGGGCAGAGATCGCCGGTGAGGAGCGCGGGGGCACCACGACCGTCGCGGTGAAGAGCCGGGTCCTGCTCGGCAGCGTTCTCTTCGTGCTGGGCTTCTCGGTGGTCTTCGTCTCCTACGGGCTGCTCTTCGGTGGCCTCGGCTCGCTCTTGCTGGAGTACCAGTCGATCATCAGTCGCATCCTCGGCGTGATCGTCATCGTGATGGGACTGTCCTTCATGGGGGTGATCCCCGGCATGCAGCGGGAGTGGCGCCTGCATCGCATGCCGAGCTACAGCGTCTGGGGAGCGCCCGTGCTCGGCGTGCTCTTCGGCCTGGGCTGGACGCCGTGCATCGGACCTGCGCTCACGGCCGTGCAGAGCCTGGCCTTCACCGAGGCCAGCGCTGCTCGCGGCGCGCTGCTGTCCTTTGTCTACTGCCTCGGCCTCGGGCTGCCCTTCATCCTGCTCGGGCTGCTCTTCCGGCAGGCTGCCGGCACCCTGGCGTGGGTGCGCCGTCACTACACCCTCATCATGCGCATCGGCGGAGGCCTACTCGTGGCGATCGGCATCCTGCTCGTGTCCGGCGTGTGGGACTCGATCACGATCTGGATGCGCACCCTCGTGCCCGGGTTCGAGACGCCGATCTAGCGAGGGGATTGCCCCGTGGATTGTGCGGCTGAGTATCGATGTCACTCGCACTGAGCCGCACAATCGACTGGGCGCGCAGTTCCGGAAGCGGTTCGCCCCCCGGTGCCCCCTCGCGGCATGAGCCCCCGGACGAGACCTGAAAGCGCGCGCTCGCCCCGCCCGGGGCAGACTGGCACGGGATGACCACGACGACCGACCTACCTTCCGCCGAGCCCGCGGCCCCTCCGCCGCTCGGTGCGGTGGGCTTCGCGCGCTGGTGCTGGCGGCAGCTGACCAGCATGCGGGTGGCTCTCATCCTGCTCTTCCTACTGGCCATCGCGGCCATCCCCGGATCGGTGCTGCCGCAGCGTGGCACCGACCCCATCCGGGTCAACGACTGGATCGAAGGCAATCCGACCTGGGGCCCGATCCTCGACCGCCTCGGCTTCTTCGATGTCTACGCCGCGCCATGGTTTGCCGCGATCTATCTGCTCCTCTTCGTCTCCGTGATCGGCTGCGTGCTGCCCCGCACGCGTCTGCACTGGCGGGCATTGCGCAGTGCACCGCCGGCTGCGCCGCGTCGGCTCGACCGCATGCCCGAGCACCGCACGTGGGAGTCCAGTGCTTCCGCGGATGACGTGCTCGACCGGGCCTACGCCGACCTCAAGGCGCGGCGCTGGCGGGTGGCGCGCGGCGACGGGTGGGTCGCGGGGGAGCGTGGCTACTGGCGTGAGACGGGCAATCTGCTCTTCCACGCCGCACTCATCGCACTCCTGGTCGCCATCGGCTACGGCGCGCTCTTCGGGTGGCGCGGCAACGTCATCGTGCGCGAGGGCAGCGGCTTCTCGGACACCCTCACCCAGTACGACGCCTGGGGAGGGGGGCGCCTGGTCGATCCCGCGTCCCTGCCCCCCTTCGCCTTCACCCTTGAGGACTTCCGCGTGGACTTCGAGCGCGGTGAGGCCCAACGCGGCGCCCCCCGGCTCTTCAAGGCTGACCTCACGCTGTGGCCCGCGCCCGGTGCACCTGCCGAGCCCGTCGTGGTGCGCGTCAATGAGCCGCTGAGCGTCGACGGTGCCAAGGTCTTCCTCGTCGGTCACGGATACGCACCCACCCTGCGGCTGACCGATGCGCTTGGGCGCGTCGTACACAACGAGGGTGTCGTCTTCCTGCCCCAGGACGGCAACCTCACCTCGACGGGCGTGCTCAAGGCGCCCGACGCCACGCCGTCCATCGGCATCGAGGGGCTCTTCCTCCCGACCGCTGCGGTCGATGACGTCCGCGGGCCGCACTCGACCTTCCCCGAGGCCGACGACCCGGCTGTCTTCCTCTCCGCGTGGGCCGGTGATCTGGGGCTGGACTCCGGAGTGCCGCAGAGCATCTACGCACTCGACACCGAGGGGATGACGCAACTCGGCATCGAGGCCCTGCGACCGGGCGAGACATGGCAGATGCCCGGAGGCAACGGCACCGTGGAGTTCGTCGGCCTGACCCGCTGGGCGTCGTTCCAGATCGCCCATGATCCGGGCAAGGAGCCCGCGTTGGCGGCGGCGATCGTGGCGCTCGTCGGCCTGATGATGTCGCTCTTCATCCAGCGGCGCCGAGTGTGGGTCCGCGCCAGCAGCTCCGGGTCGGGGACTACCGTGGTGACGGTGGCGGGACTCGCCCGCAGTGACGAGGCGGATCTCGCACCCGGCGTCGACGCGGTGGTCGACGCCCTTGACGAGGGGAGAGGCACGGCATGACTTCGGCATCCCTGGCCGAGTGGAGCAACCTCGCGGTCTACTCCTCGATGCTCGTGCTCATCGCCGCCCTCATCTGCTTTGCCGTGAGCTTTGCCGCCCGTGGTCAGCGGGTGATGACGACGCAGCGCGTCCCGGTCGGGGCGGGCGCTCCCATGGAGCAGACGACCGCGACGGTCAGCGATCCCCGTGGCCCCGGCGCTCGGGCCGGCAATGTCGCGATGGCGCTCACCTGGCTGGCCACCGGGCTCCTGCTCCTCGGCCTGGTGCTGCGAGGACTCTGGGCGGGGCGTGTGCCCTGGGGCAACATGTACGAGTTTTCGCTCGCCTGGACCTTCGGCATCCTCGCGGTCTTCCTGGTCGTGTCGACGCGTCGCGACATCCGCTGGCTCGGGCTCCCGGTCGTCTTCCTCGCCCTGCTCAGCCTCGGGCTTGCCGTCACCGTCCTCTACACCGAGGCCGCCCAGCTCGTGCCCGCCCTGAAGTCCTGGTGGCTGGTGATCCACGTGGCCTCAGCGATCATCTGCGGCGGTGCCTTCACGGTTGCCGCAGCGATCTCGGTCCTCTACCTCTGGCGCGACCGCGCCGAACGCAAGGGCAACGTGACCGGCATCGTCGCGTCGCTGCCCGACGCCGCGCGTTTGGACACGCTCTCCTATCGCATCCTGGCCTTCGCCTTCCCGCTATGGACATTCGCCGTCATCAGCGGAGCCATCTGGGCAGAGAATGCCTGGGGTCGCTACTGGGGCTGGGACCCCAAGGAGACATGGGCCTTCATCACCTGGGTCATCTACGCCGGCTACCTGCACGCTCGATCCACTGCCGGATGGCGAGGCCGGCGAGCGGCGTACATCTCCCTGCTCGGCTTCGTGTCGTTCCTCATCAACTACTTCGGCGTCAACATCTTCGTCAACAGCCTGCATTCGTACGCCGGGCTCTAGGCCGGGGCCTGCCCCTCCGACTCGCCGCGCCGGCGCTTCATGCGCTCTGACCATGCGTCATCGCCCAACTGGCGTAAGAACGCGGGGTCGTCGTCGGGTGCGACCGGACCGCGGCGGCGACGCCGACCCTGTCCGCGGGGTCGCCCGCCGAGGAGCCAGAGCAGCCCACCCAGGAGCGGGATGAGGATGACGATGAGAAGCCAGACGAACTTGGGCAGGGTGCGCACGCTCATCCCGGGCGTGCGCAGCACGTCGACGATGAACCAGATGTAGACCGCGAGTCCGAGCAGGACCGCGATGACTCTGAGCATTCCCACCTCCTGGCCCCACGATAACCCCCCGACGCGACCCGTGCGCGACCGCGCCAGACCCCGTGCGCGACCGCGGAGCGGCCGCGCCAGCCCCCGTGCGCGACCGCGGAGCGGCCGCGCCTTAGCGTGGTGGGATGCGCGGGCTCGCGATGTACACCGGACTGCGGGTGGCTCTCCTGGCGCTCGTGTGGCTGCTCATCCAGGTGGTCACCCCCATGCGGGGGCTCCTCGCCATCGCCGTGGCACTGATCATCTCCGGCATCATCAGCTTCATCCTGCTCGATCGCACGCGGGACAGGGCGAGCGCGGGACTGGCCGGTGTCTTCCGGCGCATCGATGACCGCATCGAGCGCAGCAAGGCCGCCGAGGACATCGACGACGAGACCGTGCCCTTAGGACAGAGCCAGGCCCAGGCCGAGCAGCAGCCCGTAGGCGAGCACGAGCAGCCCGGTGGCCTGGAGCACGGGCACGAGGGCACGGCCAGTGGCGCCGCCCACGACAGCGGCGACGGGCCGGATGGCCAGCGGCGCGGCGAGCAGTCCCAGCCACGCGAAGGCGAGTCCGAGTCCAGCCGGTAGCGCCATTGCTGGGATGACAGCGAAAGCCGACACGACGAGCACGACGTAGCCGACCCTGGTGGCGCGATCGCCCATCCGCACCGCCAGGGTGCGCTTGCCGACCGCCGCGTCAGTGGGGATGTCGCGCAGGTTGTTGGCGACGAGCACAGCGCAGACGAGCGCGCCGACACCGATCGATCCGACCCACGCCGAGGTCGGCACGCTGAGTGCCTGGACGTACGCCGTGCCGACGACGGGGACGACTCCAAAGAACGCGAGGACGAAGACCTCGCCGAGTCCGAGGTAGCCGTAGGGCTTCGGGCCGCCGGTGTAGAGCCACGCGGCGAGCAGTGATACGGCGCCGACCGCGAGCAGCCACCACTGCCCGGTGAGTGCGACGAGCACGAGTCCGGCGACCGCTGACACCAGCAGGCTTGCTGCGGCCGCCCCCCGGACCTGCCGCGGGGAGGCGAGCCCCTGACCGACGAGCCGCACCGGGCCGACCCGCTCGCGGTCCGTGCCGCGGATGCCATCGCTGTAGTCGTTGGCGTAGTTGGCGCCAATCTGGGCGGCGAGCATGACGATGAGGGCGAGGCCGGCCCGAATCGGCTGCACGGCGCCGACGGTCGCCGCGGCGCCGGTGCCGACGGCGATCGGGGCGATGGCCGCGCCGAGCGTGCGCGGGCGCGCGCCCTCGAGCCATTCGCGTGCCGTGGCCATGCGACCTCCCGCTCAGGCGTCCTGAGCGCGTGCGCGCAGGGCGAGGCGGTCGATCTTGCCACTGGGCAGGAGGGGCAGCGCGTCGACCGGCGTGACCTCCGGGCGCGCCGCTCCGCCGAGTCTCTCGACGACGAGCGGTGCGATGGCGGCTAGCCCTGCGAGGTCTGCCATGACGACGAAGGCCACGATGCGGTGACCCTGGCGAGCATCGGGTACGCCGACGACCGCGGCATCGCGCACGCCGAGCTCGCTGCGGACGACCGACTCCACGGCGCCGAGTGAGACATTGACGCCGTGCACGGCCACCACGTCATCGATGCGGCCCGCGATGGTCAGACGCCCGTCTCGCCAGGTCCCGTGGTCCGCCGTGCGGAAGCGGCGCTCGTCTCCGGTGCCGCTGAAGTCCGGTGACGCCACGTCCCCTCGATATCCCGCGGCGACCTGCAGGCCGAGGATGTCGACCCGTCCGTCGTCGACGAGCTCGACGCGCACCCCGGGCAGCGGCACACCGTCGTAGACGCAGCCGCCGGTGGTCTCGGTCATGCCGTACGTCGTGACCAGGGAGATGTCGGCATCCCGCGCGCGCACGGCGAGGGACTCCGGCGTGGCCGCAGCCCCGACCAGGACGGTCGTCGCACGCGAGAGCCACGCGGTGGCATCCGGGGACTCGAGGATGTCGGCGAGCTGCGTCGGCACGATCGAGATCGCAAAGGGCTCGTCGACGCGCAGGGCGAGGAGATCCTCCACACGGAACGGCGCAGCGCCGCCCACGGACGGCAGTGCATGGAGGGCGGTGTCCGCGAGCGTGGCTCGGACGATCGCGCCGAAGCCGCCCATCGAGGTGACGGGGAGGGCGAGGACCCAGGAGCACGCGCGCAGGCCCGGGATGTGCTCCCACGATGCCTCGACCGCAGCATGGAGGTTGGCTCGCGTGACGAGCACCCCGCGCGGGGCGCCCGTCGAGCCGCTGGTGGCCGCGACCAGCGCGGTGTCGTCGTCCTCGACGGGCTCGTCGGGGCGCACGCAGGCGCGCACCATCGCGGCGTACTCCGGCGTGACATGGCGTGAGGGCTCGGGGATCAGCGCGAAGGGGGCGCCGTCGCCCTCCAGCCGAGCGATCAGGGCTGAGCGGGCCGCCTCGATGCCCGTGGGACCAGGAGCGACGTCGACCGCGCGCAGGGGGAGTGCCGCCATGCGCACGAGAGTAGGCCTGGCTAGGTTGGGCGCTGCCGGTGATCCCCGCCGGCCCTCACGAAGGAGTCGCCGGTGTCGCAGGAGTTCGATTCCCGCACCCGCTATCCGCTCTCGCCGGTCGTGCCCGAGGGATCCCCCGCCTTCACGGACCCGGGCTACTCAAGCATCGTCCCCGCGTGCGAGTGGGTGAGTGCGGGCGACTACGGCGATATCCGCTACGAGCAGTCGACGGGCGATGCAGCCGGCATCGCCAAGATCACCATCGACCGCCCGCACAAGCGCAACGCCTTCCGGCCCCAGACGCTCTTCGAGATCTCCGACGCCCTCAATCAGGCGCGTGACGATGACAGCATCGGCGTGATCATCCTCACGGGCCAGGGCGACTGGGCCTTCTGCAGCGGTGGCGACCAGATGATCCGCGGCGACGACGGCTACATCGGTGATGACGACATCGCCAAGAAGGGCATCGGCCGGCTCAACGTCCTGGACCTGCAGATCCAGATCCGGCGCACGCCCAAGCCCGTCATCGCGATGATCGCCGGCTACGCCATCGGCGGGGGCCACGTGCTCCACGTCGTGTGCGATCTGTCGATCGCCGCGTCTAACGCGCGCTTCGGCCAGACCGGTCCCAAGGTGGGCTCCTTCGATGGCGGCTACGGCTCCGGGCTGCTCGCCCGCACGATCGGCATGAAGCGCTCGCGCGAGGTCTGGATGCTGTGCCGACAGTACGGCGCGGAGCAGGCCTTCGACTGGGGGCTGGTCAACTCCGTCGTCCCGCTCGCCGATCTCGAGCGCGAGACCGTGGACTGGGCTCAGCAGATGCTCGCCCTCTCCCCGCTGGCGCTGCGCATGCTCAAGGCCTCGCACAACGCCGCCGACGATGGTCTCGCCGGAGTGCAGCAGCTCGCGGGCGACGCGACGCTGCTGTTCTACATGACCGAGGAGGCGCAGGAGGGGCGCGATGCCTATGCGCAGCGCCGCTCGCCCGACTTCACGAAGTTCCCGCGCCGCCCTTGATCGACGTGGACGTCAGCCTCTCCGACATCCTGCATGATGCGGTGCCCTACGCCCTGCCGCTCACGCGGCGCTTCCGGGGCATCACCGTGCGCGAGGGCTTGCTCATCCGCGGCCCGAG